>Ga0209863_10000028_pt1 | contig 82121 bp, 61 predicted proteins | sample OrgsoiDNA2013046_FD_185796 | JGI IMG/M metagenome (GOLD analysis project Ga0209863, IMG submission 185796) | Permafrost soil microbial communities from the Arctic, to analyse light accelerated degradation of dissolved organic matter (DOM) -... | ecosystem: Environmental > Terrestrial > Soil >...
TTCCATGGCATCCGCTCTTTTTAAACTTAAGCTTGCCATCGTTGCAGTGTCAGGAATGTCCCCGGTCCAATCTGTCAGGTATGTGCCCGGTTTGTACCAACGCGTTCTCGCGCCACCCCTCCCCGGTCATCCCAAGATCTAAAGGACTTACACGATTCATCCCAAGGCTATCCCGGTTCTGATCCTCTCTTGGGCAAGTCACCATCAGTGAAAATCAGTCAGATCAGTGTAATCAGTGGCAAGCTTTTGCTTTGGATTTCCGATCACGGCGATGGGCGTCCCTCTCTACGCCCATCGCGAAGTATCACTACTTGAATCACAGCCCGCGAAATACAGGCTGATCAGCGTTCGATATTCAGTTTTCAAGGAACTTTTAACTCCGCCCCTGAGGACTATTTCACTATGCCTCATCTTTGTCCCGTTGGCAACTAAACTTTAGTTTATTCGTCCAGCCAGCAATAAAAACTTTTGCCGCCATACATCTGAAAACCTCTCACCACCGTAATACCAGCGAGGAGATAGTCACCATGCTAAACAAGTTCCCCCGTTGGGCGGCCATGTTTACGGTCTTAATGCTTGCATTCTTTTCCGCTGCACATGCACAGACCATCAACGTCAACCAGACCGAAGGCTTCGGCAAAGACAAACTTCTGGTCTTCACCTATGGACAGAATTTTTCCTGCATCCACCAGCCTTTTGACGACTTGGATAACAATGGGAAAGTCGCTGCCGTGGACCCCGCTGAATTCCAGCGCCCTCGGTGCCTGATTGGCGAACAGCCAACCATCGGCCCAACCGGCGAACCCATTAAGGAAATCCAGAAACTGTACGTCATCGCCCCGTTCTTTGAGACCAACCCCGGCGAGGCTGCATTCACCCCTGAACTTGGCGCTGCCCTTAAGTCCCTGTTTGGATTTGTCCCGGACGCGTTCAAGAACCATCCCGGTGTTGCCGTCCAGTGTCCTGAACCCGGAGCGCCCACCACAGCGCAGACCGGCGCTCCCGGCACTTGCACCATGCACACCAGCCAGATTGACCTTGGCCCGCTCCTGGCCGAACTGGGAGCTGTTCCCAAAGGCACACCCGTAGTAACGCCCACCATCAATCACAGTCATATCATTGACCAGCAACTGCACACCGGTCCTATCTGGTGGCAGGTGGTTTCTGTGCTGATCACGGATCCCAGCCAGTGGCCCACCGCTGACGGCAAACACGGCATCACGTCCCTGGACAAACTTCGCCGCGCACAGTCTCTCGGTCAGGCAAGCGCGGATGTTCCCACTAATTTCTTCCTGTTCTTTGGGTCGGATGACAAGAACCATCACTAAACTCGGCCGGATGACCCGTAGTATCGCGCAACAAAAAGCCCTGCCATCTTCCTTGATGGCAGGGCCGTTGTAATTCGTTGCAGTCCGGGCCGGACTACATTACAGAGTTGATCTTGCGGGCCAGTGAGCGCGTGATCTGCTCAAGTTCTGAGAATACTTCTTCGCTAATGCTCAGGTGTGCGGCTTTCATCGCGCCCACCGGGTCCTGCGCAAAATGGAGAGCATTGGCTTCTGACTTCTGCAGCCAAATGGTCAATTGTCCTTCGCATTGCGCCAGTTGCTGCATCATGGGGTCTGGCTGATTTTTCCCGACAAATGACATGTTTGTACTCTCCTGCATTATTGTGCTCCTTCAGTTAATCGGCCAGCAGAAGTGTGACTTTACGTGATTTTTTGAGTACGTGTGTCCTGTTTTAGGCGCCTGCGGATACTTCCACATCAGAGATTGTGCCTTTAGGCACAATGTACCGCTGGGTTCTCGGAAATTTTGCCATCAGCCCCATGAAAAAAAAGAACGCAGCAAACCCAACGAACGCAGCCAGACGAAGCTGTCCCAGCCTGACCGGCGCTAAATTCATGAAGCGGCCAAGCCGCCACATCGCCCATCCGCATAACTGCGTGGGGACCACCGTCCACACAGCAATGTAGAACCAGCCCTTCTCTTCGCCTTCACCACGGGTTGACCGCCGCGCGCGCGGTGTGATGTCGAAAACCGTAGCCAGCACAATCAGTCCAGCCAGCACGTAATAAAGGCTGCTGTACAAGTTGTTGATCAGATACTTGCCGGCGACAACGTTAATCACCAGCCCTATCAGATTGATAGTGAATGGAACAAGAAGATCGATCCATGCCGACGTGTAGCAGATCACGCGATACCACAAATTCGGCTTCTCTTCCCCGTAATGCGTAATGTAAGGACGAAGTTCGCATCCCGGCAGCCGGGCTTCATAACCTCGCCATGCACAAACCGCCGTGACCACGCCAAGCCAGATCCAGTGGCGTCTGTCCGGCCCATGCGCATACAAGGCGGCAGTCAGATGGCCAGGCAGAATCCAGAAAACCCATATCCATAGCGGGACGTGCAGTACACGGTAATAACCCTTATTACTCTCACGCTCGACAACTTTTTTCATTCAGGGGATGGCTCCGCTAAGCATTGTAAATCGAGAGAACAGATTTTTGTCTCAGTCGAAAAACGCATTTTGATTTTTTTTGACGTCCTGCAAGGTAGCTCTAATGCAACGTAGCTCTAAGAAGACATGGAACGCAGCCGCCCTCGGCTGCGTATTCTGTGCAAACACGTTCGAGCCGTGGACCCCCTTTCACTTGTGTCATCCTGAGAGCTTGTGACTTTATTGATCGTACTCAGTGCACCATACTTTTCCCGGCTATCATCTCGAGCGCGAGCGAATGCGACCATTCATCCGACTTATTGTCCGTCGCTAATTCCAACGCGGGCACTCCTGAAAACGCGGCATGCCGCATCTGGCAACGTCTCAATCTCACTCGCTCTTCAAGGCTGTTCCAACTCAAAGCGCCGAAGGCGCGAAACAGCCCAGCCCCGACCGTGAGGTCGGGGTCCTGTTGGAGTGAATGGGAGCCCCGCAGGGTGCGACACCTTCGATGCGGGGCGTGTTCATTCCGAGCGAGCCCGGGTTTCGCAACGCGAAGCAACGACAAGATCCACGCTGTCCATTGCAGATTCAAACGTGGAACGCTACGCCTTTGTCCCATACCAATTCCCCACCATCTCCGCCACTGCTTCCACCACAAGCTCCGGCTGATCAAGATGAATCCAATGCGCGCCTTTCTCTGCTACCAGGTGCCTGCCTTTCGTCGAATGTGCCGCAATCGCCGCGTGCTCTCTCAATCTCTCCTGCGATTGGTGCGCGCCTGAAAGCACGGTTACCGGAATGCCCTTGGGAATATTGCGATCCATCATCTCAGCCGAACAGCGAGGCAATGAGTGAATGTAGTCCGCCATAGTCCAGAAGAAGTGCGGATTGCTCCACCGCGCCCGTATCACCCGCATCACCTCCGGCGGCAGCTTCGTAAGCTCGCGGAAGATGCGCGTTAACGTCTCGGTGGCTTTGGAGCCAAACATGTTCAACACTCCGCGCGGCGTGGATGAATTCCCTCGCTGGAGAAGCCACAAGCAGGCACGCACGATTCCGAAGGTGGACAACACACCTCCTGCACGTGAAAACCAGATGCCACGACGCAGTATCCAGCGCTGTGACCGCGTGGGCGCCAGCCATTCTTCCGGCGTGAGCGGATCGATGAAGACGATGCCGGCAATTTCGTCGGCAAAGCGGATCGCATATTCACGCAGGATAAGTCCGGCAAAAGAGTGCCCCACCAGAATATACGGGCGCGGAAGATTGAGCGCCGCGATGGTCTCATGGAGGTTAGTGACGATATCTACCAGCGAACATCCACCGGTGCGAGCAACGCTCCAGCCAAAACCCGCGCGATCATAGCTATAGGTTGCGCCGTGCCGCGCAAGTTCCGGCTGAAGCAGGCTCCAGTTCAAGGTGGAAGCCGCAATGCCTGCTTCCAGCACAATCGCCGGTGATCCCGAGCCCATCTGCTTTACATGCATGCGCCCGTTCGGAATATCGACGAAACGTCCGGGAGGCGGAAACGTCCGCGCGTCAATCACCGAACAAATCTTCTGGATGGCCGCCATGACGCCGAGAACGGCGCCGGCAGCGAGTGCATAAGAGGCAAGCGACATGATTTTTCAACCATGACCATAACATCCGCAGGGCAACGCGCAATAGAGAAACGCATGAACACAAAAAAGCCCGGCGTGTGCGCGCCGGGCCTTCTTCACATCTTCCACTTCTACTGGGGCGGGGCCTCTTTGCTTTGGTCATCCAGTCCATTCGTCGGTTGGGCCGGTAACGGAGGTGGCGTGAGAAAGGTTGGCGGATTGATGAAGTCAAAGAACTCCGTCATATCGTCCGCCGCGGCGTCACGAGCCGTGAGCGGCGGCAGGCCAAAGCGCGTCTCGATCAACTTGAGAAGAGACGTGGTTTCACGATTCACATGGGAAACGAAATGCGGCTTCACCCACGGTGACACCACAATCAGCGGCACGCGGAATCCGCTGAGGGTGAAATCTCCCGGCAGATCATTCGGGCCAAGTTGTGGAGGGTTTGCGTCCGGCGGGACCACCGTGAACGGCGGAACGTGATCATAGACTCCGCCGCCTTCGTCATAGGCAAGAATGAACGCCGAATCGTTCCATGCCGAGCTGGCCATCAGCGCGTCTATGATCGACTTCACGTAGGCTGCGCCCAATTGAATGTTGGCATCCGGGTGCTCGTCAAAATCCTGGGCGGTCGTCCCCGCTGGTGGATTAGGATCGTTCCCGTTTTCGATAAAGATGAACTCCGGCAGGTCCTGATCGGCAGTGGGGCTGGCCAATATTGCAAACAGGTTCTTGATGGGTTCTGTTCGCGAAGCGATGGCGGGATTGCTCCAGTCCGCAAATCCGGCCAGGAAGATTCCGCTTGAATAATAATATTTCCAGTTCACCCCGGCATTTTGCAGGCTGGAGAAGATGGTTGGGCACGTCCAGGGAGCATGGCCCGCGTCTGACGGGAAAATGCGGCCCTGTGAGGTGGCGCAGAACAGGTACTGCCTGTTCGTTACCGTATTCGCCAGCATCGATGAATGGAACGAGTCGCTCACACCAAACTGGGTAGCCAGTTCGTAGTAATACGGCAGGTCGGTCTGGTCGTAATATCCAAGTGCGCGCAGGCCTGAGTTATCGAAATTCTCAGCCACGGAATGCGATGTAAGAGCGAAGCGGTCCATCTTGAAAGTGCCGTCCGCCTGCTGGTCGATATCAAAATGGCTTTCATCCCAACTTGGTGAAAGATTTTCCGTACGCACCGTTACCTGGTGAAACGGATGTCCTGTGCCGCCACCAAAAAGTGGGAGAAGAATTGTCGGATCATATCCGGCGTTGATCTGATAGGGGACGCCAGGGCCTAAGCGGCTGGCGGCAAATTCGCCTAGCTTGCTGAAGTAGTTATCGAAGCTGCGGTTCTCCTGCACCATGATGATGATGTGCTTCAGCGTCTGAAGATTGCCGCCCGGGTTGGAGACGCTGACGGTTGTCGATGCAGTGGTTACGTTGCCGCCAGCATCTGTAGCCGTGATTGTGTAGGTGGTGTTCGCCGTCGGCGCAACCAATTTTGTTCCCGTCGGTCCGGTCACGGCGCCAATGCCGTTATCGATACTGAGCGTTGCCGCGCTGGTGGACGTCCAGCTTAAAGTGGATTGCTGGCCCGATGTAATGTTTGGCGGGGTCGCTTTCAGCGTAACTCCCAGGGCTGTAGACACAGTCACGGATGATGTTGCCGTGGCCGTGCCGTTTGTGGCGGTAATGGTATACGTGGTCGGTGTGGCCGGCGATACAGGTACAGTGCCGGTAGCGCCTGCAACGGTTCCAACCCCCTGATCAATGCTGAGCGAAGTTGCATTCGTGCTGGTCCAACTCAGGACCGCGCTCTGTCCGGCGGCGACTTTTGCCGGCGTTGCCGTAAGCGTGACACTCAGAATGTTTACCGTCGCCGTAGAGGTTGCGGTCTGGCCGCCAGCGCCCGTTGCAACTGCGGTGTAGGTGGTCGCCGCGGTGGGCACGACCGTCGCCGACCCCGAGAGCGACAGCGCCGTCGTGTCTTCAGACAGAATCGATGGCGTGATCGTCACGGCGGTGGCGTTGCTGCTGCTCCACGTAATCGTGGTGGATTGGCCCTGCGCAATGGTTGCAGGTTGAATGCTGATCGTCATCGTCGCCGGCCCGGGTGTCGGGGTAGGTGTTGGACTGGGCGTCGGACTAGGAGTTGGGCTTGGCGTCGGGGTTGGGCTGCCTACTCCCCCGCAACCACTCAACACCAGTATTGCAATACTAAGAAGACATATAAACAGGACGCGCAAAGATTCAGACCGTGGCATGGCTTTCTCACACTTCTGGGAACATGCCGTGAGATGAGAAAGCAGCAGCACAGGTTGCTAGTAGCTGGATTTCAGAAACCAGCCAAACGTACTGTTTACAGAGTTTATCTTGCATAGTCTGGCAGGCTCACGGGTACGAGCAGACGGGCTGGTATAGCCTGAACAGGTCGCGACGCGATACGCCTTGGGGCCAATCGAATAAACACTACCTCGTCCCCGCCACCGCCGCCGAACCGGATTTCCCGCCTTCATGCTCATCCACGATCCGGGCTAGTTTTTCCGCCGTTGAACCATGAACTCCACACATCTCACATTCTTTGCCCCGGACTGCAGCCCCAGCCTTACAGCCGCACAAAATACAAGGCCTGCCTTTTATAAAATTAAGGGCAGGCCTTCAGATTAAGTCACAGTGTCTAGGTGATCTTCAGTGATTTCTTGGCTTATTTAATAATCGCGGCTCCCGCCGTGGCGCATACGCCATCATGGTCACTGGTATCGCCGGAGACGCCCACCGCTCCGATGATCTTGCCATCGGCCAGGATCGGAACGCCGCCTTCAACCGGCACTGCGCCTTCCAGTGCCAGCACACGCAGACCTACTCCTCCGCCTGCCAGCGCGTCCTGCAGGGCCTTGGTGGGCCGTTTGTACAAAGCCGCCGAACGCGCCTTGTTCACTGAAACTTTGGCGCTGCCCAGCTGCGTGTTGTCCATCTTTTCGTAGTAGACAAGGTCTCCGTTGGGGTCAACCACGGCAACCGCCATGGTCCATTTATTTTTCACGGCCTCAGCCAGCGCGGCAGCGGCAACTTTTTTCGCGCTCTCCACACTGATGGGTGGACCGTAAGGATTTGGTAGCATCTGTGACTCCGTTCCCAAGGCACAGAACGTGAACATCACAACGATCAAGGCCTTGATTGTGATTCGTGACATTGTAGCGTCCTCCTCTTCATCTCACTGCATGACTCTATACAGAAGAACAAGTTGGTTCCGGCAGGCCCCCCGGAGGACATGCGGCATTCGTGAACAACCAATACCGATGCAACGATGCCGCTGGAGTCTAAGTGCCAGCAATACAACGTGTCAAGAATTCACGCTCATCTGCACAAGACTTTACGTTTTGGCCGCTGCGGCTACTCTTGAGCAACTTACGCCGAACGCGTACTGACATTTACAATGCTTGGGACATGGAACCCATCTCGCACTATTTCTATTCAGACCGTTTAAAGCTGCAATTCTGGGATTACGGACAGGAAGGTAAGCCCGCCCTGGTGCTGGTCCACGGCGGTCTGGACCATGCCCGCAACTGGGATTGGGTGGCTCGGACTCTGTGCGAACATTACCATGTATATGCACTGGACCTGCGCGGGCACGGCAACAGCGCATGGGCTCCCGGAGCCATGTACAGCGTCGCCGAGCATGTACTCGATCTTTCGGCGCTTCTCGATATCATTGACGAGTTTCCCCTCCGCCTGATCGGCCACTCTCTCGGCGGAATCATCGTCCTGCATTATTCCGGCGTTTATCCCGATCGTGTGCAGAAAGCGGTCTCCATTGAAGGCATCGGCTTCCCAGCCACGCATCGCGTGCAGGCTCCTGCCAGCCAGCGCCTGCGCACCTGGATCGAAAACATCCGCGACCTGGAAAAGCGTACCCAGCGCAGCTATCCGAGCCTTGATGCGGCCATGGCCCGCATGAAAGAAGCTAACCCGCACTTGTCTGACGACGTGGCTCGCCATCTCACGCTCCACGGCACCAACTGGGATCCCGATGGCTCACTGGTCTGGAAGTTCGATAATTATGCCCGCGCCATCTCGCCGCTGGGCCACCATCTTCAGGACGCAGCCGAGCTTTACGGGCAGATTAAATCGCCCACTCTTCTATTCTGGGGACTGGAAAGCTTTGCACCGGTGCCGGAGAATGACGTGCGTGTAAGAGCCATCAAGGATTGCCGCCTGGTCAAGGTCCCCAACGCCGGACACTGGCTCCACCATGACCAGCTTGATCTTTTCCTGCGTGAAACCACTGAGTTTCTGAAGTAAAAACGGCCTTTACCGATTGATTTTCCCTTACCAGCTTCCTACGCGTGGAGATTGCAATCTCCCCGCTCCTAAAGGCATTCCCAACTCTTAGCGCCGAAGGCACGACACAAGCTGGTAGGGCAGGGCTTCAGCCCTGCCTGAGAGAAGCGAAACCCCGTACCGTTTCCTCAGCGCGGTTTTCGAAGAAAAACGCGCTGAGGAATGAGGGCGGGGTAAGCTGACCGAGAAGATCACACCGAGTTGCCGCAGGCCGGAGCGTAGCGCCAGCGGAGCGACAAAGAAGTCATTTTCACGTCACACGGGCAACGAACGACAATTCACTTAAGGTCTTTCCCCGACCCAAATAAAGGCCGCCGAATCAAGGGCTTTCCTTCAAGTTTAAGTTACTGCCGTATTAGCCGATTTAATAATTCTCCAATGAATCTGTAATGCGGCGCTCGTAAAACACACTTAGCAACAAAGCGCTGCGTTGTGATGAGGAATAGGAAACTGCCTCTCCCGATCACGGCAAAGACGGTTTTTGGAGTCCTATTCCGGAGGAGTCCACCATGGAACAGAGCTATTTAGTCAGCATCAGCGCACTCAAAGACGTATTGGCGCCTCTTGCCACCGAAGACGCACGTTATCGCGTGATCAATGGTGAAGACTTTGTCACCGTGATTCAATATGGCCCCAGCGGCCTTCTTCGCCAGGTCGCATTTCCCGTGGCCTTCCGCATCCCTGAAGTTAATGATGATGAAGGCACCTTACTGCTTATGGTCGCTACCGAGCGCAGCCGCGTCTGGGATGGCTTCTGGGCGCCAGTGGAATCGTGCCTGATGAGCGCTTCGACCAACGCCGTAGCGTAGTCGGCGCCGCTCGCCATTCGTTGCGATGGACGGCAGCCTCGCGTCAACCGCGTTACTCGTTTCGCGAATAGGGCCGTTGTGCTATTTCGCGCAAGTTGGTACGTGATACCCGTTCTCAGGGAGAGTTCCTGGAGGACGAATGAAACATCTTGCAATCGCCGCTCTCATGCTTCTTTCCGCTTTTTCTGCTCTAGCAGAAGAAAAGCCCACACCCAACCTTGTACGTGTAACCGGAACATCAGAAGTAAAAGTAGTGCCTGACCAGGGTGTGATTTCCATTGGCGTGGAAAAGGAAAATGCGAGCGCGATGGCCGCTAAACATGCCGCGGATTCAGCCGCCCGCAATCTTCTCACTACCCTGCGCGCCAACGGACTCGACGCCAAAGACATGGCCACAACTTTTCTTTCTCTCCAGCCTAGAACCACATATGTGAAACATGTTCGTGTCTCCACCTTTGTCGCCGAACAGACGTTGTCCGTCACCGTGCGCGACATTTCCAAACTCGACTCGCTACTGGAAGCGTTGGTCAAAGTCGGCGGTAACCGTATCGACTCCATCCAATACGAAGTCAGCGAACCCAGAAAATACCGCGATCAGGCACGTGAGATGGCAGTCATTGCCGCAAAAGAGAAGGCGCAAGCCCTCGCAAACGCACTCGGCCAGCAAATTGGAAAAGCCTTTTCGGTCGACGAAGCTCAAGACTTTTCATCTCTCCAAAGTTACAACTCCGCCTCCTATGGTTTTGATAGCAACAAGGTCCGCTCCAGGGAGCCCGCAACCGCGCCTGGCGAAAGGTCTGTCACCGCTTCCGTGACGATTGCGTTTGAACTCATTTAAAAAGCTCTCGGCCAAAACTTAACCCGAGGTTGATTTGGCTAATGGCTTTGCCAATTGCCATTTGCCAGTTTCTGCCTACGGCTGCTCCAAAGACATCTCCTATAATTTCCTGTTGCATCCAACTGGACAACGCAGCCGGCCCCTGCATACCTGACTTAAAGCCTTAAGGATCAATATGAAAGCGCGAAATCTTGCCGTCCGTTTTTTGGCCCTGGTTCTCACGTTGCTGATCGCCGTTTCCGTTGAAAGCTTTGCCCAGGGTTCAAACCCTGTGCTGCCGGATCCCGGAAGTCCCGGCATGAACCGCAAGCAGCAGGAACAGCTTGGATTGCAGGCTGCCGGTGAGGTTTATCAGCAGATGCCGGTGCTGCCTGATTCCAGTCCGGCCACGCGTTACGTTCAGGAACTTGGCCGCAAACTGCAAGCGGTGATCCCCGCCGATAATTCCTGGCCCTACCAATTCCACGTTGTACCAGCCGCGGACATCAATGCCTTCGCGCTTCCCGGCGGTCCTATCTTCGTGAACCTTGGCACCATTCAGGCAGCCGATAACGAAGCCGAACTGGCCGGAGTTCTCGCCCACGAAATGTCGCACGTCTACATGCAGCACTCTGCCAAGCAGGCGCCGAAGGCCGCCGTTGCCCAGATCTTTGCCGGACTCGCAGGTGCGGTACTCGGCGGTAGCGCTGGAGGAAATCTCGCGCGCATGGGAATCCAGTTTGGCGCAGGCACCATGCTCATGAAATATTCCCGTAAGGATGAAGCCCAGGCTGATTCCGTTGGCGCCATCATCATGTACAAGGCTGGATATAACCCGAAAGCGATGGCGGATTTCTTCACCAAGCTGGAGCAGAAATACGGCAGCGGCGGACCGCAGTTGTTGAGCGACCACCCAAATCCCGGCAATCGCCAGGCAACGATTCAAAACGAAATCTCTCCCTGGCCCGCGAAGAGCTACACCAATGGCAACACCAGCGCGTTCGCCAGCGCCAAACAGTTTGCCACGTCACAAAAAACCTATACTGCCAAGGAAATTGACGCCGGCGCCAAACAGAAGGTCTGGGCCCAGCACAACCAGAAAAATGGCGCTCTTGGCCCCAGCACTCCCAGGAGTCTGGACACCAGCGGCAACAGCGGCGCTCAATCTCCCAGCGGATCGCAGCCATTGGCCGAATCTCAACCTTCCGGCAGTTTGACTAACGTGTCTTACAAGCAGGTGGCGCCCAGTGAAAGGTTCACGCAGTTTCAGCAATCCGGAATGAGCATTTCCTATCCCGACAACTGGAAGAGCGGCGGCGATCAGAACTCCATTACCATTGCACCGCAGGAAGCGGTTGCCCAGAACGGGATCGCCTACGGTGTAATCATCTCCGCAACCAGCGTGGACGCCAGCCAGCTTGATCAGGCCACTGACCAACTTGTGCAACAACTCCAAAAAGACAACGCTGGAATGAAAGTTTATTCTTCGCCCACCAGCATTCAGGTGAACGGCCAGCAGGGCCGTTCCACTTTACTTTCGGCCGCATCGCCCATTCAGCACAACGGCCAGGCCATCTCTGAAAGAGACTGGCTGGTTACGTTCCCCGGCCCCAAGGGTGACCTGATGTATATGATCTTCGTTGCACCAGAGCAGGAGTTCAATCAGATCAAGCCCACGTATCAGAAGATGATGGAAAGCTTTCAGGTCAGGTAGTCAGCGCCGCCGTCTGACCGGATTGTGAAGTACTCCCAAGCATCTCAAAGCGATTGAGTCTCTCAACCACATTTGCCGGGACACCGCTGCCGTCTTCATTCAATATCGGTAGGAAGCGCGCTCCCCATACAATCTCATCCGCTGTGTACGAGGCGCGATTGTGCACGACCTGGGCGAATGCATCGTCCGTGGCGCTTAGCAGGATCAGCACCTCCGCTTCGCTGATGCGCAGCATCGCCTCATTCCATCCATGGAGCGGACTGCGTTCGTCAATCGGGTGCACCACCGTCCAGTTGAGTGGGAAAAAAGTCACAACGTTACGCTCAAGCTCAAGCTGATAGAAACGCCTTTGGCGTGCGGCTCCACTCGTCTCAAATCGGCTCAGAATCACGCTGATGTGGACTTCGAGCAGCTCATTGTCTCGTCCGTTCAGCAGCCGAAATTGCAGGGACTGCCCGCCGCGATAAGGCGCGATCAATGCCCTCTCGGTGTAAATGATCCTTGCCGTGGGCCGTGAGAAGCGCGCAAACACCAGGCCCGCCACCAACGCAAACGATATCAACCCGGCCAGCGATTCAATCGTCACCAGCATATTCGCCGGAACGCCGTGCGGCACCACGTTGCCGTATCCGATGGTGGCAAACGTATGCACGCTGAAAAAGAACGCGCGTAGAAACATAGAAACGCCTGCATCGCCCAGCAAAGAGTCTTTTCCGCAAGCCAGGTATCCCACCGCAAATGTGGCGTTGATGAAAAGATAGATTCCCATCACTGTGAGAAAGAATGTGCCCCAACTCATCTCAATGAGCGCGTTGTAACTGAAATGTGCCCGCCAGAAAGTTGGGTGATGGCGTTGGACGTTGAACGTTCCGTCACGGTTCAGCAGCCGGAAATTTGTTCGCTTGGAGAGTGACGACCCAAAGCCAAGGTCGCGGTCCTGCTCAGTCGACTTCTGGTCCGGGAGATTGTAAGTGGCCATACCGGCCTGAGCATAACTGAAGAGTGCGTGAAAGTACCAGCGGTTACCTGTCTTTCTTGTCGCTCTCCTCAGAACCGGCTTCAATCAGTTTTTTCGTCATCAGCACCAGTCCCAGCACCTGTGTCCACTCGGAGACAATATTGCCCACCACCTGTCCCCATTTTCCCTGCGGATTGGAATGAGCAAACAGCATCACCCATCCTGCACCAGTGATGATCAGAAAAATACTGAGAGAGTGCTCACGAATAAACTCCATCGCCTTGTTGACATCTTTGGGACCCGGTTCTTTTTTGCTCTCCGCAGAGTTCTTTTCGTACAGCCTCTTCGTGGCAAGCACCGTCAGCAACACACCGGACCAGTCGGCGATGGCATTGCCAAAGAACGATCCCCAGTGTTTCTGCTCGTCACTGAAGTGGTAGAGCAGGATCAGGCCCGTGACGATACCTGCGACAAAGAGTGACAGCCCATGCCGCTTGGAGAATTTGTCTTTGAGATTTTGTATCCGCAAGCCTGCCGTCTTCGTTTTCATCCGTCACTCCCGCACACGCGCAGCCGTTAAAACAGGTAAGATGCTGCTTACGCCCCCGAGATGGATTGGGCTCGTATAATGGCTCGTCAGTTCGCAAACTCACTGCCCTCGAGGCTCTTGATGTTCAGGACGTTCGCCCGCTTATTGCTCATTGCTGTCTTGCCGGTCTGTGTTAAGGCTCAAACAGGCGCTCCCCAGCAGGCTCCGCTCACTCCCAACCAGCAACTGGCGCGTGACATCTTCAAGGAACTCATTGAGATCAACACCACGGACTCACCCGCCGGAAACGTCACCACCGCGGCAGAAGCCATGGCCACCCGCTTTCGCGCAGCCGGTTTCAGCAATGACGATATCCATCTAGCCGGCCCGCAACCCAACAAGCACAACCTCGTCGTGCGGTTTCGTGGTCGCACCACCAGCAAAAAGCCGGTTCTCCTGCTCGGACATCTCGATGTGGTCCAGGCCTTGAAGCAGGACTGGTCCAACAATCTCGATCCTTTCAAACTCAACGAGATTGACGGCTTCTTCTACGGACGCGGCACCAGTGACATCAAGCAGGGTGACACCGAACTGATCGCCAACCTGATCCGGCTGAAGAACGAAGGCTGGACGCCCTCCCGCGACTTTATCCTTGCACTCACGGCGGACGAAGAAAGTGGCGACTCCAATGGCGTTCAGTGGCTGCTCAAGGAACATCGTGAGTGGATTGACGCTGAATATTCCATCAACACGGATGCCGGCGATTTTGAAATGCAAAAAGGCAAGCGTCTTCTGCTGGGTGTGGAGACCGGCGAGAAAAACTATGTGGACTTCACGCTGGAAGTGAAAAGTTCCGGCGGGCACAGCTCACGCCCCATCAAAGATAACGCCATCTACCGCCTGGCCGCCGGTCTTGAGCGTCTTGCTCAATTTGATTTTCCTACTCAGCTCAATGAAACCACGCGCAGTTTTTTCGGCCAGACCGCGAAACTCCAGGACGCAAACGTTGCTGCTGACTTCACCGCCGTCGCCCAGCCCTCGCCAGATCCGGCTGCCGTGGCCCGGCTATCGCAGTCACCCTATTACAATGCGCTTCTCCGCACCACCTGCGTAGCCACGCTGCTTCAAGGCGGTCATGCTCCCAACGCTTTGCCGCAGACAGCGCGTGCCAACGTGAATTGCCGCATGCTGCCCACTGATTCCATTGCCAACGTTCAGGCAACTCTGAAAAAAGTTGTGGCGGATGATCGCATCAACGTGGCCGTGGCCAATGAGTCAGGCGCTGCGCCAGGCTCACCTATCAATCCCGCGATCACGCATCTGCTGGAAAACCTGAGCAGCAAGCTCTACGCCGGCATCCCGGTGGTACCGATCATGGATACCGGCGCCAGTGACGGCAAGTTCCTGCGCATGGCCGGAATTCCCACTTACGGTGTGCCGGGAATCTTTGCCGACATCGATGACGTTCGCGCTCACGGCCGCGACGAGCGCATCGGTGTGAAGGAATTTTATGACGGCGTCGACTTCTACTATCTCTTCCTGAAAAATCTTGGCGAGGCTAGAGATTAGGGCCCTCTTCATCGGTCGATTCGACACCGCTCAGGACCTTCTACGGTGCCTTTTGGTAACCGCCTGAATCATCGTGTTTGTTGTTCTGTTTGCCATGTAATCAATTTTGACTTCAATCACTAAGACACGCGTGGAGTCAATCTGGAACAGGTTTGTGACCGGTCTACTTCATGCCAAATACACCCCATCGATTGCCTTTTCTGGAAACTCCGGAAAAAATGCTAAGCTATCCAGCCAGCATATGACTCACGCAACCAAAGTCGCCATCATTGGCGGAGGCTCCTCCGGTATCGCTGCCTGCAAGGTTCTCAAACAGCATGGTGTCCCTTTCACGTGTTTTGAGGCTGGCGATCGCGTGGGTGGAAACTGGGTCTACGGCAACTCCAATGGACAGTCCAGCGCGTATCGGTCGCTTCACATCAACACCTCGCGACCCAAAATGCAGTATTCAGACTTTCCCATGCCGGCGCACTATCCGGAGTTTCCCCACCACACTCATATTGCTGAATATTTTGATCAATACGCGGAGCATTTTGGCATTAAGCCGCACATACGCTTCCGCACGAAGATTGCCAGCGCAGAACCTGTGACAGGCGGCGGCTGGGAACTTACCACTGACAACGGAGGGCATGAGCAGTACAGCGCGCTCATTGTTGCCAATGGCCACCACTGGTCGCGACGTTGGCCTGATCCGCCCTTTCCGGGAGAATTCACTGGTCAGGTAATGCACGCGCACGACTATCGAACGCCGGAAGAATTTACCGGCAAGAACGTGCTCGTTGTGGGCTTCGGCAACTCCGCAGTCGACATTGCGGTTGAGCTTTCCCGCGTAGCCGCCAGCAGCATGCTTTCCGTGCGCCGCGGATTTCATGTCATCCCAAAATTCATTCTCGGCCGTCCGCTCGACCAGTCAATCGTTCCTACGTGGCTCCCCTTCAAAGTCCAGCGAGCTATTTTTTCTTTCGCGCTTCGCCTGCAACAAGGTGATGTCACGCAATATGGCCTGCCCAAGCCTGATCACGAGTTGCTGCACGCTCATCCCACGGTCAGTTCTGATCTGCTCACCCGACTCTCGCATGGCGATATCAAGATCAAGCCCAATATCAAGCAACTCGCCGGCAAGGAAGTCATTTTCTCTGACGGTTCCCGGGCCGCCGTTGACGCCATTATTTATTGCACCGGATACAAGGTTGATTTTCCTTTCTTCAGTCCTGACCTGATCTCCGCGCCCAACAATGATCTGCCGCTGTTCTGCCGTGTTTTCCATCCACAATACTCTGACCTCTTCTTCATAGGACTATTGCAGCCTCTTGGCGCCATTATGCCTCTGGCGGAATTGCAGAGTGAGTGGGTGGCTGACCATCTGGTCGGCGACTACGCGTTGCCTTCTGCCACGGAAATGAAACAAGCCATCAACAAAGATCGTGATGCCATGCGCCGGCGTTACGGCAGCTCTCCTCGCCACACCATGCAGGTGGATTTTGCCCCCTATGTGGCTCTCGTCAAGAAGGAGCGCAGCCGCGGCGCAGCGCGGGCCAGAAAGTTGTCTCCTCATCCCAAATCTACTATCGCCATGGCAGCCAACACCAGGGCCTAGAACCAGCTCTGGGAAAGAATCCTTCTGCTCCCTTACAATCTCCCTGAGATCAGCATCCAAGATGTCTGGGGGATTGCAATGCGTTGGACGCCCGGTGGGGACAGCAGTGACGTGGAAGATCGCCGCGACGACAGCGGCGGTGGTGGATTTGGTTTCGGTGGTGGCGGATTCGGTGGCATACACATCGGTCTGGGCGGAATGATCATCATCCTGGTCTTGAGCCTGGTTTTTCACCGCAACTTCTTTGCCCTGTTGAGCGGTGGTGGAAGCAGCGCTCCCACGGCGGTGTCACGGCCTGATACAGCGCGTGACGCGCAGGAGCAGCCTGAAGTTCAGTTCGTCACCTTTGTCCTCAATGACACGCAGAAGACCTGGCAGCAGATTCTGCAGGAACAAGGCGTTCCTTATCGTCATGCCAAGCTGGTGCTTTTCCGCAATGCCACTGTCTCGGGTTGCGGCCGCGCTCAGTCCGCCAGCGGACCGTTTTATTGCCCTGTCGATGAAAAGGTCTATATCGATCTCGCTTTCTATGACGAGTTGAAGCAACGCTTCGGGGCTCCCGGACAATTCGCGCAGGCCTACGTGCTTGCCCATGAAATGGGACATCACGTGCAGAAACTCCTGGGCATCGAAAGCAAAGTACACCAACTCGAAGAACAGAATCCCGGCTCTGCCAATACCCTGTCAGTAAAACTGGAATTGCAGGCCGACTGCCTCGCCGGAGTTTGGGCCCATTCCACCGAAGAAAGAAAGCTGCTGGAATCGGGCGATGTTGAAAGCGCTCTCGGCGCGGCTTCTGCTGTCGGCGACGATCATATCCAGAACATGACGCGCGGCCGCGTCAGCCCGGAAACGTTCACCCACGGCAGCTCAGCCCAGCGCACGGACTGGTTCAAACGCGGCATGTCACAGGGGACGGTTCAGGCCTGCAACACCTTTGGCAATTAACCGCGCTGGAAAAGCAAAGTAGAGTCGATGGAGCCAGAAAAGAAGACGCAGCCAGAACCATCCGTCATTCATAACCGGGAGCAACATCGGTTTGAGATCCCGCTGGGCGCAGAACTGGCGATGCTCCAATATCGGCAACACGACGGCAGTATTGACCTGATGCATACGGAAGTTCCGGAAAGTCACCAGGGGCAAGGTCTCGCAGACAAGTTAGCGAAGGCCGCTCTGGACTACGCGAAACAAAATCAGCTCAAAGTAATTCCAACCTGCAGATTCGTGCGCGCTTACCTGAAGCGCCACCCATACGCGGCGTGAACAAAGGAAGAATCAGAAGTAGAGGCTTAGCTTGCTCCAACTCCTGCGGTAAGCACCAATAGTTCTAACGTAGAGACGCGGCACGCCGCGTCTCCAACCATCCCAATCTCCCACGGTCTTCAGGGCTGCCCATCCCCAAAGCCTGAAGGGCGAAACAGCCTAGCCCCGACCGTGAGGTCGGGGGGGTGATGTGATTGATAGGGCGGAGCCCCGAAGCCGGGGTCCCCGGCGCGCGCTTCGTGCGCTGGGGTAGTGGAGGGTGCGACACCATGTACAGCCCAACCTCGGCTTACCTCGGTGTCCATTGCGGATGCCCGGTAAACAACCCATTCGCAAACCCAATCTGATACACCAGAAAAATACCAAATGCCAGGCTCACAAAGCCCGATGCCAATCCCACAATGCGCGGGAAACTCTTGCTCCTGGACCCCATGAAGTTAAACGCCGACGCAATGCTCATGGTGATAACCATCATCCCTGCCACGGTACCTATGCCAAACAACAGCAGATAGGCAACGGCCCAACGCGGATCGCGTATGGTGGTGAGCACCAGTAACGCAACTGCCGCCGAACCGGCTAATCCATGCACAATCCCGATAATCAACGGACGCAACTGTTGATAGAGCCCGATTCGTCCAAAGATCCGGTCCAGCAGCGCCAGTGGCGTGCGGTCATAGCGATGCGGGTGCGCTTCCGGTAAATGCCCGTGCGCATGCGTGTGTATGTAATCACCGTGCGTATGCGGATGTGCATGCACAACGTCAGAGTGGGTCTGCGCTGAAATGTCTTTGGTCGTCCGCCAGAAAGCGGACAGGTTCATCAGTCCCAGAATCACCAGCATCAGGCCTACCGAGAGCTCCATGCTCAGCCCGATGCGCGGCGGAATCACCACGCCAAAAAGAATGATGGCGCTGCCCACCACAAAGATGGTCAGCGTATGGCCGACGCCCCAGAATGCTCCGGTCATCGCTGCGCGCCCCAGCCTGCGTTGCCGGGTCACAATTGTGGTCACGGCAATCACATGATCAGGGTCAGTGGCGTGCCGCATGCCAAGGAAAAAGCCAATCGCGACAATGGAAAAAAACGGGACCATCTAAACCAGTTCCAGTTCAATCTTCTTGGATGCCGGATCCAGCTTCGAGATACGGAAGCTGCGAATCTGTCCCGCCTGGAATGCGCTCGGCTTTTTGCTGGCTCCCGTGTCTCCCGTCTTCCAGCGTGATTGCAACATCGACGTCAGCGATGAAAGATCAGCCTTTTCGCTGCCTTGCGCTTTTTCTTCCTGCGCCGGCGCAGCCGCAAGCTTGCATGTTCCCTGCACGCCTTCGCCCAGTTCAACGCGCGCCCATTCACCTGACACATCCACCATTCGTCCCGTGACGACGTCACCGGTCTTGTGCTCGACAATATATTCGTCCAGACTGCTGGGGACCATCTGCTTCATGCCCAGGCGCACGCGACGTTTCGCCGTATCCACTTCCAGCACCTGCGCCTTTACCACCTGGCCAACACGCAATTCATCGGAAGGATGGTTGATCCGCTTGTCCGCGCTGATATCGCCCACGTGGACCATGCCTTCCACGCCTTCAGTCAACTGGATAAACGCGCCGAACTTCTGCAGGCTGGTCACCGCACCTTCTGCGATCGACCCTACCGGGAACTTTTGCTGCACTTCGCTCCATGGGTCTCCCAGAGCCTGCTTCAATCCCAGCGATATGCGCTTCTCACCAACGCTCACGCCCAGGACCACAACCTCCACGGTCTCACCGGGCTTTACCGCGTCGCTGGCCTTGCGGACTTTCTTGGCCCATGACATTTCGGAGATATGAATCAGTCCTTCCAGTCCAGGCTCCAGTTCCACAAAGGCCCCAAAATCCATAATGCGCGAAACTGTCCCACGCACGCGTTCACCCACCTTGTACTTTTCCGTGGCTGTGTCCCAAGGGTCAGGCTGTAGCTGCTTCATTCCAACTGAAATCCGATGCTTGTCATGATCAATGCGCAGGACTTTCACTTCAACCTGCTGGCCTACAGTCAGGACGTCCCCTGCCTTGTTGATACGCGCCCAGGCAATGTCTCCGATGTGCAGCAGCGCGTCCACGCCGCCCATGTCAACGAATGCGCCGTAGTCAGTCAGGCTCCGCACCGTTGCGTGAACAATATCTCCAGCCCGTACTTCCGAATAGCGGCGTTCCTTCACGCCGGAGGCTTCTTCCTCCGCCACCACGCGACGGTCCACTACAACATCTTCTTCCGTCACATCCAGCTTGATGATGCGGACGCGAACTTCCTGGCCCACCAGCTTTTCCAGATCGCCGGCCTCCCGCGCACCACTGCGCGATGCAGGCATAAAGGCGCGAACACCAACGTCCACGCTGACGCCGCCTTTGATCACGCCGGTCACCGTGCCGATGATCGATTCTTTGTCCGCAAACGCGCGCTCCAGTGACGACCAGTCCTTGGGCCGCGCCACCTTAAACCGTGACAGCGTGTAATACCCTTCAGGATCGCGGCCTTTCACAGACACCGCGAGCTTATCGCCGACCTTAACCGTCTCGCCTGCGGCCTCAAAGTCAGCCAGGGGAAGAATGCCTTCCGTCTTATATCCAATGTCCAGAAGCACGGAATCCGCGGTGAGGCTCACCACGGTACCCTCCATGCGCTGGCTGCCGTCGCCTGCTTTGTGCTGATGGCTCTTCTCGAATTGCGAGAGGATGTCGTTGAACGATTCGTTGCTGTCGGCGGTGTTCTCGCCGGGCGAGGGAGGGGTTGGCATACTGGGATTGGGCATGGGACGAAGCACTTATTATCCCACAGGGATGGCCTGCACGCCGTGCGCAGGCGCGAAAAGCTGAGTTGTTGAACGGGCCGAAGTTTGGTCAAAAAAAAGAACGGCATGAGCGCAATGCCCATGCCGTGTACCCTCCAGAGCCGACCCTATTGCGCTGTTGCTAGCGTCTCCCCTTCAGCTTTTTGCAGATCCAGAGCCACACGCTCCCCATTGATAAGCACAACGCTGCGATTGATCAATTCTTGCCCTGTGCATTCGTATCTCTCGTAGCACAACAAGGCCGGGAACGTGACTACGTATTCCACTGACCGCCCGGATCCCTGTCCGGCCTGCCGAACCGTGGTGCTGAAATCCACGCCTTCAAATTGCGGATTGTCATGGAAGTATTTGGAAACCGAGCGCAGCATATGCGAGATGTGGGAATCAAACGCCAGGGCCGCGGCTTTGTATTGCGATGAACCGGCTGGCTCGTCCAGTTCAGTATTCATGCTGAGCTGTAGATAGGCGCCATCACGGAAAGCGATGAATGCCGGTGGCGCATAGTCCACAAAATGTGCCTGCTGCTTCAAGTCGTTCGTAAGACTGTGGACGGTGACGTCGTATTTGGTCTGAAGTTTCTCCAGTTGCAACGGCGACACATCATGTGGAGCATTCTTATGTTCGCGAATGGTTTTGAGAAGTTCGGCGTCAGGTATCAGCTTGGAACTGACCAGCGTTCCCGGCTCAACCGGCTCCGCCAGGGTTTTCCTGGTCTTTGCTTTCGGATCATGGCGGGCCAGGTAAGTGTCTTTTACTTTCTCTGGCGCATCGTCACCCGTCAGCCACAAAGATAGCGGTTCGCCATTCAGATAGACTTCACTATCCAGCAGCGCCGCCTGCTGGCTTTCCACATCCTTGCCATGCACCAATCTTTCCGCCACGGTCCGCGGAAAAGAGATCATCAGGTTCTCCGGTCTTTCTGTGTCCACCTTCAACACCTGGCCGCGTACGTGGTGTGCAATTTCAAAAGCATAACCATCAATCGGCACATTGCGATCCATCCTGGCAACCGCGACTTTCAGGATCGGCAGCACAACATCTTCATAGGTCCTGCGTGCGCGCTGGTTGCTGGTAACCATGTCACTCGAATACGAGATGTAGTAGTTGCCCGTAATGGCCAGCACCGTCTGCCCGTTGAAATTGTCAAAGTGAATGGATCCTTTGGGCAGGACCTTCTGCTTCGCTTCATCAACGTCCAAAGTCTGGCTGAAATAAAAAGGATACGGAAAATGCAGTGACGATGTAGCCGCTGCAACCTGTTGCAGTTGCGTGATGTATTGCTGCTGCAACAACCGTGCGGCGGGATCACTTACTTTGCCGAGTGGCAACACCTGGGCCGCGCATGAAAGACCAAGCAGAACAATTACAAATGCGTATTGATAAAAAGGAGGTCTATTTCGCATATTTCACTCCGGACATTTGGTACGGCGGATCAGCAACGGTACGTATGTATGAGATCACTGCACGAATCTCCGCCGGCTTGAGAGTCGCAGAATAACCGGGCATCTGTGGTGACTTGCCCAGTGCCGGACCGCCATGGGCGATCATGTTGTTCAAGTCACCGTCGGAAATTCGATTCAACGTGGCGCCATCCACAAATTGATGAGGCACAGGAGAAAGATTGTCCAGGTTTGAAACTCGTTCAGGGGTGGATTCAGAATCATGGCAGCGAATGCAGTATTGATCGTTCACCACCTTGCCCAGCGTCTGCTCATAACCCAGCGCAATTTCACGCATTGTCAGCGCGGAAGTTCCCCCGCCCGACTTCGGCGTCTCCGCAGTGATCTGGTAGTCACCATTGTTGAAACCCACTTGCACGTTGGTGGTCACCTGCCCGCTTGGATCCGTCAACGCCTGCGCCGGCGTAAACTGCATGCCTTCACCGTGGAATGTAACCAGGGCCCCAGTCACTCCGTTTCCATCCGCGCCATTTACCTGCACAACTACCGGCTGGGCCAGCGTTGAGCCGACCTGAGCGATCTGCTTGCTCCCGCTCACTTCCGCAACTTGCGCACCATAACTGGTGGGCTTAAGCGCCTGTGGGGCCGATGCGTGCATGCATCCGCTGATGAGTGCAGCAGTCGCCATCGCAGGAACCGCGAGAGATGCCATGCGGAGAAGTTTCATTTGCCACCTCCCTGCTTTGCTTTGAGTGTCATCAGGAATGCCGTAAGATCGCGCGCTTCGTCGTCCTTCAATGTGAAGTTCGGCATCAGTGTTCCGGGTCTGAGCGCTGCCGGGTCCTTCAGCCACTTATACGTCCACGCTGGTGTAAGTCGATTTCCCACTCCAGCCAGTGCTGGGCCAACATAACCTTTATCATTCTTATAGTCAGCAATGTGGCATGAGTTGCAGCCGTAGCGCGAGTAAAACAACTGCTTGCCTCGGCCCGCTGCGTCTGCATTCAACTGATGAGGATCAACGGTCTGAGAATCGAGACCCGGAGCCTGATACGCGGAGCCAATGTATTCAGACAGCATCTTGATCTCAGGTTGAGTAAGGTTGAACTTTGGCATGCGACGAATCAGCGCCGGCCGCAATGTGTTCGGGTTACTGAGGAAATCTTCCAACCAGGCCCGCTGTACGGAACTGCCTTCTTTGGAAAGATCCGGCGCCATATCACCGCCATTGCCGTTGATGGCATGGCAGGTCAGGCAGCGCAGGTCATCCATCAAGCGTCCAGCGTCTCCACCAGCGTGATAATCAGAACCATGTTTTGCCGCGACGATCAGCTCTGTCGGGAAACTAGCTGCTCGGTCAGTCTGCGCTAGCAGGGCCGTGGCAAGCGAATCAACCTGTCCATCGGTCAGCGTAAACTTCGGCATCTTGAGAGCCGGACCAAACGAACGCGGATCGTGTACCTTGGCGGCAATGTATTCCGGCAGATTGTGTTTCATGCCCGGTGCAAAAACAATCTGTGCCAGCGCTCTGCTTCCCACCTTGGTTAGGTCTGGCGCAAAATTCTGCGGCGGATTGATGCCGTTGATTTGGTGGCAGGCAGCACATCCGCTTTCCGTGACCAGTTTCTTTCCGCGAGCAACGCCATCAGCGCTTCCTGCTCCGAGATGCACATTCGCCAGCAGGTCGGCATCTTTCTTATCCAGCAGGAAACCGGTCAGCACGCCAAGTTGCTTTTCGTCCAGCCTGTAGTGAGGCATGAGCGTTTCTGCATCATATTCATGCGGATTGTTCAGCCAGCGACGCAGCCAGTCCGGATTCACTTTGCTTCCCACGCGAGTCAGCTCAGGGCCAACAGTGCCTCCCACCAGGTTACCGGCAGCGTTTTGCATCGCATGGCATGAGGAGCAGAACGAAGCGCCATAAAGCGTTGCAGCTTGCGTGGGATCCGTCGCCGAGCTCACCGAAGCCTGTTTCAGCGTGACGTTTGCGGCGAGCGAAGGCTTGCTCTGCGCCATCAGGAAAGCAGAGATATCGCCGGCATCCTGATCGCTTAGTTGAAAATTCGGCATCGTGGATGTCGCGGCGTATGCCTGCGGGTTCTTGATCCAGGCAAAGATCCATTCCCGGCTCGTCTTCTCCGCAATATGCTGGAGTGACGGAGGATCATCGCTCGCTTTCAGCGTGGTTCCGTCCGGCTGCGTCACCGTGTGGCAATGTACGCAACCCTGACTCGCCAGCAGTTTCCGCCCTTCATTCAGTCGCGGAGTTCCATCGACGGGCCCAAGATGACACTGTCCGCAACCGGACTCGACGTAGCGTGCCGGCAACAATGGCTGCTCCCATGCATCAGTGGTGTGGTGCGCGTCTTCTACTGAAGTTGCCGGCCCCTGCCCACGATGGCAGATCACGCAGCCAAATTCCTCAAGCTTATGGGGGATAGGTGGATGCTTCCTGAACGGCTGGGCCGTAGCGCCTACCAACGCGCCGCTCATGTTCACGTGGCAGCTTTCGCACCGGTCAACAACTCCGAGTTTTGGCACCCACGTCTGGCGAATTCCGGAATGAAAGCTCTTCACCAGCGTTCCATTTTGCCGCTCACTCGCCAGGCTGAGGTACGCTTTTTGATAGTGGCGCCAGTCACTGAAATAATTTTTTGCCGGAGCCACCGCCAGGGATGCCAGCAGTACCAGGCTGACCACGCCAAACATCGCAACTTCACGAAGTGACGGGCGACTGCGTAAAGGTTTGTTTTGATCAGTCACTTAAGCTTCTCCGTCTTTCAACAACATCAACTGTTTTTCGGCATCACCCAGGACCATCCCGGGCCGCGGAAAAAGGTGCCAATCGCCGTCAGCGCCATCAGTTCCACCAGAAACCAAGTCATGATCCAGAATGAAAGTGGACGCGCGGCCAGCCAGCGTTGTAGCGGCTTGGGCGAAGCTGGTGAATACCGCGACGACATCAGCAGGACTCCGCCCACCAGCAGCGTGGGGATAATCGGCATCACCAGGTCGAGTATCTTGTCCAGCTTTGCACCACCGGTTGCGCCGTGACCAAACTGTCCTGAACTGAACAACACAAACATCAACACCATGAAGCCGATTACAGAACCAATGATCTTGCCGCGCCGCTCAGGACGCGTCCATATGCTGCCGCTCTCAATATTGATATTGAAATAAGGAATAATCACCAGCGCACCCACCACCAGCCCCGGAATCAAGACTCCGGCAACCATCGGCGGAAAGTAGTGCAGCAGTTCCTGCAGGCCCAGAAAATACCACGGTGCCTTGGCAGGATTGGGTGTGTGCATTGGATCAGCCAATCCTTCCAGCGGTGCGTTGGCGACCAGCGAAATCCATACCAGCGCCAGGAACACAACTTCCATGGCTATCACAAAATGTGACAATGCTGCCGGATAGGTCATCACCAGGTCGCTCTCATGCGTTCTGACCTGCGGTGATGTGCGACGAAGAATGAAAGCAATCCGCCGTGGATTCTTCCTTACGTCAGACTGCACTTCTGCCTGCATCTTGGGAGCTTCGCTCATTGCTTCTTCTCCGGGACGTAGAGTCCACCGTCCTTGCGTATGCGCCAGAAATGTACGGCGATCAACAGCACCGCAACCAGCGGCAGAATCACCGTGTGCAAGACGTAAAAGCGCAGCAGAGCGTTGGCATTTACTTCATTCCCACCCAGCATCAGGAACCTGATCTGCTTGCCCATTAACGGGACCGCCTTGGCGATATTCGAACCAACTGTCACCGCCCAGTATGACAACTGGTCCCAGGGAAGCAGATAGCCGGTATAGCTCAGCAATAAAGTCATCAACAGAAGGATCACGCCGATGACCCAGTTGAACTGGCGAGGCGGACGGTAGGCTCCGCGATAGAACACCTTGAACATGTGTGCAAAGACCAGGAACACCATGGCGTGTGCTGACCAGCGATGCAAGTTGCGCAGGAATACGCCAGACGCCACCGCAAACTGCAAATCTTTCATGTCCGCGTAAGCCTGCGGCACCGACGGATGGTAATAAAACATCAGCAGGATGCCGGTGCCCACCAGGATGAAGAACGTGCTCAGCGTGGCCGCTCCCAGATACCACGTGGGACCAAACTCCAGCACACGTGAGCGGACTTTGACGGAAAATAAATGCAGGAAAACGTTTTGCTGCACCGCCTGCGAGCGATGCAGGTTGCTGGATCCGCTGCCGCTGCGGAAGATCGTTTTCCACGCTTCGGTGTTTTTTACCCGCTCGAATTCTTCTTTGATCGTGATTGCCATGGTTTATACCTTCACGAATTCCTGTTCTTTAAGCAGCGTGGATTTATCCACCATGAGAAATCCATCGTCGCTGAGCCAGACCTTCAGCCATGGAAGCGGCTCAGGCGCTGGTCCGGCAACTTTCACCCCATCGCGATTGAAGCGGCTGCCATGACAAGGGCAGGCGATCAGGTCGAGTTCCGGTTTCCATGCCGTGAGACATCCAAGGTGAGTGCATATCGCGCCCAGAGCGTAGAAACCCTTGGCGCCGTTTACCAGATAAATTCCACTCTGCGGATCCAGAGTGACTGTGTTCGCCGCGAACTGGTCCGGCTTGCCCGCACGAATAATGGGTGAGGCTTCAAACAGCACATTGGGCGAAAAAAACTCATAGGTAAATAATCCTGTGCCCGCGGCAGCCACAATCAGCGAACCCATCCCGATCTTTGCAAACAACTCCCTGCGGCTGGCGTCTTTAGGTTCACCATCATTGGTATGCGCCGGCGCGGTCGCCTGGGCGTTTACGTTGCTCATTTGCTGCTCCTCACATCAACCGGTTCAACAGGATGAAAATCAAAGGACTGGATCGGGATCAGGCCCGTGCTATTCGCGGACTTGAAGTGAAACGCTTCCATGGTGATTTCATTCACCGGACAACGAAGGGCGCACAGCCCGCAACGAATGCAGCGCGTCTCGTCCTTTACCATCACGGAACCAATGACCTGCTTCTCCGCAAGTTCCTGCACGCTCACGCCGCGTAGTTCCACAGCGTACGCATCTTCATGCTGTTGCAGGTGATTGAGGACCGGTTCTGGAAAATCAAATTCCTGCAGCGGCACCAGCTCCAGACACTGTTCAGGACAAACATCCACGCACCCGCCGCAGAGAATGCATTCGGTGCCATTCACTGACGTGCCTTCAAAGACGGTGTTGATCCAGCACCGCAGGCAGCGTTGCGCTTCCTCCATCGCAGTCGCTTCATCAAAGCCGACTTCCACTTCCGTCATGCCGGTGCGCCGTTCCAGTGGCAGCATGGGAATTGACTGGCGCGCAATCTCCATATAGTTGGTGATCATCTGGTGGCGGTCCAGGATTTCAACTTCCAGTTCAGGATCGGCGGGTTTGGTTCCGCGTAGAAACTCGTCGATACCGGCGGCCGCACGCTTGCCATCGGCAACGCTGTCAATAATCAGTCGTGGACCAAACACGCAATCGCCGCCGGCAAAGATTCCGGGGACTGACGTCATCAGGTTTTCGCGATTGACGCCCACAAGCCCGCGGTTGGTGATTTCAACATTGGTCTCCTTGCCGAGAAAATCCAGGTTGGGTGATTGGCCGATGGCCATGATCACCGTGTCGCATTCGATAAGCGACTCACTTCCCTGGGCAAACTGCGGGCTAAACCTTCCGCTTTCATCGAACACTCTGGCCGTGCGTACGGTTTCCAGGGCGGTTACGCGACCATTCTGCCCGATCACCTTATTTGGACCGAATCCCGCGTGAATGGTCACGCCTTCGGTTTCAGCCTCTTCCACTTCTTCCAGCGCAGCCGGCATCTCATCGCGACGCTCAATGCAGACAATGTGTACTTCGCTGGCGCCAAGGCGTAAGGCGGAGAGTGAGATGTCCACCATCTCGTGAGAAGCGACGGCATCCACGTTCTTGGTCCAGTCGTCCGTCGGGATTTCATGCTGGCGAACCACTTCGCGCGCCGCGGAGCGGGCCACATCCATGGCAACGTTGCCACCGCCGATCACCACAACCTTTTTGCCGATGGTGAACTTGTAGCCAAGATTTACGTTGAGTAGAAAATCGATTCCTTTGTACACGCCGTCCAGGTCGACACCCGGAATGGAGAGATCACGGCTACGATGTGCGCCCACGGCGATAAGCACAGCGTCAAAGCCCTGGGTGCGAAGATCTTCTATGCTGAAGTCTTTTCCCGCCCGTTGATTCAGTTTTAGCGTTACGTCACCGGTGGCAAGAATTTCACGAACCTGGGCTTCCACGACGTCGCGCGGCAGACGATACTCCGGAATTCCGAGATAGAGCATTCCGCCCGCCACCGCTGCAGCTTCAAAGATGGTGACGGCATAGCCCATCAGGGCAAGATCATGCGCTGCGGAAAGCCCTACAGGGCCAGCGCCGACCACGGCTATCTTGAATGGCAGCGTGGCCTGTTTTGGCGCGGTGGATGGCTTGAAATCTTTGGACTCAGGCCCGTGCCGCTCTGTGAGAAAACGTTTCAGCGCGCGAATCTGGATAGGATGATCAATCTCTCCGCGACGGCAAGCTGTCTCACAAGGATGTGCGCAGACACGTCCGCAAATGCTGGCCAAAGGATTGGGATCACGGGCAAAGCGGTAGGCTTCTTCAAAATGCCCCTCGGCAATCAGTGAAACGTAACGCCCCGCATTGGTATGAGCGGGACACGCCATCATGCACGGGAAGTTGGTGTTAAGCCAATCTCGATCAACCGTTTTCTGACTGAACCTCTTTTGCATTGTGACTTGCCTGCCGTTCTGGAAACCCGTAGTCCCTGGGAGAACAACGCAGGATGGCCGAAGCCATCCTGCCTTCGATGGTTTTACTGCAGAGTGAAATCAGCGGTGGTGTCACCGGTGACGGTGATTTTCTTGGACTGGACTTTTTTACCTTCTTGCCATGCGGTTACTGTGTACTGACCGTCTGGAACGTTGGCAATGGTGAATGTGCCGTCCGCAGCCGTCTCAGCGTAATGGCTATCAGGTACAACAACGATGTAACCGGCCATCTCAGGATGGACATTGCACAGCAGTGAAACAACGCCGGGCGCAGTAAACTTGAATGGTTTTTTCTGGCCCTGTGGCCAGGTGCCCATGTTGTGGCTCTTCTTTTTGTCGCCGGAGATCGACGGCCAGAAGACATTGTGCTGCACAGAGTCACTGTTCAGAAATTCAACTGTGGTCCCAACCTGCACCACGGTTATGTGCGGTTGAAAAAGCAGGCCTTTCTGGTCAACAACAACGGTCTTGTCGACCGGTGCTGCTGGTGTTGCACCTTCCAGATAGACTACGGATTTTCCCGGATTCACTTTGCCTTTTACGCTGCCGGCAAAGCTGACCTGGGCGGCCAGGAGTGCAATTGTGATGATCGCTAATACGTATTTTGTTTTCATTCCATTTCCCTTCAAAAAATAGCTTTAGTACACCCATTCCAGGGCAACAACTGCGGTATTCGTGCGGAACGGTTGGACTGCGGTGGGTAATCCGGTAATTGGGTTGGTGATCACGGTCACGTACTGCTGCGGCCGGATCTGGTATTCGAATGACGCCTTGATGTTGGCGTGGATCAGGAACTGAACACCCGGTGTAAAGCGGTTGCGCGTTCCGTTGAAAGGCAGGGCAAACGGCGTTGACGTGTTAAACGCCAGACCGTTCACGCGATCTTCCCAGGAGTTCACCGCATCCCAGCGCATGATCGCCATCAGCCACGGATGAACAAGATAATCCGCCTGTATGAATCCGCCGGCAAACGTGGAAGGCGTGCCGTGTATAAATCCCACTGGGACCGGTCCCGGGGTTGCGATCGGGAGTGGAACCAGAGCGCCGGTCACGTCCACGGGAAGCCGGTTGGTGTCGTGGCCATACATAAATATGCCGTACATATTCAAGTTGCGATAGTTGAAATTGAAGTCTCCGCCAGCTCGATAAAATGGCTCACGTACTGTCAAAACCACTGGCGCCGTTGTTGCATCTTCGCCGGTAAAGCGCTGCACAGAACGTCCGTAGAACGCGAATGTACCAAGACTGATGTACGTGTGATCGCGAGGACCTGTTGCCCCGGCTGCCTGCACGGCATCGCGGCTCGTCTTGTCTTTCTCCAAATTTAAGCGATAAGAGAAGCGGCCATAAAGGTCCTTGAAGTTTGAGTCGGAAGCAAACCCAACCGGCGAAGGAACGAAGGTGCTGCTATTCGCAGACTGGCTCACGCCGCTGGTGTTCTGGTCAACAATTGCCAGTGAGTAGTGGTAGCCGCCGTATTGATGGCCACCGCTGAGTTCCACCCCGTTCATCGCGTCAGCCATGGTGAACTGGTTGTTCACGTTGTGTTGCGCGAAAGCGGGATTGGAGTTACCGATGTTGGCCTGGTCCCATATGTCATAACCGCTGATGTTAATGTTGCGGGCCTGGCTCACTGGTAGATCGAGTTCAAAGCGGCCGACACGAAAGCTGAGCGCATCTTTGGGCAACTTGATGAGTCTGCCCAGGTTGATAAACTTCAGGTAGCCGTCGCCCAGTCCACCAGCGGCATTGTCACCAGCCACGCTCAAATCTTCATCAACCCAGAATGCGATATCGCCGCCAAAGTTACCGGCGGTAAAGATACTGAACAATCCGGTGCTGAAATCAGTCTTGGGAATGAACGGCGCAACTGTTCCAGGAGGTACCAACGAATCGAATTTTCCGCTATTCCCTGCTGTCTTCTGGAAGAACGTGTTCATACGCAGGCCGATCGGTGGCAGTCCGGGAATGCTTCCCGGCCAGATCGTATTCGGAAAAAGTTCCTTTTGTGCCGGAGCACCCAGCATTACCGGCGGAATCTTCATTAAGCCGGCGTCGTCAGTGGGAAATTTAAAACCTGCGTCTTTGAATGCCTTGCCAAAATCATTCAGCTTTGGGAAGTCAGAGTGGCAGGTGCTGCATGAAGTTCCATATTGACGGGCAAAAGCGGGAATGGCATTGCTCACTTGAGGTAAGAAAAGAAAGATGGCAATTCCTAGAGCCCATACCGCGCTTTGCATCTTATCTGCGTTTCGTTTCATCCCGTGCTCCTTGCTTGTGCAACCGCTAGGCTGCTGGTTATCAATCACTTCCGGCCCCTCGTAGCACAGGGCTGTGACGAATGCGTGCGAACAATGGCAAATACTAATGTTTCGTATGCATTAGAAGATGTGATTAGGATCACGCTCATTTAATCCGAGAAAAAAGCGAACAAGAGGCGAACAAGAGTGATTAAGCTTCAAGCGGAATCATCAACCAGTTGGACGGAATCTCGTGGGGCAGACAGGCAATATCCCAAGTGGGAGTCGAGGTGTTGTCAACCGGCTTAACCGGTGGGCGGGGCTACATTTCCAGCTTGAACCTGGCGGATGCCAGCCGGTAGAGTCTGCGCCACACCAGCCTGTTAACCAGCACCACGGTCCCGGCCATGAAAATGGTTGCGGCAAAGAGCAGCCGGAAGTTCCCATCGTCTGATGCCTGGCTGATCACCGCACCCAGTCCAACAGTAGAAAAGATTCTGCCTTGCAGGTGGAAATACTCGGCCACAATGCTCGCGTTCCATGCGCCGCCGGAAGCCGTGATAAGGGCGGTTATAAGGTAAGGAAAGATGGCAGGCAAAACCAGCTTGCGCCAACGCTCCCACGCGCTGAAGCGGTAGATATGGCAGGCTTCCTCGAGCTCCGTGGGAATTGCTGATGCACCAGCAATTATGTTGAAGAGCAAATACCATTGCGTTCCCAGCAATAGCAGGAGTATGGATGCGATTCCCAGACCGCCACCCATCTTCACCAAAGCCAGTACTACAACCGGAAACAGCGCTGTGGCCGGAACGGAAGCCGCGATCTGAGCCAGCGGCTGGGCGATTTTCGCCAGTCGCGGATGTGTGCCAATGGCAACGCCTGCGGGAATCGTCCAAAGGCATCCAACCACCAGCGCCACTGTTACGCGTCCAAAAGTTGCAAAGAGCCCTTGTGTAATCAGCTTCAGCTCCGGCGCGCTCACGCCGGAAAGCAGCACCACTCCCTTAAACGCCATGTATAAACATGCGCAGAACGCAAGTACTGCAATTACCACCGGCCAGATTCTGCGCGGCAGACTTGCCTGTTGTCCGCTTACAAGTTCGGTTATTTCGCGCTTTGCAAATCGCAATTGCAGAGATTCAAAAAATGGGGCAACGGTTTTGCGCGTTATTGTGGTCAGAAGCCTTGACCGCCGTATCAACGTGAGAACGGGCGACCGTACCAGCTCAGAAGCTTCCACGGTTTCGAACTTGAATTTCTGCGCCCACGCTACAATCGGTCGCCACACAAGCTGGTCCGTCAAGACCACGATAACGATCATCGTCATCACGCCGTACAGGATGGCGCGCGTATTTCCTTCGCTGGCTGCTGTCTGAAGATATGATCCAAGCCCGGGCAAGCGGAAATCTCTTTTACCCAGCACAAACATCTCGCACGCCATCAGGAAAAACCATCCTCCGGCGACCGACATCATGGAGTTCCAAACCAGGCCAATCACTGAAAAAGGCAGCTCCATCTGGGTAAACTTCTGCCACCAGCTAAACCTATACAGCTTCGCCGCTTCCCTCATTTCCGTTGGAATGTTTTTAAGTGACGAATAAAAGCTGAACGCCATGTTCCATACCTGGCCGGTAAAGATGAGCAGGATGGATCCCATTTCCACCCCAAGTTGCCGTCGCGGAAACAAAGCCACCATCGCCAGCATCACGCCGGGCAAAAAGCTCAGCACAGGAATGGATTGCAGTACATCAAGCAGCGGGACCATAAAGCGCTCCGCACGCTGGTTGTACGCGGCAATGTACCCGTAGACCAGCGTGAACGCCAGGCTCAGGAAATACGCCAGAGCAATCCGCAAAACTGAATATAGGGCGTACAAAGGCAGCGCCCGTGCGCGCAGATCGATCTCTACCTGCGGAGTAAGCGGGCCGTACCAGTAGCGGGCCATCGCCACCACGGAATACAGCAGCGCCACGCCCAGCACAAAGATTGGTATATCAATGAGAAATGAGCGCTTGCGCCACGGCAAGGAAGCAGATGGAATGGCCGCAAAATGTCCCGCGCCATGAGCGTGATGATCGATCAACTCGCTCAAGAATCCCGCCTTGCCGGGAACTCCGGATTGCCCTCTTCCGTGCTTCCCTCAGGCTCAGTGGTCTGCGGAAGGTAGAGCCGCTCTTTTTCTGAATCGTAGGCAAACAACTCACAATACCGACCCCAGTTCAGCACTGTCTCAAGTTGCCGCCTGATGTCCTTGTCAGAATGATGTTCATCGAGGATGTCGCGGAAAAGTTCCAGGGGAATACTATGGTCGGACTTTTCCTGCAGGATCTTCGCGATCTGCTGGAACAGGAGGATTCGCGACAGCGCTGCGTCACGAAACAACTTCTTCTGCGTGGTAACATCCGCCTCGGCCCACGTTCTGCCTTCGGGCGTGATGCTGACATCGCCTTCCTCGATCTTTGCGAATCCAAGCAGGACCGCCGCATCGACAATGGGAAATAAGTCATCCACCTCCATCAGTAGTCTTTCCGCCAGGTGATAGAGGTCTTCGGTTCCCTCCAGGTCAATCAACACCTCCAGCAGGCCGGCCATACCGCCGGGGCGCGCATGCGGCAACAGCGGATAGCGGGAAGCTTCGCCGGCCCTTCCGTGAGTCGGCGGAGCCACCACCGCATCCGGGCTGGTCATGACCTTATAGATATAGTCGACGAACACAACAAACTGCGGCGATTTGCGATCACGTGGATGCGGCAGGCTGATGCGAAAGTCGGCGCGAATATGGGCCGGATTGCGGCCGAGGACAATCACGCGGTCCGCCAGCAGCACTGCCTCTTCAATGTTGTGCGTCACAATGAAGATTGACTTAATGTCCATCTTGTCATCCAGCCACAGGTCAAGCAATTCACCGCGCAGGTTTTCCGCCGTCAGCACATCCAACGCGGAAAAGGGCTCGTCCATAAAAAGGACTTCCGGTTGTACGGCCAAAGCGCGAGCAAAACCAACGCGCTGCTTCATACCACCCGATAGCTCCTTGGGATAGGCGTTCTCAAACCCTTTCAATCCGACTGTATTGATGGCGCGCAGCGCCCGCTTGCGACGATCGTCGGCAGCTACAGCGCGCGCCAGCAGTGGCGCTTCCACGTTTTCAAGGACTGTAAGCCACGGGAACAAGGCAAAGCTCTGAAACACGATGGCGACGTTCGGTATGGTTTCAGAAAGGCTCTTGCCATGCCACAAGACTTTCCCTGTGGAAGGCTGGCTGAGTCCGGAAAGCATGCGCAGCAAAGTTGATTTGCCGGATCCTGACGCACCCAGCAGCGCAACAACGGTCCCAGAGTAAATCGATAAATCCAGTGGAGCGATCACCTGGACATTGTGTCCGTCTGGCTGCAGAAATGATTTTTCCAGCCCGCGCGCTTCAATAATCGGGTCAACGTGCGCCTGGTCGGAGAGTGGCAACTCACGCAGAGGCGCCGTCAGCGGTCTGGAAGCAGTCGGCGGCGCCACCTTGGGAGGAGCAGGCGGCGCTGTCTTGACCTGCGCGTCATCGGCCGATCTCTTCAGCTCGCCGATTTCCTCTTCCAGTTGCTCCCACGCCTCGTCCGGCAGTTCATCCAGAAGCTGCAAACGTTCATGCACAGGCATTTGATCAAGGATGGCGCGCATGTCCTCCACGGTGCGTTTGTGCAGCAGAATATACTGATGGTAGTAAGGGAAATGTCCCAGCAGGCTGGCAGCAAGATCCACGGTCAGATTGGCGAATAACGCCTGCTGGCCATCATCGTCCAGTGCTTCCATTTGCTTCGCTGCCTCTTCAGGAGGCAACTGCCGCAGTGCAGCAATGAGCTCAGGCCACCGCTGCTGCTCTAGAAATTCGCTGATCTGTGTGGTATTCACTCGCCCTGTAGCTTACCAGCGAAGTGTTAAATTCAGGCAACAAAGGCCGGAGGGTTACTCCGGCCTTTTCATTTATCCATCAGTGATGGTTTCAACCTATGCGGTCCTCACAACCTCATTCGTTTCCTCCACAGGCTGAACCGGCTGAACTCTGGATAGCAGCGACTTAACGACAACGTAAAGCACAGGAATAAAGAACAGGTTCAGGACGGTGGAGAACAACATTCCACCCACAATCGCCGTACCTACTGAGTGGCGTCCCAGCTTGCCTGCGCCGCTGGCAAAGTAAAGCGGGAGAACACCCAGGATGAACGCAAAGGACGTCATCAGGATGGGTCGCAAGCGGAGTTCACCAGCTTCAATGGCTGCGTCGACGATTGAGCGGCCCTGTTCAAGGAGCTGTTCGGCAAATTCCACAATCAGAATTGAATTCTTTGCCGAAAGTCCAATCAGCATCACCAGGCCAATCTGCACATAGACGTCATTGACCAGTCCGCGCATGAAGATGAACAGCAACGCTCCCAGCACGGCGGTGGGGACCGCGAGCAGGATGATAAATGGCAACGCAAAGCTCTCATATTGCGCGGAAAGCGTCAGGTAAACCACGAAAATTCCGAGGGCAAAAATAAGGATTGCTTTGCCGGCGGACTCAACCTGCTCCAGGGCCAGACCCGTCCATTCGTATGACATGCCTTGCAGCATGTTCTTTTTGGCCAGGTCTTCCATTGATTTCAGGCCCTCTGACGAACTATGACCTGGCGCCGCGGCGCCGTCAATTTCCGCCGAGCGAAATAGCTGGTAATGGTTGATGACCTGCGGGCCGGACGTATCCTTGAGTGAAACGATATTCCCCAAGGGCACCAGTTCGTTATTGGCTGAGCGCACGTAATATTCGCGCAGGTTTTGCGCGTTCATGCGGAACGGCTGGTCTGCCTGTACGTAAACGCGATACGAGCGATTGTTGAAATCGAAATCATTTACGTATTCAGAGCCCATGTAGACGCCCAGCGCGGACGTAACCTGGCTGATGGGAACGCCAATGGCCTTGGCCTTCTCGCGGTCAATCTGCACTAGCTTTTGCGGATCATTCGCCGTAAAGCTGGTGAACAGTCCGGTCAGGTCCTGACCCTGGCGACTCCCGGCCACAATCTTATGGGCCACGGTGTCAATGTCAGCAAGCGTATTGCGACCCTGATCCTGAAGTACAAACTGGAATCCGCCAAAGCTGCCGATACCGGAAATGGCCGGGGGTTCAAAGGGCACAACAATCGCTCCCGGAATGCCGAATAGCTTTGGACCCACGCGGGCCACGATATCACCCGCGCCATGACCGGCGCCTTTGCGATCATCAATCGGTTTGAGTGGGGCGAACACAACGCCGGAGTTTGACGAGCTCCCACCACTCAGGGAGAATCCCGGAACGGCAAACGTGCCGAAAACATCAGGATCGGCGCGCAAAATCTCTTCGGCCTGTTTGGCGATTCCAGTGGTATAGGCCAAAGATGCTCCCTGCGGCGCCTGGACTACAACAATGAAGTAGTTCTGATCTTCCTGAGGCACAAATCCGGTGGGAACACGTTGATACATGAACCAGGTTGCACCCAACGACAGAATGAAAAGCGCAATCATGACGTAACGGATTTTCAGGGCTTTGCCAACAGCTCTTCCGTAAGCCAGCCCCATTCCATGGATCGCATGGTCGATACCGCGCGCCAATTTGGCGTATCCGTTTGATAGCCAGCCAATGCCTGTCCAGTTAAAGATTTCGTACTTGTGTTTTTCGTCGCGCAGGAGCAGCGCCGCCAGCGCCGGAGACAACGTCAAAGCGTTAAACAGTGAGATGGCGATCGAGAATGCAATCGTCAACGAGAACTGCCGGTAAAGGATCCCCGTGGTGCCGGGGAAGAAAGACACGGGCACAAATACTGAGATCAAAACCAACGATGTAGCAATAACTGCGCTGGAGACTTCCCTCATGGCCGTGGAAGTTGCCGTGTGAGGATCAGTGCCGTCGTTAGTGATATGCCGCTGGGCGTTTTCAATCACCACAATTGCGTCATCCACAACCAATCCCGTAGCCAGCGTGATTCCAAACAACGTCAGCGAATTGATGGAAAAGCCGAACAGGTCGATAAAAGCAAACGTACCGATCAAAGACACCGGAATGGTGACTGCGGGAATAATGGTGGCGCGCCAGTCCAGCAGGAAGAGGAAGATCACAAGAATAACAATGATCACGGCTTCTTCCAGCGTAGTGACCACTTCTCTCACTGAATCGCCCACAACGGTCGTTGTGTCGAAGGCGACCACGTACTTCATGCCGGGAGGAAATGATTTTGAAAGCTCAATCAACGCCGCCTTGGCTGCTTTGTCCACATCGAGCGCGTTGGCGTTAGAAAGCTGCTGCACACCTATACCCACAGCCTGATGACCGCTATAAAGAAGGTTGGTGTCGTAGCTTTCTGCGCCGATTTCCGCGCGGCCCACGTCCTTTAGCTGGACAATGCCGTTCGCGGTGTTCTTGATGATGATGCCTTCAAATTCCTTCGGATCAGTAAGCCTGCCCACAACGCGCAGAGTGATTTGAAAATTCTGCTTCGAGTCGGACGGGGGGCGACCGAGTTGTCCAGCCGGAATCTCAACGTTCTGTTCCTGAAGCGCGGAAACCACGTCTGCCGCCGTCAGTTGGCGCGCGGCCAGCTTGGAGGGATCCACCCAGATACGCATGGCGTATTTACGTTCGCCAAAGATGATGACGTCGCCCACGCCGGGAATGCGCTTCAACGCGTCTTTTACATAAACATCAAGGTAGTTGGAGATGTACTGGTTGGAGAGGCTGTTATCGGGAGAGAAAAAACCAGCAGCAAAAACGAAGTTTGGATTTGCCTTGGTGATGGTGACACCGGTGTTCTTGATCTCCTGGGGCAGACGGCCTTGGGCCGTGGCCACGCGATTTTGTACGTCCACTGCCGCGATGTTCAGGTCATAGCCGGTGCGAAACGTCACGTTGATGTTGCTGGTGCCGTCACTGGAACTGGTGGAGGAAATATAGTGCATGCCCTCAACACCGTTGATCTGCTGCTCCAGTGGAATGGTAACCGCGGACTCCACCACCTGGGCGTTCGCACCAACGTAGTTGCTGGTTACCGTTACCTGCGGGGGCGCAAGCGTGGGGTACAGCGAAATCGGCAAGCCCGGAATACTGACCGCGCCGGCAAGAATAATCAGCAGGGCGCAAACCGTCGCAAATATGGGACGTTTAATGAAAAAATCTACCACCTGGCACTTCCTCTTCTAGTCGCGATTGTGGGCGGCTCGATCTGCTTGAACCAGCAGGTTAGGAGATGGGCTGGACGGGAACACCGTCAACCAGGAACTGTATGCCGGAGACAATAACCTTGTCGCCCTGCTGGAGACCGCCGAGCACGGCGTAGTTATTGCCAATGGTGTCGCCCAGTGTGATGGCACGCTGTTTGGCCACGGTGCCTTGTTCACTTTGCGCGACTACAAAAACAAATGACTGTCCGCCAATGCGGCTCACGGCCAGCACCGGCACGGTTGGCGCTGGTGCGGTACTCCACACCACGCGGGCTTTCACCAATTGGGCGTTGCGGAACCTATCCAGTGAGCTCTTCACGGGCGCTTTTACCAGAATACCCTGCAATGCGTTATCAACCTGACGGGAAACGAAATTGATCTTGCTGCCTTCGATCAACTCTCCCGTGCTGGTAACAATCTGGACAGGGAGGCCCATCTTGATGTCGCCAGCTTTTTCTGTGGGAATGTAGACGTAGGCTTCCAATTCCGCGTTCTCATCCACCGTGGTCAACAGTGTGGTAGGGGAAACGTAATCACCCACGCGCACCGGAATATCTTCCACAACGCCCGCGAACGGAGCCGTAAGGTTGTAGTAGGCCAACTGCCGTTGCTGCGTAACGCGGGCTGACTTGGATGCTTCCCAGTCAGCCTTGGCGTTTTCATAGGCCTGCTCTGCAGATTCAAAATCATGTTTGCTGGTAACGCCAGACTGGAAAAGCGAACGCTGTCTTTCAGCTTCGCGCTGGTTAAAGTCGAGAAGGGCTTTCTTCTGTGCTTCTGTGCTCTGCTGCTGGTCCACCGTTGCCTGTTGCTTTAGTGGATCTATCGTCATCAGAACCTGGCCGGCCTTCACGTGATCACCGGATTTCACCAGAATTTTGGTCAAGGTGCCATCGACTTGCGGCTGAATCGTGGCCGAGCGGCGCGACTTAATCGTGGCGACGTATTCATCAGTCCTGGGAACATCGGAAAGATTTACCGTGCTGATTTGAACCGGCATCGGCCGGGGCGCAGGTCCGCTCGCCTGCGTTTTGTTGCAACCCGAAACAACTGGGATCAAAAGACTTACCAACGCAGTAACGACTAGGACCGGCTTACTCAAGGGAACCATCCTTATATATGGGCTTCACGAGTAGTACAGATGACCCAGGCAGGCTCATCGATTCACTGATGGATGCAAAAGTCGAAAGAAAAACGATACCATCAACTTCGCACGCGGGACAATCGACGCCGCACTCCAGAATGCATACTCTTAACACAGCAAGAGTCTGTCTTTCAGAAGTCTCCGTCTAGTCCGGAGTCACTGCACTCTTATGTATTTGACGGTTGTAAAGCGAGATCGACAACTAACCATCTGGGCAGGTGGCGGGAAATTAACTCATCATTCTCGCAGCCAGTGACTTTGGGTGTTTCTCGAAGGACGTGGGTTGTCTGGTGATCAATGGGATTTGGGCACGGATCGTAGTGCCCGCATGATCGCTGTGTATGGTTAGTTTTCCTCTCAGCAATCTGACGCGTTCCAGCATGCCGCCCAGTCCCACACCCTGAGGATCGCATCCCTGGGCAATGCCTCTGCCCTGGTCAGCAATCTCAACTGTAAGTTCATTTTTCTCGCACGTAACCATCACGAGCGCCGTGCGACTACCGGAATGTTTGAGAACATTCCCCAGCGCTTCCTGGACAATACGGAAGACCGTGAGTTCCACTTCAAAATCCAGACCGCTGAGGTCCTGCGGAGCGTTCAACACCGCGTCAATGCCGCTGCGCTTCCTGAACCCTTCCACATATCCGCGCAAAGCGCGCCCCAATCCGAGTTCTTCCAGCATGGGTGGATGCAGAAGATAAGAAATGGTGCGCAGTTCGCTGGTGCATTGGTCCACAAATCGCATCGATTCGTCGACGCGGGCAATTTCTTCTTCGTTGCCGGTCAGTGCCTCGCGGATGCGGTGCAGGTTCCATGCCACCGGCACAAGGTTCTGTGCGGCTCCGTCATGCAACTCGCGCGCCAGACGCCGGCGTTCTTCGTCTTCCACCCGCATGAGCTTGGTGGACAACTGCATCACTTCTTCCTGGGCAATCTTTCTTTCCTCAATCTCCTGCTCCAGTGCGGAATTTGCGCCACGTAACTCCTCAGTCCGCTCCAGTACGCGTTTTTCCAGTTGATTTTGTGCTGTCAGCAATGCTTCTTCAGCACGGACTTGTCTGGTCACGTCAGTACACAGGACAGTAAAGGTATCTTCTCCGCCGAGTTCGAGCTTGGAAGAAGCAGTGCCCATGGGAAATTCAGATCCGTCTTTGCGGCGTCCAAAGACCAGCCAATGTTCAGCCAGCAGGCAATTTTCTTCCACCATCTCTGATTCATTCCCGGGATGATGGCAATGCACTTCGCGAAATTCTTCTGGAATAAGAAGATTCAGCGGTTGCCCTATTACCTCATCCACGCTGTAGCCAAACATTTTCTCCGCCGTATGGTTAAACAGCGTGATGCGCTGAGCCTGGTCGGTGGAAATAACACCAGCGGGAGAGATTTCCAGAATGCCCGCGAAGCGTGACTGAGACGCGCGCATGGCCTCCTCGGCGAGTCGCCGCTCAATAATTTCATTACGCAGCCTGAAGAAAATCCAAGTCAACCACGCAATCACCACACTGAACAGGCAACCGCTAAGCAGCGCGTACAAAGGAAGGTTAGACCGCATTTCCTTCATCGCTTCCGGTGATGACCAGACCAGAAGCCGCCAGGTGACGCCGGGAAGTTTAAACTCCGCACTCTGGCTCAGCTGACGATTAAGATCACTGCTTCCGTTCATCGCGTAGACGCGGCGTGAATCTTCTTCCAGCGCCACGGAAAAATGCAGGACCTTAATGTCACTCAGCATTTCCTCCAGTGACTGGTCCACGTTAAAAATGCCGAGCGCAAATCCACGAAACTCGCGATCACGAAAAATGGGAGCAGCAATCAACCACTGCCGCTCTCCGTTGGACCCGAGGAATATTTTGGAAATAGCCGCCTGATTCTCACTCAAGGCGCGTTTGAAGAGCGGCTGCACAACCGTCATGTCCATGGGGATGCTGGCCGTGGTCTGGCCCTTGGGACCGGTAACCCAGTGTTGTTGGTTATCTGGAGTCAGCCATGCAATCGCCTGGCAGCCCGGATGGCGTTCAATATAGAGGCTGGTAAGCAAGTCCCATTTCTTGAAGGAAGGATCTTCGAACTCCCAGATCTTGGCCAGATTGGCTTCATCCTGGATCAACCCATGCATGTCTGCGGAAAGGTCGGCGTGGACGGCAGACATGGCTAACGATGTAACTCGGTCAATATGGTTACGGTCTTGCCGGGAGACAAGCAGGCAGGCAATAACAGTGCAGGCCAGGCTGGCGAAAAGAATAACGATCGCCGGCCAGCGAGTGCTGGCCACGGTTTTGGCCTTTTTCCCGGTCATGCCTTGCCCCCACATCCCAAAGGTGAATGCACCTCAGGATTAAGAATGTTGCGCGGAAAAAACTTCAGGTCTCTTTCGGGCAGCTACCCTGTGTGGCTGCCGGTGGACCTTTTCATTCGCGGGCGGGAAGCTTGCTTAACTTCGTCTGCCCCGGAAGTCATTTCGGTTTAACAACACTGTTCCCCCAGCACACGCGATGTCATTAAAAAGACATTAAAATTTCTAATCTTTGTTGATGTCTATATTTAAGGCGCTTCTAATATACACGCTGATATTCCGCTGCTTTCATAGCGTAGTGGCAAACGCGGGTCGCTAACCAGACACCGGAGTCATCATCCTTTCGGTTGCCGTTCTGAATACTGTAAGTCTCTGAGAAATTGTGGTTTAATCCAGCTGAAGATGCCATTAAGAATTTTGCTTGCGGATGACCATGCTGTGGTGCGGGAAGGATTGCGCGTTCTGCTTGAACGCGAAGGCTTTCTGTTCGCCGGGGAAGCTTCAGACGGCCGCGAAGCCATTCAACTCTGCGTCCAACATAAGCCTGACATCGCGGTACTGGATCTCGCCATGCCTCTTCTAAATGGAATTGATGCTGCACGCGAAATCATCAAGGCAAATTCTAAAATTAAAGTCATCCTCCTCACGATGCACACTGAGGACCACCTTGTTCTGGAAAGTCTGCGCGCAGGCGTTACGGGTTACGTTCTGAAAACCCGAGCATCCAGCGAACTGGTGCAGGCCATACGCGCCGTCAGTAAAGGTGAGATGTTCCTTACCCAAAGCATTTCGAGGACTATTGTGCAGGCGTTCCTGAACAAGGACGACGTGGAGGACCGTTTCCTGAGCGATCGCGAACGCCAGGTGCTACAACTGGTAGCCGAAGGTAAAACCACCAAGGAGCTTGCCGCCATTCTCGGCATCAGCGCCAAGACCGCTGAATCTCATCGCTCCAACATCATGGACAAACTCGATATTCACGATGTTGCCGGGCTTGTTCGCTATGCGATTCGAACCGGCATCATCCAGTCGTAGACTAGTCATAGCTACCTTCAACGTATCGTCCACTACGCGCAATCCTTGCTGCATGACTATCATTTAGTTGTTGTTTCTCTTCCTTCTTGAAATCTCTAATCCATTCTGAACTTCTTACGATCAGGGTTTCTCCCCCTGAAGAATACCCAACCATCCGGATTTCAACTTTTTCAAATGTGCCTCATTCTGCTCACATAGGGAAGCACCGGTTCTTCAGCCTTGTGCGCGCCAGCCACGGAATCAGGCGCGGATAGGGCAGGAGGACAGAACCAGCGCAGCCAGATCGCGCTGGTGCTTCCGGGACAGAAAGCTCGACGGTAACACCTTTTGCACTGCGGTGCCGGGCAGATTCTTGAGACGGTTGATGCACGGTACCGCGGCATTTTCGAGCCTGATGTCCTAAGTGGGTAGTTCTTGCTCAAGCCGGAGCTAGATAGGTCGAGTCACCGGCGGGCGCAATCGGTAGGAACAGCGCGACTTTAGGAGAGAACAATGAGACGGTCTTCCGGGATGGCAGTATTTGTTCGTTTGTGTGCTTGCGTAACTGTAGTGATGGTGGCCCTGGGATACTATGGCCATGTTAAAGCCCAGAGTGGCGCGTCAACAGGAACGGTTGTCATTCCTCTTCGCCCTCTTGCTTCCCTCTCCAGCGTTCCAGTCCCTCCTGTATTTGGACTCGAAGGAATCGTTGCCGATAAAACGGCGGCAATCCAGTTAGGCAAAGCCCTTTTCTGGGACATGCAGGCCGGCAGCGATGATGTCCAGGCTTGTGCCAGTTGCCATTTCAACGCCGGCGCAGACAGCCGGCCCAACAATGAAGTGAATCCCGGCCAGGCTGGCGGCGACAACACTTTCCAGATCGGCACACCCTTTAACGGAAAAGTCGGCCCCAATCACCACTACAACCCAGGCTCTCCGGCCGCGGGCTTTGGTGGATTTCACGACGGCGATTTTCCTTTCCACAAACTTTCTGACGTCAACAACGCCAACAGCAGCGTGATTTCTGACGTAAATGATGTCTCCGGTTCACAGGGTGTCTTCCTCACAAAAATGGGACAGATTCTTGTTGGACCATCCAACGGTCAAGGCGGCATTGCAACCGATACTGGTGCTGACCACCAGCAGTCGGGCGACGATGGTGATGCCGGAATCACTAGCGATGGCCGCAGTGCGAGAAATCCGAACATGAAGTCCTCCGGCAATGCGAACAGAGGCCAGAAATCACCGCACCAGCCGGCACCCACAACCGTTGGAACAGCGGCCGGCCAGCTCACCAGTCTGGAGACGGACTCTTCCACGCCCGACGCCGTTTTCTCTTACCCTGACCAATCGGACGCAGCCAAATTGATCAACACCCGCAGGACGACCGGTCGCAACACTCCCAGCGTAGTAGACGCAGTTTTCAACTATCGCAACTTCTGGGATGGTCGCGCACAGAATGTCTGCAACGGCGGCAATCCGTTTGGTTCGCGCGACAAAAGCTCTCACCTTCTGGTGGGTGACAGCCTGGACAACAAGCTTGGACCGGCCATGGTTGCCATGCAGAACTCGGCATTGTGTTCGCAGGCGCTGGGTCCGATTCTAAGCAGCACTGAAATGTCGGCCGACGGTCGTGACCTGCGCCAGGTGGGCAGGAAGCTCCTGACGCGCGTGCCGCTGGCCAAGCAGGACGTTGACCCCACTGACAGCATTCTGGGCGCATTCTCAAACGCGCCGCACAAAGGCCTGAACACGACTTATGCTGCGCTGATTCAGAAAGCGTTTCTGCCGGAGTGGTGGCAGTTTACTCAGCACGCATGTGTTTCTGCCGATGGCACTACATCCACCGTTGATACCACCCATCAGGCTTGTCCGGCAGGAACCACTGACTACAGCCAGATGGAATACAACTTCTCGCTCTTCTGGGGAGTTGCCATCCAGATGTACGAAAGCACTCTGATCGCGGACCAGACCCCGCTGGATAAATTCCTCGAACAACAACAGACATACGTGCTGACCGGCGACAACGAGGCAAACTCCTACACCATTCAACTCAAGCCCGGTCTCTCACCCTTCACGATCTCAGTTGTGGGGTTGAACCCGAACTTCGACATGAGTGACCAGGACACGTTTGCCTTTGATGATGGACACGGTCGCTTCACCGGAACGGGACTGGATGGAACCATCAACTATGCGAGCGGCGTCCTTGTCCTGAACTTTGAAGATCCGCCGGTCTCCACCGTGCCAATCAGAATCAGCTACTCCGTGGGACCTACGCCTATGACGCAGGGACAGTTGCGCGGACTGCTGATCTTTGAAACCAAGGGCCGTTGCGTTGTGTGCCACGGCGGACCGGAACTTTCCAACGCTGCTGTGGACACGGTTGCACCAGTTCCCCTGGAGCGCATGGTGATGGCCGACCTCAGTGTTCGCGTGTATGACACCGGCTTCTATCACATTGGAGTTCGTCCTGGCGCAGAAGACGCGGGCCTGGCCGGAGCAGATCCGGTTGCCTCCCTGCCTCTTTCTCTCGGCGAGGAGCTGCGGCAGCGCGTTTGCAATGACCCATCAATTTCCATCATGATTGCCGGCCGCCCCGGTGACGGGATCACACAAGCTCCCCTGAGCTGTCGCGATGACATTGCGCGCACCGGATTCTTGAAGACTCCGCAGCTGCGCAACGTCGCGCTCACAGCGCCTTACTTCCACAACGGCAGCCAACTGACGCTCGAACAGGTGGTGGAGTTCTACAACCGTGGAGCAGATTTCAACATTGTTCCCGAGCTCACCATCATGGATCCCGATATCGAACCACTCGGTCTGGGATTGACGCTTCAGGAAAAGCAGGACCTGGTTGATTTCCTGCGCAACGGGTTGACCGATCCACGGACGGTGAAGCAGTCAGCACCGTTTGATCATCCTCAATTGCTCGCACCTAACGGACATCCACAGGGCCCCAATGGGTACCCGGTGGCAAGCGACGGGATGCATCCAGGACAGGCCAAAGACCAGTTCATGGATGTGCCCGCGGTGGGAGCAAATGGTGGCACGCCTTTGCCAACGTTCCTGGAAAACCTGCTGGGCATTAAGACGGCCAGGCCCAACTAGTGAACGCGCGGACACAAGAAAAATCAGTCGAGAAAAAATTCAAAGCCAGCAGTAGCAGATTGACGGAAGGAGTTTTACTAACATGAGGTTCTATCAACAAGCCAAAGGATTATTCCGGAGCGCAGTCACAGGTCTGCTGCTGATTCTCGGCCTGGCTGTCGGAGTGGAAGCGCAGCTCTCCAAGCCGACAGTTCCCCCCACGCCGGCAACGTTGCCAACAGCTCAGACGGTTGCGCCGGGATTCGACGATCTCGGTTTCATCCAGTACGCGTCGGTGGATACGATGTGTACTGCAGCACCGGCCACTCCGCCGCTGGATACAACGCCTGGTGCGGTGGTTGCACCTGTGGCCCCGCCACCGCCGCCAACACCGGCAGGCTGCAAGGCATCCGGCGGATGGTTGCAGATCAACAATGACATCATTCGCGTTCCTGCGAATACTGTCGTCTTCTTCCCCAATACGTACCAGACGTGGGAAGAAATTTTTGAGAATAATCCGGGCGCGGTGGTGTGCTCCGGTCCTGGGACTTGCAGCTTCACGGCCCCGGTAGCAGGCGAGTCCGGGCTCGCCCTATCGGATGCTTCGCGGCCGATCTTCACGACCGAAGCACACGTGCAAGGTCAGATCGCGCACGGCACGTACATGGCCGGCATTATCCAGGTTTCACAGCAGTCAATCAACGGCATGCAGGGCTTTATCGAGAAGTTGAACTACGCCGATGGCAGCATGACGATCAACGGAACCAGGGTCCAGATTAACGATCCTGCACTCCAGATCACTGACATGAACGGCAACTTGTTCAACAAGGGCCGTTACACGATAGGGCAGACGTCTGACATTCGCTTCACGGCGGACCAGGGGAACACGACCATACGTTCCCTCACGGGTTATCCAATGTGCATCCCGCGGTTGGCGCCCGGTACTTATCCTGCCGGCCCAGGCACGCCGGGTACGGCTGATCCATATTTCCCTGGCACCACCGGCCTTGACGATCCGCAGTGTCCGGAGATCAATCGGCCGCGTGACCAGTCCGGCAACACGATAAACATTTACACCATGAACGTACCCGGGGATACGCCTACGGTCGATAATCCATTTCCCCAGGACCCGTACACGGAAGTTCCTTTTGAAGTGGGTGATTTTGTCACCATCATAGGAACGCAGTTCCTGGATGCAACAACGTTCCAGCCATTTGTATCGGCTACATCAGTCGTGGCCAACCTGGGCGTATACACCTTCCCCAACGTTGATCCGGCTTATGTTGAGGTTGAAGTCTTACTGCAGGGAACGGGCGGACTTCCCGATCCTGCATTCCCCCAGGAAGCTGCCAGGCGTACGCGCGTTGAAGGTTTCTCCACAGATTCGCTACGCAACGTGGACATTTCCGCCATTGACATTGACTCCTGCGGCAATCTAAGTTTCCGCCTGCCAACATGGGTCTCGAATTATCCGGTCGAACAAGGCTTGCCGCTGATAGGAAAGAAGGGTCGCTGGCGCTTCCGTCCGGCCGGCGGAACATTCCTGCCGCCAGTACAGAACGTTGGCGCACAGGTAAGTGGCGGACGGGTTGACGTCCAGAACAACGGCCTGGTGTATGGCTATTACCAATTGCCTGAACCCCAGTTCATCTTCCCTGAAGATCTGGTACCGGGCAATTTACCTCCATCCTACAATTTCCAGGACCTGCCATTTCTTGTGAGCGGGACCGGCGCGTGGCCGTTTCCGGGATCCACCTATGACAGTCAGCTCATTCAACTCGGCTTAAAGCGCGCGGAAGTTCCGCTGCCACAGGCGAACCAGATTATCGGTCAGCTCAGCCCGTGGCCGGATCAGGTGGCCCCGCCTCCGGCACAAGCTTGTGTTCCGGGCGATCCGACCGCCTCACACGCCGTAGCAACCTACACCGCTCAGGTGAAACCGATTATTGCCGGCACGGTAGTGACATTGAGTTCACAGGGCAGCTTCCCGTTGGCTGGTCCGTTCAGCTGGACGCAGATTCAGAACGCGGGAGATCCAATCATTAACATCAACAATGCAACTGGCGCCGCGGCTAACTTTGTCGCGCCGGTTGTCGCCAGCCCGCTGAGCCTGACGTTCCAGCTCACGGTTGGTACGCCTGGAATTAACACTCCTTCCACGGCCAACGTTGCCGTGCCAATAGCGTTGACGCCGCCCAACTCAGCTCCAGGAGTGTCCGCCAGCGCTAATCCGAACCCGGCGATTGGCGACGGAACATCCATCATTACGCTGAACGCCACTGGTGTTGATCCAAATGGCGGAACCATCACCTACACCTGGACTGCTCCGGCTGGTGTCACGTTCATCGAGACCGGCACTGGAACAGGCACTGGAACAACCCTCACATTCACTGCACCTAGCGTGCCCGCATTAACCGCACCTCTCGTGCTGAACTTCACGGTGGTTGGCACCAGTTCAGTTGCCGGTGTGCCGCCAAGCGCACCAGTGACCGTGGCCGTAACCGTGAACCCGCTTACGGACCTGATCACCATCTCTCACGTGCGATACATCAAGATTAAGGCTCGTCTGACCGTGAGCGTTAGTGATTTCACGCCTGGAGTGGTGCTAACCGTAACACTCGCTGGCCCGAACGGCGAAAGCCCGACCATCAACCCGGCTACGGGATCACCGTACACGGGAGTCATGGGACCGATCATTCCGGTTGCTCAAGGAGTGTTCGATCTCACCTTCACCAACGTACCGCCACCAGCTCTGACAACAATTAGATCCAGTGCCGGCGGAATCATCACCTCGGGTATCACTATCACGCGGTAAAAGCATAGACGGCTGCCGGACCGCAAGGTTCGGCAGCCGTGCAAGACATCAGGCTGCTTCCAGCCTCGGGTTTAGAGGCGGCAGATTGCCAAGGACAAAAAGAGAGGAACCGACCATGAAATTCAAATCTTTGCGGGCACCCAACAGCTCCTGGAAACAGTTACTGGTATTAGCTGTAACTGCTCTGATAACGGCTGTGAGCGCCTATGCCAGCCCCAGCATTAACGTCGCCCCTGCCAGTATGTTCCGCCCACGCGGTATGGTTCGGGTCCAACTTATCCCTGGTGGTCCCGTTGACTACTGGGTTGGCGATGGAGCCAGTGGCTTTTGCCGCCTCGATAACGGCGTGTTAAACGCTGCCACATGCACTCTGAACGGAACCTCAGAGCCTTACGATGATCGTCCCAACAGCCCCTATGTGTATCTGGCGGATATCGCCGGTACGGGCGTAAATCGTGTAACTTTCCAGCCTGATCCCAACGCCCCTGGACATAGCATCCTCGCGACGGAAGAAAACGTCCTCGGTTCGCGCTCGGGGATAACGTTCATTGGGGCGCCAGCGGGAAAGATTCGTGCTGAAGCCGCCAAGATCGGCCCCGACGGGAACCTCTACGTGGTGTTCCAACACGATGGCAGTGTTGTTCGGATCACCAATCCACGCGATCCACGCCCACCCTCACCGCTCATTCAAAAGGCGACTGTTGTGGGCACTTCTTACGATGGCAAGAGATTTGTCAGCCTCGCCTTCATCGGCAACGATCTCTGGGCAGTGCAGGCCGGGTTTGCCAATCGTATTCAGAACATCACTTCCTGCGTTCGCGTAACCGTCGCATGTACCGGCGTGTTGCAGTACCAAAATATTCAGTTTCCCATGGGCATGGCTTCCGATGGAGTCCGCTATATCTATTTCGCCAGCGGCACATACATCGTGCGCCTGGATACGAGCGTGAACGGCGATTTGCCTGGCCCGGCTGTGATGCAAGTCTGGTCGCAGAACGGATTGCTGAACGGTAAATTGTCTGCTTATTCCCTGGCTCGCGGTGTCAACATCCATCCGGCGAATGCAAACTTCCCCGGCGATCCCGGCGGTGACATTTTCATCACTGACGATCTCCTGATTGAAGCTCCTGCTCCTGGCATTCCCACTTTCACCAATAGGACCGGGCGCTCATGGATCCTGCCGGTGACACCTCCGGTCAAGCCTGAGGTTTGCCCAACCGCTGCCAACCCAGTCGCCCTGTGCGTAGTAAATAGTGTCGCAGGAACTGGGAATCCGCTCACTCCCAACGCTCATCAGGCGACCGCTGCGACCACCGGCATTTTGCGCGCCACCGGTGTCACGCACCCTCGGGGTCTGATATTCCTTGGCACCCATTTCTGGGTTGCCGACGAAGTAAAAGGTTTGTGCCGCATTGATCCAACTGCGCTCGGCGCTGCAGCGCTCACCAATTGCTTCAAGCCAACTCCCGGCTTTGTGCCAGGACAACCTGCGGCGGACAAGAACAATGTCGTTTACGTCCCAGATATCAACAACACATTCAACGGCATTGCCCGGCTTGCGTTCGACCCAACAACTCAAACATTGTCCGAATCCGGGATTCTCAGCCAGGGCCGTGGAAGCATCGCCGCAGCCGTGGCCGTCAACAACAATCCCCTCACAGGTCTCACAGACCTCTACATCGGTCCCACGACCGGGTCCCAGGTAACCAAGATCGTTGCCGCAGCAACAGCTCCCAGCGCGGCCCAGGTTGTGGCTTCCACTTTCCTCGGTCTAGGCGTGCGAAGCATGGTGTTTAACGGCTTGGATCTATATATGGCAGAGAACGGTCTTCCCGATAAGGACAGCCTCTTCCAGACGGGCAGTGGGCAACAGACAGTCATACTGAATGCGGCTCCTGATCTAACTCGTGGACGCGCGGACTTTTTCTCCGGAGTGGGAAAATTCATTTCCTTGCCGCGCGGGACAGCAGCTCCGACGGACATCGACACTCCTGCGGCACTGGCAAATGGCCCTACCAGCCAAGTGCCTTGCAACAGCATCGTGAGGACCTTTGATCCGAACACCCCGTCGCTGTTCCTTGGCGGCGCTGCAGAAGTGGATCAGTGGAGCATCCTCTGCTCCAAGGACACGCTTTGGACGGCTGACGGCCAGTTCAGTGCTCTGCTGTCTCTGAACGCACCAATCGGAGTGGTCACGGCACTTGGGTTCGCTGGCGATGGCACCATGGCAATTGGCGACGATCCCAGCCTGCTCCCGCTGACGCCAACACTCAACTCCACGACACTGGCGCCAGTCGCCGGCCAGGGTCACGTATACGTGGTCTTGGCCCACTAACTTACACCTTGCTACACCTTGCTTCCCTCCGGGCCGGCGGCCTTGAAAGCCGCCGGCGCAGGGTGCAAATCAACGAGATCCAGGAGTTAACGACTCCGGACAGGACGCGAAAAATGACATTCCCCTTCATGACTGCGAACTCCAGGCCAGCGCGCTTTGCGGCACTTACATTGTGCTTGCTGGTTCTTGTACTGTTCTCCTCTGTCGCAGCGTATTGCCAGGCCACCACCACGGTACAAAACGGTGGCATTCCAAACGCTGTTGTTCCCCAAGTGGTCAGCAATTTCACGATTCCGCGTGGCGGCATCGTTCTTTCCGGCACCGCGCTAAGCGCAACGGGCCAGCCTGTTCGCCACCTCTGGGTGGGTGACAACGTGTTGGGTATGTGCCGTGTTGATCCAGATCTGGACACGCCGGGCATTCGGGTTATCAATCCCATCACCTGCCCGTTCAAATTGAACGGACAATCCGTAGCAGGCGGACCGATGGCTTATGATCCCACCACTAACTTTCTCTACATAGCGGATGTACGGCGTTCGCAGGGCATATTCCGCCTGAAATACGATCCCACGGCAGATTCAGGTAACGGAAATCTCGATTTGACCAGCCTCTTCGCCATGGCCGGCAATCCCACGGGCGCGCGATTCCAAGGCGGCCAAACTGGATGTCAGTTACCTGTTGTCTCACCGGGAGCTTCTGTGGCACTTGGGCCGGATGGCAATCTCTGGTTCACGCTGGCAAAAGGCGGATCGATTTTCCGGCTTAACAATCCGGCGGCCGCAACCACTAACGGTTTCGGTGCCTGCGCGGATTTCCTGCAGACAGTTGCGGTCTCTCCAGATGGAAAAACGACAGGCGATCTGGCCTGGGTTGGCCACGACTTGTGGTCCATTGACGGAACCAGCCCGTTTGTTATCCATAACGCGGACACCACGTGCCAGGCTTTCACTCCCGGCATGGCGCCTTCCTGCATCGCCGTAAACCAACTTGCCGCGGTCGGCGCAGCTAACACAACCGCCAGTGATCAGATTTTTCCGCAACTGAATGGCAACAACCTGTATTTCGGTTTGAGTGCGGTCGTAGTAGCTCCGCCTCTCGCTCCGGGAAACGTGTTCTGGGTTGCCGATGCGCAGGGCGCCCAGATCATCGATCTAGCCTTGATCAATCCTGCGGACATCGCGGCTTCTCTTCCGGCTTCTTTTCCTCCACCAAATCCTTTCCCCCTGGGAGCGATGGGCGAATCGGCCGTTGATTACAGCGATCCGGCGAATCTGGTGGTCTACACTGGTGATGATCCCAGCAACAATGGAATCACCGTTGTTCCTCCAACGGGTTCAGCTCCGGGTCTTGGTTTAGGCCGCTGGTGGCAGACTTGCCAGGGAACACGTCCGGTGGTTCCGGCGCCTTTCTCCACCAACGTCCTTTCGGTCAACAACTGTCGCACACCCGCAGCCACCGCACGTCCAGGGGCACCGACCGTAACGCGTGCCAAAGCAACCGGCACAACCATCGCCGTAAGCTGGAGTGCAGCGCAGTCATTTCAACCGGTGACCAACTATCGAGTACGCACTTTGTCCAATGGTAATTTCTTCTCGGATTTGATTATCAGCGCGGCCGTTGGTGGATTCCCGGCCACCACCGCGACCATCGGCCCGCTGGGCGCAGGTCCCACATACACGTTCCTTGTATCCGCCATTAACGGTCTTGGCGAAAGCGGCTTCTCACCGTTGAGCAACGGCGTCAATCTGCCCGGAATTGATCCTCCGGGTATTCCCACACAGGCTGCTGCTACCGCAGGCGATAAAGCAGCTTTTGTTACCTGGGCGCCTCCGGCAAACCCGGGCGGAGCGCCTATCACGAGCTACACCGTCACCGCGATCCTGGCCAACACGCGCACTGCAATTACTTCCATAGTGGCCGCGCCTGCAACCAGCGCCGTGGTCAACGGATTGACGAACGGCTCCAGCTACACGTTCAGCGTCCATGCCACCAATGCGGGTGGTATTGGACTTGAATCCACGCCATCGAAAGCAGTCATCCCGGCTGTGATTGCTGCTCTCACGTCCAACATAGCCGGCCCGACCACCCTCGCAACCACTCCGGTTCTTGTCACCTATCCAATCACCGTAACCAACAATGGCGTGCTTCCAGTAACGTTATTGAAGCTGGTCAACACGCTCACCACAACTGATGGCGCGTTCGTCGCGATTGCGCAACCGACGCAGGGTTCATGCGGAGCAGGCGGAGTCGGCGTAACCATAGTGACCTGCAACCTGGGTACTCTGGCCGCTGGCGCCACTGCACAAGTCAACGTGCTGGTTCAGATTCAGGGCCTGGGCGTTACCAACACCGCACACCTCACTGCGCTGGACAATGCGGCAGTATTGATCAGCGTGGCCCCGGATCCCAGCGTTATCACGGCTCCGCCGCCGCCACCAGTGGTTGTCGTAACGGCTGCGATTTCGGTAGCCGGTAACTCTCAAGTGCCTAATCCAAACGTGGGTCAGGCCGGAAACATTGTCTGGACCATCAGCGACACCCAGTTTACCGGGGCCCAGAACGTTGTCTTCCAGACTAACGTTCCCACTACTGGTCTGACCAACATGCAGCTGAACTCGATCACCGTTACTGAGAACAACAACGGCGTATTCGTCTGCACGTTCACTCCGACTGTTGGACCCGCGGTTCCCTGCGCATCAGCGCCGGTTGGTACCGGTGGGGGCAGCATTCAGGTGACCACCGCATCTTTGGGTGGATCGACCAAGAACGGCAACAAGCCACCACAAACGATGATTGTCACCGTGAATGTGACGAACCCGGCGGGAACGGTGAAAGGCACTGCATTCAATGCAACTGGGACCGTAACGTTCGGCCCCGGCGGCGTTGACACTCTGCCCAACAGCGTTCTGGTGAAAATCACTTCAAATTGAAACGCGGCCGCCACGGAACTTAAGGCCCTGGCGGCCCTTTCATCAAACCCATGGCGGGCGTGAGCCCGGAAAGGAGGCGGTCCATCGGAAAAAACATCTCCTAAATGTTTAGCCTTCTTTTAGCCTTCTAGGCGGCCGGGCTACCAAGCCCGGTCCTTTTTAACGAAGCAGGCTGCAACATGAAAACAGCCTTTTCATCAGTATTTTCTTAGGATCACTCGAAGCAAAGGTAGCCGCCAAGTCAATAGCGGCGGCAACCAGGAATAAGAAACAATAGCGGTAATCAAGCTGGAGTTAACCAGCAAGGACGTTAATCTTCACAGACCTATTGAGACAAGGAGGCAAACTCACCATGTTTCCCAATAACTTCCGGTGGATACCATCGTTACGATTTACTCGGGCCCTCTTACTGCTGCTGGGCTGCGCGGTTTCAAGCCAGCACGCACTTGCCCAGTCTTCTCTTCCCCAGACAACTCCCTCAAATAAAAGTGATTCACCTGGGGTTCCCAGCCAGATTGCTCCAGATGCGGCCGTTATTACCATCAACGGATTCTGCGCCGGCGGCGGCAGCCAGAAGGATGCACAGGCCTGCTCCACGAAAATCAGCAAACAGCAGTTTTCAGAGATGCTTGCCGCTATGAGCTTCAACTCGGCGCTCTCCAATAATCCGGTGGCCATCAAAGCTTTCGCCGAAAGTTATGCGCAGGCAATGATAGTGGCAGACGCCGCGGAGAAATCCGGCCTGGACAAAGATCCGCAATTCGAAGCGTTAATGAAGATCATACGGGTACGCACACTGGCGGACACCTATCGCCGGAAACTCCAGCAGAAGAACACCAATCCATCCGGCGACCAGATTGAAAGCTACTACAAACAGAATGCCGCAAAATTCGATCAGATAGATTTGGATCGCATTTCCATTCCTCTGGGAAACCCAAAGCTGGCGAAAGAGGCCCAGGATGGCTTCCGGCAAAAAGCGCAGACTCTAGCCAACGAAGCGCGGTTGAGAATGACGACGGGTGAAGATCCAGGCAAAGTGCAGGCGGAAACGTATCGCGCTCTTGGCCTTACCCCGCCACTCACCACGGATCTGGGGACCAAGAGAAAAGGCAGCCTGCCCAGTGCGCTGGAGCAGGAATTGTTTGCGCTGAAAACAGGTGAGGTCAGCAAAGTTCAAGCCGACCCGTCTTCGCTCACTCTATATAAGATACGGAGCCGTTCAACCTTGCCTCTGGACCGTGTGCGGATGGAAGTTGCGCAAGAGATCCAGCAAAAGGAAATTCAGGCCGCCATGCAGGCGATTACCGGCGGAATTAAGATTGATTTCAATGATCAGTATTTCAAGCCGCATGCTTCGCCCAACGGCGCCAGAACCAACGCCGGTGGCGTGAAAAGCCCGCCGCTGCAGTGAACGAAGAAAGCGGGATGACTGCAACTTAGATAAACGTTTTGCACCTGATATCCTATGAGCGTTCGTGATCGTTACTCGACACTCGAAGGAACCCATGGCCGCACTGATTGATGCCATTGATGTTAAGCGCAAAATGTTTTTTGAACTCGAAGGCGTTCCCTACCATTGCCTTGACGTTGAGGTGAACACGCCAACCGCCCGCGGCGGACAGACTCTTGTCCGCCTGAAGATGCGTAACCTGCTCACCCGCGCCGTCTTTGATAAGACCTTTAAGGCCAGCGATAAATTCAAGGAACCTGATCTGGAAATGGTGTCCGCGTCCTTTCTATATACGGATGCGGATGGTTACTACTTTATGGACCAGGAAAACTTTGAGACTCTTACGCTGTCAGAGGACATGATTGGCGACGCGCAGGACTTTCTGTCTGAAGGACTCATCATTCAGGTACACAAATACAACGGAAATCCCATCGGCCTGCAACTGCCTACGCATGTTGAACTGACAATCAAGCATACCGAGCCAGGGGTTCGCGGTGACTCGTCGGGAGGCAGCGTGACCAAACCCGCCACACTCGAAACAGGCCTGGAGATTCGCGTTCCCCTCTTTATCAAAGAGGGAGAGAAAGTGAGAGTTTCAACAGAAACAAGGGAGTTTGACGGGCGAGCTTGAAACAAGCTCGAAGCGATTCAACCGATTGCAGTGGGGACGCCCATTCGAGCGTCCCTTTTTTCATATCATCAAAGTTAGTTCGCTGGTAATCTCATGAAGTTTGGTAACTGCAATTAAATGCATTTCGTTCGCAATGTATTGCAATTCGCGCGTCAATATTTGTAAAGACTTCGCTTCATGACAAATCGAAATCGCCAGTAAAACCGCTGGTTTCCTCTCCACCCGTCTTGTCCAGCTCTGCTTTTCTTCTCCGGTCATCTTGACAGCCAATGTTATCGAAGCGTATCAAGAATCCCGTGTTTCGGTGCGCGAGCACCGTGAATGCCTACTCCACAGGAGGCAATATCCCCCCAATGCGTCGAATCGTTTTAGGTTTGATAGCCCTAGTCTGCATGGCAGGATCGTTTGGCCAAGCTTATGCAAAGTCTGCTCCCGCTGGCACGGTCGCGGCCCGCCAAAGGTTTTTCGGGTCAGATAACGTAGATGGCCGCAGCGGCCAAGTAACATCGGACAAAGTCATTTTCTCATGGCTTACTAACGCAACGTTTGCGGCGGCAGTCAACGGCCACGTAGTATTGCTCGATTCCTTCGTCACCCGGCTGGAAGTTGTCCCCGGGCGCACACCGTTTGTGATCCAGGACCTGGTGGATTTGCAGCCTGAAGCAATCTTCCTCGGCCACGGACACTTTGACCACGCCGATAACGCAGCCTACATTGCAGCTCTCACGGGCGCCACCATCTATGCCACGCCTGAGACCTGCGACAACATGGCCATTGATGCAACCAACAACTTCAACAATCACTATGTGCCCGTGTCCACAGTAAAGTGCGTGTCGCTTACCTCTCGTGGCTCATTGCCCGGAGCAGAAGTAGTTACTGTGAGAGATCTTGCAGGCGTGGACATCAAAGTGTTCAAGCATCTTCACTCCACCAATACGGGATTGACTGATCTTGACGCAGTACCGCTGGCTGCGACGGTTGGCGGGGTCTGCACGCCGACCGCATCCAAGGGCAATACCTTCCCGTGCAATCTTCAGGATCCGCGCGACCCGGCATTGTTCCCCGCCGGTACGCTTCTGGAGCCGGCAACACTGAACATTGCTACATCACGCCAGGGTGCAGGTGGTCCACTGTCATTGGCTTTTGTGTTTACCCTCAGAGGCGGAGATCATCCATTCAGGTTTGTGTGGCACAACACGACTGGTGACATTGTCGATAGCTGTGCTCTGCCCAACAACAACAGTTCTGGCCAGCCGAATGAGCCGGGACAGGATGCGCACGGCTGCTTCCCGGGCGTCAGCGTGAGCGGAAAGACTGTTGGAGCAAACCTTGCTTCCATCATGGCGTCGTTCGCGCCGGTGGATGTTGAAGTAGGCTCGGTGGTAAGCCTCGGGTTCAACCAGAACGGTGAACGTGACGTGGTTTCTTACATGGAACAGTTCAAACCGAAGGTCTTTATCCCAAATCACGTAACAGCAGTTGCGGTGGAAGGCTCGTCATTGGAGTGGAAAGTGGGCTTCTTTGACGCGCTGAAAGCACGGAACTTTCCCGCTGCCGGATTGCAGGTTGACTGGCTGGTGGATCCGAACGACTACGGAAGACCGCTGGTTTTCGATGTAAAGAATAAAGACTAACAACTCACTTAAACCAGAGCCCCCCAACGGCGTTGGGGGGCATGATATTATCCCGCCCATGACGGCTAAGATTTACGTCCGGAGGCCGCATAAAACGACATAGAGGCGGACGCTAACGTCCGCCTCTTGTGATTAACAATAACAGCTGGATGAAGCTAGTTGTCGTTTTCGTCGCTGTCGCTTTGCGGGGCGAAGGCAACTCCACGAAGAACTTCTCCAGCCTGCGCAGTTTGGATTGTTACGAACTGACCTGCAGAATATTTGTCATCGCCCTCATTGCCAAGCGGCAACGTGGTTGATCTAAGGCTGTCGGTAACCTTTACCAGTTTGTTCGGATCAGCGCCTTGATCTCCACTGGCACTGATGGTTGACGTGACCGCATAGATTTCCACCATACCATCACCACGAACTCTTCCGGTGATGTTGCGGCATCCGCCGGTGGCGGGATTGAGGGAGGCTGGATAGTTGGCGACACTATAAGGAACGCCGATATCCAAACCCTTTTGGAGAATGTATCCGAGATGCCATGCGCCGTTGGTGAGCAGCCACTTTTGCACGCCGGCAGTGGCCAGACTAGCCGCATCCGCAACGTTGCCATTGACGGCTGGAGTTACCAGCGTGCCGTCCCCTTCATCGCACACATAGAGCGTGTTTGCATCTGCGAACCAGATGCCAAACGGAAAGGCGACAGGAGCGGGATTTCCGTTCTGATCAACGCCGCTGGCAAGTGATGTTGGAAAACCGGGCAGGACAGTGATGGGCTGGGCCGCAAGCTGTGCCGTATTTCCGGAAGGCAGAACACCGGCATTGCCAACCTGATAAACGGTGTTAATGCCGTTGCCGCCGCTACCCTTGGTCACGAACATGGTGTTATTGAAGATGGTGAGTCCGCGGAAGTTGTTATCTTTACCCGCTTTGTCCAGTGCCTTGTAGCCAGCCTGGGTAATTTCGAAATCGCCAATCTTGTTAACGCTGGGCGGCGCAGGCGGTACTTGCCCCGGGACCAGAAGTTCCGCTCCGGTAGAGTTAATCAGATTCACGCCGACTTGTGTCGATACAAGCTGGGTGGAAGATAGGCCTCCGTTGTTATCATTACCGGTCAGGAAAAACAGGCCATTCGCTTTGGCCGCTGCCCGGCCATTGTTACCACTGTAGGCGTTACCGTCCGTAACCTGAATGTGGCCATTCGCATCCACTTCCGCCACGGAGCGAAAATACTGCGAGGTGACTGGATTTGTGGGATCAACCACACCTGGTGTGTTGGAGTTGGAGACATCCAACTGGTTTGGCGCGGTCAGAAAACCAGGGCCTCCATGATAGCCAACAAAGGTGATTGACTGGCCATCAGTGGAACGATTCAGGGCCAACTCGGATTTTGAACTGAAACTGGTTACGATGCTGTCGGTGGGTACGGCCAGCGTTCCAAGTTTCTCGCCGTTGGTCTTTAGATTGTCAATAAAGATGGGCGAGGTGATACCAAAGCTGCCATCGGGCCCGTCGTTATTAAAAACTGTGGGATAGGTTCCATCGGCGACGGCGGTCCCGCATTTCACTTTAACCGTGGTGGTGCCGCCGGCAAGAAGAGGGAGAGTGACAGTCCGGACAACGCATCCGGGAGGCAAGGTTTGCCCGACTGTGACGGTGGATGGGCTGCCAACATAAACACTGCGGCTCAACACCAGAGTGCCGGGCTTAAATGCGAAATGTTGCGGGCGGTCAGAATCATCGCCGTCAGCGCCAGGCGTGGTTGCTGAAACTCCCTGCGCCGCCAGCGACAAGGCGACTGCCGCAACTCCAACAAGTACGAGGTTCTTCTTCACGAAATATGGCCCTCCCAGGCCCGGCGAAACGATAGCAGCCCAACTATGGAGGACAGGTTGAACACAGGTTAAAAGTTTGTGAACGCGGCTTTACAAAGGTGGCTGGCTGACCTGTCTTTTTCCCTGGGTAGCGGTCATCCGCTTTATGGCAGTGGGGTTCTTGATGGTTGCCATGGCCACGATTAAGGTGAGATGGATGCAGCCCGAACATTTCCAATCTGCATCGCAATACAAATGTGGTGGACCTCTATAACGATTGCGCTCGTTGCCACCTATTTCGAATGGAGTTATCGAAAGAGGAAGAGCGTACCCAAGGAGGCAAAGGAAGTTGACGCTCCTGTGCCGCCCAAGTCGGTTACGTCTGAAAACATTGGCGAGCAAAAAGAAGCTTCCTGACGCTTAGCCCAGAAGCCAACAAACACATCCTTCTTAACCCAGTTACGAATGTTGGTCTCAAAAAGACCTCGGGCGTGGATTTCATCATTCGTTAATCCAGCAATCACAAACCTTCAATACACGATATGTAGCCTTGTGCCGACCTGGAAACCGTTATTTCGGTAATCCCTGGAGGCTAAAGCATGCTACCCGCTCCCATTTCAAGAAAACGTCGAATCGCGGCGATACTTGCCGTCTCTCTCTTCGCGTTCACCTCAATCGTGCCGCCAGTATCAGCCCAGGGCAGGGGCTCTGACGGCAACGACAACCGCACTACTGAAACGCCGATCAAGCACGTTATCGTTCTTATTGGTGAGAACCGCACTTTTGACCATGTATTTGCTACTTATGTTCCCCGCAGCAAGGACCGAGTCTCAAACCTCTTATCCAGAGGTATTATCAATCCTGATGGAACTCCCGGACTTCATTTCAATGAAGCCGCGCAGTTTCAGGCAGTACCGCCATTCCGCACCAGCTTCTTTGTGAGCCTGGACAAAAATGAAAAAGCTCCCTACCAGATTCTGCCGCAACCAACCCTTAATTTTGCTCCGATCAAGACGGTGATTCCGGCGGGGCTACCCTTGCCGCTGCTAGAGGCGATTGAACCATCACTTGAGCCGGCCGATCTGAAGCTGCTGAGCACCGGAGCAGCCTCACAGTTTACGCAGACGTTTGTGCTGCCTGATCCTGATACGCGTGTGAACAACTTCAACGCGCTACCCAACGGGCCTTTTCCTCTTCGCGGAGCAGCGCTTCCCTATGATTCCCTCACCGGAGACACCACACATCGCCTGTTCGAGATGTGGCAACAATCTGACTGCGACCTCAAGAATGCCACTCGCCGCAACCCGTCAGGATGTCTGAGTGATCTTTATCCATTCGTGATTACCAACTACACCAACCAGCCTGATCCGGCCAGCAAAGGCGCCATTGATGATAACGGCGGCGGCAATTCCATGGCTTTCTATAACGTGCAGCTTGGTGACGCACCTGTGCTGAAGAGCCTGGCTGATCAGTTCTCTATGAGCGACAATTTCCATCAATCGGTGATGGGCGGAACCGGCGCCAACCACGTGATGCTCGGCACCGGCGACGCAATTTTTTGGTCTGACGGCAAAGGTAGTCCAACCGTGCCGCCGTCCCATATCGCTAATCCAAATCCGCTGCCCGGAACAGATGATGTGTTCACGGTAGACTTGAATTTCGACGGAAACTTTACCGAGTGTGGAAATACCGCGCAACCTGGAATCAAGCCAATCACCGATTATCTTGCTTCACTGCCCTATCATCCGAATCCGAATTGCCAGCCGGATCACTTCTACATGGTGAACAATGACAATCCGGGCTTTCTGCCGGATGGTACGGTTGACACACCTGGAATCGCAGGCGGGGGATCTGTTCCGCCAACCAACGTGCGCACGATTGGTGAAGCGCTGAATGAAAGGAATATTTCCTGGGCCTACTATGGCGGTGCTTACAACGCGGCAGTGGCCCTGCAACATAACCCCGGAACAAGTGATCCGACGGTGCTGATCGGAGCGGCATACTGCAATATCTGCAACTTCGAGTCGTATGCTACTGCGATCATGGGCGATTCGGCCCAACGCGCCGCACACATCAAGGACACAACTGACTTTTTCGCCGCCATCAGCAACAGCACTCTGCCTGCTATTTCTTTCGTGAAACCCGACGGCTTGTTGGACGGCCATCCGGCGTCTTCCAAGCTGGATCTGTTTGAAGCCATGACGAAGAAGATCTTTGACAGCCTGCAGGCGAACCCGTCACTGATGGCTGAGACAGCGTTCATCATCACCATGGACGAAGGCGGTGGCTTTTACGATTCAGGTTATATCCAGCCCATCGACTTTTTCGGCGATGGCCCACGTATTCCCATGATCATTGTTTCGCCGTTTACCACAGGCGGTCATATCAGCCACACGTATACGGATCATGTATCGATTCTCAAGTTCATCGAGCGCAACTGGCACTTGAAACCATTGACCAGCCGCAGCCGTGACAACCTGAAGAATCCCAGAATGGAAGAAGACAACCCGTATGTTCCGGTCAACAGTCCGGCCATTGGCGACCTCTTTGACATGTTCCATTTCGATAACGACAGGAACAACGACAAGAATGATGGCCGCAGTCACGGAGACGACAGGTAGTTACTGATCGCTTGTAAAACCACTTGAACGCCGGCGCTTCTTGCATTGTTTCGCGAAGCGCCGGCATTTCTATTTTCACATCCATCCGCACTTCAAAACCTGCAACCCGAAGCGGCGAGATCTGGTGCATAAGACCTATCGATAATGAGAAGATTCTGAACCTCTAAGACGAAAGTCTTTGGGTCATAGACTATCGTCTCCTTTCTTCCGCTTTTTTGTGATCACCGGCACAGAATGACCGCCTTATCTCCTTTACTTTCATCTGTAGGTCGAAGCAAATCCGCCGAACCGGAGTTGGCATAGCGGTTGCATTCACTACAGACAGAAAGTTTTGGAGGATAAGAGGATGGCAACCACCGTTTACTGTGCAACTGGATTGAAGCTGGACCTGAACGAGAAAGCAGAAGAAATCATTGTTTCCTGCCAGGGATCGCTCACGGAAGAAACTGCTGAGATGTTCCAGCGCGAAGTAAGCGGGCGCACGATTCCGGAGACGCGCGGCAGGGGCGTAGCAGTCATATGCCGCATCGTGCTGGACGTCTCGAAGGTAACAAAGATGGATGAGGCAGGAAAGGCGGCTTTGTTTGCAATCCGCACGGCCGCCGAACAGAAGAGCTGCTTCGTTGAGGTCATCAACATGGCTGAGTCCGGTGCCAGGCACTCTGCAACCAATACGCTTGAGCACTTGACGGCAAAACTGCGGTCATTGCTGGTCTGGGCAGGCCAGCATGGACAGGATATTGAAGATGGACGCCATATCAAGGTCGGGCGACACTAGACGCCCGGAGATGCGCTTCGTGAATAGCATTCTTTCAATATCACTGTTAAGCCGTGATTGCTCGTGATCCCTGAGGAATCGGCATGCGAGAACGCAAGTTAACTGATCGCTACTTATTTCTCGATCCCACGACCATCAATCCGATGCCTCCCACCAGTGCCAGAGTGCTCAGGATTGGAGAGATCGGCATGGTGTCTTTCTGTTTGTGGGAAACCTGCAACGGTCCCAGGTCAATATCTTTCTTCTCGTGAGTAAAACTGATACCACCCATGGCAAATCCTGCAATGCCCAGGATAATGAGCAACACTCCAACAATGGTTGCAGCCTTCATGGTTTCTCTTTTCTGTGATTCGTTTCGAGAGATTTTTTGCCCTGTCACTAGCGCAGCTGCGGGCAACGTGCTGTTCTGGTTAGATGCGAGTCGAGCCGGCCGAGGCGTTGCTCAATTCGTCTCGCGCAAGGATACCTTACATGGCACTCCATCCGAGATCGGGCCACACCCCGGCGCTTAAGTTCGCCCCGGAAATACCGCTGACTTTGACAGGCGGACCGAGCCCTGTTTTATGCCGTATTTTGCCGACGAAAAAAACGCCGCGCGAACTCGAATCATTATCGCCGATGATTCAACTGCCACGCTCCATCTATCCCTACCTGATCCTGGCCTCATGTATGAATCGAAGAGGAACGGTAAAGACCAGATTTCAACATCGCTCGATCCTGCCGCTGCCCAAGCCCCGCCGTCATCCGCCCTTCCCGATAGTTCTTTAGCTCTCCCATCCAATAAGCTATTCCAAAACAGGGTTAAGAAATGCTACCTAGTACTTCAGGCTGGGCAACCACACACCGACTTTTGCAGTCTGTTAATGGTATCCAGAGAAGATCAAATCGTTGACAACGATTTCTGGTGGCTTGCTGAGCTACACTGCATTTGTGACAAACTAAGCGAATCAACGTCAGGATGAAAAACTGGACCATAACCATGCTTTTCCTGGCCGCGACTTGTGTTGGTGGCTCAGGCAAGCAGGCAGAAGGGCAGCTCCGTTGGCCCGAGCCTCCCACGAAGGCGGCGATGCGACTGCGTCTGGTTGCCGTAGCTCTGGCTGACCACCCGCGATCTTCATTCTTTCCCAGCCATGAAGTGTTTGTTGCTGAAAAGGAGATTGGCAACGAGGAATGGAGCCTGGTTAAGCTGGTCTTCACCTTTCTGCCGTATCAACCGCGACTCTCAGAAGCCGGCTTTGATTACTCCGTGGTGCATGAGGTTTCAGCCTGGCGAGATCCGGATTGTGACGAAACGGTGGCCCAGTTAACCGAACGCAGCCAGCCTGAGCGCCATGAGCCGCTGGTCTATTCCCGTAACGTGCCGCGAGAAGACCTGGATCGCAGACGCATTCCTCTTCCCTGCTATGAAACGACTGCCGATGAGTACATCAAGTCAAAGTTTGAGCCCATCGCCCCGCCTCCGAAGGCGCCTGAACCACCGGTGCTGAAAACACGTCCTGAACAGAAGCAGCCATAGTTGCGCCGGGGGGACGACGTTTTGATTGACCGCCATTATCATCCTCCCCCGTTCTCCTTACGCAGAAATATCTTCTGGCCCACCGCTAATTGGCCAATCCGCGTGACTGTGCCATAGATTCCCGCGTTGTTCTGGTTTGCCCGGACAACTGCTTTCAGAACTTCCGGGGCCGGCCTGGCCGAATCCGGATCGAGGTTCACCATGGAGCAACGTACGTCACGCATGGTAACGGCGATCGCGGGAGCATCGTGTGCATCGCCAAACGAAATGGTACCCCCGACCCACTCATCTTCCTGAAATGGCGCGGTACGCAGGGAGCGGACAAGAACATTTGGACGAAAGCGACGCACTTCCGGGCTCAGCCCTGCGAGTCTTGTAATCTCACTCACCGTATCCATGGCGATCACGGAAATGCTCGCGTCATCAAAGATGCCGTGTTTCAAATGCATCATCTGCACGGGAGAGCCGTATCGGTGTGAGACGTCCACGTCCAGTTCCTCGCTGAAGACAGGCAGATCTAAACCATCGGGCGTGCGGATGTGAGATGGAAGACCTGGCTGCGCACCTTCATCAAGCCGGCGGGGAGAAAACAGCACCATGGCAGGAAGCTTTCCTGCAGTCAACCATGGAAAGCCGGCGCGGTCATCCGTGCGACGGAATGCCAGACGGCGATCACCCTCCAGTCCGTGCCAGCCGAGTTCGACAGCGTCAAGCTGTTCGCCGCCCATCGATTTCACGGGATAACGGAAGAGCGCCTCTACTTCTCCAATTTCTGAGAGCGTGGTGGATTCATTAAGCACGGGTTGATTTTAGCTCCTACTCACCTCAGTGGAAGAGTACACAAAGCCTAACTTTGCTCCCGAGCCTTCCATATGTTTACCGCACCAATGACGCCAGGCTTCACTGGAAGGGCCTTGCGCGCAAATCCATTGGCGTTTCGCCGGCGGGGTGATCACCGCCTTCGGCCGGCCGCGGCGGTATGCTCATCCGTTGCGCGAGCTTTCCCTGTTCCGCCAGAAATTTGGCGAGTGCCTGCTGCAAATTGAGATTGTCCGCAGCCAGGCGTTTTTCATCGCCGGCGTCGCGCGTGAGATCTTTGCTCAACGCCTTCCAGCTTTTGCCTACTTCCGTATCGGCTTTCTCAACGTTCTTCCACCACGTCTTTAAGCCGGATTTTTGTGCGCGCGAGAGGGCCTCAATAAAATCACGACTTTCGCCACGAGCCACCTCAACCACATAAGCCAGGATGTCAGCCTGTTGCCTGATTCTCTCCGGATGCAGCGCCAGGTCGCCGGTCTTGTCCGCGGCTGCCGTAATGTCTTTTACCAGCTGCTGAAAAAGATCAACCTGCTGCGCGTCAGCCTGGAGAGCGACGGCGCGGCTGAAATCCTTCAACGAGTCATCCTCAGACGGCTCGCCCTTTGGGGTGGTGGCCGCGCCGCCGTGGCCGCCCCGGCCCGCGCCACGCTGCGACCATAGGGACTGCGGGCCTAACGCAACGATCATCACAACAGCAACCACGAACCGACGAGTCATGTTGAATATCATACGTGTCTCTATTGTGCGCCATTCTGCGGCGGATTTTAAAGCATGTGCTCGGCTGGCTTTCATATTTGTGTCGCGCCCTGCATCACGAGAATGGTTGGGTATCGTTGCTGATTCAGGGATTTTCTTACTGCGTCGTTCGCGTGCGCTCCGATCTGTGTTCAAGATGGCACAGGTTTAGAGATTTGACGCAGAAATGCTATCCCTTTCGATTGCCATTCCCGTTATGTTTCTCGATAAGCGCACCGTAGCGGGTGGTTATTTCGTGTATCCTCGTCCGGACGGGCGATTTGTAAACCTATATGACGACCATTTTCAGAACTTTCTCCGGACGTCTATGGTCCCGTCCGGACCCGGTCCTGGCCGAAGCCGGAATGGCAGGCGAACTACTGGTGGCAAAAATCCGGCTGGGTCTGGCCACCGTTCTTCTGCTCATCCCCGTGAACAACGCCGTGTTTTTCGCCATGGATTGGAAAGAGAGCCTGGTCGGCATCATCCTTACTTCCGGAGTATTTTTACTTTCCCTCATTGTGTATCTGCTGATCTCGCGCGAATACAATCCTTCGTGGCTGAGTTTTGCCAGCAGCGCATTTGACGTTACGCTGGTCAGCGGCGCGCTGGCGCTGTTTCTCTTTCTCGGTGAGCCGCATACCGCCGTCAACAGCAAGGTCATTTTCGAAGGATACTTTCTGGCCCTGGGAAGCACCAGCCTGCGGTACGACGGCCGGGTCTGCTTTACCGCCGGTGCGCTGGCGATTGGTGAATATCTGGCGATTGTATTTTTCGCGACAAGCCACTGGGACCTGAACAGTGAAATCTACTCGCCTTACCCGTATGGTTTGTTCAACTGGTCGGCACAAATCTCGCGGTTGATCATCCTGCTCATCGCATCCGGGCTCAGCCTGTTCGTGGTTTCCCGCAGCCGAAGACTGCTGCAATTGGCGACCACCGATCCGCTAACGGGTCTGTTCAACCGAGGCTACGCAGATGACCGGTTTGCCATTGAACTGAGCCGCGCCGCCAGATACGGCAAACCGTTGACCATTGCTGTTGTTGACCTTGATCAACTCAAATCATTGAACGACGTGCATGGCCATTTATCAGGGGACCTGGTCTTACGCGGAATCGGCGGGTTATTGCGTGATTCGTTCCGTGCCAGTGACACGGCGGCCCGCTACGGAGGAGATGAGTTTGTGATTGTCCTGCCTGAAACCGATATCGAGGCGGCAAAGCGAAAACTGGAAGCCTTGCGGGAGTCAGTGGCAGACATGCTGATTGTGACTACCAAGCGCTCAGAAAAGATTCGGGCTACGATCAGCGCCGGACTGGCCAGCTTCCCGGAAGATGGAGAAACCGCGGCGCAATTGTTCGCCTGGGCCGACGAAAAATTGTTTCAAGCCAAGAAGGAAGGACGCAACCGGGTTGTAGCCGGCGCACGAGTAGTTTCCGGGTAGCTGTCGCTCCGCTCCAATTAGGTTGGCCGCGAACCGGTGATGAGGATGCCTACGAGTCTCCTGGCGCTTTGCTGCCAGTCAGGACCGGACGCCACGTGAGAAACTCCGATGAGCGCGCGGAGCAGATCGAATGGTTCCAGATCGCTGCGCATGTCGCCGCTCCTGATGGCGCGCTTGACCAGCGAATCAATCGCTCCCTGGATCTGGCTGCGTGAACCTTCGTACAGCTTCGAAGGCCCTCCGACGAGCGAGTTCAGCGCCGGTGCAATGATCTGCTTGGTAGCGATGTAATCCACGAACAAGAGCATCCACGCTCGCAACGCTTCAACCGGCGGCATGGCATCAGAGAATTTTCGCTCTGCCGCCGCCAGCTTCTCTACTTCCGTCCGATAGACCTCTTCGATCAGCGCGTCTCGCGTGGGAAAGTGGCGATACAGAGTGCCAGCTCCCACGCCTGCCTCTTTAGCGATTTCATCGAGGCTGGCGTTCGCACCGGACCGGGTAAACGCCTCCTTGGCCACTTCCAGAATGCGTTCGCGGTTCCGCTGCGCGTCTGTACGCGGCTTTCGGGGGACAATTTTTTTATTTTTGCTCGGCATGCCAAAAAAAGTTGCAACCGGAGACTGTCTCCGGTTATCTTATCTCTTGTCCATTGATTCGGAGACACTCTCCGTTTTATTCGGAACGCGACGGCATGTCAATAGTCAGTTTCCCGTGCTTCCGGCTTCGAGAGGTAAAGAATATGAATCCACACGCTCATACTAAACCGTCAGGAAAATCCAACTCTCATTGCGCCGAACTCACGATGTTGGCGGAGCGAGAACTCTCAGCATTCTTCAACGCCGTTACGCAGCTATTTGGGTCAGAACAGGCGAAGCTCTCTGCCGAAGACTGGCTGTACGAATTGATGGAGATCGAGGGTATGCCAAACTCGACCCGCGAATGGCGATTGATGACCGCAAAGGTTTCCGCCCGACTCGCAAATCGCGTGAAGGTTTTATCGCTGACGACAGAACCACAACTTGCCTAGGAGAAAAATCATATGCGTGTTTTTGTTACCGGAGCTACAGGCTTCATAGGTACGACATTGGTAAAAGAACTGATCGAGGCTGGTCATCAGGTGCTGGGGCTAACGCGCTCTGATGCGGGGGCCAAGTCGCTTACGGCCGCCGGAGCGCAGGTGCATCGCGGCGATCTTGAAGACCTTGAGAGCCTGCGCACTGGAGCAGCGGCATCTGAGGGCGTGATTCACACTGCGTTTATCCACGACTTTTCGAAGTTCGAGGCAAATTGCGAGATCGACAGGCGCGCGATTGAGGCTCTTGGCTCCCCGCTGGTTGGCACTAATCGCCCGTTGATTGTCACGTCCGGGACGGCGTCGGCCTACACGCCGGGAAGGCCATCGACGGAGGAAGACGCGCCCAATTCACCGATCCCCCGTGTAGTTTCAGAACAGGCAGCAGCTTCAGTGGCGGCCAAGGGTGTGCGCGTATCGGTGATGCGCCTTCCGCAGGTCCACGACCCGGTCAAACAAGGACTCATCACCTACCTGATCGCTGCGGCCCGTGAAAAAGGCGTCTCGGCGTATGTGGGCAACGGGCTCAATCGCTGGCCCGCGGTGCACGTCCTGGATGCTGCGCATCTCTACAGGCTGGCGCTGGAGAAGGGTGTGGCGGGAGCCCGCTACAACGCAGTTGCTGAAGAGGGTGTACCGCTGCGAGAGATTGCTGAGGCAATCGGCCGGGGCCTGAAGGTGCCGGTGGTTTCCAAGTCGGCTGAGGAGGCAGCAGAGCACTTTGGCTGGCTCGCATTCTTCGCTGGGCTCGACGTTCCGGCTTCCAGCGCGTTAACGCAGCAACGGCTCGGATGGCGGCCAACAGGTCCGGGACTCATTGCCGATCTGAACGCGATGAACTATTTCGAACATAGCGTGGATACTGTTGCCTCACGCGGCTAACGCATTGATGAAGATGTCAGTAAGAAGGAGATAGAAAATGGCAAACATACTTGAGTCAACTTCATTTGGAGCAACTTCGACCACAGATGATGTTCTGTCGGGCGTGAATCTGAAGGGCAAACGGATTCTGGTAACGGGTGCATCGGCCGGAATCGGCGTGGAGACGGCGCGTTCGCTGGCCGCTCACGGCGCTCACGTTGTGGGCGCAGCGCGGGATTTGAACAAGGCCGAAGCCGCGACCAGACAGGTACGAGAGGACGCAGCGGCCAATGGCGGAAGCTTTGAACTGGTTGAACTGGATCTTGCCAACCTGAAAAGCGTGCGTGCCTGCGCTGACAAGTTGCTGGCAAAAGGAGAAGCATTCGACGTGATCATTGCGAATGCCGGAGTGATGGCCACACCCTTCGGCCACACAGCCGATGGCTTTGAAAGACAGTTCGGCACCAATCACCTGGGGCACTTTGTCCTGGTGAACCGGCTGGCTCCACTCATTCGGACCGGCGGACGCCTGATCAATCTGTCTTCCGCGGGTCACCGCCGCGCCAACGTGGATCTTGAGGATCCCAACTTTGAGCACACTCCGTATGATCCCATGGTTGCGTATGGCCGCTCCAAGACAGCGAACATCCTATTTGCTGCGGCGTTCGACCACCGGCATCGCGAGCGGGGCATACGCGCTGCGGCCGTGCATCCGGGAGTTATACAGACGGAGCTGGGGCGTTACATGCCGCCGGGACAGATCGAAAAAGTGATCGAAGAGATCGGTAAGCAGCTCGTAGCGGATGGCAAGGGGCCGTTTCAGTGGAAATCCGTTGCCCAGGGAGCCGCGACGTCGGTGTGGGCTGCCGTGGTTGCGCCAGCGGATGAGATCGGCGGTCAATATTGTGAGAACTGCCACGTCGGCAAGAAGGTGCCGGATGACGCAGTCATCACCGGAGTGAGCGAAGGCGTTCGTGGATTTGCGCTCGACGTAAAAACCGCAGAAGCATTGTGGAAGAAAAGTGAAGAGATGGTGGGAGAGTCTTTTTAGTTTCTTCTTCTCTTTAGTTCTCTTCCCTTTGGTTCTTTTCCCTGCAAAATAACGAACGGTTCCCTTACGGATGAGATGGAGGAACGGAATGATTGAACAGAAAAGTCTGGCGGGCGGCTTCACTCTGCCGGGCACGTCATTGACGGTGAACCGCATGGGTTATGGCGCCATGCAACTTGCGGGACGGGATGGTAACAAGCTGGTGTGGGGACCTCCCAAGGACATGGATGCAGCGATCGCGGTCCTGCGAGAGGCTGTGGCAAGTGGCGTGAACCACATTGATACGTCCGACTTTTATGGCCCTCATGTCACGAACCAGATCATACGAAAAGCGCTGTCGCCGTATCCGGACGATCTGGTGATCGTGACCAAAGTCAGCTGCCGTCGCGGTGAGGATGGATCATGGATTCCGGCTTACTCGCGTGAAGAGTTGACTGCCGCTGTCCATGACAATCTCCGCAATCTGGGACTGGATGTGCTTGATGTGGTCAACCTGCGCAGTATGTTTGACGTTCACGGGCCCGCCGAAGGATCACTCGAGGCACCCATGACGGTTCTTGCCGAACTCCAGCAAAAGGGATTGGTGCGTCATATCGGGCTGAGCAACGTCACTCCCACGCAGATTGCGGAGGCGAGGCGGATCGCTCCCATCGTCTGTGTGCAGAACCAATACAATCTTGCCCACCGGGCGGACGACGCACTGATCGGCGATCTTGCCCGCGATGGTATCGCTTATGTGCCTTTCTTTCCGCTCGGCGGGTTCAGCCCACTACAGTCGTCCACCTTATCCAACGCGGCTGCGCGCCTTGGCGCTACGCCCATGCAGGTTGCGTTGGCGTGGCTTCTTCAGCGTTCGCCCAATATCCTGGTGATCCCGGGAACGTCATCGGTCGAACATCTTCGCGAGAACCTTGCGGCTGCGAGGCTACAGATTCCTGCGGAGTTGATTGACGAACTCGATTCAGCGGAAGGAAGTCTGGAACAGTGAGATAGGCTCGCACAAAGGATTTCATCGTGAGGAGGGGAAATGCGCCCGCTCCGATTTTTTTGGTGCCGGACGGAACCATCTACGATGAGGCTTTGCCTGAAAGCACGGGACCGAACTGGCCGACAATCTCGATCAGGTTTTTACGATTAACCGGCTTCGTTATATAGCCGTCCATTCCACCACGGAGGCAGCGATCTCGGTCAGCTTGCATGGCGTGCGCAGTCATGGCAACGATGGGAACATGTTTGCCGCCAAGCTGCTGGAGCGCCCGAATCCGGGCGGTGGCTTCCAGACCGTCCATTTCGGGCATTTGAATATCCATCAGAATGAGATCGAAGTCGGAGGCCTGGCAAGCTTTCACCGCTTCAATGCCGTTGGCCACAGTCGACACTGTGTGCCCTTCTTTTTCCAGCATACGCACGGCAACCCGTTGGTTGACCTGATTGTCTTCAGCCAAGAGTATGTGTAGTGCCGTGCCAAGGGAGCGAGCCGGTCCGTTCAATAAAGGCGACTTCTTACTCTCGTCTGCACCCAACGCGTGGAGAACGGATTTAAGCAAGTCCTGACGGCGGATTGGCTTGATCAAATAGGCAGAGATGCCCAATTCCCTGCACCTATCTGTGTCACCCCGTTGCTCGCTGGATGTGAGCATCATCACCATGGATCCGACCATGCGAGGATCCTGGCGAATGCGGGCCACCAGTTCAAAGCCGTCCATTCCTGGCATGTGCCCGTCGATGATCACGAGTTTGAACGGCGTGTTCTTTGCACAGGCCAATTCCATCTCAGCCAAAGCATTTACACCGTCAGCGACGCATGTGGGCTGCATGGTCCACGTTCGCAGGATGCGATCCAGTACCTTTCGATTCGTTTCATTGTCATCCACAATGAGGGCGGACATATTTCGCAAAAGCTCTGGACTTGCATCGTCGCTCACAGGTTTTGCGGCCCCGATTTTGAAGACGGCAGTGAAGTGGAATGTGCTACCCAGTCCAGGGCTGCTGTCAACCCAGATACGGCCGCCCATCAAGCCTACGATGCGCTCACTGATAGTGAGGCCCAGACCAGTGCCTCCGTATTTCCGGGTTGTGGAATTGTCCGCCTGCGTGAATTCCTGAAAGATCGATGCCAGCCTGTCTTCAGATATGCCGACACCCGTATCGCGAACAAGGAAATGCAAGGTTACGCAATCCTCTTTCACTTGTTCCTGTTGCACAGTGATTGAGATTTCTCCACGTTCGGTGAATTTAACGGCGTTTCCTACCAGATTCGTCAACACCTGTCGCAAACGGAAAGGATCGCCGCAGAGTGCAGCCGGAACGTCGCCGGCCAGATCATAGACCAACTCAAGATTCTTTTGGTGCGCCCGGAAAGCCATCACCTTCATGCTTTCGCCCATCAATTCCTCGGGACTAAATACCGTTTCTTCGATGTCAAGTTTGCCGGCCTCTATCTTGGAAAAATCCAGGATGTCATTGATCACATTCAGCAGTGATTCAGCCGAGACCTTGACCGTATTGACGTAATCACGCTGTTCGTCGCTCAATTCGGTATCTAATACCAAGTCGGTCATGCCCATGATTCCATTCATGGGAGTCCGAATCTCATGGCTCATGTTTGCCAGAAATGAGCTTTTTGCCTGGCTTGCTGCCTCAGCCTGGATCCTGGCCTTTTCCAGTTGTATGACAAGCTCCGCTTGCTCCCGCTCTGCTTGTTTACGTTCCGTGATGTTTCGCGAAATGCCAATAATTCCCGCGACGCTACCATCCTGCTGTAAAAAAGGCGAGACGTTGGAAAGATAAGTCTGTCCGAGAGCCCGCACTGTTTCTTCCACCACCTGGCTCTTGCCAGATTCCATCACTTGACGTTCCAGCGAGGAAATTGGTTCGCCATCCTCGGAGCCAAACACCTGGCTTGCCGTGCGGCCACTTAATTCTTCCCACGGCCGACCAAAATCCTTCAAGTAAGCTGGATTCGCCATCAGATAATGGCCGTCTTGATCTTTGACGTAGACTGCATCACTTGTGCTGGCCAACACCGACTGAAAGAGAAAGCCAGATTCCTGAGTCTGCTGGTACGCGCCAATTGCATGGAAAATCTGTTCCGGGTTTTTCCTTCCGATGGTTACTGCTCGAAGCAGCCTTTTTCTAGAGATTTCGCTGGCGGCCACCGAAAAGAGAATGCCGCAGTAAACAGCCAGGCTGAAATTCATGGATACTGAAGGCCGTTCGAACCACAAGAAAGAGGTCCACGCTGCTCCGCCTGTGGCAGCAACCAGAAGGCACCAGAATCGAGACCTGAGAACTACGCTTGCTGAGAATACAACCTGCAATAAAATAATGCCGAATTGGGCGAAATGGAAGAACTTCATCAGCATGGATGACGCTATTAGTATGGAACAAGTAATCACTCCGACGATGGAGTTTGCCAGTTTTGCTTCAATTTTTTCCGACAGACCCACGCCCCCAATCAAGAGGCAAGACAGTAGCATTCCCGCGGTTACAAAACCTTCCATCAAGGAAACACACTCCAACACCATTGCGCCCGGTTCAGTGAAGACTGGTACACCTTACTCCAATAGACTCCCAGGGCGTGCTGTTGCCGACAAGCACGCGGAGAAGATCATTCCAGACAATACCCTCAAATTCGTCTATCGGAACTAAATGCAAGAAGTTTAGGGATAAGATTGAGAAACCTTAATGAGGCCGCGACATTGTTCGTTTATGGAACGGCTGAAAATCGTTTGCATTCGGTCCGCCGCACTGGGATCAGACCAGTATTAGCGGCGGTATACTAATGTATAATTGCAAACCTTTAAGGTGTGAATGTAACGTTTCATATTATGGCCACGGATAGAAAGACCAAATTGGCAGATCCTGGCCCCTTCCTGAGGTATGGTGTTTCGCTGTTTCTTATTGGAATCGCGGGCGCTGTTGATTTCTCAGTTCCCAATCTAGCGTCTCGAGGTCCTTTTCTTCCGTTCTATTTGTCCACGAGTCTGGCTGCATGGTTCGGGGGCTTTCGCGCCGGATTGTTCTCCACCTTGCTTTCACTCATCATGGTGGATTACTTCTTCTTTGCACCTCAACCGTTCTGGTTCCCGAGCCTGCAGTTGTTTCGATTGCTTGGTGTGGTCGCCGTTATGGGAACAATTTCATTTCTGATTGATAACCGTTTTCAATCGCACCTGTGGCGTGGTATTCGGGGTCTGCGGGCCAAGGGAGCGAATCGACGCTTTCAAGCCATGTTATCCAACGCAGCTCACATTGCAGGCATGGGCAGTTGGGAGTATGACATTCTCCACGATCGGCTGGAGTGGGACGATGAAACCCTCCGCATCTTTGGCATTTCGCGCAAGGACTTCGGCGGCAATATCAACGCTTTTTTTGCCCTGGTGCATCCCGACGATCGGGAAAAATTAAAGGCGATGGAAGCGGAGGCGTTTGCCAGTCATGGCGTTATTGAAGTGCAGTACCGCATTATCCGCCCGGATGGCGTTGAGCGCCGTATTCACGATCGCGGACAGGTAACCAGTCAGCAGCACGGCAAAGCCACTCAAATCACCGGATTAGTGATGGACATAACCGAAAGTAAACAGGCCGAAGAGGCCTTGCGGGCGAGCGAGCATCGCTGGCAAGCTATCTTTGAAAATTCGGGAGTAGGAATCGCCCTCGCCGATGAGAAAGGTTTCCTCACTCTGACGAACCGCGCTTTCCAGAAATTGGTTGGATATACGGGCGACGAACTGCGTGAATTGACCTTTCTCGACTTGACCTATGAGAAGGATCGACCCGCCAATCTTGTGTTAGCGAAACGACTGTGGCATGGTGACCTCCTCCAGTTTCAGCATGAAAAGCGATACACGCGTAAAGACGGCAATTTGATCTGGGTTCGAATTACCGTGACCTTGATACCAGGCACGGATCTGAACACACTGTTGGCCATGGCGGTTGTTGAAGACATTACCGAAACACGCTTACTGGAGGAACATGTCCGTCAGTCACAAAGGATGGAAGCCGTGGGCCGCCTGGCAGGCGGCGTGGCTCATGATTTCAACAACATGCTGGGCGTAATCCTGGGGCACTGCGCCAGGCTCCTTGAAAACCTCCCCGTGGGCACGGCTGAATGGCAAAGCGCGCTCCGGATCAAAGAAGCCTCCACCCGGTCGGCCGATCTTACGCGCCAGCTCCTTGCCTTCAGCCGCAAACAAATCCTGCTGCCGGCGGCGCTCGATCTCAACGCTATTATTTCCGATCTAAAGAACATGCTCTCCAGCTTGATTGGAGACGACATCGATCTGCTGTTCCAACCCGGGCAGGAACTGGGGTATGTATACGGTGACCGCGGACAAATCGAACAGGTTGTGACTAATCTGGTGGTGAACGCCCGCGACGCTATGACGCGCGGAGGCAAGATCATAATTGCGACCAACCGGCAATCGTTCGATTCGCAAGCGACGACTAATCTGGCAATCAAGGCCGGTTCTTATATTGTGCTTTCTGTTTCGGATAATGGTGGCGGCATTGAAGCTGACACCCTGAATCACATCTTCGAACCATTTTTTACTACCAAGGAGCAGGGACGAGGAACGGGCCTGGGATTGGCTACGGTTTATGGAATCGTTAAACAGAGTGGCGGTAACATTGGCGTCGAAACCCAGATTGGTAAGGGCACTACATTCAGGATTTACCTTCCGCAGACGGAAATCCAACCCATTCCTACCGCGGACCAACCCGAGGTTTTAACTGGGGATGCCTGCAACGAAACCATATTACTTGCGGAGGACGAGGACCTGCTGCGTGAGGTGATTCGACTTCAGCTCGAAAGTGGCGGGTATACCGTTCTGGAGGCGCAGGACGGTAAAGCGGCTTTGGCGTTGGCAAAGAGCTACACCGGCAGGATTGATCTCCTGCTGACAGATGTTTTAATGACCAGCGACACGAGCGGTTTAGAACTCTCTTCTCAAATTTCCCACGTAATGCCTGACATTAAGGTTCTCTACATGACGGGTTACACGGCGGAAGTTATCGGCCATAAGGGTTTGTCCGTTATCCAGGAAAAGATCCTGCAAAAACCATTTGATGCAAGCTCATTGCGCCGCAAAATCAGGGAGATACTGTCAGCAAAATAGAAATTGCGTTGGATTATGAAAGACGATGGCTAATTTGTTGCTGGAACGCGCTCGGGCGGCAAAGGAACAGCACTTAGCAAGTCGCAGTTAGTCTGTATCGCGCCTGCGGCGCTTTGGGGATGTGTAGCCCTGGAAATGGCATGAGATTGTAAAGTTTTTCAGACGCGGCATGCCGCGTCTCTACCTCAAAAATCTTCCCCGGATCCCGATCATCATGATTGTCCTCGTTGTTCATTGACTTTCAACCCGCGAAACGCGAGTTGACTTGCTTGGAATGAGACGGTGAAAAATGATCGTTCTTAAATGGGATGGCCGTTTGATAGGCACAAATCAAAAAGCCAGTATTAACGCGTGTCGAAAACCTGCCCGGTTGCTGCCTGTTAACCGCAAAACCGCTCTGAGCCTACCCACAGTTGAGCCAGATCTCTGAGGTTGTGTTTGTATGTACGCGTTACCAGGTATTCCTTCCCGCCTTTTACGCGCAGCCTGTACTCCCCCGTCGGTAAAGGTTGGATCTCCTCCACGGCCGAAATATTCACGACGACCGAGCGGTGGATGCGAATAAAACCGTAGGGCTTGAGCTTCTCCGCCATGGACGAGAGAGACTCGCGCAGCAAATAGGGATTGGGCCGGTGTCGCAATGAAACGCAATTACCTTCGGCTTGCACTGCCACGATCTCGGCTAAATCCAGGAATAGGATTCTACCCTTTGCCTTGAACGCGATTCGTGGCGCCTGCCGTTTTGCTAAAGCCTCCAACTGGCGCATGACTCGGATGAGATTTGCAGCATCAACTCGGGTCACCGGAAACAATGAAGTATCTGCAAGTTCGTAGAACCCGTCTTCTGCCGGCGATTCAAGAGGGTAATCCCGTCTACTCTTGATGGAGCACATGGTATCCCCCCGCGGCGGGCTGGCCGAACCCTCCGCATTAGCGTGAGCAGCTTGTTCAACAAACATCTCGCGTGCAATGGCCTTCTGGTCCTCAATCTTGCGTGCGCTCATGATGGAACCTCGCATTGCCCTCTCGTTTCGACTTCATGCTGGCCGAAGCGAGGCCGACGAACGCGCTGCTTCTACATGAAATGGTCGTACATAACCGGAGCAGAGGATCCGTCTGATCACATGCCCACGGGAACCACAAACACATCGATTGGTTGACACCATTGAATTGTGGATTCAGCATCACCGCGATTTAGGCAGATTGGCACCCCACGACTTACCTTCCAGTCCCGTAGGTTACTTCTTCCCAGTGCTCACCGCTGACGGAAAGCTGGATTGCTCGCCGAAATAACACTCAATGGATTGCAACTTTCCGTTCCTGATTCGGAGATACTCCACGTTGCGGAACGTTTTACCATCCCTGGTGTGGCAAAGATACTTCACAAAAGCATCCTCCGCGCCAGTGGTGATGCGATCCAGGTCAAAATGTCTGATGAAATCGATCTGTGTTTCCCAGCATCGCGTTTTGAAAGTGCTCTTGCTGATGTGGTCGTCGCCGGCCGCGCTTGTAAAGGTGAAGTCATCGGCCAGCAAGCTATCCACTGGACCCCAGTCTCTCTTCTCCCAGGCTGCGTACCACTTCCGGACTACGTCCTCGTTCGTTAAGTTCTGTTCTCCCAATGCGCTGGCACTTGCCCGTCCCGGCAGGCTCACGGCACCAACCAGCGCGCAGGCTCCAGTTGCGAGCAGACTCCTGCGTGACATTGCGATCCTTGTCATTGATCGTTCTCCTTTTCATGATGAAGTTTTGAAGCGCTTCGCCCCGATCGCTGTGCTGATTGCCCGAGCATACGAACCGGTTGGTATGGAACAATGTCAAACCACCCCCTTGTGGCCGGAGCGGTCAGCCCCGCTTGCGGTTGCCCGGCGCGCGAAGAGACTTCAGCCACTCCACGATATTTCTGATTCCCGCGTTCCACACCTTTGTATCTTGAGCGTTCTTTGCTAACGTGGCATAGCCCTCGACCATGGCGACCAGAAAGCTGGCAGTCTCGTCTGGATTCAAGTCGCGGCGAACTGTTCCCTGGGACTGCCCTTTCCGCAAAAGCGTGGCAACTCCTTCCTGCCAGTCAAGGAATATACTCTCCAGTCGCTTGCGGAATTGCTCGTCCAGCGGAGACATCTCCTGTGCCAAATTGAGCAGCGGACAACCGGCGCGAACGTCTTTGAGCCGGGCTGGTATCCGCCGGACAACGCCGATCAAAATGTCGATGGGTTGCCCCTCGCTAAGCATAGGACGCAACCACCTGTCGCGCGTAAATTTTGCGATGATTTCTTCGACGACGGCATATCCCAGGGTTTCCTTACTGTCGAAGTGGTAATAGAGCGCTCCCTTGGTGACGTTGGTGGCGGCAAGTATTGCATCGATGCCGGCGCTCTGGAAGCCTGATCTGTGGATCTCCCGAAAGGCCGCTTGCAGCAGGCGCTGCCGCGTACGCTCCGGATCCCGGGACCTTCGCTTCCTCTGATGACCAGCTAACATACCGACAAGTATGTATGTTGACCATTTGAAAAGTCAATCGAAATTGCTCGGACGGACTCCTGGCTGCCCGGCGCTACCGAACTTCGTAACCTCTCGCCCAGCCGGTATGAAAAGTGGGAGAAACAGTCGCCCTGTCCGTTTTGGGATCGTCCCTGGAAGTTGTTAGTCCGCCACTCGTTTTCTAACACTGAAATGTTGTGCATGTTGTCTCACGTAATCGTTGTGAACGTGGAACACCACGTGCTTCTCCTCAGTTGTCGCTCAGCAGGAATTTGTGAAGTTGTGAGCCAATTCTGCTCTCAATTGCGCATTCACTCCAGAGCACTGAGTGGTACGTGACGAAAATCGCCCGTCATCTCGTCACGGCAACTTTTACCAAACGAAAAGAGGAAATAATGAATATGCTAAGACAGTTGCGGAATTTCTGGGCACCGTGGGTTATGACGGTTGTTCTGGCTTGCTTCAGCAATGCAGGCGCACAAACCAGCTACAAAATTACCGATTTGGGCACTAACAAGAACACAGACAACTTTAGCATGGCCATGGGCCTCAATAATCAGGGCTGGACGGAGAACATGGATGGGTTCGTGAACCCTCCAGAGAATAGTCTTTTTACGACAGTTGCACGGGGCCGCGCGGTAATCAACCGCGACGGACGCAACATCGACCTGGGCACGCTTGGAAAACCCGACTCCGGAAACAGTTGGATCAACTGGGGCGGGATCAACGACCGCGGGGAAGCCGTCGGTATGTCCGAAACAGCTGTTCCGGATCCGAACGGTGAAGACATTTGCGGCTTCGGCACATTCCTTACGTGCGTTCCGTTTCTTTGGCGAGATGGCCACATGAGCGCTCTCCCGACCGTGGGCGGAAATAACGGGCAGGCCAGCGCCATCAATAACCGCGGAGAAGTCGTAGGATTTGCGGAAACGGCTAACCCCGACCCCACATGCCCGCCTACCCCTTCGATATCGCCGGTATTATGGGACAAAGGTCAAGCCCAGGCTCTTCCTACGATAGGTACCGATCCCGACGGGACCGCATTCGGGATCAACGATCGAGGCCAAGCCGTGGGCTACTCGGGAGACTGCTTCACAGCGAAGCACGCCGTAATGTGGAAAAACGGCACTGCCTTCCCGCTTCAAGACCTGGGAGTTGAGCGTTCCAATTTCGGCTTCGCCATTAACAACCGGGGCCAGATTGTTGGGCAAGTCCGCACCGCTGACGGCTCAACCCGCGTCGCCTCTCTCTGGCAGCCGGACGGCGCACTCACAGTCCTCGGCGTTCTGCCGGGAGAGAGTGCCTCCAGCGCCACCGGCATCAACAGCAAGGGCCAAGTGGTGGGAAGCACCTTTGACTCGGGCTTCAACTGGTCCGGCGGCTTTATTTGGCAGAACCATGTGCTGACCGACCTTAACACGCTAATTCCCGAAGATTCCAACCTCCTCATAATCAATGCCAGCAATATCAATGAGCGCGGACAAATCTCGGGTATGGCAACGGTGGTCACCGGCCCCAATGCGGGCGACATCCACTCAATTCTCTTAACCCCAGTGGACGCAAGCATAGGTAGGTCGATGGCAGATTTCGCAAGTACACACCCGCATTCCAATCTGTCCGGGAATGCGTGCAACCACTTGCGGAGTTTCGGCCCCGGCCGATTCGAGCGATAAAGCAATTGTCGGAGCCTCCGCACCATGCATTTCCAGCCATAGTGCTGCGCGAAGGCGCAAGGCAGAAAGCGTGCGGGACATTCTGGGTCACGCGAATATCGACGTGACCCAGAATGTTTACGGCAAGAGATAGGTTGGAAGAGCGAATCAGCCTGACCCGTCAGCAAAGTTCATCTCGCTCCCGAGCGGAACCTTGTCGTGTGTCGCCCCTACGGGGCTCTGAGTTTTTTGGGGGGGTACGATACCCAGGTCTGCCGGTCAGGGCTAACTCATTTCGCGCCTCCGGCGCTGGTGCATGGTCAATTCTGATGATCCCGGAAGATCAATGCGCTTACGACGAGGTTCGGGATGACTTGACTCTCTTTGTCGTCGTTCTTTGTTGTCGTTGAAATTCCCCTATGCAGCATGGTTAGCTGACATGTCGCCGCTTTCTCGCGACGTTGAAAAATCCTCTTGCCATCGGCAGAAATCATGTTAGGATGTTTTCGTATTTTATTCGCCATGCTACGACTAGCTAATTTACGCAGCCGAGAGCGGCTGCGCTCCACTTGCATTTTTGACCCGGCTTTTGAGCCGGGTTTTGCATTTTAGGAGTTACGACCCTCAGCCTGCGTGCCTCTGCCGATTTTTCTGAAGCGGGGTGGGCAAGAGGAGGCTCGGCGGGTGCGACCAGGCTTTGGTACTTATTGGGTACTTGGTACTTGGGATCTGGGACTTGGGCTAGTTTTGGTGCTGGCTTTGGGTGACTTTCCACCCCAGCAAGCCAAACCGGGCGCGCTGGGTAGCAACAGGCTTGGGTGACATTGGGTAAGGTTGGGTGTAATTGGGTGGAAACCGGGGGTAGGGGCACCCCCCTCTTGAAATTGGCAATTTAGTAATCGGGTGATTGGTAATTTGAAGATCGGGCGAACGGGAGATCCGGTGATCTGTTGATCGGGTGACGTCGTGATCTGAAGACTGGTGAAGGCGGCAAGCAAGCAAAAGGAGGAAAACATGAACGAGAACGATGAAGGATTTATAAATCCGAGAAGACACAACGATCCGAAAGCGACGGTGAACATTGAAGGCAAGTGGTATGCCCCGGAGGAAGTGGAGCAGGTAGAACGCCAGAACGCGGCGCGGAGAGCAGAGTCTGCCAGGAAAACGAGAGATGCGTGGGAGGCTTCTCCACAGGGAAAGTTGTGTCTGGCGCTGTATGAGGCTTTTCAGACATATCGGGCGTATCTGGAGAAGCATCCGCATGCGCGAAAGACGATCTGGGGTTACGAGGTTGACTTTGACGAGCACAAACTGTTTGCACACGGCTTGCGCGCGGTGGACGAGCACAGACTTGAACGCGCGGAGAAGTTGCGCAAAAACCTGGAAAAGGCGCAGGCGGCGGCCCGCTGCGAACATGAGTTTCTGAGCGGAGACCAGTGCAAGGCTCCGAGAATGTAAGACGGGAAGCTGTGCCGCATGCACCAGCGGCTGGAGGAAACAAAGTCGGCCAAGCTGGACCTGGGACCGATGGAAGATCCGGACAGCATACAGCTTGGCATCAAGAAGCTGCAGGGAGCGATTATCGAGGGGACACTGGACCATCGCCAAGTGGGGCAGCTGGCGTACACCATTCAACTGGCGGCGTGGAATGTGAGCAGGATGAAAAGCAGCAGTTAGAAAATCAGCCTTTAGCACGTAGCAATTAG
>Ga0209863_10000029_pt1 | contig 80940 bp, 81 predicted proteins | sample OrgsoiDNA2013046_FD_185796 | JGI IMG/M metagenome (GOLD analysis project Ga0209863, IMG submission 185796) | Permafrost soil microbial communities from the Arctic, to analyse light accelerated degradation of dissolved organic matter (DOM) -... | ecosystem: Environmental > Terrestrial > Soil >...
ATAACTACAAATTTCATGGGAATTGAAATCATCAGACGACCTGAATGGAAAACCATTTGCTCATTTGCACACTTGCACATTAGCACATTTTCGGGGGATTTTTGATCAAAAACCACTTGAAAATCACCCCCCGACCCTTATCTTTGCGGCAAAATCAGATACCGCATGGTGGCAGGAAGGTTCAAATCTTTATTGGTAGCGGGTTTCAGCGTTTTTTTCCTTATATTTTCAGGAGTGGTAAAGGCCCAGGAAAAGGAGGCGGAAAAGCCTGCCGGGAAAACCGTGGTTTTCAATGCCAATGAAGTAATTTTTGGCCATGTGCTGGACGCCTATGAGTTTCATTTTTTCTCTTATAAGGGGTCAAACGGGAAAGTACATGAGGTAAGTATTCCCTTACCTGTTATCCTTTATTCTCCCCGGCGCGGCTGGGACGTATTTATGTCTTCCCGGTTCGAACACGGCGAATCAGATTACAGAGGGTATAAAGCGGCGGGTAATAAAATTATTGCTGTAAATGAAGCGGGCACCCCGGATCCGTCGGTAAAATTTTACGATATCTCACTTACCCGCAATGTGGTTCAGATGATGCTTTCCCTGGCGCTCCTGGTCTTCCTGATGATTCAGATTGCGGGCAAATATAAAACAGGGGTCGGAATGCATTCTGCGCCCACTGGTTTTCAGAACGCCATTGAACCGGTTATTACCTTTGTCCGGGACGAAGTGGCCATTCCAAACCTGGGGAAAAAGTCTTCGAAATACCTGCCTTACCTGCTGACCGTTTTCTTTTTTATCCTGATCAATAATATTTTCGGTCTTGTTCCGGGTTTGGCGAATGTGAGCGGAAATATCGCTTTTACCGCTGTTCTGGGTATCATTTCATTTATTGTTATTACAGTAAGTGGCAATAAACATTATTGGAGTCATATCTTTAATCCCCCCGTTCCGGCCGGGATCAATGTGCTGATGGTTGTTGTGGAAGTGATCGGAATTTTTACCAAGCCCTTCGCGTTAATCATACGTCTGTTTGCAAATATGCTGGCCGGGCACATTATCATTATCTGCCTGGTTTCGCTGATCTTTATTTTCGGTGGGATTAGCAGGGGTGTCGGTTGGGGATTTTCTCCCGTATCCATTGCCTTTTCGGTGTTTATTTACCTGATTGAAGTATTGGTGATATTCATACAGGCATTCATTTTTACGAATCTGACAGCCGTATTTATCGGCCAGGCGATTGAAGATCCGCATAATCATGCGGAAGATGAACACAATGATCCGGTGATCTTATAAAAGGGCTTTTTTAAACCAATATAAATTTACAAGTATGGATTTAGCAACCATTTTATTAAGCACAACACCCTGGGCAAATGCCGGAGGAGCCATCGGAGCAGGTCTTGCTGCGATCGGAGCAGGTATCGGTATCGGTCAGATCGGAAAAGGCGCAGTGGAAGCGATCGCGCGTCAGCCGGAAGCTTCCAACGACATCCGTGCCAATATGATCCTGACAGCCGCTTTTGTTGAAGGCGTTGCGCTGTTCGGCGTTATTGCCGGTATTCTGGCAATGTTCGTTTAGAACAACTTTTATACTGCATCTGAAGTACAGGACGGAGGATGCGGTATTCTTTTGAAAGAAAAAACTTTATATAAAACTTTTTTCCATGGATCTTTTAATTCCATCTTTTGGTTTGATTTTCTGGACACTCCTGGTTTTCATAATCGTACTCTGGGTTCTGAAAAAATTTGCCTGGAAACCGATCCTGCATTCTTTGAATACGCGGGAAAAATCAATTTCAGATTCTCTGGCAACGGCAGAAAGAGTCAGGGCTGAAATGGCACAGCTGAAAAGTGAAAATGAAGAATTGCTCGTTCAGGCGCGCGAAGAAAGAGCGCTTATGCTGAAAGAAGCCCGTGATACAAAAGATAAAATCATCAATGAGGCAAAGGATCAGGCAAAAACGGAAGCGGGAAAAATCATCACAGATGCCCGGATTGCCATCGAACAACAGAAAATGGCGGCCATTACCGAAGTAAAAAACCAGATTGGAAATCTCGTGGTTGAAGTATCCGAAAAAATCCTTCGTCGCCAGCTGGAAAATAAAACGCAGCAGGAAAGCTACATTCAGCAGCTGGCTGATGAAGTGAAACTGAACTAATTAGAAAATTTGTGGTTCGGGAATTTGAAAATAATTCCCGGTCCCCAAATTCCCAAATTCGCAAATTATGCTCAATCCCCGGCTCGCAGGCAGATACGCAAAATCATTAATCGATCTTTCACTTGAAAAAGGTCAGCTGGAAGAAGTGTACAAAGACATGCTGTATATGAATGGCCTGATGAAGTCAAGTTCCGAATTCGTGACCATTCTGAAGAGTCCGGTTATAACAGGCGACAAAAAATTGAAGGTATTGGAGGCCCTTACCGTAGGAAATTCAAACCAGATCACGGCTTCTTTTAATCGCCTCCTGATTGTTAAAGGACGGGAAAAATTTCTTCCGGATATCGTTTATGCTTTCATTGAACAGTATAAAGAATATAAAGGTATACACCATGTTTCGCTGACAACGGCCGTGCCGGTGAGTGATGAACTGAAAAATTCCATGATCCGAAAAATCAAGGATGCTACCGGAATGAAAGAAGTTGAACTGGAAAGCCTGGTAGATGAAAATATTATCGGCGGATTTATTCTCGAAGCGGACGGCAAAAGAGTAGATGTAAGTATTGCGTACGACCTGGCCAATATCAGAAAACAATTTTCAAATAACGATTTCATATACCGGATCCGGTAAGTACCGGTCAACCTTTTTAAAAAGATTTTATGGCAGATATTAAACCAGACGAAATTTCAGCGATACTACGCCAGCAGCTGGGCAACTTCAATGTGGCGGCTGATATGGAAGAAGTGGGTACCGTACTCCAGGTAGGCGATGGTATTGCCCGCGTGTATGGCCTGAATAATGTAAGCAGCGGGGAATTGGTGGAATTTGAAAACGGTACCCGCGCGATCGCATTAAACCTCGAAGAAGACAATGTGGGTGTCGTGCTCATGGGAGATTCCGGTGATATCAGCGAAGGTGCAAAAGTGCGCCGTACAGGAAAAATCGCATCCATCCAGGTCTATGAAAGTATGGTCGGAAGAGTTGTAAACACCCTGGGTCAGCCCATTGACGGGAAGGGACCCCTGACCGGTGAAAAACATGAAATGCCGCTCGAACGGAAGGCACCCGGTGTAATTTTTCGCGAACCGGTAAAAGAACCACTGCAAACAGGTATCAAAGCGATAGATGCCATGATTCCGATTGGCCGCGGACAGCGTGAACTGATTATTGGGGACCGTCAGACCGGTAAAACAGCGATTGCCATAGACACGATTATCAATCAGAAAGAATTTTTCAAAGCCGGCAAACCGGTATACTGTATTTATGTAGCGATAGGTCAGAAAGCATCTACCATTGCGGGTATTATGCAAAGCCTCACGGAGAATGGAGCGATGGACTATACGGTGATCGTGGCGGCATCTGCCTCAGATCCTGCCCCATTGCAATTCTATGCCCCTTTTGCAGGAGCCGCTATCGGAGAATATTTCCGGGATACCGGCCGTCCGGCCCTCATTATTTACGATGATCTTTCCAAACAGGCAGTCGCATACCGGGAGGTTTCCCTGTTGCTTCGGCGTCCGCCGGGACGGGAAGCCTATCCGGGGGATGTCTTTTATCTGCACAGCCGTTTGCTGGAACGTGCGGCCAAAGTAATCTCAGACGACAACGTGGCAAAAGAAATGAATGATCTTCCCGAATCCCTGAAAGGTAAGGTGAAGGGGGGTGGTTCACTTACCGCCCTTCCGATCATTGAAACCCAGGCTGGTGACGTGTCAGCATATATTCCAACCAACGTGATTTCCATCACCGACGGACAAATTTTCCTGGAAGGAAACCTGTTTAATGCTGGTATTCGTCCGGCGATCAACGTTGGTATTTCGGTGAGCAGGGTGGGTGGAAATGCGCAGATCAAATCCATGAAGAAAGTGGCAGGTACGCTGAAACTGGATCAGGCTTTATACCGGGAAATGGAAGCGTTTTCTAAATTCGGGGGCGACCTGGATGCAACCACCAAACTCGTATTGGATAAGGGGGCAAGAAACGTTGAAATTCTGAAACAGCCCCAGTATTCACCGGTTCCCGTTGAAAAACAGGTTGCCATTATTTATCTCGGAACCCAGGGTTTGCTGCGCAATGTGCGGGTGAGTAAAGTGAAGGCATTTGAGGAGCATTTCCTGATGGAGATGGACAACAAATTACCGGAAGTGCTGGCCGAATTCAAGAAAGGAAACCTGTCTGACGAATCGATCCGCAAAACGGTTCACCTGGCGAATGAACTGATTCCGCAGTACAAATAGTAACAGTAAGTTCTTTATTGTTCATGGTGGATGGTATATGGTAGAACCATACACCATTCACCATTCACTTTTTCTTAAGGTTCCCAAAAAAAGCCAAAGAATATTATCCCAAACACTTGCATTATTGAAAAACGCTTGCAATCTTTGTCTTGCATTTATCCGTACCAATCTCCCCTGAATAGCGATTTTCCAATTTCCCTTCATTTTATTTTGACTTTTTTCAATAAGGTTTCCAATCCTTCAGAAGAATTGCGCTTGTTCCAATACCTGTGTATGAACAGATAATCCGGGTTAAAACAAGTTATGAAGCAAAGGCGCCTGAACTTATATGGTAATTCGAAACCTCCTTTAATACTGAGAATAACTTCAGCTCTTATTATATTATTAATAGCAGCTTCCACTCAGGCACAATCGCTGATACCTGAGCTCTCTTTTAAAAATCCCGTATTAAAAACGGGGAAGGGAAGCACGGGGGATGGCCTGGATGGAGCTGTTTATATTTTTGAAAACGTGGGTTGGAATGTGGATGCACTGGTAACCATTCTCGGCCGAAGCAGTCCGGAAGTGAGTTTGTCAGTGGCGGATATCCAGGGTCCCGGGCAGGATAAAATCGCCGGAACCGGAGACGACAATGCCTGGCAGCCAAGGATCCGGTATGGTGATGGCCATGCGCCGGCCCATCTGACCTGGTGGATGGAATTTAAAGTTTCATTTGTTAAACATTTTGAACGAAATGTTTTTCTGGCCGTAAACCAGTTTTTTGTTTCAGGTCTGGATATCGACGGGGACGGAAATCAGATGCATGAATTTCAGTCGTATTACAAAATGCATTTTTTTTCGCTGGAACCTCAAACGGCCATTTTCGCATCTTCCATTCAGGGCTCTGAAACGGATCCGCTGATCCGGGGTAAACGGTTTGATGGTCCTTCAACAAATTATCCAGGCATTTCCCTGACGGCGGAAGATGCCATCGTAAGTAATTTTTATACAAATACCCCTTCTATGATCGTACGACTCGGCGGGGTAACAGGAAACGCAGGAACCCCGAAGGCAAACCGCATGTACGGGCTTCTGTTCAAATCGCTGGTTTTCGATGTGCCCATCAACAAAAAACAACCCGTTAATCTGGTAGTGTCCAGCCAGGGTATAAAATAATTTGAAGTTTTAGTTTTAAAGGGTACGATCAACAACGGCCGGGCTTTTCTAAGCCTGGCCTTTTTTAAATAATTTGGTTTATATTATAAACTAATTTATATTTGTGTCCAGTTTATAAAAATATTTACAGGCGCTATGGTATGGTTCCGGTCAAGTCATTCAGCTGTTAAAAGATTGTTTCTCCTGGGGGCGGGCCTGTTTGGTTTATTAACCGGCATATGGGCACAGACGCAGATATCAGGTAAAATAAAAGATACAAAAGGGCATCCGGTTCCGGGCGCCAGTATCACGGTTAAGAATAGTTTCGACGGTGCGACATCCGACTCTTCCGGCAATTATAATTTCAGCAGTTCAGACACCGGCTTACAAACACTTACGGTTAGTTCTGTCGGCTATCGGCCGGTTGAAGTAACCCTGCAAATAATCGGGAAGGCGATCCGGATGGATCTCCAGTTAAAAGAGGAGCCGAATGAATTGAAAGCAGTTACCATCTCCGCAGGTTCTTTTGCTGCCGGAGACCGCACTAGAGGCGCCGTTATGAGTTCGCTGGATATCGCAACCACGGCAGGGTCCAATGCGGATATTACCGCAGCATTGAAAACATTACCGGGTGCGCAGCAGGTAGGCGAACAGGAAGGCCTTTTTGTACGTGGTGGTACCGGGCAGGAAACGAAACAATTCATCGACGGAGGCCTTGTGAATAATCCTTACTACACCAGTGTTCCGGACATCTCCACCCGTGGCCGCTTCTCGCCTTTTCTTTTTAAAGGGACCGTATTCAGCACGGGGGGTTATTCAGCCCTTTACGGTCAGGCCCTTTCTTCTGTGGTTTTGCTGGAATCCATCGATCTGCCCGAGCGTTCCGAGATTGACGCTTCCATTTCACCCATTATTGTGGGTGCAGGAACCCAGCAACTCGCGAAGAATAAAAAATATTCATGGGGAATGAGTTACAGTTATGTAAACGTGGCCGTCTATTTCGGACTCGTGAGCCAGAAGCCGGATTATTTCAAGTTGCCTGCTTTCCACAATGCGGATGCCAATTTCCGAATCAAGACCAAGGGCGGTATGATAAAATATTATTCAACTTTCGCCTACAATGAACTCGGTCTCCGGACGGCTGATATTGACAGCGCCTATCTGAAGAATGCTTTTAGCGTGGCCAACCATAACTGGTATAATAATCTCAGCTGGCGGGAAAATTTATCAAATGGCTGGAAAATGATGCTGGGAGCGGGTTTCAGCACAAACCTGGATAATATTCAGCAAACAACACAAAATACTTACAACCAACCTCACGTGTTTCCGGATTCGATATACTGGATGAAGTCAAAAAGTTTTAACCTGAACAATAAACAAAATCTCGCCCAGGGGAAAGCCGTGTTCGAGAAAAGAATTTCCGGATTAAGCGCATTCCGTTTCGGAGGTGAATACTGGTATAGCTACAATCCGCTGACCTATAACGATACGCTTCGTTCGCTGACTGATCACCTGACTTCCTTTTTTGCCGAAACGGATATCTATATCACCAACGACCTGGCTGCCAAACTGGGGGTCCGCTATGAATATTCAACCCTGCTATCCCAATCCGATATTGCACCCCGTATTTCACTTGCTTACAAAACCGGTAAGGATGCCCAGGTATCTGCCGCATATGGTATATTTTATGAAAAGCCGGATAATCAGCAAATGTTTTTTTCACCCGGTTTGAAAATGACTCAGGCAACGCATTATATTCTGAATTACCAGAAGATGAGCAAAGACAGAATTTTTCGCATAGAAGCGTACTATAAACTGTATTCGAATCTTGTTAAAACGGTTCCCATCAGTTATAATTATTTTGGATATAATAATGCAGGCAGCGGATATGCCGACGGAATCGAATTCTTTTTCCGTGATAAAAAAACATTTAAGGATTTTGATTACTGGATAAGCTACACCTACCTGAATACAAAAAGGGATTTTATGAACTATCCCACGAAGCTCACACCCGATTTTGCTGCCACCAATACAGCATCCCTGGTCATGAAACGTTTTATCACCAACTGGAAAGCAGGTTTCAATCTGACTTATACATTTGCCACCGGGCGTCCTTACTATAATTTTATGGTTGATAACACCGGTAAATATTATACAGCAGCAGAGGGATATACAAAAGACTATCAAAACCTGAGCTTCAGTTGTGAGTATGTTCCAAGTCTGGGTAAAATAAAACCAAAAACATTTGTGGTCCTGTTTGCGAGCATGAGCAACGTACTTGGATATAATCCGATTTACGGATATCACTATTCATATGACGGAAACATCAAACAACCCATTACGCCACCTGCTTCAAGATTTTATTTTGTTGGATGTTTTTTGAGCTGGGGTGTTGACAGAACGCAGGATGCCATTAATAATAATCTTTAATCTTCACATAAATAAACCTGATATGAAATCCATTCTTTTTTCTTTTATGATGTTAGGGGCCCTTGTTACTTCAGCCCAAAGCGATAAATATGTTACAGCGATGAAAAAAAACCTGGACCTGTTTGACTCTGCTAAAACAGTAGCTGAGTTTCAAACGGTAGCAAATTCATTTGAACGGATCGGAGACGCAGAAAAAGCACAGTGGCTGCCCTATTATTATGCGGGCCTGGCACTTTCAACAACGGGCTGGATGGATCCGAAAACAGACTTTGACGCAAATTCTACCCGTATCAATACGCTTTGTGATAAGGCGGAGGCACTGGATAAAAATTCGGAGATCTATGTACTTAGAAATATGTCAGCCACCCAGCAGATGCTGGTGGATCCGCAAACACGCTATATGACCTATGGCGTAAAAGCGAAAAACGACCTCGAGGTAGCGATCAGGCTGAATCCGGATAATCCGCGTATATATTATCTGCAGGGGGAAAGTTTAATCAACACACCAGCCGCTTTTGGAGGGGGTAAGGACAAGGCGAAACCACTATTTGAAAAAGCCATTGCATTATTTAAAACAGACAAGCCAAAACCATTATGGCCCAATTGGGGGCTTCAGCAATCGGAATCGGAATTAGCCAAATGCCAATAATGTTGTGCGATGAACTTATAAATGTTTGGCGATGAACCTATTTAAAAATCTGGATCCGGTATTGCATTCACAGTTGCGCCTGGCAATCATTTCTCTGCTTATGCGGGAGAAAGAATCGGATTTTATTGTATTGAAGGACCGAACAATGGCAACAGCCGGAAACCTCAGTGTACAAATCAATAAATTGAGAGAAGCCGGATATATCGAGGTGACCAAAGATTTTAAAGACAACTATCCGCATACGATCTGTAAAATTACGTCGGCCGGTAGCCGGGCATTTGATCAGTATGTGAAAAGTTTACAGTCCTATTTGTCTGTCGGGAAAGTATGAAATAGTAATGTGAAGATGTGGAGATGTACCCCACATCTCCACATTTGCATATTAAAAAAGCCCTCCGCGCTGTAATACGGGAGGGCCTGCATTTCCGGCTTTCGGCTGCCGGATATATCATTCAAAACGCAAACCTTATCCTTTGGAAAGTTTCATGATCATTTTTTCTTTACTGTTCACCGTTACTTCAAGGGTGTACAGCCCGGGATGAAGATTATGGGTACCTTCCAGCGTAAATATATTCGCGCCGTTTCCCGCTTTCTTTCCTTCTTTCAATAGCAGGTTACCCTGTTCATCTGTCACCTTCATCATAACATACGAATCCTCGTTGAGCTGAACATTTACCAGAATGTCGTTGGCCAGGGGATCGGGTGTTACGCTGAGGGAAGCCAGGCTCCTGGTATTGTACATCCTTGCGATCAGCACTTTGGAATAAACGATATTTCCATTGGCTTCAACTTCTTTTATCCGGTAATAAAAATCATTGTCTCTTGCGATGGCATAGTGAAAATGATCACGGTAAGCAAACTGACCTTCACTGGAAACCTCTTTCCTGTTATCTACCTTACCGATCAATTCGTATTTCTGTCCGTCCAGGCTCCTTTCGATTTCAAAATGATCGAAATCTCCGGCGACTGTATTCCAGTTGAGCTCAAAATAATTTTTACTATAGGCGGCATTAAATGCGGAAAGTCTGCCGCGTAATACCAGGCTGTTGGCCAGGGAGCTATTGGCGCTGGTATCGGTATTTTCTTTGGAAAGGGCGTTTGGTGTATAAGCAAATAAGCTGGCCGGTATTACCAGCAACAGGTAAAGACTGAACGGAATGATCCTTTTCATTTTATAAATTTCAGGTAGTGAACAAATTGATGATGCTCAGCTTAAAGGGAAAAACAGCAGGTCATTCAAAAGAAAGGGATCGGAAATGAAAATGTTCACATAGCTATTGGAGAGGATTCACGAATAGTTAAGACAGGGAGCGATCAGGCAGAGCAGGGGGTAGATTTCAAAGATAGTTTGTGGTTTTGGTAAATGCAAGGGGAAGTGGAAATAATGTGCAAATGTGAAAATGTGCAGATGTGCAAATTGAGATATTATACGGCAGCGGAAAATATGAGGTTCTTCTTGAAAAATAATGATAAAGCTTTAAGGCTTAGGTACTAACATCAAAACTACTGTATTCCCATTTGCACATTTGCACATTTTCCTCAGGATTCATCCAATGCCTCGTCTGCCGCCCCTGCAAGTACCACGGATCCCATTTTCTTTAGTGGATTTTTATGATTTTCGGTGAATTCCTTTCTTTTCTCCACGATATCCAGGCAACCATATACAGCAGCGAGGAAAGAACCGGTATCTGCCTTGTTCTTCCCGGCTATATCAAAAGCGGTTCCATGATCGGGTGATGTCCGGATAACAGGCAGGCCCGCGGTATAATTAATCCCTTCTCCAAAAGAAAGGGATTTGAAAGGGATCAGGCCCTGATCGTGATACATGGCCAAAACAGCGTCAAATTTCTGCTGCTGGTTACGGGCAAAAAATGCATCTGCACTATAAGGACCATACACCAGCATATTATGTTTTGCGTCTTTAATGGCTGGTTTGAGTATCTCTTCCTCTTCACTCCCGATCAGCCCTTCGTCACCGGCATGCGGATTGAGACCGAGAACGGCAATACGTGGTTTGTCAATTCCAAAATCGCGCATAAGCGAATCCTTCAGAATATTTAGTTTGGAAAGAATGGCTTCTCTGGTAATATGTTTAGTGATTTCGCTTACGGGCACGTGTTCTGAAACCAGGCCCACCCTGAAATTTTCCGAACTCATCAGCATGAGTACGTCTTTTACCCCAAAAGCCTGTCGCAGATATGGGGTATGTCCGGTAAAAGCAAAATCAGGAGACTGAATATTTTTTTTATGAATAGGCGCTGTAACGAGACCGTCAATTTTTTTGGTTTTCAGTGCATCAACGGCTGATACCAGGGATTTTATGGCATAAGCGCCGCCCGTATCTGTAAGCTGTCCTGGGCTGATGGCCACTTCTTCTTCCCAGCAGTTGAACAGGTTCACCTGTTTGTGAAAGGGTCTTGAAAGGTCTTTAATATGCTGGTAGTTGAATGTGGATTCAGGTATGGATTTGCGATAAAAATTGATCAGTTTATTGGATGCAAAGATGACCGGGGTACAGATTTCCAGCAACCGGTTATCAGAAAATGTTTTGATGACCAGTTCAGTCCCAATGCCATTCAGATCGCCGATGGAAATGCCGATAACAGGTTTTTGCTGCGGTATGCTCATGTATTATAATTCAGTAATAAAAATACGATTATTAGCCTGAAGGATGGTTTATTTTTGCTTCATGACGCATCGGCCCCGAACCTTTAGTATGAAAAAATCCTTAGGCCAGCATTTCCTGAAAGATGAGTCTGTTTGTTCCCGGATTATTGATACACTGAAGCAGCATCCAGTGAAACAGTTATTGGAGATTGGTCCGGGATCAGGGGCCCTTACAAAATACCTTCTTTCCATGGAAGGAGTTGATTTCAGGGCAGTTGAAATTGACAGGGAAAAAGTGGCCTATCTGAAAAAACATTATCCTGCCTTGCAGGACCGTATCATCGAGATGGATTTTCTTCAAATGGGAAAACCATTTGCAGGACCCTTTACGATCATTGGGAATTTCCCCTATAATATTTCAACCGAAATACTTTTTAAAGTGTTGGAGTGGCGCGAGGATGTGGAACGGGTAACGGGGATGTTCCAGAAAGAAGTGGCCCAGCGCATTGCTGCTTCTGAAGGAAATAAAATTTATGGCGTTACCAGTGTTTTATTACAGGCTTTTTTTGAAGTAGAATATCTTTTTGAAGTGAGTGAACTGGCTTTCAATCCGCCCCCCAAAGTAAAAAGCGCCGTGATCCGGTTAACACCCAGGAAAGAACCTCCCCGGGTTAGAACGGAAAAAATGTTTTTTTTACTGGTCAAAACGGCATTTAATCAACGGCGAAAGACCCTCCGGAATGCAGTGAAAGGCCTGTTTTCAGATCCGGAACTCGCGGATCCCTTATTTAACCGGCGGGCAGAACAATTAACCGTTGCCGAATTTGCAGAACTTACGTGGAGAATGATGTAGGAATTTGAGAATAAGAGGTTCCGTGTTTAGAGCCTAAAGCCTAAAGCCTAAAGCTAAAGCAGGAAGCAGTAAGCAGGGAGCAGGAAACTGAAATATGGGGAATTGAAATTGTGTTAAAATAAAATGACGAAGAAAAAATAGCAAAAAGTAAATGGGGATGAGAAAAGTTTTAGTAACAGCAAAAGTGCATGAATACCTGATCGGGCGATTGCAGCAACAGGGTTATGAGGTATTGTATCTTCCGCAGTTGACGCATGGTGAATTGATAGATCTGATTCCTTCAGTAGAAGGTTTAATAATTACCACAAGATTAAAAGTTGACAGGCCGGTTTTGGAAAAAGCAGCTGCTTTGAAATGGATCGGGCGATTGGGCAGTGGTATGGAACTGATCGATATTGACTATGCAACTGAAAAAGGAATTACCTGTGTGAGCAGTCCGGAAGGAAATCGGAATGCGGTGGCTGAACACGTGTTGGGTATGTTGCTTTCGCTGATGAATCATATACCGCGGGCATCACAGGAAGTAAAACAGGGCAAATGGATCCGGGAAGCGAACCGGGGTATCGAGTTAACGGGTAAAACGGTGGGTATCATCGGTTATGGGAATACCGGTTCTGCCTTTGCCAGATTACTTGCTCCTTTTGATGTTACGGTGCTTGCCTATGATAAATACAAATTCAACTTCGGAACAGGAAAAATTAAAGAGGCCAATTTGGATCAGCTGGGCAGATATGCCGATATAATCAGTCTGCATATTCCCCTGACGGAAGAGACTTTTCATATGGCGGGAGATATTTTTTTCGCCTCTTTAAAAAATAAACCTTTTTTCATTAACAGCTGCCGGGGAAAAACGCATGATACTGCAGCGCTGATCCGGGCCTTGGAAGCAGGTACCCTTTCCGGAGCTGCTTTGGATGTGCTTGAGAATGAAAAACTTGAGAGCTATTCCGCACTTGAAAAACAACAGCTTACCCGGTTACTGAGTTTTGATAATGTACTTCTTACACCTCATATTGCAGGATATAGCCGGGAAGCATTTTATTTAATGGCTAAAGTGGTGCTGGATAAACTGGGTATATAGTTTCCGACTGGCTGGGAGTGCCGAAAATACCTTTTTAAAGGGATTCCTTATCTTTGCACAAATGCAACGTCTCCCAAAAGGCGTTGTATTTTTTTTCTTTTATAATAAACAAGAGGAGGATTTATGAGTGGAATCACATATCTGACCAAGGAGGTACTCGAGAAACTGAGGATTGAGTTGCAGAAGATGAAAAGTATTGACCGCCCGGCGGCATCAAGGGCTATTGCTGAAGCACGGGAAAAGGGGGATTTAAAGGAGAATGCAGAATATGATGCGGCCAAAGAAGCACAAGGTTTACTGGAAGCCAAGATTCAGCGTTTTGAATCAGACCTGGCGAATGTGCGGATTCTGGATGAAGGGAATATTGATACCAGTAAAGTGTCAATTCTGACTAAAGTAACGGTTACAAATCTTTCAAATAAGAAACAGTCCACCTATCATCTGGTTTCCGAAAAAGAAGCAGACTTAAAACTGGGAAAAATATCTGTTTCCTCACCCATTGGGAAAGGGCTGTTGGGTAAACAGGTGGGTGAAGTAGCCGATGTTATCGTTCCGGCAGGAAAAATTCAATTTAAGGTGGAGAACATTACGGTTTAATGTGCAGATGTGCAAATGTGCAAATGTGCAAATGAAAGGAAGTTTATTTCATCCGGGAAAATAAGTTTTACGTTAATAATTTCCATCCCGCCTTTGGCGGGATACATTTTCACATTTGCACATTTCTTATCAGCTTCTCCTGAATATTCCTGAACTGTTCCGGGGTTAATTTCAGTTTCGGTTTCCTGAAATCCATATCGCCCACTCCGTCGATCGGAATTAAATGCATGTGTGCGTGAGGCACTTCCAGTCCGACCACTGAAATGCCGCACCGGTTACAGGGAAATGATTTTTCGATGGCATGTGCGATTGGCTTAGCGAATACCAGGATCCTGGAAAGAAAATTTTCATCCAGATCGAAAAAATGATCGGTCTCCGTTTTTGGTATCACCAGTGTATGACCTTCCTTCAATGGATTGATATCGAGAAAAGCGAGAAAATAATCATCCTCAGCTATGCGGTAGGAGGGGATTTCGCCTTTTATTATGCGTGTGAATATGGTCATGAGGGGAAGTTAATAGTGTGAGCGTGTGAGCGTGAACTATTCAATATTTTCTAATTTTATATGAATCAACCTATTTTTATGAACACCCACACGCTCACACTATTCTCCCCGGATTTTTATTTACAAACTCACCCCACCCGCTCAGTTTTTTTCCTGCCGGTACCGGAGACCTGAACTGATAATGGTGGCAGAGTGCAACAGCCAGGGCATCGGATGCATCAAATCGGCTGATTTCCATATGGATTCTTAAAATCTGCTGGAGCATTTTCCAAACCTGCTCCTTACCGGCATTCCCATTTCCGGTAATCGATTGTTTTATTTTTCTGGGGGCATATTCGGAAACGGGAATGCCCGACTGCATGGCTGCCGCAATAGCTACGCCCTGTGCCCGCCCGAGCTTGAGCATGCTCTGAACATTCTTTCCGAAAAAAGGTGCTTCAATGGCAAAATCATCTGGTTTGAATTTCTGAATGAGCTCCTGTACCGAAAAATAAATCAGCTCCAGCCGCTGATGTGCATCCATTCTTGCGGGTATGTGCAACACATCCATTTCTAGAAAAGTGGTCTGCTGTGTTTCCACACAAATCAATCCATACCCCATCTGGAGTGTGCCGGGATCTATGCCCAGTATTATTTTGGAGTTCTTTTGCAGAGGGAACGCTATTTTTGACGTGTTGCTGAACAAAAATATCAAAATATTACTCAACTATGTGGTCGGACCGCTTATAATGTTATTTCTTTTCTATACGGTAGCCCGGCAACTGCAAAAACAGCCTCACTGGAAGGATTCACTTCATCAGATCTGGATGGCCACCACGGGGAAACAACAATGGAAGTTGTATTGCATGTTTGGATTGATGGGAGTCAATTGGGGACTTGAAGCATTTAAATGGAAGATCGCCCTTCGGGCGGTTCAGCCAATCGGATTTTTTCGGGCTTTCAAAGCCATCCTGGCGGGGACCTGTATTGCATCCTTCACCCCAAATCGGGTGGGAGAGTATATGGGAAGAATGTTATTTGTTGAACCCGGGAATAAAGTAACGTCCATTGCACCCACCATTCTATGCAGTATGTCACAGATGCTGGTGACTCTTATTGTCGGAACTTTTGGATTATACCGTTATGCTTCTTTACTGCTCACTTCCGGAGCAGGGATTCCTGTATTATCAACCGCTTATTTCAGACCTGTAATCATTTTAATATCCGGAATAACCATCATTTTGGGCCTGGTTTATTTCCGGTTTGACCCGATGGTGAGGGTGGTGAATCAATGGCTGGAAAAAAAGCATAAAAAAATCACATTACCGAATGATTACCGTTTCGCCACGATGGCAACAATCCTGGGCATTTCAGCCATACGTTACGGAGTATTCATTATCCAGTATTTTCTGTTGTTTTCATTGTTTGGAATTCCATTAACGGGAATGCAGGTGTTCACGGGCGTTAGTGTTATGTTTGTATTGATGGCTATGGTTCCAACGTTAACGTTTTTAACAGATATTGGATTTCGCGGGATGGCTGGTATATATATATTTATGGTTTTCACCACCGATACAGCCGGTATTCTGGCAGTGTCCCTGGGAATCTGGCTCATCAATTTAATAATCCCGGCGTTAATAGGGAGTTTATTAATTTTAAGGATCAAACTATTCAATAGCAGATGAAATCGGTTACAGGAATCGTGCTCGCATTAATAATCGCTATTTCATTTCCTTTAAGGGCAGAAGACGATTTTTGCGGCCTGCAGAATCACGCTTTTCAATCGGGTGAAAGCATTACTTTCAGAGTATACTATAAAGTAGTCGGTGTTTATATCGCAGCCGGTGAAGCTGTATTCAGCGTTGCACTTGAAAACCTGAATAACAAACCGGTTTACCATGTAACCGGCGACGGGAAAACATATTCCTTCTATGACAATTTTTTCAAAGTACGGGATAAGTATGAATCATTTATTGATACGTCCAATCTGCAGCCCATGAAATTTATCCGGAATGTAAATGAAGGATCTTATAAAAAGTATGAAAATGTAAGTTTTAATAAAACGGCTCATACCGCCATAACGAATTCGGGTGTTTACAAAACACCGGATTGTGTACAGGACGTATTGAGTACCATGTATTACGCCCGCAATATTAACTTTGATAAATATAAACCCGGAGATAAAATTCCTTTTTCCATGTTTCTGGATAACCAGGTATATTCAATCTATATACGGTACGTTGGAAAAGAAACCATCAAAACCCGGTATGGTAAATTCAGGTCTATAAAGATTAAACCCCTGCTGATAAAAGGAACTATATTTCAGGGAGGAGAGAAAATGGATGTCTGGATTGGAGACGATGCAAACCATATTCCTGTACGGGTTGAAAGTCCGATCAGTGTAGGAAGTATCGTAGTGGATATGATGGACTTCCATAACTTGCGTTCGCCCCTGAGCTCTCTGGTTTCCCGTCGATAGAATAAATAACACCAGCATAAACATCCTTACATGAAAAAATTCCTAAAGGTTTTGGGCATTCTCGTATTGTCTATCATCGGAATTCTTCTGATTATTATCGCTTATATCAAATTGGCCCTGCCCAATGTGGGTCCTGCTCCGCAGATAACCATTGAGAAAACGCCAGCTGTTATGGACCGGGGTTCCTATCTGGCCAAAAGCGTTATGGCCTGTATGGATTGCCATAGTAAACGGGATCCCACACAATTCTCCATGCCATTGATACCTTCCACATTAGGGGAAGGAGGAGAAAAATTCGATCAGAACATGGGTTTCCCCGGTATTTTTTATTCAGCAAACATCACCCCCGTAGGTATTGGCAGCTGGACTGATGGTGAAATATACAGAGCCATTACAACAGGTGTTCGTAAAAGCGGAAAGCCTATTTTTCCGGTCATGCCATATCATGAATATGGATTTGCGGCGCCGGAAGATGTAAAAGCCTTAATCACGTTTCTGCGCACGCTCGCACCGAATGGAAATAATGTTCCGCCTTCCTCCGCGGATTTTCCAATGAATATCTTACTGAATACAATTCCTGCTAAAGCTATGCCCATGACGGTTCCCCCTCCGGATGACAGTGTCGGTAATGGGCGGTATTTATTTACCATCGCCTCCTGTCATGATTGTCATACCCCTTATGATAAGGGAAAATTTGAAGAAAAGATGGCCCTCACCGGGGGCCGCACATTTCCTGTTCCGGGTGGTAAAGTAACATCGGCCAATATTACGCCTGATAAATTGACCGGTATTGGATCCTGGACCCGGGAATTCTTCATCCGGCATTTTGCCATGTACAGGGATAGTGCAACTGCTCACCACATGATCCAGCCCGGCGAATTACAGACCATCATGCCCTGGACCATATTTGGTACCATGACAGACAGAGATCTGGCAAATATCTATGCGTACCTGCAAACAGTAGCGCCGATCAATCATTTGGTAACTAATAAGTGGAAGGCGGAATAGTTAAAGTGCAAATGTGCAAATGTGCAAATGTGCAAATAAAATCAGTTCATCGTTTTCATTTGCACATTAAGTTGAAAGCCGAAGGCTTTCAATTACCCGTTCCATACCCATACTGCGGGATCCTTTTACGAGAAAAGCGGTATGGTGAAATTGCCGGGAGGCAAGCCATTTTCCGGCATCGCCTGCACTTAAGAAAACGGTATACGGATGTTTTATTTTTAAAAAATCCCCCCCTACGAGCACAACATCTTTCCAGTTATATGTTCCGATCAGATCCAGGATCTGTTCATGCTCAGCCATACTTTCCCGGCCCAGTTCAGCCATGCCCCCCAGCAACAATACTTTATCCGGCGCCTGGAACTGAATGAAATTTTCAATGGCCAGTTTCATACTGGAAGGATTGGCATTATAGGCATCCAGCACGATGGTATTGGAACCGATCTGCATTAATTGAGAACGGCTGTTGGAAGGAATATAATTTTCGATTCCCTTTTTTATATCTGCCGGATCCACATTAAAATAATTTCCAATGGTTACAGCAGCCAGCACATTGGGCAGATTATAATTTCCCGTTAACTTCGTTTGAATGATATCAAGATGCGCGCCAGATACTATCCGTACCCGGAGGTGTGCAGCCGCTGATTCAACGATGCCGGTAAGGTCCGCATCGGCCGTTCCATAAGTTACAATTTCTTTTATTCCCTTGCTCATTTGCCGGAGATAGTCGTAGTCCCACATAACAAAGGCGGATCCGCCAAACGTGCGGAGATAATCATACAATTCGCCCTTTCCTTTTTGAACGCCTTCAACACTTCCAAAACCTTCCAGGTGGGCCTTACCACTATTGGTAATCAGTCCATGAGTTGGGCGGGTATAAACACAGTAACCCGCAATTTCGTGCAGATGGTTGGCGCCCATTTCCACGATGGCAATTTCTGCATCTTTTTTAATTTTCAACAGCGTTAGGGGAATGCCAATATGATTGTTCAGGTTACCTTCCGTTGTATATGTTTTATATTTTTCGGAAAGCACAGCATGAATGAGTTCTTTCGTGGTTGTTTTACCATTACTCCCGGTAATGCCGATAAAGGGAATGGAAAACTGGTTCCGGTGATGGGCGGCCAGCGATTGTAACGTAAGCAATACATTATCCACAGGGATCAGCCGGTCATCCAGGCCTTCGGGATCAGCAATTTTTTCATCAACGATCGCATAGGCTGCACCGTTATGTAAAGCCTGAACAGCAAACCGGTTGCCGTTAAAATTTTCGCCCTTCAGCGCAAAAAAAAGATCATTTTCCTGCACTTTCCGTGTATCTGTACATATGGAAGGGTGCCTTTGATAAAGCTGGTATAAGGATATTATCGAATGGAAGGAATTGAATCTCGATTCGGAACCAGTTTTGTCCATAGTCGGGCAAATTATCAAATTTATAAATCGATAAATGAGCTTAAGCTTTACCTGCCTGCCGGCAGGAAGGTGCTTTGAGCTTCAGGCTTCAGACGCAAATCTAGTAAACAAAAAAGCCATCACGCAGCAGGCGTGATGGCTTTTATAAAGATTATATCTGATTATTGTTTGCGGGCGTTTTGTTTTCTTGTTTTGTAGCTGATACCGGTTTGTCTGCCGTTACCTGCCGCACTACCTACACGGTCCATGGCACAACGGAAACCAACAGTAGAACTTGCCTGGTCTTCTTCCAGATACCGGCGTGTTCCGGGTCCGAGCCAGTAAGCACGATCATTCCAGCTTCCGCCTTTAATAACCCTGGATTTATCGCTGATCAGGGTTGTTTTACCGTAACCATAACTAATACCGGCGATGAGGGAGTCACCATCCAGATAGTTGATCACATCCCCTTTCTGGTAGTTTCTTCTGGATTCACTTTCTTTATCCGTTACAGCACGATATTTAATCCTGCCCAGGCTGTCTCTTTCAGGTTTTCCTTCTTTGCCCAGTTCCATTGTTTCATATTTATTACCGCGGAAAGGAGCCACTCCGTCAACGTCCTGGGAAGAAAGCGGACGATAAACATCTTCCACCCACTCGCTCACATTGCCCGACATATTATATAAACCGAAACCGTTCGGATAAAATGAAGTTACATCTGAAGTATACACGGCGTTGTCATTCAAACCACCGGCAACTCCCATATTATCACCATTTCCTCTTTTGAAATTGGCGAGGAAGGTTCCCTGCCAGGTACCCCGGCGGGAATCACGCAAACCATTCACATTCTGGCTCCAGGAATAAACCTGTTTGTTTGCAATGAGTTCTTCTCCTCTCTGGCTGTCTTTATGACTGGGAGCCGGATTCTGTGCAATATAACCAAGCGCTGCATATTCCCATTCTGCTTCTGTAGGCAGGCGATAGGAAGGCAGCAGTATACCATCTTCAAATGTTACCTGTGTCCGTGGTGTACCGTTTGGATTTCTGAGTTCATTCTTTTTTGACTTGGCAGCCGGACCCGGTGTTGCTTGGTATTCACCAACCAGGTAGGATTTCGTGTTGAAATTTTCCTGACCGAGACCCTGAATATTTTTCAGGGAATTCTTGTTGATAAAACCCCGGTCAACCAGCGCTTTTTCATTCACGCGGTCAGTTCTCCAGATACAAAAATCATGTGCCTGTTTCCAGCTTACACCAACAACAGGATAATAATTATAGGAAGGATGACGGAAATAATATTCCACCAGCGGTTCGTTATAAGCCAGTTCACTTCTCCATACCAGGGTATCCGGAAGAGCTGCATTGCGTACAGCCTGATATTCATCTCCTTCGAATACATTATTTATCCAGTACAGATATTCGCGGTAGTGCACATTGGCAACTTCCGTTCTGTCGATATAAAATGAGTTTACGGTTACACGACGTGGAATATTATTCCAGTCGCTCATTACGTCTTCTTCTGTTGCACCCATGGTAAAGGTACCTCCCTGAACAAAGACCAGACCCGGTCCGGTACGCTGTTCCTTTTCTTTGGATACCTGGTAGCCCCCCATGTTCTTATCGTTATAATTCCAGCCGGTTACAGTGGAAGATTCGGATTTTTTACCGAACAGCCCGCCGTTTTTACACGACGATATGGTAGCGGCGCAGGAAGCAAGGATAATGAGATTTTTGAAATTCATAGAAAACGTATTTAACCGTGATATGTTAGGTATAGAAACGTGGTTTTGAAACAAATATTGTTAAAACAGGCCCTCTGATACATAATACGAAGGGAGAACGAAATTAGTTTGTTTGTTGGAAAAAATCCAGTTTCGGGAATGTTAAACCCTTGTTGAAGGATGGCCGCTTTTTTGCATAAAAGGAAATGATTCCGGGAAACCATTATCTTGCGCAATATTCTGGTAATGCTTTCGTTGGATTACCGGAAGAATACGTAAGTCGTTAAAATCCGGCAGAACACCGAAGTTTAACGATTCCACTTTTGGAACTAACTAAAAACCAACTAATTAGCTATTGAAAATTTCTACGCTCTAAAATTAAAATGATACCGGGACCTGAAAATTTTTCAAAGTCAGGGTTCATTTTAAGGTCAGTTCCATTTAAAGCTAAATTAAATTACATGAAAAGACTGTTTTTCCGACTAACTGCTTTAGTATGCGGGGTGTTTTCTATTGGGGTGAATGCCCAGGCCCAGCAGAATGTAATAACCACTGCGGTACCTTTTTTAAGAATATCACCGGATGCCCGTGCCGGTGGTTTGGGAGAAGAGGGCATTGCAACTTCCCCGGACGCGAATTCAGCTTTTTACAATCTTTCAAAAACACCTTTTTCGGAATATAAAACCGGGATCGGTATTAATTATACACCCTGGCTTAAAGACCTGGGTTTGAATGATGTATATCTGTTGGCCGCAACAGGGTATCATAAAATTGATGATAACCAGGCTATTTCCGCTTCCATTCGCTATTTCAGCCTGGGAAGTATCCAGTTTTCTGATTATAGCGGGAACGATTGGGGTGAAGGCAGGCCCCGCGAATATGCCATCGACCTTGGATATTCCAGGAAACTGTCAGATAAACTCGGAATCGGGCTCACCCTGCGTTATATCAATTCCAACCTGACCATTGGATATGCTGCAGGTTCCGGAGCGTCTTCATATAAAGCCGGTACGGCCGTGGCTGCTGACATTTCACTTTCCTACAAAGATGTGAAACCGAATCAGGAGGGCTGGACGTATGGGTTGGTTTTCTCTAACCTTGGTTCTAAAATCGGTTATACCAATGACGCTACCCAAAAGGAATTTATTCCCGCCAATGTGGGCATTGGAGCAAACTATACCAAGGTATTTGATGAACAAAATAAAATCGGTTTCGGTATTGACCTGAATAAACTCCTGGTTCCTGCTTTTCCTATGCCGGAAAATGGAGCCGATACAGTGAGTACACAGCAGATCAGTGACTATTATAATATGAGTGTGGTCAGCAGCTGGTTTAAATCCTTTAGCGGCCAGTTTAATACGATCAATGCATCTATCGGGGCAGAATATACTTACAATGATCAGTTTGCTTTTCGTCTCGGATATTTTTATGAAAATAAAGATCAGGGCGGCAGGCAGTACTTCACCATGGGTATCGGTCTGAAATATAATATGCTCGGGTTAAATTTCTCCTACCTCATTCCTTCGGGATCGGGTATTACCAGAAATCCGCTGTCTAATACCATCCGTTTTGGATTGGTATTTGACCTGGACGGACCCGCTGTTGGTACAAGCAGTTCGGATCAATAAAATTCGGGAATTCGGGAATTCGGGAATTGAAATTTTTTTCCCGAATTCCCGAAAGCTCAAATTATCAAATTCTTCTCATGTCTTACCGGATTGGTCTGGGTACTGATTTTCATCAACTCGTAACCGGCAGGAAATTCTGGCTGGGGGGAATTGAAATTCCACATGCCCGCGGGGCACTTGGCCATAGTGATGCAGATGTTCTGCTTCATGCCATTTGTGATTCGATGCTGGGTGCCCTGAATCTCGGGGATATCGGAATTCATTTTCCGGATACTGACGACCGGTTGAAAAATATTGACAGTAAAATCCTTCTTGAAAAAACTTTCAGGCTCATCCGGGAAAAAAGCTTTCGCATCGTCAACCTGGATACGGTTGTTTGTCTGGAGAAACCAAAAATCATGGCATTTGTCCCAGCCATGCGTACCGTCATAGCGGGTATACTGGAAATCACGCCGGATGATATTTCAATAAAAGCAACCACTACGGAAAAACTCGGTTTTATCGGAAGGGAAGAAGGGGTAATGGCTCAGGCGGTTGTATTGCTTAAGAAATCGGATTAATTACCTTTGCGCCCATGTCTATTCCGGTTAAGATCAAAAATCTGTCAGCTTATCCTTTGCCCGCCTACGCTACTTCGGATTCCGCCGGTATGGATCTGAAAGCAAATATTTCTGCGCCTGTTACCCTAAAGCCATTGGAGCGCCAGTTGATACCAACCGGCATTTTTATCGAACTGCCTTCCGGATATGAAGCCCAGATCAGGCCGCGCAGCGGACTGGCACTGAAACAGGGAATTACCTGTTTGAATTCTCCGGGCACGATTGATGCAGATTACCGGGGGGAGTTAAAAGTCATTCTGATAAACCTTTCCAGTTCGGATCAGTCTATTCATCCGGGGGATCGCATTGCACAGATGGTGCTGAGTACGATAGAAACGATTGCCTGGCATCCTGTGACGGAATTGAACCAGTCTGTGCGAAATGAGGGAGGCTTTGGGCACACGGGTAAGTCTTAATGCCTAAAGCTTGAGGCCATTGTCAACGAAATATTTTAGACTTTTGAATATGGATAATGCAACTAAGGTTTTTATAAACTGGAGTTTTGGTTTATTGGTTATTATACTGATTGGACTGGGAGGAACTTCCTGCCATTCAACAAAAACGATTACCAAAGCGATCAGCAAAAAAGATACCCTTCAGTTAAAAACAGATACAGCGACTGCTGAGGAATTACATGCAGACTCCCTCCGGTATATTCAGATGTTATACGCCCGGCTACAGGCCAACATCATTCAATGCGAAACTTTTTCGGCAAAGGTGAAAGTACATTATGAAGGAAGCGACGGGAAAAATTCTACCGTAAATGCTTTCATCCGCCTTCAAAAAGATAAAATAATCTGGATTACGATTCCGGGTTTGCTGGGAGAGGCTTTCCGTGGGATTATTACACCAGACAGTGTAAAGGTTTTAAATAAGATGGAAAAAGAATATCAGTTGCGGTCTGTCAGTTATCTGCAGAATATCACACACCTGCCTTTTGATTTTAATACTTTACAATCCATCATTCTGGGGAATCCCATTTACCTGGACAGCAATATTCTTTATTATAGTAAGGACCCGCAGGGTGTATCCCTCCTTAGTATTGGCAGGGATTTCAGGAATTATGTCACATTGAATAATAATGACCTGACGATAAAACACAGCAAACTGGACGACGTGGATCAGATGAAGGCCAGGTCCTACGATATCACGTATGGTGATTATGAAAGAGTAGACACTATTTTATTTTCCACTTACCGGAAAATATCAGGCGTGGAGAAATCGAGACTGGATGTTGAAATTGAATTTAAGAATATTCATTTTAACGATAATTTAGATTTTCCATTCTCCATACCGAAAAATTATAACCGCAACTAAGCGTTATGCATTAACTTCATCGCGAACCTATCACGCATATGCGCAAACCGGTATTCCTGTTCATTATTATTTTTTATTCGGCAACGACCTGCCTGGCTCAATCTCCTGCCCAGAACCGCAGCGACCTCGAAAAAGAACGCGCTTCCATTCAAAAAGAAATCGAAGACGTAAAAAATTCCCTCGATGTTACCCATAAAAACAAAAAACAAACCCTGGGTCAGCTTGCCCTGCTCCAGAAAAGACTGCGTCTGCGACAGGCTGCCATCGCGAATATCAATCTGCAATTGAATTTTATTCAGGCAGACATGAATAATTCCTGGCAGGAAATCATTAAACTGAAAAAAGAACTGGACACGCTGCGCAAGCAATATGCCGAAAGCGTGGTTTATGCATATGAGAACCGAACCAACTATGACTACCTGAATTTTATTTTTGCGGCAGGAAATTTTAATGACGCAGTGAAGCGGGTAGAATACCTCAAATCATACCGGACGTATCGCGAGCAGCGGGCTGAGAATATTCTAAAAACACAGGTCCTTCTTCAGAATAAAATTGACGGGCTCAAAGTAAAACGGGTGGAGAAAGATGAAGCGCTTGTAAAGCAGAGTAAGGAAAAGCAGGTTCTTGAAGTAGAGAAAAAGGAAAAGGATCAGGTGGTTGAACAGCTGCAGGGCCAGGAAAAAGAACTGAAAAAACAAATGAACCTGAAGCAGCGCCAGGACATGAAACTGGGCAGCGCCATCGCCGCAGCTATACGCCGGGCAAGGGAAGAAGCCGTCAGGGAAGCAAAGAAAAAAGCGGCTGCAGATGCGGCTTCCAATCCGGCCGGTAGCGTAACTGCGAAACCGGATGTCGCAAAAAATCCTTCCGCCGCGGGTACCATGCCTTCCAATGTAAAGCCTTCTATCAAAACGGCCGCGCCAACATTTTTTGACACGAGAACAGATATCGCTTTATCCAATAATTTTGAATTAAACAGGGGTCGTCTGCCCTGGCCTGTAAAGTCCGGTACGATTGCGCTTTCTTTTGGCCGTCATGAGTACATGAAAAATATCTGGCACGATAACCTGGGCATCACGATTGAATGTGCGGCCGGATCTTCTGTAACGGCGGTTGCTGACGGAACGGTCTCCATCATATTTAATGTAGGGGATGTAACCGGCGTCATGGTTCGTCACGGTAAATATTTTACAACTTATAGTAATCTCTCTGCAGCATCTGTTGTAAAGAACCAGGCTGTTAAAGCGGGCCAGCAGCTGGGACTTGTGGCAGATATCGGCCAGCTCGAATTTGTTCTGTCTGATGATAAGGATCATCTTTTTGATCCTGAAAAATGGCTGAGGAAATAATCAGTCTGCCGGCAGATCAAATCTTTTCCGGAGAGAATTTTTTTGGTTGCGGGGTCTTCGTGAGAAAACGATCATATAATTTTTCGTAGATCGGAACGATATAATTGATATCAAATTTTTTAGCCTGCTCCGAAGCATTCCATTTGAAAGTTTTTAAAACAGCATCGTTTTCAAGAATCGTAATGGCCTGACGGCTCATCGATGCTATGTCGCCCACCGGACTCATAAATCCCGTTTTCCCGTTAATATTAATTTCCGGTAATCCGCCCGCGTCAGAGGAAATCAGGGGAACACCCGCAGCCATGGCTTCCAGGGCAGCCAGTCCGAAACTTTCATATTCTGAGGGCAGGATGAATAGGTCGGAAACGGCCAGTATCTCTTCGATCTGTTCCTGTTTACCGATAAAACGGATATCCTCGATGAGCCCCAGTTCCCGGCTTAAATTTTCGGCGTCGAAACGGTCCGGTCCGTCACCGACAAATAATAATTTGGATGGGATCTGCTTGTTGATTTCAGCAAATATTTTCACGACGTCCAGCACCCGCTTGATCTTTCGGAAATTTGAAGCATGCACCACAATGCGTTCGTTGTTGGGTGCGATCACTTTACGGAACGGGTCAATGGCTTTTCTTTGAAACCTGTTCAGGTCCACAAAATTCGGGATCACTTCAATCTCCTTTTTGATATCAAAAATATTGTAGGTTTCGTCCCGGAGGTTTTCTGAAACGGCCGTGATCGCATCACTTTCGTTGATAGAAAAAGCAACCACCGGTGCCAGTGTTTTATCCCGGCCGACCAGTGTTATATCTGTTCCGTGTAATGTGGTGATCACCGGAATGGTAATGCCCTGGGTGGCGACAATTTTTTTCGCCATATAAGCCGCTGAGGCATGCGGAATGGCATAATGCACGTGCAGCAAATCCAGCTTGTGATTCAGGATTACATCCACCATCGTACTGGACAGGGCTGTTTCATAGGGAGGATAATCGAAAAGCGGATAAGAAGTCACCCGCACTTCATGATAGAAAATATTTGCATTGTATTCTGTCAGCCTGACGGGCTGTTGGTAAGTAATAAAATGTACCTGGTGTCCCTTATCGGCCAGGGCCTTTCCGAGTTCTGTAGCCAGCACGCCGCTTCCACCGAAAGTTGGATAACAAACAATACCTATACGCATGTTCTGATTTTATGGAACGAAGTTAAACAGATTTTCCAGCCCTTCATATGATCCGGGCAATTCTTATCTTAGTGGAAATAAACAGAAATGCGTTTGCTTTTGTTTGGTTCCTTCCTGTTTTTATTTACAGGTTTAGTAAAGGCTCAGTCAGACTCGGTTTTCATCAGAAAAATGGCAGATGAAATTTTTCAAAACAGTGCAGCCTATAGTAATCTCCATACGTTAACGAAGACGATTGGTCCCCGGCTTTCCGGATCACCACAAACCTATTCAGCTGAAAAATGGGGAGAGGAGGCATTGAAAAAGGCCGGGGCGGACCGTGTTTATCTGCAAAAAGCCATGATTCCGCACTGGGTCAGGGGTGGCAAAGACCAGGGGGCTCTGATAGACGGAAGAAACCGCCAGCCCATCGCGGTGATCGCATTGGGAAATTCAGTATCCACAAAAGGAGGAGGCATCACAGCACCCATGATTCTTATTCATAATTTTGATGAACTGGAAAAAAGAAAGGATGAAATAAAAGGCAAAATTGTTTTTTATAGTCATCCCTTTAATGCTGATTTTGTATTCGTTTTTAATGCGTACGCAGAAGCTGTAATTTATCGCGCATATGGTGCGAGCCGAGCCGCTAAATATGGGGCAGTCGGAGTTTTGGTGCGATCCATGACCGAATCCACAGATAATTTTCCGCACACCGGAGCCATGCTGTATAATGATTCGTTTCCAAAAATACCAGCATTGGCTGTCGGATTGCAGGATGCAGATAAACTCGTGGAAGCATACAATAAAAAGTTGTCAGCCGCCAACCTGCGCGATAGTCAAAAAGAGCTGAAACTTTTTATTTCTACCGGTGCACATACTTTGCCGGATACTGTAGGGTATAATGTAATCGGGGAATGGAAAGGAACCGAATATCCGGATCAGTTTATTACCGTAGGTGGTCACCTGGATTCCTGGGATCCGGCGGAAGGAGCAAGTGATGATGGAGCCGGATGCGTTCATTCTATTGAGGTTTTACGTGCTCTGAAAGCAACCGGATATAAACCAAAACATACAATTCGCGTAGTATTATTTACGGATGAAGAAAATGGCGGAAGAGGAGCTTCTGCTTACAGTTCGGAAGCCAGGGCGAAACAGGAGAAACATATCTTTGCACTCGAAAGTGATGGAGGCGGATTTACGCCCAGGGGATTTATGTTCAAGGGAACCGACAAGCAAATGGCTTCGGTTACTGCATGGCTTCCGCTGCTTGTTCCTTATGGTGTTACCGCATTTACAACCGGTGGTGCGGGAGCAGATGTTGAACCATTAAGTGATTCGACCGGTGTGCTGGCGGCGGAATTGATTCCTGATTCGCAGCGTTATTTTGATTATCATCATGCTGCCAGTGATGTTTTTGAAAAAGTAAATAAAAGAGAACTGGAACTGGGTGCCATCAATATGGCCGCCCTGATTTATTTGGCCGATAAATACGGATTGTAAAATAGTAATCATGAAAAAATTTCTGACTATTTTTCTCCTTGTCATAATCGTTTTAGCAGGCATTTGGTTTGGTTGGTACTATTACTGGGTATATGGAGAAGGCGTATTTGCCGGTCAGCTCAATTACTTCAATAAAAAGGGGTATATATTTAAGACATATGAGGGTAAGCTCATTCAGGTTGGTATTAAAAGTGGCCAGCCTGGTTCCATTCAGTCGAATGAATCAAGATTTTCTGTGGTTAATGAATCCGTAGCCAATCAGTTAATGAGAAACAGTGGAAAGGAATTTGAATTACACTACAAAGAATATAAAGGTGCTCTTCCCTGGCGCGGGATATCCGTGTTTGTAGTGGACAGTATTTATTCAATGCGTGATCCCCGGATTTTGTCGACGCCAAATATCCCTTGAAAGCTTACGCGTTAAGCCTGCAGGATGAATATCGCAGGCTGCTTATTAATCTCCGGCACTCTTTTGCGCCATTCCTCCATGGTCCTGGTTTGAATGGATTCTGATTTTCCGGTGAGGTTCACGGCAATGCATAAACGCGTTTGCCCACCGCAGTTTTTAAAAAAACTATCCAGCAGGGAATTATTCCGGTAAGGCGTTTCAATGAAAATCTGGGCTGAATGCTCTTTTCGCGATAAAGATTCCAGTTCTTTAATACGGCGGCCGCGTTCAGCTGTTTCGATCGGCAGGTAACCATGGAATTGAAAATGCTGTCCGTTCATGCCGCTCGCCATCAGGGCCAGGAGGATGGAACTGGGTCCGACCAGGGGCTTTACCCGGACGCCGGCTTCCTGCGCTGCCGCAACCAGCATCTGTCCCGGATCAGCAATACCCGGACAACCGGCTTCACTCAGGATGGCAATTTTTTTCCCCCCTTTTATCTGCTGAAGAAAATCCTGTTTTACATCGTCTTCAGCCTTATGAATCACGAACCAGGGATAGCCACCGATGTCTATTTCCTTCCAGAGTTTTTTCAAAAACCGCCGGGCACTGCGTTCATTCTCCACAAAAAAAACTTCAGCTTCTTTAACAGCGTCAATAATATACGCAGGTATTGCGTCTATGGCGTCTTCATCGAGCCAGGTGGGAATCAAAAATACAATGGCGCGGTCTTTCATGAATCAATATTCTGATGATACAGGCTGATGGTTGCCGCAACCAGGGCATAAGAAGGGGCCAGCACCCACCCGACGAAAGGGATAAAATGCATCAGGTAAAAGACCAGCCCGTTTCCAATGGCCAGCCCGCGGCGCTGACTGATGAAATTGATGCTCGCTGAAGGAGATAATTTATGACGTTCGCAACTGTAATCCAGCATCGAAAAGCCATAAAAGTAACATTCAACAAGACCTGATATGACCGGTGCGATAGATCCGATGAGCGGAATCAGGGAAAGCAGCAGGATAAAAAAAGTATATACAGTTTGCCATCCGCAATTTCTTATTGCCAGGCGGACGCTACGCCGGATATCATGATAAAAAACAGTGGAACTGAAAATGAATTCCCTTCCTTCTATGATTGATTCTGTTTTTTCACTGAGATAGGAAAAAACCGGACTGCCCAGGATGAGGAATAAATATTTAAAAAGGGAAAAATAGAAAAACATCATAATCAGCCTGACCATAATGCCAACCATGATCAATACGAAGCTCCATGCTGCACTGTGCTGCAGATGCAACCAGTGGTCAACACCGGCAATCTTGCTGAGATTTGAAACGGCCGTATCTGCAGAGATCCAGAAAAAATATAATCCTATCGTAAACAGGATCATATAAACCAAACCCGGTATCAGGATCCATTTCCATAACCGGTGCTTTTCAATGAACAGATGTGCCTTTCGATAGGCCTGGATGGCAATGACAATTTCTTTTAGCAAAGCAATTTTTTAACGGCGTTCAATATAACACTATTTTGCATTTTAAGCCTGTATATGAGCACAAGAAAAAAACTGGGTTTGTCATTTTATGACCGCAAAGATGTTGTATTGATTGCAAGGGAACTATTGGGGAAAATACTCAATACTCAGTTTGATGATGTGCACTGTTCAGGCCGGATCGTTGAAACAGAAGCCTATAGGGGGGTGAGAGACAGAGCCTCCCATGCATTTGGCGGAAAACGGACAACCCGCTCCGAAGATTTATATGGGGAACCGGGAACCGTATACGTTTATATCTGTTATGGCATGCATCATCTTTTCAATGTGATCACCAATAAAAAAAATATACCGCATGGTGTACTGATTCGGGCGCTTGAACCCATGGAAGGCGTAGAACAAATGTTAATACGGACCGGTAAATTGTCGGCAGACTTTACTCTGACTAAAGGTCCCGGTAATCTGTCCCGTGCCCTGGGGATGTCCAAATTACAAACCGGAGGAAATTTATTTTCGAAAGATATTTATATGGAAGATGACGGGCTTCGTTATAAAAAGGATGAAATTGTAGTTACAAAAAGAATTGGGGTAGAATCAGCCCTGGAAGATGCCGAATTACCTTACCGCTTTATCGTAAAAGGGAATCCATATGTGAGTGGGAGAAAATCCTAGAACTTCGGACAGGGAATGGTTTTTCGACCATCAGCCGGTTTCTTGATATAGATGAGTGAAATTTCAAAGCCACCCTGGCTTTCTGAAGCTGTTTTCAATGAAGAAACATTTACGTCGTAGGTCATTCCCAGTGTGAATGATCCAAAATCCAGGCCGAGATACGGGATCACCGCATCCGTAACATTGCTGAAACGTCCCCATACGCCCAGATATAGGTTGATAGGCGTGGCACCTTCTTCATCAGCGTTTAAATTATACGACCAGGCACCACCCAGCATAGCATCCACTGCATTCGCCTGCCTGCTGTATAATCCGCTTAAATGAATAAAATTGTTATTGTTTGCCTGAGATAACGGGAATGAGTAACCGCCATGCACCGTAAACCTGGGATGCAACGTGTAAACAGACTGGCCGGTAAAAGATTCAGTGGGCTGAATGATATGGTAGGCGGATGCGCCCAGGTAGTAATTGTTATTTCCATCCGTGGATCCGTTATACAATACGCCCACGTTGAGGTCGAAATAACTAAGATTCACCTGATGCCCGCTGATCACTTCCGCACTGGGTAAGGACCAGCCACCCTGCTGATCAAGCTGATCTTCAAAATTCAGTTTGGTGCCATCCAGTCTTTTACTTGCATAAGATCCCTGAAACCCGATACCAATCTGGTTCCATCCATTATCATCCAATGCTTTTTGATAAGAGGTTGAAAGAGCAACATAATTGCTGGTCAGGATACCATTGGCTGTTCTGTCAGTCATTGTCATCAGTCCAACACCCCAGGCATCTCCATTGGTAATCTTATTTGTCAGAATATTTCCATCTACAGAAATGGTTGAGGTGATAAACGCATTATTGATCTGGGGCCATTGATTGCGGTAATTACCTGCAACACGAATCGTACCATTGAATTTTCCGGTAAGCGCCGGATTTAAGGTAAGCGGAGAGGCGAAGAATTGCGAAAATTCAGGATCCTGTGCCCGGCTGGTAGCCGGCAGGAAATAAGTAAAACAAAGCAGCGCGTAGATAATTCTTCTCATAGTCACAGTCCTTTGGTTACGGCCGGTTCGCAGATTTTGTCAGCCCGGTCAGCGAAATAAAAGCCGAAGATCCGGATAAGGCAAATGGATTCATAGGAAACTAAAATTGGACAGGTTGAAAATAAACAAAATACCTGATACACCGAAGCCTTCCCCCAACGCTTTAAAACTGTATTTTATTGCCAAAGGAAAGGTCTCCGGCATCCCCAAGTCCCGGAACAATATACCCTTTCGCCGTCAGTTCGTCGTCAATAGCGCCACACCAGATTTTACAGGAAGGTAAAGCCCGGTGAAGGTATTCAATACCGACCGTGCAGGCTATCGCAGTAACGATATGAATCTCAGCAGGGTTGCCTTCTGAATGCAAATACTGGACGGTTTTTACCATAGAAGCGCCGGTGGCCAACATGGGATCTGACAGGATAAGCACCCGGTTATCGAGTTCCGGGCTCGTCATGTACCCCATACTGATCTCAAAAGCACCTGCCGTGTCGTGTTTCCGGTAGGCCGATATAAAGGCGTTATCGGCCTTATCGAATACATGCAGAAGACCCTGGTGGAGAGGCAGCCCGGCCCGGAGGATGGTGGCCAGAACAGGTTGTGCTTTAAGCATTTTTGAAGGGGAAATGCCAAGGGGTGTCTGAACATCTCTTTCTTCATATGCCAGGTGCCGGCTGATTTCATAACCTGCGATTTCTCCGATCCTTTCCAGGTTTCGCCGGAAACGCATCCGGTCAGTTTGTATCGATTGATCCCGGATTTCTGCGATCCAGTCGCAGAGTATTGAGTAATCCTGACTCAGATTTATCACCATAGATAAAGATTAAAAATCCGATATTCGGAATTCCACCGGAATTAAAACTAAAGTAAAAGATTGAATCAGAAAATCATTTCCCATGCAGTATAAAGTGATTGGATTGATGAGCGGCAGTTCGCTCGACGGATTGGATATTGCCTATGTCCAATTTGAAGAGACGGCCGGGAAATGGCAGTTTGAACTGCTGGAATCCGCCTGTGCACCCTATTCCCCGGAATGGAAGAAAAAACTGTCTGCTTCTGCCGCACTTACCGCAAAAGAGTATCTGTTGCTTCATACAGAATACGGACATTATCTGGGCAAATGCGTAAATCGCTTTCAGCAGGAAAAAAACCTGGCTTTCCGGGTCCAGCTGATCGCGTCCCACGGTCATACGGCCTTTCACCTGCCAGGCAGGCTGATGACGGCCCAGCTCGGAGACGGGGCGGCCATAGCGTCTGAAACCGGAATCCGTACCATTACCGACCTCAGAAGTATGGATATTGCTTTTGGTGGACAGGGAGCACCCATCGTTCCGATTGGGGAAAAACTTCTTTTCCCAGAATTTGATCTTTTTTTGAATATAGGCGGGATCGCCAACCTGTCTGCGAACAGGCCCGAATTTATTGGTTTTGATGTTTGTCCGGCCAACAGGATCCTGAATTTACTTGCGGCCGATACAGAAAAAGGCTTTGATGTAAACGGAGAGCTGGCAGCGGCTGGTCAAACAGACGAAAATCTGCTCCGGCAATTGAATACATTTCCATATTATCAGATGCCATTTCCGAAGTCCCTTTCCAACGAATTCGGTCTGAAGGAAGTTCTTCCACTTCTGATAGAGGCAAACCTTTCCATGCCGGATGCATTGCGGACTTACTCGCAACATATCGCAGATCAGATTTCCAAATCCATTTTAAATCTGAAGAAAGAATTTCCTGAAAAAGAAAATCTTCGGTTACTTATGACCGGTGGGGGAGTCCATAACCGGTTTCTTGTAAACAGTATCCGGGAACGGGTTCTTTCCGGAGGCATTGAATGTATAATCCCTTCCGAAAGTCTGGCAGATTATAAGGAAGCCCTGATCATTGCCCTGATGGGCGTGCTTCGCTGGCGGGAAGATATCAATGTGATGCATTCTGTGACCGGCGCTTCAAAAGACAGTATCAACGGGGCGGTTTGGTCAGTGTGAGTGGTAGATAGAGGATGGTGTATGGTTTATGGTGTATGGTTTATGGTGTATGGTTTATGGTGTATGGTTTTCCTTCTACCATATACCATCCACCATAAACCCCTACAGCCCGAGCACGGACTTTAGCTTCACGTATCCCGTTTTACTAACCGGGACGCGCGTACCGGTTTTTAAAATGGCGAGGTGATTATCTTTTTCATAAGGATCGATCCGTGTGATTTCGGTGATATTCACCAAATAAGAACGATGTGTTCTGACAAACTGATTTTTGTTCAGCACGTTTTCGAAATGCCCCATGGTTTTATTTTTCAGAAATGCCCCTTCCTTTGTATGGATTTTTACATAATCATCAGCGGCTTCCAGGTAATGAATGTCTTCTACCGGGATGATGCGGATTTTTCCGGAGAGCTTTACTACAACGCGGTGTTGTTCTGTGGGACTGTTTGAAACGGATTCAAGCAACGGTGCCAGCCGTTCTTTGCTGCTGATGGTTTTGCCAGCCTGCGACCATTTTGAAATGGCCTTGTCGAACCGGTCCCGGCTAAAAGGTTTCAGCAGGTAATCCACCGCATGGCTTTCAAAAGCCTTCATGGCATATTCATCGAAAGCAGTGGTAAAAATAACGGCAGGCGGTTCTTCAATCAGTTCCAGCATTTCAAAGCCGTTTATTTTTGGCATCTGGATATCCAGAAAAATCAAATCCGGTTGAAATTGCTGAATCGCTTTAACCCCTTCAAAGCCATCGTTACATTCGGCGACTATTTCAAGCTCAGGCTGGTATTGCAGGTATTCTTTGATGATGGACCTTGCCAGCGGTTCATCATCAATGATGATAATTTTCATGCTTTGGAATATTTATGATTGTCGTAAATACCTTGTCAATAGCCGAAGTTTCCACCAGGTCCGTTCTGGCAAATAAAAGATAGAGCCTGCGTTTTACCGAATTCAGTCCGAATCCCGTGCCATGACGCGGACTGGCTGTTTCAGGATCGTACGGATTTTTTACAATCACTTTCAATGAATCGCTTTCTGTTAATACAGAAACATATATTGTTACTGCATCCGTGGTATCATACAATCCGAATTTGATGGCATTTTCCACAACCGGTTGAAGAATCATTGGTGGAATTAGCATCTGCAGGCTTTCTTCATCTTTTATAATGGAAGTAGATAAGCGGTGCCCGAAACGGACTTTTTCAATCTCCAGATATAGTTCCAATGACTGAAGTTCCTCTTCCATCTTCACCCATTGTTCTTCTTCTTTTCTCAACGTAGTTCGCAGGAAATCAGATAACTGGTGAATCATATTCCTGGCCTGCGCCGGATCCGTGATGATCAGCGCACTGATGGAATTCAGGCTGTTAAATAAAAAATGAGGTTGTAACTGCTGGCGGAGTTTGTAAAGTTCGGCATCCCGGCTGAGCTTTTCTGCATCCGTTTTTCTTATACGGTATTCCTGTTCTTCTTCCTGTGTATACCAGAGTACACAGATGGCGGCCATGCAGCCGATCATCAGAAAAGCGAACCCAAGCCTTATCAGGTATGCATTGGCAAGAAAAGGGATATAATTCGAATAAGCCGGATCAGTCATACTCAGATTCAGGATAAATTTACTCAGCGCATTGACGAGTAAACTGAAAATGAGGCTGAGAATAAGAACATAAAAGAACCGGTCGCTGTAGGGAAGATAGTAACGAAGAATATTACTTATGATCGCACAGGCACCCATCAGTAAACCATTTGTTACCACACTGTCGATCATGGCAGCGTTCAGTGTATACCCATAATGAATGATCAGGAGACTGTGCAGGAAGGCCCAAACAATCCACCAACCAAAGAATATGTTGCGAAACCTGCTGACACTTAGCGGGGACCTGGTCAAAGAGTGCAGTTAAATAATTTCCAGAAATTGGTGTTTACTGTTGTGCAGAATATGTGCTGCCTTTCTATTTGTCAGCTCAATATACAATTCTGCATTGTCAGATTCCTGAATGCGGGAATAAAGTTCTGCACCATCCAGTAATCCACTCAGTTTATACAATTCAGCCACATTGATAAATTTCCACTGCACCAGTTTCTGATCTTCATTGAAGAATTTATCTTCTTCTTTTTCGCCAAGCGCAGTGGCTTTTTCAAACGCCTCCTGTGTACTGTCGGCCTGGATTAATCGGAGCTGTTCATCGAATTGTGCCGTGTGAGCTCCCTGTCCGCAAATGATCCTGTAAACAATTTTTGTAAGATACCAGTTCATAGTTTTGATTTAATAGTATGATCAGAAAAGTGTTTAATAGTTCCTGATTTCGATGCCACCAAAAACGGATGATCCGTCAATGATGAGCACTTTTTCAGGATCGGTGCTGCTTATATTCTGTCTTTTATCTTCTATGTTGCCAAAAACAGAAGTCAGCTGACTCCTGACTTCCCAGTTTGCCGGAACAATAATTTTAGTGCCACCCATAATTTGAGTGATGTCGATGGCGGCTTTTCCCTGGATATCCGCCTGGCTGAGGTTAATTTCAGCGCCGCCCATGAAAATGGTGATGTCGCCGCCTTTGAAATTCTTCGACAGAATATTTTTGTGGATCGCACCGAATACCGTGGTCGCATCAATATAGTCTTCCGAAGAAAAACTTTTGGAATTGAAACCCATGCCGCCGGTGGCACCTGAAGTTGTGCCGGAAGGGTTGTTGGAAGGGTCTCCGGGAAAACCGGGCATGCCGGGAAAACCGCGTCTTCCATAACGTCTTCTCCATCTCTGCTGGTCCCGGTCATTGCATCTCCGGCCAAAATCATCCATCCAGTATGGCTTTTTAGGTCGTACCAGCATCACGATTCCTACGACGACCAATATGGCCGGCCAAATAAAACGATGCAGGTCAAAGCCCGGAATCAGTTGATCCATCAGGAAAAAAGTCCCGACCAGGATCATGATAAGCCAGCCCGGACCCCTGAAGGAATGGGTAAGCCCGATAAAAATACCAATAGCAATCAGGATGATTTGCCAGCTAAAGATCCAATCAGGTATTCCAAGATTCATCTGGTGCAGAAAAAGGCCGGCTCCGACGATTACGAAACCAACAGGAACCCAAATGCGACCACTCCCTGCTCTTCTGGGTACCCGTTTATTTATATCTTCCTTTATTCCGGATTCTGAATTATCCATTTCTTTTATTTTAGGTAAAAATAGGGCCGGCCTGCTTTTTTTTCAAGCAGGAATAGGTCATGCCCATATGAAAGGCGGTAAAAGCCGGATTTTTTCCGGTAAAAAAGGGACGGGTCAGAGAATTTGAAAACGATCTCCGTCAAATAACCCCAGATCACTGAGTTTAAGGTGTGGTATAACAAGCAGGGCCATAAATGAAAGCGTCATAAATGGCGACTGGAGCATGGATCCCATGCGTTTAGCCTGCGCATCCAGGGCGGTATAAGTTTCAGCTACCTGATATCCCTCCTCCGTACTCATCAGCCCGGCCACCGGCAGGCCAAGTGATTTTTCCGTGTATTCATCCGCCACGCTGATTCCGCCATTTTCAGATATTACTGCATTGACCGCCCTGCTCATTGACTCATCATTTGTTCCGACGGCTACAATATTATGGCTGTCATGGGCAACCGAAGAAGCGATCGCGCCTGATTTCAAACCAAAATTTTTGATAAAAGCCCGGGCCATGGGCTCTTTTTTATAACGGTTCAGTACAACTATTTTCAATACATCATTTGGCGGATCTGCTACCCAGAATCCATTTTTCGGTCGTATATCAACGTTATATTTTCCGGTGATCAGCTGTCCGTCGAATGCTTCGATCACCGGGAACGGATACTTCGAATCAAAGGATGGTGTTGATTTGAATGCAAAATCACCCGGTTTGGTATAATAACAATCGAACTGGTTTGGTTTGGACAAATGGGAGACAGGATGTATGTTTGTTTTTCCATTTTCAGCCACCAGTACACCTTGTAAATAAGTCTGCAGCACTTCAAATTTTTTCAAATCTCTGAGAACAATGAAATCTGCCGGATCACCCGGGCGCAGCTGACCGGTTTCCAGTTTATAATGATTTATCGGATTCAGGCAGGCTGACAGGAGTACTTTATACGGGTCAATATTTTTTGCCACGGCCCGCGCGCAAAGCTGATTAATATGTCCTTTCACCAGGCTGTCAGGGTGTTTATCATCGCTGCAAAACATCATATTTTCCCAGTGATCGGGGAGCAGCCCGGCCAATGCCTCAAAATTTCTGGCTGCGCTTCCTTCCCGGATCAGGATTTTCATGCCCATGCCCAGTTTTTCCAGGGCTTCTTCTGCCGAAAAACATTCATGATCGGTACTGATTCCCGCAAGGATATATTTACGAGCGTCTTCGCCCCGTAGTCCAGGTGCATGTCCGTCCACCGGTTTCTGGTGTTTTTTTGCCGACGCTATTTTCTTCAGTACTTCCGGATCTCCCTGGAGAACGCCGGGAAAATTCATCATCTCACTCAGGTATTTTATCTCCGGCCGGGATAATAGCTGATCCACTTCTTCAGAACGCAGCGTGGCGCCTGCCGTTTCAAATAAGGTAGCGGGCACACAGCTGGGAGCGCCGAAATAAAAATAAAAGGGGCTTTGCCGGCCGTTCTCAATCATATATTCCACTCCTTTCATTCCCAGAACATTGGCGATTTCATGCGGGTCGCTCACTGTGGCCACGGTACCATGAACAACGGCGAGCCTGGCAAATTCAGAAGGTACCAGCATAGAACTTTCAATATGCACATGTGCGTCAATAAAACCCGGGCAGATATATTGGTCCGGTACGGATTCATCGGAAGACAGTTCCCGGATGCCAAGAATTTTTTTTTCATGAATCGTCAGTTCAGCGGCATACGTTTTCCTGGCAGAAATGTCAACGAGTTTTCCTTTGATGATCATGGTATCGTCTTAGTCGTGAAGGAGGCCGGGTCTTTTTTCAGCCGTTTTACGCAACGCTTCTTCGTACCGCCATGCTGAAATTTTTGCAGGATCACCACTCAAAAGGATTTCCGGAACTTTCCAGCCGCGAAAATCTGATGGTCTTGTGTAGACCGGCGGAGCCAGCAGGTTATCCTGGAAGGAATCAAAAAGGGCGGAGGTTTCATCATTTAATACCCCGGGCAACAGGCGTCCGATCGCATCCGTCAATACGGCTGCCGGTAATTCGCCGCCGCTGAGCACATAATCCCCGATAGAAATTTCGCGTGTAATAAAATGCTGTCGTATGCGCTCATCAATTCCTTTATAGTGACCTGAAATGATCATTATATTTTCTTTCAGGGAAAGGGCGTTGGCCATGGGCTGGTTCATTAATTCGCCATCCGGGCTCATGAAAATAATTTCATCATAGTCCCTGTCTTTTTTCAGGGACTCAATGGCGTGAGCAAGTGGTTCACACATCATAACCATACCTGCACCCCCGCCATACTGGTAATCATCCACCTGACCATATTCATTCACTGCCCATTTTCTTAAGGGATGAACAAAAATTTCAAGCAGTTCTTTTTCCCTGGCCCTTTTTAGAATCGAATGGACGAAAAAGCTTTCCAGTAATTCAGGAACCACACTGATGATATCTATGCGCATATAAATTTGAGAATTCGATCATATATTCCTGTCAACCGTCTACCTTCAACCCTCATCAATCACCCATCCCATCCAGATCGCGGCGTTGTTTTTTAGTAGGCCTGCCAACTTTGCTCAGGCGTTTTCCGGTATGGAAAGAGGCGGCCTGGAACTGGATCCGTTCAACTTCTTCTTCAGGCGTAATATCCAGATAATATTTAACGGCCTCCGCGTATGCCAGCCGGTGATCCAATAATCCGGTCACTTTGATCCGCCATCGTTTGGCTTCTGTTTTCACTTCGTATTCTTCCCCGATATGCACTGCCTTGGAAGGTTTTACCTGTCCGGCCACATTTTTTACTTTACCTTTTTCACAAGCTTCCGATGCAAGACCCCTCGTTTTAAATAAACGGATAGCCCAGAGCCATTTATCTATTCGCAGCTTTTCTTTCTCCGGCATGGGTTAACAGTTGACGGTTGACAGTTTTATTTGCACATTGGCACATTTTCACATTGGCACATTTTCCTTCCACCCTTCCGCAAAATATTTATGGAAATAGGGAATGGTCTCAATGCCTTTATAAAAATTGTCGATATTAAATTTTTCATTGGGGGAATGCAGGTTATCACTATCCAGCCCAAATCCCATGAATACAATTTTAATTCCCAGTTCCTTTTCAAAAAGAGCGCATATGGGAATACTCCCGCCACCCCGTACGGGCACGGGTTTTTTACCGAAGCTGGCTTCGATGGCTTTTTCTGCCGATCTGTAAGCCAGAGAATCCAGGGGTGTCATATACGGTTCGCCGCCATGTTCCTCAAAGGCGTTTACAGTGACCCCGGGGGGAGCAATTTTCCTGAAATATTGCAGGAGCATTTCAGTAATTTTTACGGAAGACTGGTTCGGGACAAGACGGGCTGAAATTTTTGCAGATGCTTTTGAAGGAAGAACGGTTTTTGCACCTTCTCCCTGGTATCCGCCCCAGATCCCATTCACTTCGAGTGTGGGCCGGATGCCCGTTCTTTCAATGGTACTGAATCCTTTTTCACCCCAGAGGGCGGTAACGCCGAGGTCTTTTTTATATGCCGATTCATTATATGGGGCAGCAGCCATTTTTTTTCTTTCTTCAGGAGTAGACTCCACCACATTTTCATAAAAGCCCGGAATCGTAATATGATTATTCTCGTCGTGGCAGCTGGCAATCATCTTTGCCAGGATCGTAGCTGGATTTGCCACCGCACCACCGAATACACCACTGTGCAGATCCCGGTTCGGACCGGTCACTTCTACCTGTATGTAGGAAAGCCCGCGGACCCCGATATCAATGGAGGGGGTATCCAGACTGATCATCGCCGTGTCGCTGATCAGGATCACATCCGCTTTCAGCAGGTCTTTATGGGATGACACAAACAGCGCCAGGTTCGGCGACCCGATTTCTTCCTCTCCTTCGATGATAAATTTAATATTACAGGCCAGGGGTCCTGCCTGATTCATTATTTCTAACGCTTTTACATGCATGAAAAACTGTCCCTTGTCGTCAGCAGCGCCACGTGCATAGATCATTCCGTTTTTGATTGTCGGATCGAAAGGATCGGTATGCCAGAGATTCAGCGGATCCACTGGCTGCACATCATAATGACCATAAACCAGCACAGTCGGTTTAGTTGCATCCGTTATTTTTTCTGCATAAACAATAGGATGTCCCCGGGTAGGGAATATTTCTGCTTTGTCAACACCTGCCGTGAGCAATGATTTTTTTACTGCTTCAGCGCAAACAAGCATATCACTATTATGCTTACTGTCTGCACTGATCGATGGTATTCTCAATAACCCGAGTAACTCCTCCAGAAATCTTTGTTTGTTTTTATCCTGATATGTTTTCCACGCCTGCATGAAAATGATTTAAAAGTGAATGTCTGCGAATGTAGGATCTTTTAAGAAATGCTGATTTAATATGCTGAAAAGTATCAGGATGGTGTAGACAGATCATGTTTTTTATTTGGTACCACATTTTCCATTTTCCATTCAATTTTTCTTATGAAAACATGTTCCCTGACGGTACAGTCTTTTTTGATACAAATGGCACAACAGCTTCCGGAACAATGATCAGAATGCACAAAAAATTCCATGGCTGCTCCGAATTCTTTCTGAATGATATTTCTAAGACTGTCTATTTCCAAATGGGCTTCACGCACATTCAGGTACCAGGGTACGGTCATATGGCAATCTATATGCAGGGTATTTCCGAATTTAATCACCCGCAGGTTATGGATATCAACCCAGTTGGGTAAACGGCTTTTATTCACGAGGTCAATTACTTTTACCAGGATTTTTTCATCCGCTTCATCCATGATACCGGCAACCGATTTCCTCGCGATGCGATAGCCGATGACCATAATCACAACGCTCATGATGATCGCCACCATACTGTCCAGCTGGTGGATATGGGTAATATAAATCAGGATGAGCCCGAAAATGATGGCCAGTGTGGAATAAGTATCTGACTTGAGGTGATGACCACTTGCCTCCAGGGCTTCAGAATTATTTTCCTTCCCTTTTTTTACCGCGACCAGCCCGACAATAAAATTGATAATGGCAGAAATACCTACCAGTAAAATACCCGTGTTCAGCTGATGCAATTCCCTGGGATGCAGCAGCTGGTTCACCGCTTCATAAATGATGAAAACTCCGGCCAGCATGATCAGGGTGCCTTCTATGGCAGCAGAAAGAAATTCGGCTTTCCCATGACCATACGGGTGATTCGTGTCTCTGGGTTTATACGCAATGGATAAACTGTAAAGTCCAACAGCTCCCGCAATAATATTTACGATGCTTTCCAGCGCATCGGTTAAGATGGCAACAGAATGCGTGAGCCACCAGGCAATAATTTTTATTGAAAACAGCAGGACTGCAACAAAAAGTATCCAGGACTGAATGCGGAGGGTTTCTTTGCTTTTATCCACGGAATAATTAGTTAGCGTTTTCTTTCTGATTGCCTCTGCGGAATTTTTTCAGCATCCGGTAATAAAATTCTTTATTGAAAAGCTCTGAATCGGCCATTGCTTTATAGGTAAGAAAAATACCTATTGGCAGGAGTACAAAAGTAGCCATCCACATTCCGGAAAACGGCTGCATCACATCTTGTTTGACAAATTTCCTTCCAAAATTATTCAGCAGGAAAAAGATCACGAAAAAGATCACGGCAAATATCAGGGGCATGCCGATGCCCCCTTTTCGAATAATGGATCCCAGGGGGGCACCGATCATAAATAGCACGAGACAGGCAATGGACATGGTGATTTTTTCGTGCCATGTCATCAGGTGCATGCGCAGGTTTTGGCGATCGTTTTCATAGGCCAGGGCCGAGTTATCCAGGTTGTTCTTAATGTTATTAATGGTTGAGTAGGTACTCTGCAATACGTTGTGCAGGGTTGAATCCGGTAAATTTTTTTCAAAAGAATCAATTTTAAATGCCTTTGCCGGCTGGGCTTTCCATGGCGAGTCCAGGTAATTCAGAATGTGCAATTGCGTGCTCAGCTGTGTCCGGGACTGTTTCTGGTAAGAAGCCGTTGTGTTTTCCAGGGAGTCAATGGTGGTGCCCAGCTGCCGCATGTTCAGCATCTGGTAATTGTTCTTAAAAGTACTGTCGTCTGTTTTAGTGATTTTGAAAGAACTCAGGTCGAATACTTTTTTATATTCTTCAAAACCCATCCGGATGAATTGGGTGTTCGTGGAATTATGCGGTCCTTTTTCCTGGTAATCCCATCCGTTCTTCAGATTGAATTCCAGAAATTTTTTATCGGGAGAAATAGTCATTTTCCCGCTTTGCGCCACGATGGCATTATCCTGCAGGAGATTGTAATTGTGCTGGTAAATCAGAATATCGTGGATGGTGGAACCGTCTTTTTCCTTTTTCCCGATTTTTATTATGTAGCCATCTATCTTATCGTAGAATACACCTTCTTTGATATCGAAGGCTGGTTTGGTGACAATGATGTCGAACTTGAGCGTTTGCATTTTCAGCTGCGCAACGGGGATGATATAATTATTAAACATAAATGCAATACCGCAGATGAAAAGGGAACAGATAAAAAGAGGGCGCATGAAGCGGAGAAGCGGTATACCGGCAGATTTGATGGCAACCAGTTCGAAAGTTTCGCCCAGGTTTCCAAAAGTCATGATGGAAGAAAGCAGGACTGCCAGCGGAAGGGCCAGCGGAACAAGTGTAGCGCAAACATATAAAATGAATGTGCCGATGGTCAGTAAATCCAACCCCTTTCCAACGATATCGTCAATGTAAAGCCAGAAAAACTGAAGGACCAATACAAAAACCGTGATAAAAAATGTAGCGATAAACGGGCCGATGAAAGCGCTGATAATTAGTTTGTCGAGCTTTTTTATCACGCTGCAATTTACGCCTAAAGCCTTACGCCCAAAGCCTAACACAAATGTAAAAATGTGGAAAATTAAATACGATCATCCGCCTTCGCATGGCTTCCGCGGACAAGACGGCCAACGGTCATCGGTCAGCGAAAAGGCAATGTTGCCAACTAATTGCCGAGCCTGTGAAAAAGATCCTTCACCTGGTAACTCCAAAGCTGGGTCTGGTCCTTTATATCCTTTTTATCGGCGAAGTCTTTAATCAGCAATATCGTTTGATTCGTGATATCCGACTTTTCAATCCGGAATTCAAAAAACTCTTCTTTGGGAGAATCGGACCAGTGAAACCGTACATATTTATCTAATTCACTTTCCAGCACCTCGGCCTTCGTTGTAGATCCATTCCATGAAAAACTGAATATATTGTCGCGTTCATCAACTTTATCTGCAAACCATTCCTGAAGGCCTGCCGGGGTGCTCAAAAACTCGTATAATATGGCGGCGGGGCATTTAAGGGAATATTCTAACGTAAACTGCTGTTTCTTGCTCATCTAGTATCTATTGATCGTGGGCTGCAATTATAGATAAATATTTCATGACCTGAAATTTTTTTTAATTCCTCCAAAACCCGGGTAATCGAAGGAATTGCAGGTTCCCGGAATGAGAAACGATTGAAAATCAATTATTTATAACAATAACTGTTTGGTATTTCGATGCCAGAACGATATATTGGTCAGTATAATTTGAATCTTATTAACGGGCTGATAAGAAAAGGTTCATTTGTACGTTTTTATATCGTCCAAATATCCAGAACAACCCATTAATCATAACCCTTTAAAATTACCTGCCCATGAGTATGCGTCAACTCAAGATCACGAAGAGTATTACAAATCGTGAATCTCAGAGCTTGGAAAAATACCTGCAGGAGATCGGAAAAGTTGAATTGATCACACCGGAAGAAGAGGTAAAACTCGCCATCCGCATAAAGCAGGGCGATCAGAAAGCCCTTGACAAACTAACTAAAGCCAATCTTCGATTTGTAGTTTCCGTAGCCAAACAGTACCAGAATCAGGGGTTAACCCTGCCGGATCTTATCAATGAAGGCAATCTGGGACTGATCAAGGCAGCTCAACGTTTTGATGAAACACGGGGTTTCAAATTCATTTCTTATGCGGTCTGGTGGATACGGCAGAGTATCCTGCAGGCGCTGGCAGAACAGTCACGCATTGTTCGTCTTCCACTGAACAAAGTCGGGCTCACCAACCGTATTGCAAAAGCCTATTCCCTGCTGGAACAGCAGTTTGAACGGGAGCCATCTGCCGAAGAGCTGGCGGAATTGCTTGAACTGGATATCGAAGAAGTTACTTCTACCCTGGGTATTGGTGGCCGTCATATCAGTGTGGACACGCCCTTATCAGAAGGGGAGGACAATACCCTGATCGACGTTATGGAAAATCCAAACGCAGACCGGGCCGAAACGAATATTGAACATACCGAGTCCCTGAAAGTGGATATCGACCGTTCACTGAAAACGCTCACCGAGCGTCAGAAGGAAGTCATTTGCTTTTTCTTCGGCATCGGGGTCGACCATCCCATGAGCCTGGAAGATATTGGTGACCGCTTCAGCCTGACCCGCGAACGGGTACGTCAGATCAAAGACAAGGCCATAACCAAACTCAGAAGCAATTCAGGCGCTAAATCGCTGAGGAACTACCTGGGCATTTAATCATGAAAGCTTTCCGATTGACATAAAATTACACTTGATTTTCTTACATTTGCCTTTCTGAAAAACGTGGATAGAACGAGATGTTTATTCACGTTTTTTCTTTGCTTCATTAATATTCAGGGGGTGTATGTTTGAAAGTTTAAGTGAAAAACTGGATTCCGCGTTTAAGCAACTCAAGGGTCAGGGCAGGATAACCGAATTGAACGTGGCCGCTACGGTCAAGGATATCCGCCGTGCACTCATCGACGCAGATGTGAATTTTAAAATTGCCAAGGAATTTACGGATACGATTCGTGTGAAGGCCATGGGCCAGAAAGTACTTACTGCCATCAGTCCCGGTCAGCTGATGGTGAAAATAGTTCAAGATGAACTCACGGAGCTGATGGGTGGGAATGAAAGTCCCCTGAATGCCAAAGGGAATCCGGCCGTAATCCTGGTTGCAGGATTACAGGGAAGCGGAAAAACCACGTTCAGTGGCAAACTAGCCAGTTATCTTAAAACGCAGAAAGGATTTTCCCCCATGCTGGTGGCAGCGGATATTTACCGCCCCGCAGCGATTGAACAATTAAATATCCTGGGTACACAGATCGGAGTGGACGTATTTACGGTGGAAGGGAGTCTGGACCCCGTGAGCATTGCCAAACAAGCCATTGCGGAAGCTAAAAGCAGGAATAAGAATGTGGTTATAGTGGACACTGCCGGCCGTTTGGCGGTAGATGAAGCCATGATGGCCGAAGTGGCAAATATTAAAAAAGCGGTGGATCCCCAGGAAATCCTCTTTGTGGTGGATTCCATGACGGGACAGGATGCTGTGAATACGGCGAAAGCCTTTAATGACCGGCTTGATTTTACAGGGGTCGTACTGACCAAACTCGACGGGGATACCCGCGGGGGAGCGGCCCTGTCGATCAAATACACCGTAAACAAACCCATTAAGTTTGTGAGCAACGGGGAGAAAATGGATACCCTGGATGTGTTCTATCCGGATCGGATGGCACAGCGGATCCTGGGTATGGGGGATATTACTTCCCTGGTTGAAAAAGCCCAGGGCCAGTTCGACGAAGCAGAAGCAAGGAAACTTGAAAAGAAAATCCGTAAAAATCAGTTTGATTTCGAGGATTTTAAGCAACAACTGGATCAGATCCGCAAAATGGGTAATATCAAGGACCTCCTGGGTATGATTCCGGGTGTAGGGAAGTCAATCAAGGATATTGATATCAGCAATGATTCCTTCAAAGGAATAGAAGCTATGATCGGCTCCATGACGCCATTTGAGAGAGCGAATCCGGATTCGATAGATCAGAGCCGGAGAAAAAGAATTGCAAAAGGCAGTGGAAAAGAACTTCAGGAAGTGAATGCCTTTATGAAGCAGTTTGAACAGATGAAACAGATGATGAAAACGATGAATAAAATGCCGATGGGGGGTATGGGACTGGGTAAACGTTAAATTTCCCGCTCATCAAAAAATACGTCAAATCATTCGACATTTTACCTCTGATTCATTACATTTGCAGCAACAGTCGATTCGTTCGATCTGATCGTAAACCTTATTAAATAACGCATTTAAATTTTTATTTAAGATGCCTGTAAAAATCAGACTCCAGAGACATGGGTCTAAGAAAAGACCATTCTATTTCATCGTCATCGCCGACATACGGGCGCCCAGAGACGGTAAATTCATCCAGAAAATCGGTACGTACAATCCTTTAACTGTTCCCGCTTCGGTTCAGCTCGACCGCCAGAAGGCACTTGACTGGCTGCATAAAGGAGCCCAGCCAACCGATACGGTTCGCCGGATTCTGAGTTATAAGGGGGTGCTGTACCTGAAACATCTTCTGCGGGGTGTTAAACTCGGCCTTTTTGACGAAACTGTCGCCATGGAAAAATTTTCCAAATGGCATAGTGAACATGAGCTGAGTGTCAAGAAAAGACAGGAAGATCACCGGGGCGCAAGACCAGGCGGCCGGCGCAGTTCTGCTCCGCCAAGAAGAACGGAGAGGAAACCTGAAAACGAAGCACAAAGTTAAATACGATAAAATAATTTTATATCAAGGCTATCTGTTAACGGGTAGCCTTTTTTTATGGCGTTTGGATGGAAAACAATTATAGAAATATTGGTAAAATTGTTTCCGGTTTTGGTTTGAAGGGCGAAATGATTATTCAGCACCGGCTGGGTAAAAAAATCGCTGTTTCAAAAATCAAAGTGATATTCCTGGAACATAAAAAGGATGAATTACTTCCCTATTTCGTGGAGTATGCCCGGAAAAAGGGGGATGATGAATTATTTCTGAAACTGGATGGAATTAACAGCAAGGAAGCCGTTTTAAAATATCTCCGGCGGGAAGTATGGATCAAAGAAGAAGAAGTGCAGTCGCATACCCAAAAAAGCAATCCCATTGGATGGCTTGGGTATCACGTATCTGATCAGGGCCGGGACCTGGGACCCATTCTTGAAATTATTGAACAACCCCACCAGATTCTTTGCCGGATTGAAATAGATTCCAAAGAAGTATTGATTCCCATTAATGACAATACGTTGGAGAAAGTGGATCACAAAACCCGTAGCGTCATGCTTACTCTTCCTGACGGGTTACTGGAGGTATATCTTTCTTAAGGGTCCACGGTCAACGATTTTAACAGAGTCCACAAAATATAACTACCCACACAGCGTTGACTTTGCATGGAATTCAACCTTTTCTTCAATAAATCCGTTCCCGGAACGGTCATTTTTCTCCTGGTCTGTATGCAAATGCAGGCACAGCCGATTACAGGTATCTGGAAGGGGAAAATGGGGAATTCCAACGTAGAATTAAAATTAATCCGGAAAGGAGACAGCCTGATCGGCACGTCTTATTATTACGATTCGAAATCGCATTACCGCCGTTATATGGTGAAAGGATATTTTGATGATAAAAATAATGATGTGATCTGGTGGGATGACGTGCTGATTGAAGACAACGGCTCACGGCATTTCCCTGGCACCGGACAACAGCCTTTACTTGCAGTCGCTGATTTCAATTGTCCAGGAGAAGGCATCATGAAACTGGATGGGAATTCATCGGGCAAAGAGGATGATAAGAAAGAAAAAAAGGAGCTGCACCTGGTAAAAGGGAATGGGGTGCCTTTATTTCCGGATGAATGGGATTTTCTGATTGAAAATTATGTGTATGGGGTCATGCATCCGGAAGTCGTTGACAGTATTGAACAAATCGCATTTAATCCCGGAGGCATTCCGCCTGTTGAAACAATGAACATTTCACCCCCAACATCAAACGGCGAACGGTCAACGGTCAACAGACATGGGTCGACTGTCAAAAAGGAACCTGCAGTGCCTGAGCCATTATTCATTCCACCGGCAGCGCAGACAAATGAAGAAAGATTCACCAGCCGCACAAAAATTTTGCAGCAGGTCATTCCGGTGAAAGGAGATTCCATTGAACTTAAATTTTATGATAATGCTGAAATCGACGGCGACTCCATCGCTGTCTTTTTAAATGGCCGGCTATTACGGGAGCATATCCTTCTTGCCGAACAGGCGTATATTATGAAAATCGCAATCAGTGATTTACAGCCGGATAATGAACTGGTGATGGTCGCTGAAAATCTGGGAACCATTCCGCCGAATACCTCACTCATGGTTGCCATCGTGGAAGACAAAAGATATGAAGCGCATTTGCAGAGTACCGAAGGGAGCAGCGCATTAGTGAGGCTGGTGAAGCCCTGATAAGCTTGACGCAGGATGCAGGACGCATCATTATTCCTGCTTCATGCATCATGCTTCACGCTTCATGGATTTCACATCTCGCATCAAGCATGATAAGATTTCAGATCCAGCGCCTTACATTTTTTTTATAATCGGAATAGCTTTTTCCAAATGCCCTATCTAAATATCTTTCCTCCGGAAGAATAATCCGGTACGTGATGATCACCACCAGCAGGGGAAGCAGGATGAACGTCCACCAGTTACCAAAAATAAAAGCCATTCCGGTGTAAATGAATAAAAGACTGACATACATGGGATTCCGGCTTACCTTATAAATGCCGGTAGTCTGTAAAGAATTTGCCGGTTTTATTAACACGACCGTGTTTTTTGATTTGAAAAAAAGCAGCAGGGCGGGAACAGCAATAAACAATCCTGCCAGTATAATGATGAGTCCAATGATGTTGGCGGTCGGACTATGGAAGAAAAAAGCACCTTTTATGGGTAACTGTTGATGGAGGAAGAAGGACAAGAAAAAAAAAGCAATATAGATAAGTGGCGGTGGTATATATACCCCGGGACTGTCTTTGGTATTTTTCATGTTTGAAATTTTTTACGTTGACCGCCTTCTCTGCCGAAGTCAGGCGAAGGCGAATGACTGTTGGCCGATGCCTTACGCTTTTTACAGTACGATATTTATCATTTTATTTCGCACATAGATCACTTTCTTGGGCGAATTCCCATTCAGCCATTTCCTGACTGTTTCATCGGCAAGTACCAATTCTTCTACCTGTTGCTGACTGGCATCCAGACTGATATTCAGCTCGGCCCTTGTTTTCCCGTTAATGGCTACCGGATATAATTTAGCGGATTCAACCAGGAATTTTTCATCGAACACGGGAAAAACCGCATCCAGGACGCTGGTTTCATTTCCCAGTTCATGCCAGAGTTCTTCACAGATATGTGGCGCGTAAGGGGTGAGAATGATCAGCAGTTTTTCCAGGATTTCTTTTTTGTGCGTTTTTAGTTCTCCGAGTTCATTCACTATAATCATGAGCGCGCTCACTGCCGTGTTGAATGAAAAGCGGTCGGTGTCTTCATCGAGTTTTTTAATAGCCCGGTGCAGCACTTTTCTTTCTGCATCCGTGGCTTCATTTGTTGTCCATACTTTACCCTTTGTTTCATCAAAAAACAATCTCCAGAGTTTCCGCAGGAAGCGGTGCACTCCTTCAATTCCTTTCGTGTCCCAGGGTTTACTTTGTTCTACCGGCCCCAGGAACATTTCATACATACGGAAGGTATCCGCCCCATATTTTTCCACCAGTTCGTTCGGATTAACGGTGTTGAATTTCGACTTGGACATTTTTTCAACTTCGGAACCGCAGATATATTTCCCGTTCTCTTCGATAAAAGCGGCTTGTGCATATTCCGGTCTCCATGACTTAAAAGCCCGGATGTCCAGTTCCGTTCCATCCACCAGTGCCACATCCACATGCAGACTGGAAACGGAAATGATTTCTACATTTTCAGCTCCGTCACCCCAGGCATCTTTCAATTCCTTTTTCATGGAAGCCTGCAATTCTGGAAAACTTTTATTTTTCAGTCCTGCAGAAATAAATATTGGTTTTTGTTTTGCGAGAAGTTCCATTTCATCCGATCCCCTGATTTCTATTCGAAATACAAACCGGCTGCTTCCCTGGATCATGCCCTGGTTCACGAGTTTTTTATACGGTTCATCAAAACCTATAAATCCCCGGTCGAAAAGAAACTTCGTCCACATGCGGCTATATAACAAATGTCCCACGGCATGTTCCGTACCTCCGATATACAGGTCCACCTGTCCCCAGTAATCCGACGCGGCCCGGCTGCAGAATGTTTCTGCATTCTGAGGATCCATATATCGCAGGAAATACCAGCTGCTACCGGCATACCCGGGCATGGTATTGGTTTCTAAATGTTTTGAAGTCCATTCCGGCAGGTTGGCCAACGGTCCTTCTCCATCCATTCCCGGTTTATAAGAGTCCACTTTGGGAAGTTCCAGTGGCAGGTCTTTTTCATCCAGCGGATAAGCGATCCCGTTTTCCCAGAAAATGGGGAAAGGCTCTCCCCAATAACGCTGACGGCTGAACGCCGCATCACGGATTTTGTAATTCACGCGGCGGTTACCAATGCCCATCGCTTCCAGTTTTTCATTCACGACCGGAATGGCATCGCGCATGAGCATACCATTGAGGAAACCACTGTTTATAAGCAAAGCATCTTTCGTGGAATTTGCTTCCTGTCCGTTAAAATGCGATCCGATAATATTGGTAACGGGTATATTGAAATACTGTGCAAATTTAAAGTCGCGTTCATCTCCGCAGGGAACCGCCATAATCGCACCCGTACCATACCCTGAAAGGACATATTCTGAAATCCAGACCGGAATTTTATGGCCGTTAAACGGATTCACAACGTAAGATCCGGTAAAACAGCCGGTGATCCTTTTTTCTGCCATCCGCTCGCGTTCACTGCGGCTTTTTACGTAGGCGATATATCCGTCCACCGTTGATTTTTCTGCTGGAGTGGTCAGTTCCGGTATTAATTCATGTTCTGGTGCGACCACCATAAAATCAACACCGAATATTGTATCCGGCCGGGTAGTATAAACCCGTAATTTTTTAGCCGGATCTTTTTCAAATGCAAAATCCATTTCAGCACCGAAACTTTTTCCGATCCAGTTGGTTTGCATTTCCTTCATGGCATCACTGAAAGCCACTTTTTCGAGGCCTTCCAGTAAACGGTCGGCATATTCCGTAATCCGGAGATACCATTGACGTAATTTCTTTTTTACCACCGGATGACCACCTCTCTCACTGAACCCGTTAATCACTTCATCATTGGCCAGCACGGTTCCCAGCGCCTCACACCAGTTTACTTCTCCGTAACCGCAATACGCAAGGCGGAATCGCATCAGTATGTCCTGCTGCTGTTTTTCGGTGTACAACTTCCAGTCGGAGGCAGTAAATGAGGGTATGGAACGGTCATTGGATAAGGCCCCGCTTCCCTGTTTTTCAAACAGGTCACATAGTTCCCCCATGGGCCTGGCCTGATTGGCTGTCCGGTCGTACCAACTGTTAAACAACTGCAAAAAAATCCACTGGGTCCATTTATAATAAGCGGGTTCGGCGGTATTGACTTGCCGGCTCCAGTCGAATGAAAACCCGATCCGGTCGAGCTGTTCCCTGAAATTTTCGATATTTTTTTTTGTGCTGGCTTCCGGATGAATGCCAAGGTCGATGGCATATTGTTCGGCAGGCAATCCAAACGCATCATATCCCATCGGATGCAGTACATTGTAGCCTTTGAGCCGTTTATAGCGTGCAAAAATATCGCTGGCAATATAACCGAGCGGATGGCCTACATGCAACCCCGCCCCGCTGGGATAGGGAAACATATCCAGCACATAACATTTCGGTTTGGGACTGCTGTTACTAACCTGGTATGACTGATCCGCTTTCCACTTGTGCTGCCATTTTTTTTCTATGGCGTTGAATGAATACTCCATATGCACCAACAAAAATACGCATCGTGCGGGTAAATCTTTTATTTTTGCCACTTCCGGTAAACGACTAAAATGAAATTGATCAATCATGGCAAAAACCCGTAAAGGATCAGCCAAACGTTCCGCGCCCTCTTATATCATGGCCATCGTGGGTGTTTCCCTGGTGCTTTTTCTTTTGGGCATTCTGGGATGGATCATCATCAATGCGAACAAACTGGGTCAGTATTTCAAGGAAAACATCGCAATGAACGTTTATATCCGTGAAAATGTGTCGCCCAAAGACAGTGCGGCCCTGGTTCAGTACATCGTTGCCCAGCCTTACGTAAAGGATTATGAATATGTGACCAAGGATCTGGCCAAGAAGAAATACCTCCAGGACGGGAATAAAGACTGGGGTGCGTTGCTCGACCGCAATCCATTGCCGGCCAGTATTGATTTCAGGATTACCAAAGAATATGCATCTATTGATTCACTTTCCAAAATCAAAAACGAACTGATTCAGAATATTGCAGTCAGTGACGTACAATACCCGCAGTCACTTGTAACAAACCTCAATAATATCATTAATAAGATCAGCATCATTTTGCTTTCCGTGATCGTCATTATTTCGGTACTGGTCATTTTTCTGATTGACAATACCATTCGGCTGGCTATGTTCAGCAACCGGTTCCTGATCAAAACCATGCAGATGGTGGGAGCTACCCGTGGGTTCATTTCACGGCCGCTCGAACTCCGGGCCTTTATCAACGGACTTGTCAGCGGCCTGCTGGCTGTCGGCGGGCTGATCGCCATCATCATTTTTGCGGAAAACCAGTTGCCCTATCTGAAAGCCCTGCGGGATTATCCCCTGCTCCTCATGTTATTCATCGTTATCATCTTATTAGGAATATTTATTTCCTTCTTCAGTACCCATCGGAGTGTGTTGAAATACCTCAAGATGAAGTTGGACGAATTGTATTGATTTTTGTAACTTGCGAACCTATTTCTCTATATGGCAAAACAAATAAAAAAATCGGGATCCAAAAATTATAAACCCTTATTTGGAAAGGAAAATTACCGCTGGATGCTGATCGGAATGGCATTTATTTTATTGGGACTCCTGTTAATGATCGGTGGAAAAAGCAAGGACCCCAATGTATTTGATACTTCGGAAGTGTACAGTTTCCGCCGGATTACAGTAGCACCGATTTTAATTCTTGGGGGCCTGGTACTGGAAATCGTAGGGATCTTTAAAAAATCCAAAGCGCAGAACCCCCAATGAGCCTGATTCAAGCTATTATTATTGCGATCATTGAAGGCATTACAGAATTTCTTCCCATTTCTTCCACCGCTCATATGAAGTTTGCCAATCCGCTGATTGGCGTGCGAACATCTGCGTTCACGGATCTGTACGAAATCGTTATTCAACTGGCCGCAATCCTTGCCGTGGTTGTTTTGTATTACAAGCAGTTCTTCGATTTTAAAAAGATCCGATTTTATTACAAGCTGGTGATCGCACTGATTCCGGCTGTCATAGCCGGCGTGCTGTTGAAAAAACATATCGATGCGATGTTGGGAAATCTGACGTTTATCGCCATCGTGATGATTGCCGGCGGAGTAATCCTGTTATTTATTGATAAATTATTTACCCGGCCGGCGATCCATTCGCAGGACGGGGTTTCGAATAAGAATGCATTTCTGATCGGCTGTTACCAGGTATTGTCAGTTTTATTTCCCGGCTTCAGCAGGAGTGCGGCAACCATTATCGGAGGTCTACAGCAAAAACTTGACCGGCGTACCGCCGCTGAATTTTCATTCTTCCTGGCCGTCCCGACCATGCTGGCCGCCTCGGTGAAAAGTTTCTGGGACGTACATAAATCCAATCCGGAGGTTTTTGTAAAGGAAAACATGTCTCAGCTGATCATCGGTAGTGGAATCGCTTTTGTGGTAGCCCTTATTGCCATCCGGTTCTTCATCACTTATTTACAGCGACACGGATTCAAATTATTCGGATATTACAGGATTTTGGCCGGGTCATTGATTATTTTCCTCATTTGGAAGGGAATCATTCATCAATAAAATAAACGGGTATGCATACAGCCTCCAAAAAAGTAATTCGCGGATGGGCTATGTACGACTGGGCAAACTCTGTTTACAACCTCGTTATCACCACCACTTTTTTTCCTATTTATTTTATCGCTGTTACCAGGAAGCAGTTTGGTGGCGATATGGTTACATTTCTTGGAAGAAAATTTGTCAATACTTCCTTATATGATTACGCGATAGCGGCCGCCTATCTTTTCATCGCCCTGCTGTATCCGGTACTCACATCAATTGCTGATACCCGCGGAAGTAAGAAAGCCTTCATGAAATTCTTTTGTTATTTGGGGGCCAGTGGTTGTGCGTTATTATATCTTTTTAATGGTTCGAATCTCTGGCTGGGTATTCTCTGTTTGATGATGGCGGCCATGGGTTTTGTCGGAAGCGTGGTTTTTTATAATGCTTTTCTTCCGGAGATTGCAGCACCTGAAGATCGCGACCGGGTAAGCGCCAAAGGCTTTTCCTATGGATACATAGGCAGTGTGTTGTTGCAGATTATCGGATTCATACTGGTGGTTACCATCACCAAAGATCCTTTACTGGGTCCCCGTATCACTTTTCTGCTCGTCGGGATCTGGTGGGCTTCGTTCGCTCAAATCACCTTTGCCGTTCTTCCCGAAACAAAATCCGGAGGGAAAATAAGTGGGGGGATCATATCAGAAAGTTTTTCTGCCATGAAGGGGGTGTATCAGGAAATCAAAAGACTACCCGTGTTGAAGAATTTTCTCCGGGCATTCTTTTTTTACAGCATGGGTGTGCAAACCGTCATGCTGGCTGCCACGATATTTGGGAGCAAGTTGTTGCAATTGGCCGATACAAAACTCATTATAACGGTGGTGCTGATACAATTGGTTGCGATTCCGGGTGCGATCTGGATGAGCCGGTTGTCGGAAAAATTTGGGAACCTGCGCGTACTGGCAGGGATCATTATATTCTGGATTTTCATTTGCCTGGCAGCCTATTATACGGCATATTTTAAAGAGCAGGGAGGTAATCCGGAATTCGGATTTTATGGTCTGGCTATTGCGGTTGGTCTGGTTATGGGTGGTATACAATCGCTCAGCCGGTCTACGTATTCCAAGCTGATGCCGGAGACAAAAGAGACAGCTTCTTATTTCAGTTATTTTGACTTTACAGAAAAACTTGCCATTGTGATCGGCATGTTTTGTTTTGGATTCATTGAAGAAGCCACAGGCAGTATGAAAAACTCGCTGCTGTCGTTGATCGTGTTTTTCGTGCTGGGGCTGGTTTGGTTATTGAGGGCGCAGAAGTTGAAGCAGTTGGCAGTTGGCAGTTGACAGTTGGCAGTCTGTTTTGAAAATCCTACATTGAAATCTTCCGGGTTAAACTATTTTCCTTTTTCTTAAAACTCTCAACTGTCAACTGCCAACTGTCAACCGTCAACCAAATGCAACTCCACACCATCCATACCGGCTATTTCAAACTCGACGGCGGGGCCATGTTTGGCGTGGTTCCGAAGAGTATCTGGAGCAAAACAAATCCACCGGATGCTAATAATTTATGTACCTGGGCGCTTCGTTGTCTGCTGATAGAAGATGGAGAAAGGCTAATACTGGTGGATACCGGCATAGGTGATAAACAGGACACCAAATTCTTCCGACATTATGAATTACAGGGAGACCATAGTCTGATGGAATCATTGGCATCAAAAGGATTCAGCAGGGATGATATTACCGATGTGTTTCTGACGCATCTGCATTTTGATCATTGCGGGGGAGCCATTGTGAGGCGGAGCGATCAGTTGTTACCTGCTTTTCCGAATGCAAAATACTGGAGTAATGAAAAACACTGGTCCTGGGCTACTAACCCGAATGAGCGGGAAAAAGCATCATTTCTAAAAGAGAATATTCTGCCTATCCGGGAAAGCGGCCGCCTGGAAATGGTAGAGGTACCCGAAGGGGAAAGCCATACTCAATTGAGTATTACCCCATTTGCTGACAATGTCAATCTGCGCTTTGTATATGGTCATACGAATGCGATGATGCTGCCGCAGTTGAAATATAAAGGGAGAACGATTGTTTTTATGGCCGACCTGCTCCCATCTGTCGGACACCTCCCGATACCCTATGTGATGGCCTATGATATGTTTCCCCTGACTTCCTTAAAAGAAAAGAAGATGTTCCTGGAAGAGGCGCATGCCGGAGACTATGTTTTATTTTTTGAGCATGATCCGGTAAATGAGTGCTGTACCTTGCAAAAAACGGAAAAAGGGATCCGTGCTAAAGATTTTTTTTCATTAAATGATCTTTGATTGATCATTTGTATAATAATATTTATAATTTTACGTTATTCACCCTTACTAACCCCCTAGCATAGATCTCAAAAGCCATCAGCTAACTCCTGGTGGTTTTTGCTTTTAGGATACCCGGGCCTCACGCTTTAGGTTTGCCCGGCTCTTCTTTTAAAAAGAAAGCCTCGGAGGAATAATCAAATTTTTTAGGGGCCGTATTCTTGTAGTCTTTATTATAGGTGACAAAAAAATACAGGTACATCGCCCGGCTCAGGCGCATGAACCAGGGTTGTAATATCACCAGCAGCACCCCGTTGATTCCCAGCCACCAGAAGAAACGTTGATCAGTTAGTGAAAATCCAATGGTAAGAAACCATAGTAGAAAACTGAATACACAGAATAGTACAGTGATCAGATAGCTGATATAGGCTGTTCCATACCAGAATCCGACTTCGAGTTCGAACAGCTGATCGCATTCAAGACAATGGGTTGGCATTTTCAGGGTATTCTTCAGGTTCCAGGGATTGCTATTGGTAAACATAGATCCCTTTCTGCAACGTGGACATTTCTGGGTAAAAAGACTCCACAAAAATCCCGGTTTTGATGCCATACGTAGAAATTTGTGCAAAGTTACCCGCTATTTGGCTGATTTGCCGAGCAGATATAACTTCAGGTGCTTCAAAAAAGTCTGATGGGAAATCTGAATGGAAATGACCAGACCGAATAAACCATCCAGGAAGCCTGCCCTTATAAGATAACTTTGGAAAAAGGCCCACCAGGGATTAAAAACAATTTTAAACAGACTTGTTCTTTTCCCCTTTGCAAACAGGGATTCTGCCGCCAGTGTACTCAGTTTATTATTTTGAATTACGTGTTCCGAAATCGTGTGGTAAGAATAGTGCAGGATATCACCTTTAAGATGTTCGACCTGAATATCATTCGCTAAAACAATTTTATCATGCGGATTCGTTCCCCCCCATCGGGCAATTCTTCTGTCAAATAATCGGATTTTAGCATCCGGGTACCAACTGCCATGACGAATGAATTTTCCACAGTAATTACTGCACCGGTTCATCCGATATGCCTGGCTGTTAAATTTTTCTTTGGTTTTACGAATCGAATCGTTAAGTAACGGATCCAACATTTCATCAGCATCCAGGCTCAATATATAATCATAGGAAGCCAGTTCAACCCCTGTATTTTTCTTTTGAATAAAACCTGTAAAGACTACCTGTTTTACGATGGCGCCCATGCTTTCTGCAATGGCCACCGTTTGATCGGTTGAATTTGAATCCAATATCAGAATTTCATCCGCAACATCTTTAACTGAGCCAATACACCTGCCGATATTTTTTTCTTCGTTATAACAAATAATAACAACGGATATTTTTTCCATGTACGAATTGGATTTAGCCTGCAGTGCTCAGGACAGTTTCAGCAATATCCTGACTGGATTTCCTTTCGCCGATCTGTTGGCGCCACATGGCGTAATAAAGCCCCTTTTCGTCCCGTAAACTGCCATGTGTTCCGGTTTCCACCACTTTCCCTTTTTCCAGTACATAGATCCGGTCAGCATGCATGATTGTAGACAGGCGATGAGCAATCAATACCGTAATCTGATTTCTTTGTGAAGATACCAGGCGTATCGTCTTGGTTATCTCTTCTTCAGTGATTGAATCCAGAGATGAAGTCGCTTCATCAAAAATTAAAACCCGGGGTTTTCTAAGTAAGGCCCGGGCAATGGATAATCGTTGTTTTTCACCACCTGATAATTTCAGTCCTCCTTCTCCGATCATAGTCTCCAATCCCTGGCCGGCTCTGTCTAAAATATTCAGCGAAGACGCTTTTTTAAGTACATCCATCAGGTCTTCATCTGTTGATGATGGGCTTACGAAAAGCAGGTTTTCCCTTATTGTACCGGAAAAAAGTTGGGTGTCCTGGGTTACGAATCCGATCTGGTTACGCAGGTCGTCGAAATTGATGGAATTTTCATCCAGGTTATTATATAATATTTTTCCCTTCAGTGGCCGGTATAATCCGACAAGTAATTTCATCAGGGTTGATTTGCCGGAACCGGAAGGGCCAACGAAAGCAATGGTTTCACCCACCCGTACGTCAAAACTGATCCGGTCGATGGCATAATGCTGGGCGGTTTTGTGTTTGAATATGACATCCTGGAAACTGAATTCTTCAATTTTTCCCAGGTGTTTGGGATTGAGGGCTGCCGGTTCCGGAACTTTTTTCATCAGTAATTCGAAATTATTCAGTGAAGCCTGCGCTTCCCGGTAAGAGAGAACGATATTCCCGATATCCTGCAGCGGCCCAAATACAAAAAATGAAAATATCTGCATGGTGACCAGCTGACCGGCGTTCATCTTATCCTTGAAAATGAGCCACATCAGAATAAAAAGAATTACCTGCCGGAGGGTGTTCACGAAGGTTCCCTGAACAAAACTGATGCTGCGGATCCGTTTTACCTTGGTTAGTTCAAGCCCCAGGATTTTATAAGTATTTTTATTCAGCCGGTTTACCTCTTCCTGTGTCAGGCCCAGGCTTTTCACCAGTTCGATATTACGCAGGGATTCTGTTGTGGACCCGGCCAGGGAAGTGGTTTGGGAAACAATATTTTTCTGTATAATTTTTATTTTCTTACTGAGCAGGCTACTGATCCATGTAAGAATCAGGATCCCTCCCAGGTAAACCAGCGGAATACTCCAGTGAATATAAATGGCTGCATAGGTAAAAACAAATATGACACCGATGATGACGCCAAAAAGCAGGTTTATAAAGTAATTAATAAATTTCTCCGTATCCGTTCGCACTTTTTGCAGAACACCCAGTGTTTCCCCGCTTCGCTGATCCTCAAAATCTTCATAGGGAAGTTTCATAGCATGTTGCAGGCCATCGGTAAAAACTTTTGCTCCGAATTTTTGGACGACCACATTCATAAAATAATCCTGGAAATTCTTGGCAATCCGGCTCATCATGGCGACACCCACGGAAAGCAACAGCAGGTTGATCACACCCGGATGAGACCAGGAAAAAACTGTAAAAAACCGGTCTGCAGAAAAATCATGGTGTAATTTTTTTGCCTGGATATATTCGTTTGAAAGATTTACGATCTTGCCCAAAATGATGGGATCCAGTAACGAAAAACCGGTGTTCAGGCTGGCCAGGAAAAGTGTAAGGGCAACCAGCCATTTATAGGGTTTGAGATAATTGATGAGTATTTTCATTCGAATTCAGTTTGGAAGTGTAGGTTATGCTTCATTTTTGTCTGCACCAAATGCAAATATCGAATTAAAAAAAGAATACCAGATAATCCCTTTGTTCGTGTCAAGGATGACTTCCGTGAAGCAAATCAGGATAAACGTTAGCAGAAAAAAAATCCGGATCCGCCGCAGTTCCCCGTATCTCAGACATATAAAGGGTGCTACTATGCAGGCCAGCAATAGAATAAGTCCGAACAGACCAAACCCGGCAAGCATCTGCAGGTATTGATTGTGCAGGTTGTATGTATTGTAACGAGAGGCGAAATAGAATTTTCTGTTTTCATAAGCCTGTTGCAGACTGTCTTTCACATCGCCCGTTCCGACGCCAAATAACACATGTCTGCTGATCAAATCTTTGCCGCATCTCCAAAGGGCAATACGGATAGTCAGGCCGCCCCAACTTTTTCCAAGAGAGGCATCCTGATCCAGAGGGATCATTTGTTCCTTAAAATTCTGCAGTTCGTTCCATTTCGAACTCATCCGGGGTGTTTTATATATGCCCGCTATAAAAAGTATTAGGATGACCAGGCTGATCAGCATGCGGTAAACATTTGAACGAATCAGCTGATAAACAAAATAAACAATCAATAAAATCCAGATAAATGAAATCGTCCGCACGTTCAGGAAGAGCAGATAAAATGAAAGGAAGGGGATATAAAAAATAATGAATCCCTTTTTCAGTATTCGGCTGTCATAAAGCTTTTCAAGAATGATAAATAAGCTCAGGAGGCAGGCAAGGCCGATGATATACGGATAAGTGTCACCAAAAATATATTGATTTCCATTTCGCAGCGCCTCAGGCAATATGATATGGGAAGGAAGCATACCGAAAATAAATCCGGCCAGTGACGTAATTCCGCAAACGATAACAAAATGTGTTAATAATATCCGCACCAGCGATTTATCCAGGAATTGAGAACAACCGAACACAAAGGGGAAGAGGATAAAGGCAATATGTTCACCCAGCCTGAAAAAGCCTTCGTCCAGGTTAGCCGTATAAAACATGCCGATCAAATAGGGCAGGTAGAGGCTGGAAAAAAGTAATACCAGCCGGAATGCGTGTTTGTTGCGATTAAAAGTTTTTTTACAAAACAGGAGCCAGTATCCGGCGAGGCAGATGCATAACAGCGTATTGAGAAAGGGCCATAAAAAAAGCGAATACAGGATGCCGGTACACAGGAACCGACAGACTTTTCGTTCAGCAAAAAAAAACGGGGGTAAAAGCTGATGAAGGCTCCTCACCGATGGATTATTTTTTTAGCCAGAAGGTATAAGAAAAGGGTGTTTGTATAAAGATACCGTTTAAACATTCTGCGGGGCTCCTGCACCAGCCGGTATAACCATTCCAGACTGTATCGCTGCATCCATTGCGGCGCACGGCTACGCATTTCTGCAAATACGGGAAACGCTCCGCCCAGACCAAGTAAAACCGCGGGTATCCGGTGGCTATTTTCAGCCATCCATTTTTCCTGTTTGGGACAACCCAGTGAAACCAGTACAATATGGGCGCCGGATTTTTTTATCTGACTGATATGGTCCATTAATTCCGACTGGCTCAATTCTTCGAATGGCGGTACAATATTACCTGCTATTTGAACATAAGGATATTCAAGCTGGATCCGCTTAATCATGGCTTCCTGGATTTCGAGGGAGGAACCATACAGAAATATACGTGCTCCTTTATCGTCCGCCTTTGACAAAACAAGGGGCAAAAAATCCATCCCCGCCTTCCGCTCGGTTTTTTGTCCGTGAAAGCCTTTGATGGACATGGCGATGGGCTTTCCATCAGGAAGAACGAGGTTTGCGCTGTTTACCTGACTGCGAAAAGTTTCATCCCGGTGTGCTTCCGCAAGCATATGCACGTTGGCAAAACAAACATAGGCAGGTTTGTTGTTTATACCCCACTCCATAATTCTGGCGAGACTCGCCGAAACAGATATCGTATTCACCATCAGGCTAAAAACCGGTACCTTTTTATTTACGGTTTCTTCTCTGTAAACAGTTTCATGCTTGCTGACGACTTCTCTTCTAGGGTGTTCGGTTTTTAATTTTTCGGATACTTTGATCATAAATTGCTATAACAGATTGATAATGGATTTCAGGGTGGAAATATTTCAAATAAGTCCCCCTCGCTAACGCATACATGTTTTCTTTAGATACAGAATTATTCCCTCTATTTTCATTAAAACGCAAAATTGCCGATTTTAGTTCTTTTACACTGCCAGGTGCAAAAACCAGCCCATTTTTTCCGTCTTCGATCACCGAAGCCATCGCACCCAGATTGGAAGCAATCACCGGTGTACCTGTACTAAACGCTTCCAGCATCACATAAGGAAGTCCCTCATACCAAATAGACGGCAAAATGAGGGCCATGGATGCTTTCATGAGCTCCAATATTTCAGAATGGCTGCAATCTCCAAGGAATTCAATATTTGCAGCAGACGGGTGATCAGACATCAAAGACGCTTTATCTGGTCCGTCTCCTGCAATCCTGACTTTGATATGGGGCAAATCGTTAAAGGCTTTCACTAAAACCTGAACGCCTTTCTCGGAAGATATTCTTCCGACATACAGGAAATACGGATCCCGGACACTTTTACCGATGCCGGGATCCGGCACGAAGTTAGGTTTAATAATTAATTGTTCGGGTCTGGCACCCAGGGAACTGGAGGTAAATTTTTTTTTAGAAAATTCTGTTAAAACAATGTACTGGTCCACCCATTTGCTCCAATTATTGCGGAATTTAGGAAGGGCAGTACTTAGTGTTACCATAGCACTCGCTACCGGAGATCCCCGGTAACAGGCATGCCGGATGCCTGCCAGGGGAAGTTTTTTCCTTATACAGATTTCACAGGGTTTGTTGTCCCGGAGCAGCAATGCATTACAACAGATAAGCCGGTAATTGTGCAGGGTTGCCACCACGGGAATAAATTGCCTGGCTGCTTCTTTCAGGATGGCGGGGGAGGCTACAAAAAACAGGTTGTGCACGTGGATGATATCCGGCCTGAATTCCAGAATGGCAAGTTTAAGGGCTTTGGCAGAAGCAGTATTATATATTGCATTTTTCAGGGTAATCAGTTTTTGAAACAGGGAATCGGTGATGCCCTGATTATCAAAAAACAGCGTTTTTACTGCGTGCCCTTTTTCAATAAGCAGCCTGGTTTCCAGATCCACTGCCCGGTCTTCGCCTCCTGCCTGCTGGTAACGGTTGTGAACAAAAAGGATTCTCATTTTTTTAAGGATTTAAACAGGCAGTTATATCTTTTATCCTTTAACATTTTTCCGCAATGATGATATTATTGAAATACATGCTTTTATTATGGGGAAGTATGGCCGACAGAACGGACCCCATGAGATTGATGGGAGTGATAAAAAGTTGAGCCGCTATCTTTCCGGCAGGACCGAATTTTTTAAATATTTCATAGAAATACAAAGCGCCCAACTGAAAATATACGCGGGAAAAATGTCCGCTTTTAACAATGCTTTGCACACGAAATCCATTTTTTTCAAGGAGATGTTTCATCCCAAAACTGCTGTAACGGGCATAATCAAAAGGAACTTCATGCTCGTTCCAGCAGAATGGCGTTGTAATAAGCGTCAACGCGCCTTTTTTTAATACGCGATGTATTTCGGTAAGGATTTCATCGGGGTTGAAAACATGCTCCAGCACCTCGCTGCAAAACAGGGAATCGAAATAATCATTACCGAAAGGAATTGTTTTGCCATCATAATATACATCCACACGGCTGAGGTTATGATCATGGCCTGTATTTTCAAGGTCCACCCCCGTATATGTATTTACCCGAAAAAGATCTTCATAAGGTTTTCTGCCGCATCCAAAGTCCAGCAGGTTACCCGACAACAACCCGGTATGACGGCTGATATTTTTGTACAGGTCACGGCGGATAAAATAAAAAGGATGAAAAAAAATGCTGATCCGGGATGGCTGAAAACTTTGTTTTTTAAGAAAGGATAATATACCGGATTCAGTCCCTTTTTTTCCCATATCCTCAAATTATCTTTTTGTACCCAGAACAGGTGTAACAATCAGCGCAATTACTAGTACAACAGCCATGCTCATCAGAAAAAGCCTCTCGAAATTCGGATAATTGTAATCGTCCGGAAGCAAAAAGGGCTGAAGGATTTCAATATTATCACTGAGTAACAGGTCTTCGTTATTCTTTAAAATGGCTTTAAGATAAACTGATTCTGTCTGGTAAACGCCAATGGGGTTAATCGGTTCCCCTAAAATGATGCCCTGACCGGAACTGCGCGGAACGATGCTGCTGTTAACGAGTTTCTTGAGGCTGTCAAGGCTACCCAGTTTTATCAGAAAGTCGGCATTCAATGCGCGTAAAGAATTTAATCTGGCTTCTTTACGTTTTAGGGAATACTCATTATTTTCAAGAAAACTTACAATACCAGATTGAATTTCTTTAACATCCTCTTTGCCGGATGTAATCAGGCTGATCCTGAACAGGGAAACTGCGGAATCTTTTCTGTCCATATAAAAGGAGTCGGACATAGGCGTGGCAACCATGGATTTTATAACGGCGGCTGTGCCGGGCTTAATCTTAAGCTGCTCCGCTAATAAATTAAGGTTTCCCTTTTTGTCGCTGGATTCGTTCAGATTGTTAATGAGTAAGCTGCAAAATCCGGCATTCAGACCATGGGATGTGAAAATCCCTTCTGATACATATCCTCTGGGTACTATATAGCGCATGGAAAAAGCCAGTAAAGCCGAAACTAAAATGATGCCTGCAAATAACCATTTATTCAACCAGAGACTTCGAAAATATCTGTATAATAAATTGACGGTAGACTTAATGCCGTTGATGATGGGTTTGAGCAGATAAAGCAAATCTATTTCTTCACTGTTTTTTTGTGTTTTTTCCTGATCAGTCATAATTTATTGTGCTTGTTCCGTGGGTGCAAATATCAAAGGATTTTTTCTATTATTAATCGCTCTCGCAGTAAATCCGAGTATCAGCCAGTAACCAGAGGCATAAATAGGGGATTCCAGGGCGGGGTTAAATAGTGCAATAACAGTTACTGCAAAGAAAGACCAGAAAATGAAAATGTGGCTGTTGGAATAATAATATCTCTTAAAATAGAAATACTCTCTGAAAATACGGATATAGATGATCCCCATCAGTAAAGGAAAAACAAGGCCCAGCCTTCCAAAAAGATAAATAAAGGAATTGTGTGCCCCGATTACATATGGCAGGGTCGCCAGTTTCGTATAGTCCTCCACCGGAAAATATCTCATCATAGGTGTTCCAAATCCGATCCCAAAGATATTTGCAGGGAAATGGTCGACGATTACCTGCTTCCACAATACCAGCCTCCAGGTACTGTTGCCATCCAGATGAAGTAACATATTTGAATTCATCACTTCATGAATCGCTTTATCGCTATAATAATTGTAGTGCCTTGCGATCAGATTGAGATTGGGCTGAACGGCGATAAAGAATACGACAAAAAGCACAAAAATGACCACGATAAACTGTTTGAAAAAAAGATATCCCGGAGAGATCAGTAGTAGTATATACAAGGCTGAAAGTAAAAAAGCAGTAGCGGAATCGTACGTCAGCCCGTAAATGATATTGATCAGGATCAGGATGACCAGGGTTTGGCGACCTGCCTTTTTAAACAGGGCGGGGTATAGCGCCGCCATCCCAAAACGTTCAAAAAAAAGCCTCGAAAGGGGGACGAAGAGAAAAATACCGACATACCAGCGCAGGAGATTTCGGATCTTGGAAATATACCCGGGTAAATAATTGAAACAATAATAACCGGTGAAAAATGCAAATATGGAGTATAGTATGACCGTATTCCGGAAATAATAATATAAACTATCCATCCTGATCAGCGAAACCATCGCATGCATAAAGGACCATAACAGCAGGAGGATAATACAGCGTGTGATCTGATCATTTCCAACACGTAGTCGTTTGTAAAAAAGCAATCCTACACCCGATAAGGCGAGCAATTCATTAAAGAGCAGTCTTTTTTCAAAAAACCAGGGGGAAATGATATAGAATAACAATACCGTTAACCATATATATGCTATGGTTCTTTTTTTAATCATGGATAAGCAGCAGGTTCATATGCAGTCATTGATCATAAAAGCCCTGATAAACCAGAATATAATTGATTTTATTTTGTCAGAACGAGTAAGGAATATCCCCCAAATAATTTTGCCGCCAGATTCTTATTTAAAGGAAATACGATTTTGCGAAAAATGTTCAGCAATTTAGTTTTCAGTTTTTCATTGTGCACTTCAATCATAACTGGCGTATAGAACCAGTCAATAATCTCCTGTGAGGTATCTTTCAAAGTAGACAATGCGGTGTTTTTTGTAAAATAATGTAAATGTCCAACACTTTTCCGGGCTTGACCGGGTGTATCCCTGAGCACCCCAAAAACGGAAATATCCAGGGGGATATGGTAGATTTTATAGGTGGCTTTAGAAGATGACTTTTTTATAAATCCATAATAGTCCTCCACATGCTCAAATACATCCATCATCAGCAAAAGATCAAAGAATTCATTTTTTTCCAGCAGATCCTCGTAATAGAAGGAAAGCCCCGGTTTTACAATCTGTCTGTTCAGATTCATTGCATCCGGTGCAATCTCATACCCAAAAAATTCAATTGTTTTATCCGGAAGAAAGTTTTGTAACTGGTTTAAAATTTCTCCGGCGCCACATCCAATTTCAACCACCCGCCTTGGTGACAGGCCGTTGCGATCAATCATTTTTTTTATTTGTTCCGCTTTCCAGGGTGAGTCTTCCACATGCCATCCCGGATTATTCTGCAGATAGGCTGATTTTTCACTGGAATACAATTGATCTGTCATATCGAAACCCATAAAAAATGCTAAAGGTATAGGATAATTCGTGAAATCATTTTCAATGGATGGTTAAAAATCTTTTATAGTACGACATTCCCAGAGCCAATGAAATCAGGATGGTTGAGATAATAAATGTGATTACATGATCAGCGAAGCCGATGCGGATTATTAGAGGAATCAGCAAAAAGGCCAGATTTTTTGAATAAAAAATAATTCTTTCCCTGATATACATTTTATTACTGACGAAAAAGACCATTAAAAGGGAGAAGAGCGTTTCACTGATAAGCAAAGATGCAGAAATGGCATAGGAATTTTTGGTGATAAAGGAAAAAATAACCGGACTGAGCAGCGCAACTCCGGAGCAGGTAGTGGCAATGGTGGCATATCTTTTATCCTTCCTTTCCAGCAGGGATTTGGTAGTAATGCTTGAAAAAAGCGAGTAAACCAGGGCAGACAATGCCAGCAATGTGAAAAATAAAACGGACTGCACATGTTGTTTTCCGATAAAGAGAGTAATAAATGAGACGGGAAAAATAATGATGGAAGAAGCAAAAACCAATCCGATCAGACTGCATAACTGATCCACTTTCAGGCAGACTTTATCACTCTTCATATCTTTCAGAAAGGACTGATGAATCATGCGCAACACCCACTTAAATATCATATGTAATTTTAAGCCCACAAAAGCGACCGGTATAACGGACAATGGGAAAAAATAGGGTATGATCAATAACATGCCCAGACCGATAATATAAAACGACAAATTGACCAAACCGAGATGAAGCGTTTTAAAATAGGCAAGAAAATCTTTCCACCGGGGAGGATAAAAATTCCTGATTTTTAGCTGGGCATTTATGTACAGGTTTGTGACAAAATAAGCGCCTAAAAGCCCGGCAAAATAGAATCTGCCAATAGATTGTTGCATGTAAAACCCGGCTAAAAGTACCAGCAAATAAGGAATCAGTACCCGTATCAGTGAAACGACCGCCCCCTGAATGGAATACCCTCGGGCATATTGCGCATAATCACCGCTTAGTGCCAGAACCGGAGCCATCAGAAAAATAATATAGGCAGGATTAAAAAATGCAAAGAGACCGATAGGGAGTAAAAATATCCCCATCGTTATACGGGCTGACTGGGCATGGGCATATTCCATCTGCCATTCATCCTGTAATGCTATGTTTCTCATCGCGTGGGATTGAAGTCCAAGTGCTATGATATTAATCAATAACTGGAAAAGGGAATCAATCTGAGCCAGGGGAGCCAGTTCGGCGGTTGTGGTTCTTTGAGCGACCCATTTTATAATAAATATTGCTGAAATCTGGCCTAAACCTGTGATAAAAGCAATAATAACAAGACGTTTCAGCATGGATGGAGCGACCTGCGAGGGTTAATAAAAATAAAAATACCATAACCTGCCTGATTCTGGCTTTTTTTTTGATATATCAATTTAACATGTTGAAAAACGCCTTTATGCTGCTTATCTAAGGGTATTCACCTAGTCTGTAAAAAGAAATGAATAGTATAAACTGAAAATTGAATCAAGAAAGTCTTGTCTTAAAATAAAATGAAGGACAAACCGTTAATTTCTGCAAAAAGGAAATTATTTATCACAGGATAAATGCTAAAATAGAAAACTCTAAATTCACATTTCACATGTCGGGTGTTGTTAAAAGTAAACATATTAGGCGTTTCCAGTATTTTGCAGGGAAAACCGGTAAGCCGGACCTGATCACTTTCTCGAACCTTTATCTGCTTGGGAAGCGGACCTTTGATCTGTTAACTTCTATTCTGGTCATCTGCCTGGTGCTGAGCTGGCTGATTCCCATCCTGGCCATTCTGATAAAATTAGACTCTCCCGGTCCAATATTCTTTGTTCAGGAAAGGGTAGGATTCAGAGGAAGGAGTTTTAGATGCCTGAAGCTTCGGTCGATGGTGGTGAATGATACTTCGGATTCCCAGCAGGCTATAGAAAACGACACAAGGATCACAAAACTGGGAAAATATCTGCGAATAACCAGCCTGGACGAATTACCCCAGTTCCTGAATGTACTTATGGGGCAAATGAGTATTGTTGGGCCACGTCCATTTATGAAAAATGATGTCATGGTTTTCAGCGAAATTGTTTCCAATTATGAACTCAGGTTTTTAGTGAAACCAGGTATAACCGGCATGGCACAGGTAAAGGGGTACAGGGGACCTACGGTTAGTTTTCAAAGTATATTCCACCGGTATCAGTGGGATGCATTTTACGTTAACAACGCAAGTCCATACCTGGATTTCAAAATAATACGGCTTACCGCCCGGCAAACGGTTAAAAGTATTTTTTCCTTTAAAAATAAAGGGATTGACCGATTGGAATTGGGCGGAAGTAAATTCCTGCTGGACAATCTCATTTAATCAGCCCGCCCAGGATTCCCGGTCAAGGCTCCTGTACTGGATGGCTTCTGCCAGATGTTCTGTAAGGATTTCTTCTTTAGCGTCCAGATCAGCAATGGTCCTGGATACTTTTAGAATCCGGTCGTAAGCCCGGGCAGAAAGATTTAATTTTTCCATGGCCGATTTCAATAATGCCGATCCGGCCTTTTCGATCAGGCAAATTTTCTTCAGCAATCCGCTATCCATCTGAGCGTTTGCATAAATACCTGCATGCCCGGTAAAACGTTTGTATTGTTTTTCTCTTGCTTCTATAACCCGGTCGCGGATGATGGCAGATGATTCTCCGGCGTCGGAGGAGGATAATTCATTAAATCCGACCGGGGTTACTTCTACATGCAGGTCAATCCGGTCGAGGAGTGGACCGGAAATCCGGTTGAGGTATTTCTGAACGGCGCCCGGCGGGCAACTGCAGGATTTTTCTGGATGATTATAAAATCCACAGGGGCAGGGATTCATGCTGGCGAGTAACATGAAACTTGCAGGGAATTCAATGCTCATGCGCGCGCGGCTGATATTCACCTTTCTTTCTTCCATCGGCTGCCGCATGACTTCAAGTACAGATCTTCTGAATTCCGGCAATTCATCTAAAAACAAAACGCCATTATGAGCCAGTGATATTTCACCGGGTTGTGGAAAACCTCCGCCACCCACCAGTGCCATATCAGAAATGGTATGATGAGGTGAACGGAACGGCCGCCGTGCAATCAGCATGGCGTCCGGCTGCAGTTTACCTGCCACACTGTGGATCTTCGTTGTTTCTAACGCTTCCTGTAGATTTAACGGAGGAAGAATAGTCGGTAATCTTTTGGCGAGCATCGTCTTTCCGGAACCAGGTGGCCCAATCAGAATGGCATTGTGTCCACCGGCTGCGGCAATCTCGAGGGCCCTTTTGATATTCTCCTGGCCCCTGACATCCCTGAAATCAATATCAAACTGAAACTGGGTCGAGAAAAAATCCTGCCGGGCATCCTCACCCACCGGCATTATCTGAGTCCGATCATCCAAAAAATCAACTACTTCCTTTATATGGGATACCGGATAAACCGCCAGCTGATTCACGATCGCCGCTTCTCCACCGTTTGATCTGGGAACGATAAACCCCTTAAATTTTTCTTTACGTGCCTGGATGGCCATGGGGAGAGCTCCTTTTACCGGAAGTATACTTCCGTCCAGATTCAATTCCCCCATAATAATATACTGACCCAGCGCAGCGGTATTTTTAATTTGCCCGCTGCCTGCCAGAATTCCAATGGCGATGGGAAGGTCGAAGGCTGAACCGGACTTACGAATATTGGCCGGGGCCAGGTTCACCAGCAGTTTAATCCTTGGCATTAAATAACCATTCGTTTTCAGCGCACTCTCCACACGCTGCAGACTTTCCTTGATGGCATTGTCCGGCAGTCCTACAATGAAGTAGTTCTTTCCCTTCATTACGTTCACTTCAACCGTAATGGTTATGGCATCCACTCCATATACTGCACTGCCATAGGTTTTAACCAGCATGCTCGTTTGCATGTAATATAGAACTGAGAGGACTTTAAGACAATTACCTGTTCGTGGGATTTTATTGGAGGGTTAAAAATTGACTGATGTCCATAGCCAATTCGGCGGCAGCAGGCGGACTATAATTCCCCAGCACAATGACTATATATTCATTTGCCGGCAACATGTACAGTGCTCCGTTTATGCCGGGCGCTCCTCCATTATGTCCTATGATATGTTTGCCGTTGATGGTTATATCCATAAAGCCATATGCATATTTTGAATTTTTATGATGATCATCCACTTTGCCTGTCATAGTTATTTTTGTGTATTCAGGATGAAGCAGCTGATTATTCAATAATGACTGGCTGAACCGCAACAGATCGCCTGTTGTGGAATATCCACCACCTGCTGAACTCCCTTTAACCGGAAGAGCCGTTGTATTCAGCACAGGGAACTTTGGAGATTTCCCTTCCGCTTCACTGAATGTGTAACCCGATGCCAGATTTGGAATCATATCGTTTTTCATATAGGAATCAGTATGGGTCATGCCGGAGGGAATGAAAATATGTTTACGAACATAATCGAAATAATTTTCACCGGATATTTTTTCAACGATCAATCCAAGAACTATGTATCCTGCGTTGCTGTAGGACCAGCCTTTACCCGGTTCAAATAAGAGCGTGTCATTTTCAAATAAGGGCAGGTAACTTGAAAGTTCCACATAGTTCTCAGGGTGTTCGAAAAATACCGGTTTAAAAAAATCACCCAGGCCGGAAGAATGGGTTAATAGTTCCTGCACGGTAATCTTTTTTGCTATTTCAGGATTGGGATAATCGGGAAAAACCTTCAGGAGGGGGTCATCAAAAGAAATTTTTCCGGCCTGTACCAACTGTGCAATGGCAACGCTTGTAAACATTTTATTCATGGAGCCGAGATTGAATTTTGTTTCCGTATTGTTCGGGATTTCCTTTTCTTTATTTGCCATTCCATAAGCTGTGTTCAATAACACCCGATCTTTTTTCGCAATTAATATTACACCGGAATAACGGTCGTCCCGGAACGCTTTCTCTGCATGATTTTTTATTTCCTGTATGATTTCAGCTTCCGGGAGCGAATGCTGCGGCCACGCTGAAACAGGGTTTTCCGTGCCTCCGCTCAGCAGACGGAAAATAAATCCAATGATTTTCTCATCGGATTCCCGGCTAAGCCGGGTAAACATTTCTATGGATTGATTTTTTTTATGGCTTTTTACTAGCAATTTTGCCTCATCCGGTGCACGCCCGGATTCCATGGAAGTTATTTCAACACCGCCGGTCAGTTCATAAAAATCTGCAAATTTTTTCAGTAAATCTTCCGGATTATTGTCCCGGGCGTTCAGGTCTATACTGGTATGAATAAACTGGTCCCAGTCCGCTTTGTTTCCAGAATTGATGACAATGATCAGATTCAATGCCAGTTTACCGACGGGTGTTGCTTTCATCTCCTGTGTGTATCCGGTTTGTCTCAGGCATATGAAAAACAGGAACATGCCCGTTTTCAGCTTTGGTCTTATTTTTTTCATCTTTCGTAATTGGGAAGTTCATTTCATTTCAATCTACGAAATATTTCTTACATGCCCCGGATGAGGTTCTTAATATTATGTAAAAGCGGTTGATGTTTACTAAATTCCCTTAAAAACCGGTTGTCTTTTCTCCAGGAAAGCCGACGTTCCTTCTTTCATATCTTCTGTGGCAAAACACTGGCCGAAGAGTTCTGTTTCCAGCGCATAACCATCCGGGTTATCCGTTGCAGCGTTTACAGCAGCGATACATTTAGCGATGGCCAGCGGAGATTTACTGATTATCTGCTGAAGGATTGATTTGGCTTTGTTTAATAATTCTTCCGGTGTGGTAATGTGGTTTACAAGTCCATATTGAAGTGCCATGGGTGCACTGATCATATGGCCGGTCAGCAGGGCTTCGAGCGCGGGACCCCTTCCTATATAACGGGTCAGCCGCTGGGTTCCGCCATAACCGGGGATCAGGCCCAGGTTGATTTCAGGTTGTCCGAATTTTGCGGTCTCGCTGCAGATCCGGAAATGGCATGCCATGGCGAGTTCACATCCGCCACCCAGGGCAAATCCGTTTACTGCAGCCACGATCGGTTTGGGTGCGTTTTCAATTTTAAAAAAAACATCCATGCCCTGTTTGGCCAGCGTGATTCCTTCTTCTTTCGTCAGTCCGTTAAATCCGCTGATATCGGCCCCGGCGGCAAATGCTTTATTTCCGGCACCGGTAAGGATGGCTGCGCGAATCAATGGATTATCATATACTTCTCCGACGGCTTCCCCGATCTCGCGGATAACGGTTTTATTCAGGGCATTTAATTTTTCCGGACGGTTAATCGTAATGATATATATGCTGCCCGTCAAATCGGTTGATAAAGTTTCGTACATAAATATGCAATTAAATTAACCCCGGTTTTCTGTTACCCAATCTCGGATATAGGCGGAGATATCCGTAGTGGCGGCACCGGGTGCAAATAATTTTCCAACGCCTAATTCCTGTAACTGGTTCCGGTCTTCGTCCGGGATAATCCCACCGCCGGTAAGTAATACATCTGTCATATTATTTTCTTTCATCAGTTTGATGATTTTCGGAAACACGGTCATATGCGCTCCACTCAGTATACTGATTCCAATCGCGTCCACGTCTTCCTGCATGGCTGCCTGCACCACCATCTCAGGTGTCTGGCGAAGGCCTGTGTAAATGACTTCCATACCTGCATCCCGCAGGGAGGCTGCAATTACTTTGGCTCCGCGGTCATGACCATCCAGTCCGACTTTGGCCACCAGCACCCGGATCGGACGTGAAAGGGACTTGTTCATGATTCAAATTTACGAAACTGTTTTCTCGAATTTTTACTTATCGGGAACGGGTTTTTAATCTGTCTGCTTTCAGTTTTTCAGTAAAAAACTTTCGAAACTGATCATTAGCCCCTGTCAGGAGCATGATAGAAGTTCCATTTTCGCGAGCATAGGGATTGGTGACACTATCCGTGATGATGACTTTTGAAAATTGTTTCACAAAGGGCCGTTGCATTTCGTCGGGATCGTTTTCAACTAAAACGATGTTTTGAAAATGGAGTGAATCCGGAATCCAGTACAGGAAACTGGCATTATCACTATAAGCCTCGGGCAATTTATATTTTTCCCGGTAGTAGTTGACGGCGCCTGCCATGCCATAGTTATCACAAAAAATAAGGGTATTGGCCTGTTGACTACGATCGAGGGAATGAAATGCTGCCGATGTTTTTTGCGCCATTTCTTCCCATCCCAGCATGTCGGCGAAATCCTGTGGCAGTGCATGGTCCTGCTGGTCTTCCCACTTCAATAAGCCCTTTTCCCTGAAATGTCTTTTTTCGTAAAAAGCAGCTAAGTGTCCGGGTTTCATAACCGGTAGCCCGATAAAGGTAAAATCAATACCCAGCAGTATGATTACAGCAGCAAAAATAAATCGCAGGAAATAACGGGATCTGACCGTCCACTGCTCCAGGGCCAGCGATCCAAAACCCAGCAGGACAGGATATAATCCCAGGGCATAATAATTTTTTCCATGAAACCAGAGCAGGATGGCGATGACGCCGAGATAGGCCACGCTTAAAAAAATAAATGGCTTTCCTTTTTGATTCAGGAGCAGGTAAAAAAATCCGGTTATCCATATAAAGAAGCAGGGGAAGAACATGAGTAACTGATCCAGCAGAAAAGACGAAGGCGGGACGTATTGAAGCTGGGTCGTTGTCAGCACCTGCATATGATAAAAAACGGGAAAATAATGGAGGTACTGCCAGATGAGATTCGGAAGAAAAATTACAAAAGCGACCCCCAGTGCATAATAGAAATGTCTGTTTAAAAAAATGGCTCTCTGCCTGGTAAGCAAAAGTGCAGGCAGCAGGCTCACCAGATAGAAAGCAACAGAATATTTACTCAGAAGGCCAAAACCGGCACCCAATGCCGTAATATAAAGCCATTTATTTTCAGAAGTTTGAATGTACCGGATCAGTCCGAAGGATATAAGGGTATAGAAAAATATTTCGAGGAAGTTTGGCTGAAACAAAAAATGTACCCGGATAAAAGCACTGAAAATGAAACAGCAGAACAAAAGAAACAGGGCGAACTGTCTGGCACCTGCTGAAAGGATGATTTTCCCAACGAGGATTAAATTCAATGCGCCGAAAAGGGAAGGCCAGCATTTTATCCAGAACATACCGTTTCCCAGATGCCGGGTTATCCAGGCAAAAATGGAAAGAATGGGCGGCACTTCCATGAATCCAAAAGCGGGATGTGCACCTTCTGCGAGGTAAAGAAATTCATCGCGGTGGGGTTCATAAATCGAATCCTGGAGAAGAAAGGGAAGAATGAATTTTATAAAAGCCAGCAAGTATAAAAACCTGTTTAACTTTTTCATAGTCCTTACCAGTTTTCGGTTTGTGCAAGCAGTCTGTTTATCCTTTCACCGGTTTCATTTTTTCCCAGAAGCGCTGCGATCTCAAAAACGGGAGGGCCTGATTTTTCACCTACCAGCATGATACGGAAAGGAAGCTGCAACTCCCCGGGTTTGATCTGATGTACGATGGCGAGTTCTTTAAAAATAGCTTCAGTATTCAGGGCATTCCATACATCGATGCCAGCAAAGGATTCGATATAAGTTTTGAAAAAAGCAGTTTTTGCGGGCGTCCATTTTGGTTTGATGGCATCCAGGTTCCATTGCAGGGGAGCTGTAAAAAAGAATTTACCCTGTGTATAAAATTCAGGTAATAAATGGCAGCGGTCACGGATGAGTGCGATCACCGAACGAAGCAGGTCTTCATTTGCGTTTTCTATATGCTGTTCTGTATAAATTTTTCTGACCGCCGGAAGAAGTTCATCAGCAGGCAGTTTCCGTATCCATTCCTGGTTAAACCATTTGGCTTTTTCAAAATTGAATTTTGCGCCGGCTTTATGCACGTGGTCAATCGAAAATTTTTCAATCAGTTCCGGAAGTGTAAAGAGTTCCTGTTCCGTGCCGTCGTTCCATCCCAATACGGCCAGCATATTTATAAAGGCTTCCGGCAGAAATCCTTTTTCCCGGAAACCGGAAATGATCTCTCCGGATGCCGGATCTTTCCAGTCCATCGCAAATATGGGAATACCGAGACGGTCCGAATCACGTTTACTCAGCTTGCCATTTCCATCCGGTTTCAGAATCAGGGGAAAATGGGCCCAGGCCGGCATATTTTCCTCGCCAAATAAATAACGCCACAGCAAAACATGAACAGGCGCACTGGGAAGCCACTCTTCTCCACGGAAAGCATGTGATATCTGCATGAGAAAATCGTCTACGACCACTGCCAGGTGATAAGTTGGCATTCCATCGGCTTTCAACAGCACTTTATCATCTATAAGGGAAGTATTGAATTCCACCTCTCCCCGGATGAGGTCGGTCAGGTGCAGGGTTTCATTTTCCGGCATTTTGATACGGATCACATGAGGGGTTCCTGTATTCAGTAATTTTTCCGTCTCACCGGGTTCCAAAGAAAGCGAATTGCGCATATGCATGCGCGTTTGATGATCGTATTGCGGAGAAGGATTCGAAGGGGTACGATGATTTGCCCGCATGATTTCCAGTTCTTCCGGCGTATCAAAAGCGTAATATGCCTGGTCGCCACGAACCAGTTTTTCGGCATAGTCCCGGTAATTTTTTTTTCTTTCACTCTGACGATAAGGAGCAAAGGGTCCGCCTTTTAACGGGCTTTCATCCGGTTCCAGTCCGCACCATTTCAGGGTTTCGTAAATATATTCTTCGGCGCCGGATACAAAACGGCTCTGATCCGTGTCTTCGATACGCAGAATGAAATCGCCCTGATGTTGTTTTGCAAACAGGTAATTATATAAAACGGTCCGGACGCCACCGAGGTGCAAACCGCCTGTGGGACTTGGCGCAAATCGTACCCTGACTTTTTTTTCCATGGAAGACAAAGATAATCAGGCGGATTTGTATATTCACCGGTGAGATTTTTTATAACCTTCATTTGCTTATTTCTGTGCAGGATCCTCCAGGCGCAGGAAATCACTTATGAAAATGTGTATGTTGATTATGATTCCGCTATTGAATATAAAAACCTGCGGATCATTCCCATCCGGCCGAAACACGGATTTGGAAACGGACTTCCCCACGTCATAAGCCTGAGTCAGGCAATGAAGCAGGGGATCGCGGTGGTTTCTGAAAGAGGGACCGCTTCCACGGAAAATGTGCATTTTCTGCGCATAAACAATCATTCAGATCAGATCATTTATGTATCAGCCGGTGAAATTCTTTCAGGGGGCCGCCAGGACCGGATGGTGGCACAGGATACTTTGCTGGAACCGAATGGTCGGGACCAGTATGTTTCTGCCATGTGTGTGGAGGAACTCCGATGGAGTGAAAAGGAAAAAAAATTTTCTTACGAAGGGTTCGCGAATCCGGACCTGCGAAAAGTTTTGACGGAGAGTAAAAACCAGGTGCTGATCTGGCGTGAAATTTCAAAACAACTGGAAGAAAACAGGGTCCCGAATAAATCCCTGTCCTACCTGTCGAAAGTAACCAATAAAAAAATGATTCAAACAAATGATGAGTACTACCAGTATTTCCATTCAAAATTCAAAGCAGCCGACAGCACCATCCTGGGTATTGTTTGTATGAGTGGCGATAAAGTAATCGGATCGGATATATTCGCATCTACGGATCTGTTCTATAATCAGCTGGATCCCCTGCTGAAAGGCTATTGCGACCAGGCCGTTTACATGGGTAAACCCGTGACCCTCACCCGGGAAGACGAACAAAAATACCTGGATAAACTCCTCTCGGATCCCCTCGGCCAGGAAAAATTTTTAAAGGAGAACGGGAAAATATTCCGCCAGCACGGGCAGGTTATTCATATCAACAGCTTCTGAGTAACTTTGCAGATGTTTTATTTTACAAAAACGCCTTTCTGGCTGAAGAAACTATATCCGACCTGTCTTTGGAACTACCCGGCGGACGGGAAAAAAATCTACCTCAGTTTTGATGACGGTCCGCATGCAACAGCCACACCCTTTGTACTGGACCAGTTAAAAAAATTTAATGCAAAGGCAAGTTTTTTCTGCATCGGAAAAAATGTAATCGCTGAAACGGATATCTATAAACGAATTCTGCTGGAAGGCCACCGGGTAGGCAATCATACTTTTAATCATCTGAACGGTTGGAAAACGGATACTAAAATTTATTTAAGGAATATTGAAATGGCGCGGGAACAGATTGATTCAGATTTATTCCGGCCACCATATGGAAGGGTCAGCGCATTTCAGATCCGTAACCTGCGTGAAAAGCTGAACTACCAGATTGTGATGTGGGATGTACTCAGCGGGGATTTTGATCCTTCGGTAGATGGTAAAAATGCAGCGGAAAGAGTGATCCGTAAATCACGTTCCGGAAGTATTATAGTTTTTCATGATAGTGCGAAAGCATTCCGGGTTTTGCAGGAAGCATTGCCGCTGGTTCTGGCATATTTTTCAAGGGAGGGATATTCTTTCGAAACGATCAAATAAAAGCGATGTAATGTGCTGTAATTTGGAGAAGGCGCCCTGAAAAAAAATTGGGCCGGGGTAGACACCCTGGCCCGTTTTTAATCCGTACCCTATGAAAACTGATTTAAAGGTAGAACTTTTTTCGATTCACCAAACATATTTCGCAGATAACCATGCTTATACAGCTATTTAGCAACGAATTTGGATGAGCCAAAAGAGGGGGTCTCGGAAGTTGAAAATCGGACTAAGTGTTTACCATTAGTACTATTTTTCCATGAAATCCATGCTTTTTTAAAAATGATCATCCAATCCGAATTTCACATGGAACTGATTGATACACATTGTCATTTATACGATCCTGCTTTTGCCGGAGACATCGAATCCGTTATACAGCGGGCCAGGGATATTGGTGTTGGGCGGTTTTATCTTCCGGCCATAGACAGGCAGAGTGAAAAATCTTTACTGGACCTGGAAAAACGTTATCCTGATATTTGTTTTGCCATGCAGGGGCTGCATCCCTGTTCGGTGAAGGCAGATGTTGAAGAAGCTTTGAAACATGTTGAGCAAAGCCTTGCTGTCAGGCGGTTTTCTGCGGTTGGAGAAACGGGCCTCGATTTTTATTGGGACCGTAGTTTTGAAAAAGAGCAATACCTCGCATTTCACCGGCAGATTGATTGGGCTTTGCATTACGATCTGCCGATCGTGATTCATTCCCGCGATTCCATTGAAAAAACAATTTCGGTTGTGCGTGAGCGTCAGAAAGGCGGATTGCGTGGCATTTTCCATTGTTTTAATGAAGATGAGCAGTCTGCCAGCCAGATCACTGCGCTTGGTTTTTATCTGGGCATTGGAGGAACGCTTACATATAAAAACAGTAAACTACCGGAGTCACTTAAAAATATCGGTTTGGAACATATCGTATTGGAAACGGATGCGCCCTACCTTCCGCCGGTACCTTTCCGGGGGAAAAGAAATGAAAGCAGTTATCTGCACCTGGTGGCTGAAAAATTAGCTGAAATCAAGGGAATTCCAACGGATGAAGTGGCAAAACGGACCACCCTTAACGCATTGAAAATATTGGAGAAGATGAATGCTTAAAACCTTAAGACTTAAAGCGTAAAACGAGCGTTCCGCGCATTTGACCCATGCTGGTTTAGCTTATGATCCCGTTTAAACGCCATGTTATAGAATTATTCGAAAGGGAAGCGATGAAACCTTATTTTTGCGGTCCTTTAAGCGAAAGGAGAGGTGTCCGAGTGGTTGAAGGAGCACGCCTGGAAAGTGTGTATAGTGGAAACGCTATCGCGGGTTCGAATCCCGCCCTCTCCGCTGAAATCAATTATTTTAGATTTGAAGAAATCAAGAAAGCCCGCAAACACTGTATTTGCGGGCTTTCTTGATTTTCAATCCCTGTTATTAAGTAGTTATTGGATTATTTGGGTTGCAAGTTTTTCAACATAATAATTGCTGGATTGTCTTGTCGTAAAACCGTTTCTACTCAATAAATAGTGAATTATTTGTTCCTCTACATTTTTTTAATTTCATTTTTTACTCCGGCACTTATAAAATATGCCTTAATTACTTTGCCTTTATTGTCTACTTCAAATTCATATTGATAAGCATCCGGGCTGGGAGCGAAAAAAAATTTTGTTTCAGATTCAGGCTTAAACTCATATACATCACTTTGATCCCGGAGGTGGATATATAGTTCACCATCTTTTACTTTTAAGTCTATCTGTACATTTTTGACTTTATATGCACCTATGTACCGTTTTAATATGGATGAATCTACCTTTACTTCCATATGCTTATATGATGTTGTTACCGGAATATCAAAAACTATAGCAGCAAGTGCATTAACTATGCCTGTGGTGTTCGCAGTTTCGTCATTTGATAATCCTGCTACTACAACATCATCCGTTGGAAAACGACCAAGAAAAGAGCTAAATCCATTGATGCCTCCATTGTGTCCTATTTCCAAATGATGTTGAAAACTGTCAATAGATAAACCATACCCATAATGCTCTTTGTAAGGAGTTGTCATTTTAGAAAATGAGGCGGCAGATATAATCTTATTTGAAAACAAGGCATTGTTCCATTGATATAAATCTTCTATAGTA
>Ga0209863_10000030_pt1 | contig 80492 bp, 64 predicted proteins | sample OrgsoiDNA2013046_FD_185796 | JGI IMG/M metagenome (GOLD analysis project Ga0209863, IMG submission 185796) | Permafrost soil microbial communities from the Arctic, to analyse light accelerated degradation of dissolved organic matter (DOM) -... | ecosystem: Environmental > Terrestrial > Soil >...
GGCGTCCTGAGAATAAGCTGATTCGTATTCGCGCATCCCTTTTAGATAAAATAGGACTACGAAGTTCACGTCACCATGCTGGCCTCCCGGCCGCAAACGCAACGAATTCAGGAGAACAAGAACCATGTCCACCGCACCGGTTATGGAATCCTTTGCATTTCAAGCTGAGACTACTCAGTTACTCCATTTGATGATCCATTCTCTCTACACGCAGAGAGAGGTGTTTCTGAGAGAGCTGATCTCAAACGCGTCAGATGCCCTGGATAGGTTACGGTTTGAGTCACTGACGAATTCAGAACTGACGGCGAGCGATCACAAGTATGAGATCCGGATCAAGCCGGACAAAGCAGCCAGAATCCTGACCATTGCGGATACGGGAATCGGCATGGGCCGCCAGGAAGTAATCGACCATATTGGAACCATTGCACGCTCAGGAACAAAAGAATTGCGGCAACGCATGAAGGAGTCGCAATCACCGGAAGCGGTGGCCGACCTGATCGGGCAATTTGGCGTGGGCTTCTATTCGGCCTTCATGGTCGCCGATAAAGTCACCATCACCACTCGCCGCGCCGGGGAAACCAAGGCAACGCGCTGGGAATCGGCAGGCGACGGCACTTATACGCTGGCGGACGTCGAAAAACCCAGCTGCGGTACGGACATTGTGCTGCACTTGAAGCCGACGGACCACGAAAATGGAATTGAAGACTACACCGACCGCTGGAAGATTTCGACGATCGTGCACAAGTACTCTGACTTCATCGCATACCCGATCATCTATGAGGGCCCGGCGGGAGAACCAGGCGATAAGAATGAAGGCCAGGAGCCGAAGATCGAAACCAAGACGTTGAATTCCATGAAGCCGATCTGGACGCGCAACCGGTCGGAAATTACTGACAGTGAGTACAACGACTTTTATAAACATCTTTCCAGTGACTGGAACGATCCCATGAAAGTGGTGCCACTGAAAGCGGAAGGCACCTTTGAATACGAGTCGCTGCTTTTTATCCCTTCGGTGGCACCACACGATCTTTACTTTCATTTATCAGAAGGCGGACTGCGGCTGTATGCGCGTCGCGTGATGGTGATGGAGACTTGCGAAGACCTTTTGCCGCGTTACCTGCGCTTTATCAAAGGCGTGGTGGATTCCAGCGACCTGCCATTGAACATCTCCCGCCAGCGGTTACAACAGGACCGCCACATTACACAGATGCGTAAATGGCTCACGCGCAAAATGCTGGATGTACTGGCCGACATGCGCGAAAAAGAATCCGCCAAGTACCTGACATTCTGGGAACAGTTTGGCCGGGCCATGAAGGAAGGTGTGGGAACGGACTATGAAAACAAGGAAAAGCTGCTGCCGCTGTTGCTGTTCGAGTCTTCACATCACGCCACCGAACTCGCCACGCTGAAAAGTTACCTGGAAAGAATGAAGCCGGACCAGAAAGAAATCCTTTACCTGACAGGTGAGTCGCGCAAGGCCATTGAGAATTCGCCGCACCTGGAAGCCGCAAGACAAAAGGGATACGAAGTGCTGTTCCTGAGCGACCCAGTAGATGAATTAGTAGTCCAGCATGTGTTTGAGTTTGAGGGGAAGCACCTGAAGTCGCTTAACAAAGGAACAGTAAACCTGGGGACCGAGGAAGAAGAAAAGCAGCGCGCGGAACAGCTCAAGCCGAAAGAAGCAGATTACGCAGCCTTTATGGCTGCGTCACAAAAGAAGCTGGAAGAGTATGTGAAGCAGATGCGTCTTTCCACTCGTCTGGTGGGATCACCGGCTTGTCTGGTCACGGAAGAGCATGAGTTCAGCCCGAATCTGGAACGCCTGCTGAACCAGTCAAAAAACAACGCACCCAGACAGAAGCGGATCATGGAACTGAACCCGGAGCATCCGCTGGTGACGCGTTTGTACGAACGATTCAAAGCAAATCCGGAAGACCCTTCAGTGGGCGATGCGATGGAGTTGTTGTTTCATCTGGCATTGCTGGCGGAAGGATCCGAGATTGCAGATCCGGTTCGGCTGAACCAGTTGACGCTGGAGTTGTTGCAAAAGGCCGGGTAAGAGCACAACATTCGCGTTCATACCCCGGCTACAGGGGTACCACATTGCCTGGGCTGTCCATGCTCGGGCGTCCACGTAACTGACTTGGCTGAAATATTTTTTGCCTGCCTGAAATTCTCCTAGTGAGCAATCCGGCTCTACTTCTTTCGCGCAACAAGAGGACAATTGCTTTAGCTACGTCCATGCACGATCAACATGCCTTAGGCAGCAAAGATCCATGCTACCCAGAACCGACATGGAGGCGACAATCCTTACGGATGTGAAGCCTGATAACGCGGCTTTCCGCGACGAGTTCTTCGGTCCAGTCGCAATGTTCTTTCGCGTGAAGGACGAGGAGGCGGCAATTGCCTTCGCCAACGATTCTGACTTTGGACTTGGTGGTTCTGTATGCACCAGGGACGCAGCACGCGGAGAACGGGTAGCGAGCCGCGTGGACACTGGCATGATGTTTGTCAATAACATCGACTGGTCTGATGCGGAGCTTCCTTTTGGAGGCATCAAGTATTCGGGCTATGGCCGGGAATTTGGCGACATGGGCATCCAGGGCTTCGTGAACAAGAAACTGATTCGCTTTCACGACGTAGCTGCTCCGGTGATTTAGCAGCGCGCAAGGATGACGATCAATTGAACACAGCATGCAACCTGCCCATTCCCTGGGATGTTGCATTTGCTTCCGCTCATGTATCCAGCCAGCAATGAGCCAATGAACGCGGGGCTCGAAATGAGGAACTATCAATGGCATCAAAGATGAACGCAGCTGTCGTCGAACAATTCGGAAAACCGCTAACGTTGCGGGAGTGGGATATTCCCACACCCGGAGCGGGCCAGATCGTGATGAAAGTTGAAGCCTGTGGCGTCTGCCACACAGACCTGCACGCCGCAAATGGTGACTGGCCCGTTAAACCCGCGCCGCCATTTATACCTGGGCACGAAGCCATCGGGATTGTAAGCGCCGTCGGTACCGGCGTAACGCTCGTCAAAGAAGGTGATCGTGTGGGCGTGCCGTGGCTGTACTCTGCCTGCGGTCACTGTGAGCATTGCCTTTCAGCATGGGAGACAGTGTGCCCTGAGGCGCAGTTTGGGGGATATACAAAAAACGGAGGATTTGCGGATTACGTTCTTGCCAACCCTGCCTACGTTGCGCACATCCCCAAGGGCCTTTCGGCGAACGAGGCCGCTCCACTGATTTGCGCTGGTATTACCACATACAAAGGCATTAAGGCTACGGAAGCGCGGCCCGGAGAGTGGATCGCGATCTCAGGCTGCGGTGGCCTGGGACATCTCGCCATTCAATACGCAAAAGCAATGGGGCTTCTGGTTTGCGCCGTGGACATAGATGACCGCAAACTGGCCCATGCCAAAGCACTTGGCGCAGATCTCGTGTTTAATGCGAAGACTGCCGATCCGGCAACAGCATTAAAAAAGGAAACACAGGGTGGGGCTCACGGCGTGCTGATTACGGCTCCTTCGCTCGGCGCCTTCAAACAAGGGATCAGTATGACCCGCAAGCGTGGAACCTGTGTGCTGGTTGGACTTCCCCCGGGAGAGTTCCCAGTACCGCTGTTTGATATTGTGGCGAACTGTATCACTATTCGCGGTTCCTTTGTGGGAACCCGCGAGGACATGGCGGAAACACTCGACTTTGCGGTCCACGGCAAGGTGAAAGCCGATATCGAACTGCAACCCTTATCTGAAATCAATCACATATTCAAACGCCTTGAGCACGGAGACGTACCCTCGCGCGTGGTTCTGGAGTTCAGGTAAGCACATTTAAGCTGCCTCCAACTCAGACCGAGTTTGCGCACATAAAATAGTCAGGCCTGCACACTCTCGGCAGGCCTGATTTAATTCACCCTTCTCCTAAGGATCAGCGCATCAACCGAAAAGCGGGAATGCCTCTCTATTCATCGCGCAGGGCAACGATTGGATCCACGCCCATTGCACGTGTCGCAGGAATATAACTGGCCAGCAGGGCCAGCCAAGCGATTGCAGGCATGACAAGTAAAAGCGCGGCGTACAAGGTTGAATGTTTTGAGATCAGTGTTTGGCTGCCCACCTGATCAGGCGTGATAAGCCTGCGCCGGGGGAGAGGTCTCCACGGAAAAATCCAGGCTGTTGACCTCCAGGGCCACACCGATGCAGCCATCGGGCAGACCAGGGTCAAGACGAATAATCTTTCCTCGGCAATTCACGAAACTGGGCTTACTGGCGAGAGTAAGTTTCTCCGGCAGTACCAGGACACACTCAAGTTCCTGCCCGATCGGGAGACTGGATATCTGGGCGCAAAAGTAAATGCCTTGGGCGCTGACATTCCGCGTTTCCGCATAAAGTTGCGCCTTGGTTCCCGGGATCTCGATTCTGACCAACACTTCCAGATACAGGCGGGCCATTTTTCGCCTTTCTTGTTGGCGATACGGCATATGGGGGATTCACGGTTCCTTTCCGGACAGTTACGCATGAGGTGCGCGGACGCTGTGATGACTCTAAAGAGCACGGGAACGGCCAACCATCCGATAGAGATTAAACACCTGATTCAAAGAGACTTATCCATTTTTGGTTAAAAGCTGCCAGCTATGTTGGCTCCTTTTGAAGGTATCCTGCCCCTCACCAACATAGATCTGCGCCTCGAGCAATGAACTAACACATTTACAATCAATAACTTGAGAGACATGTAACCAGGACCGTGAGATTGGGGTTTTGATGAAAATCATTGCTCAGCAGCTTAGAAAAGCAAAAATTAGGGCTGTTTTACCACTCGTAAGGATGAATGCCAACATTGGCATATATAAAGGAAGCAGCAACGGACCGATAGCACCTATGATGTCTAAGGCAAACCCAATGGAAACGGTAGAAGTTGCGAGGCAAAGAGAAGCTGGCACTTATGTAACCTACGCTGCTGAATCGAGTGCGGTTATGATCAAACCATGGCAACGCAACCGCGCTACCGTCCCGCCAAGCCGATGAATCCAAACCCTACGCAAGAAAGGTGTGTCTTCAGACGGTGGCAACGTTATCGTCTAAACCTCCCTATCCGCCTGATCGCCTGCCGCGAAGACAGTACTCGCATTATGGAAGCCCGCGCCAATGACATCAGCGAAGGCGGCATGCTTGTGTTTGCTGGCATGGAACTGAAGCCGGAAGACAAAGTATTTATCGAATTCACACCGCCGTATTCCAGCGCTCCCGTGCGCGCACCGGGAATCGTACGCCATCGCCGTGGTTACAATTACGGTGTTCAATTCCTGATGGACACGCACGACGATAAAGAACAGGCAGAACGCTTCAGAAATCTGTTGAAGCTGGCTGCGGGACGATAACTGGGATTCATCCGGGAGCGATTGCGGATTGTAAACAAACCAGGCCCAGGATCCCTCCCTACTGATACCCCAGCGTGCGCCGATCAGGCGCTGATGACATCGCGCATTCGCTTAATGGCCGTCGGCATAACGACTTTACCTTTTAGCTAACTACAACTCCCAGCCGACAACATCATTACCTCGAGCCACCCGGCTTTCCCATCGTTTCATACGCGCCTATAGAAAACGCTTTGCCCTGTGGGCGGGTGAGTCCGTCTATGTCTGTGACGTTCCCGCTATTCATTGGATTGCCGGGATGAACCGAGACTCCAGCCGCCTTCGCCAGGCTTGAATCTTTTAAGTGAAAATCAAAGGCCGCCGGGTTGACGAACTGCGGATCCGCGTTCAGATTGTCCGATGACTGCGACGGCTCCCCACCCAGTCCGAACCAGAGATTGTGATCACCGGTGATCTGCGACTTGTTGCCGTCAATGTAAAGCTCGCCCGGCTTCTGGTCCACGACGTTGTTGCGCAGATGAAGAGTGAGAGAGCGAGGGCCGTTGATGGAGAATGCTCCGCGCGTGCCTTCCGCGTTACGAGAACGATTGGCGCCGCAATCTGAAAGTGTGTTGTTGAAAGCTTCAACAGAACCGCTGGGCTGGCTGCCGTGATAGCTGATTCCTGCCACGTAGATGCAGGAGAAGGCACCGCCTTCCCCTCCCTTAGGGTCCATCAGGCCGACGTGGTAGATGACGTTGTTATACGCTTCCACGGGGCCTTTAGATGGATCAACGGTGGCAAAGTTGATGGCGTTACAGTTATCACCGTGGATGAGATTGTCATGCACATGAAGGTCAAACTGGTCAGCTCCCGTTTTATCGGCAGCACCGCAGGTGGGATCGCATAGCGGTGAGGAATGAAACTGGATAGCACGACAGGTGTAATTATCGTGAATATGGTTCCAGCCGACATCAATGTGATTGGAGTCCGTGCTGAAGTAAACGGCGTGATAAAACTTTGAAGATGCCGGCGGCGTGCCGGCATTGTGGACTTCATTGCCGTAGAACCTGACCTGATTGGCGCCGTTGAGTTGAACGCAGCCGACCTGCGCGTCCGCACCGGGACACTGCATTTCATTGCCAATAATTCTCCAGCCAGTACCGCTGACGTCCATGGCCTGCGTTCCGGCGATGAGATGGAGTTGCGAGATCACCCAGTAATCTGTGCGAGCGCCGATGTTCGGAGTGCGAATGCCGTAAGCAAGCCCATGCTCCGCACCGATGATGACGTTTGCGCCGGGGTAGGCGACCAGCGCTTTGGGAGACCTTTGCGATCCTGAATTGTCCCCGCCGCGGCGGTCCATGCTGAGGTAGGCCGTGAAGTTGTCTTCTGATTTCTGCGTTACACCATCCTGGATGTAGGCAATGTCACCGGGTGCAAGGCTGTCTTTGGCTTTGGTGATGGATTTCCACGGCGAAGTGAAGCTGCCGTTGTGAAAGTCGCGACCTCTGGGGGAAACGAAGTAAATCTTTCCAGCAAGCACCGTGAACGGCAGTCCATTGCTTTGCAGTTTGTCCACATGGATTACCATCTCGCCGGTCTTTGCTTTGTTCCCAAGCTGGAAGGTGATTTTGGCGTCAGTCCAGATGGGATAATTCGCAACCGCACCACCTCCTACTGTGATGGTGGAACTTCCACGGGCTGCGCCAAAACCTTTTCCCCAGATGGTAACCCATGCCCCGGCATTGTTCTCACCACCAGTATTGGGTCCTGATTCAAGATCAGAGAAGAATACGCGAGGTGATTGGGCATTTGCGGAAAGACAGAGTGCCGCCAGGAGAGCAAGAGTATGGATCAGGTTGCGCATTGGGAAACATAACGATAATCGAAGATGGAGGAGAAAAGCTATTGTCGACTATCAGCAGGCGCACAAGCAGAAAACAGAGGGTTTGCAAGGCTTGGTGAGACGACCGGGTTAGAACTGGGCGGGTTGGTGCTGCCTCGTGGAAAACGCAGCCCCCACGGGAACGCTGCTGATGCGATGGATGGCCGCATCGACGATCTTATGAATGGTACGGGAATATTTTTCAGCGCGAGATTCGCTCAAGCGTCGCTTGGCTTCCTGCGCAGTAAACCAACTGGGATTTCTGCCACTTTCCTGAGGAACAACTGCGGTGTGGACTTCCATGAGGTACGCAGCAATGGTGATTTCGCGGACAGAGTCGCTACCCTGAGAACCCTTGGTATCAACATAGACGCCGAACGATTCCACTTCAATGGCGCCCCGGGCGCCTGCTTCTTCCCATGCTTCCGCAGCCGCGCTTTCACTGGCGCTGAGAGCAGCTTCCAGACGTCCCTTGGGGAAGGTCCATTTACCGGAGCTGGTGTTTACCAGAAGGAACTCGACGGAAGAACCGTTGGCGCGATAACAAATGGCCGCTACCTGCGGCGGGTGATTGATACCCAAGCCCCTCATACGAGTTATCCCCCTTTGCACCTATCTTGCTACATTCCACATTAGCGGACTTTTCCCAATGTTTACAATTACTTTAGTGTAGTATTCACCAGGTTTTCATCAGGCATTTGCGGAATGGTAACAATGGCGGGCAGGAGCGACTCTCATGCGCTTCGCTCACTTGCAGTCGTAAGCGGGATAATCAGTAGGGTCTTAAAACTGCGCTGCCCGGGGCTTCGTGGTCGAAACCCCGAGAAAGTGCACTTTCCTTAGTGGACCACTGCGGCCACATTGGTTGGAGGGTTGGGCTTTGCCGTTACGGTTCCGGCAAATAACTCGTAAGCACCCAGGTCAAAGGCTGTCCCCTGAGCGCGCATGACTCCGTCTTTGTCCGTTGCCTGGTTGGAGCCGGGATTCGGGACAAACGGATTGGCGGGAACGATGGTGAGACCAGCGTCTTTCGCCGGGCTGGTGCTGTTGATGTGAAGGTCGCTGCCAGCGCGATTGGCAAACTGCGGGTCAGCGTTCAGGTTGTTTGTGGTTTGAGTTGGGCCATTGCCAAGACCGTACCAGAGATTATGATCGCCGGTGATCTGGGCCAGCGGACCGTCGACGTAGATCTCGCCCGGATTCTGGTACGCAACGTCATTGCGCAAGTTCATTGTCAATGTGGCAGGACCTCCACCAACGCCAAATGCACCACGCGATCCCTGCGCGTTGGATGAGTTATTCGCGGCACAGTCAGAGAGCGTATTGTTGAAGACCTGCACGGGACCGGTCCCGGGCGTTCCATTGTTGGTGATTCCGGCAACGTAGATGCAGGAGAAGCTGGCGCCCAGTTGCAGTGGATCCATCAAGCCGACGTGGTAGATCACGTTGTTATAGGCCTCAACCGTTCCCTTGGACGGATCAACGGTGGCAAAGTTGATGCCGTTGCAATTGTCACCGTGTATGAGATTGTCATGCACGTGAAGATCGTACATATCAAAGCCCGTGGTATCACCGGAGCCGCAAGTAGGCGAGCATAAGGGCGAAGAGTGAAACTGCAAGGCACGGCAGGTAAAGTTGTCATGTATATGGTTCCAGCCCACGTCAATGTGGTTGGAGTCCGTGCTGAAATAGACGGCGTGATAGAACTTGGATGAAGTGGGATTGATTCCGGCATTGTGGACCTCATTGCCATAGAACTTTGCCTGGTTGCCGTGGCTCATCTCAAAGCAACCAACCTCAGCGTCAGCGTTAGGGCACTGCATCTCATTGCCAATGATTCTCCAGCCGGTGCCACCAATGTCCATAGCCTGCGTGCCACCGATGATGTGAAGTTGTGAAATCACCCAGTAATCTTCATTGGTGCCAATGTTGGGTGTGCGGATTGCATAAGCCAGTCCGCCGGCAACGCCGACAGTTGCCGTCGCGCCGGGGTAGGCGATCAGCGCCATGGGAGCAGCGGCGGTACCGGAATTGCTGGCTCCATTTTTGTCCATGCTGAGGTAAGCGGTGAAGTTGTCCTGCGCGGTCTGGCTGACACCGTTTTCAATGTACGTGGTGTCACCGGCGACCATGGTGTTCTTGGCATAAACAATGGTTTTCCAGGGAGCGGTGAAGCTGCCTGAGCTTGCATCATTGCCGGTGGTGGAAACGAAGAAGATGTTTCCCGAGCGGACAGTAAACCGAAGTCCGTTGCTGGCACCGCTAGATGCGTTCACCACGATGTTGCCGGTGGTGGAACCAGCGCCAAGCTGGACGGTGATTTTAGCGTCAGACCACAGCGGGTAATTGTCGACCGAACCTCCACCGATGGTGACAGTGGAAGTTCCCTGCGTGGCGCCGAAGCCCTTGCCCCACAAAGTGACAAATACGCCCTTGCCGTTAGCGCCACCACTATTGGGACCGCTTTCCAGGTCAGTGAAAAAGATCCTGGGCGGTGCGCTCTGCGCCATGGCGGCGTAGGAGAATGCGCACAACAGGACAACATACGTCATCAGCTTTCTAAGATCGAATAAATTCCTCTTCATGAATACCCTTCTGTTTTTTAAGCTCGTGTATTTTCGGTTCCGGGGCGTCCTCATGGTGTTGGCACCACCGCAGTAGCCTGATTGGAGAAGCCACTTTCCGTGCCGTCAGACGCAACGTCCGTCACTACATAAAAGTAGGTGACTCCGGAACTGACAGTACCGTCGGTATAGGTAAGCGCGGTTTGCGGCGTGGCGTTGAGCTTTGTATAGGGCCCTCCGCTGCCCGTGCCGCGATAGACGTTGTAACCAGAAACGGTGGACGAACTAGCCGCCCACGAGATGGTGACTGAGTGCTGCACCGTGCCGCCGGTACCCGAAAGCGCGACGCTTACCGGCGTAGTGGACGCGCTGCTGGTCACCTGCAGACTGCCTGTGGCTGCGCCGCTAGTCTGCGGAGCGAACGTCACCGTGATGGATGCGGTCGCACCCGGATTAAGGGTGAGAGGTGTGGTCAGGCCCGCAGCAGTGAAGCCAGTTCCGCTCACTGCGACCTTGCTGATGCTCACACTTACCGTGGAAGGATTGCTGACGGTAACGGTTTGGTTCGCCGCGGATCCGATCAGAACGGTTCCAAATCCGACGGAAGTGGGACTGACAGTAATGGAGCCTGTAGGCGTTGGAGTGGGCGAGGGAGAAGGTGTGGGAGTTGGAGTTGGAGCAGGAGTGGGTGAAGGGGTAGGCGCCGGTGTGGGCGTTGGTGTCGGGGATGGAGCGGGTGTAGGAGTTGGCGTCGGCGAAGGAGAGGTGGTTGCGCCGATGAACTCATAAGCTCCCATGTCATACCCGGTGCCCTGCGGACGGCTGACCTGATTTTTGTCGCGAGAGAAACCAGTGTTGATGCCCGCATCAATGGCGGGGCTTCCGGCCTGAAGCTGGAAGTTGCTGCCGGCCGTCACAAACTTAGGGTCGCCCAGCTTGCTGGCGGATGAAAATGTTGGAATGGAGCCAGCGCCGAAGAAGAGATTATTGCTGCCGCTGTACATTCCGCCTGTTGAATTGGCTGCCAGGTAACTTTCTCCGCTCAACACGCTGATGATGTTGTTGACCAGCACGGTGGAAGCAGTGGCGTATACGGCCCCGGAATCAGCATTGCGCCGGCCGCCACAGTCATACAGAGTGTTGGCCATGAGTTGAACCGCCGCGGAATTTGTTCCGGCGACCTTGATGCACGCGTAACTGGATTCAACACCACCGGGAGCAGGGCCTGTGCCGGCACGATAAATCACATTGTTGTAGGCCTTGACCGCGCCCTTGGCGGGATCAATGGTGGCAAAGTTGATGCCGTCACAGCGCGCATCATGAATCAGGTTGTCATGGACGGTGAGGTTAAAGAGTGCGGTGGTGTCAGAGTAAAACTGAAGCGCACGGCAGGAGCGAGTGTTGGCAACTTCATTCCACCCGAAATCAATTCCGTTGGAACCGGTATCGAACTGAATGGCTTGATACAGCTTGCTGACGTTGCTAGTGGAACCGTTGTCATGAACCAGATTGCGGTAAAAGATTGCATTCGTAAGAGCGGTTGCAGCAATACATGATCCTGTACCCGATCCGTTGGGACAGGAAATGTCATTGCCAATAACGCGCCAGTTGGAAGAGCTGGCAACGGCGAGGGCGCTGAGCACTCCACGGAGAGTGAGTCCGGACAGAACCCAGTTGCTGGCAGCAGCCGTAGTGCGTATGCCGTATTGCTGGCCCGCCGAAGAACCGATCGTTGCGGTGGCTCCAGGATAGGCAACAAGGGCGATGGGTGCGGTGGACGTTCCACTTTTCGCGATAGCAAGCGATGAAGACGCACTATCAAGCGCGGTTTGCGAGACGCCGTTCATGAGGTAGATGATGTCACCGGCCTGGCTCGACGCAATTGCCTTCGTCGCGGTCTTCCACGGTGCGGTGAAAGTGCCGGCATTGGTATCCGCGCCAGCGGTCGAAACGAAAAGAAGCCGGCCCGCGCGAACAGTGAAAGGCTTGGGATTGCTGATGCCTCCAGCGGTGTTCACCAGGACGTTGCCGGTGGCGGCCGAGTTACCAAGCTGGAAACTGATTTTTGTATCTGACCACGAGAGATAGTTGGCCGCGCTAATGCCACCGACGGAAACACTGGACGAGCCTTGCGTTGTGCCAAATCCGAAGCCATATAACGTGACAATGGAGCCCTGATTATTTAAACCACCTGTATTGGGACCACTTTGCAGATCAGTGGCGATGATTCTAGGAGCCGGGGTCTGAGCCAGCGCGCAAGCACACGCGAGCAAACTCATGACCAGCAGTTTTACTACTGATTTCATTAAGCCTCACAAATTATGTTTTTCTACTGAACGAAAGGTCTTGCGCGCGAAGCTTCAGGTCAAACGGTGCAGAATGCACCACCATGAAATTATTCGCGAGGGTTACCTTTGCTAAGGCAAGTGCTGTGCCAATCAGGCCAGGAAGAGTTGCAGGGCTGAATTCATGAGAGTTGGAATGTAGCTGCTGTAATCCGGCTACATACAGTTGTGTAAGAGATTCGCAATTGTGAGCTGGATGTTCATAGGTGACATGGCCTACACATGAGTTCAGTTTTCAGAGATTACGGGCCAAGGTTTCTTACTGACTCATGGCCGTATTTGCTTTGGTTTCATCACCAAAATATGCAACTGTTTGCGTAGTCTGCAAAACACTGCACAGAATTCTTGTAGGTAAGCATGCGTATGCACACTAGAAAATTTTGCACGTATTAGAAGATCCAGCATGCGGCGTTGCCGCGCTACCAAGTCAGCTTTTTACGTTGACCACGACTTTGCCGGTGGATTTACGGTCGCGCAACATTTCCATTGCCTGACCAACATGATCCAATTCGAAGCGATGAGAGACGTGCGGTTTTAGTTTTCCTTCCGCGAACCAGCGCAGAAGTTGCGCGAACGAACTTTGCAGCAGCTCTGGTTTATGCGTCTGATAGGAACCCCAGTAAAAGCCGATCACGTCAATGTTCTTGACCAGGACAATATTGGCGGGAATCTGTGGGACTTTACCGGAAGCAAACCCGATGATGATGACACGAGCGCCCCAGGCGACGGAGCGGAGGCTGGCGTCAAAGGCGTCACCTCCGACGGGATCGTAAACCACGTTCACACCCTTGCCAGAGGTGATGGCTTTCACGCGCTCCCGAATGTCTTCTTTGGAGTAGTCGATAAGATGGTCCGCGCCGTGCTCCTGTGCAGCTTTGAGCTTTTCCGCGCTGCCGGCACAGGCGATGACTTTGGCTCCCATGGCTTTGCCGATCTCGACGGCAGTGAGTCCAACACCTCCGGCGGCGCCGAGGACGAGGAGCCATTCACCGGGTTGCAGCCTGGCTCGCCATTCGAGAGCGCCGTGCGAGGTTCCATAAGCGACGGGAAACGATGCAGCGGCGACGAAGTTCATGGAGTCAGGAATGGGAAGCGCGCGGGGAGCGTCAATAACTACCTCTTCTCCGAACGCACCAAGTCCGGTTAATGCCATCACGCGGGCGCCGACTTTCAGGCGTGATACACCTGCGCCGACCTCGGTGATCACGCCCGCAGCTTCTGCGCCGGGAATGAACGGAAACGCCGGCTTCTCCTGATATTGGCCGGCGACCAAAAGCAGGTCGGCAAAATTGATACCAGCGGCATGGACCTTGAGCCTGACGGCGCCGTCACGGATCGCCGGCGCAGGCACATCTTCAACGACAAGCTTGTCTGGTCCGCCCCACTCTTTGCAAAGAACTGCGCGCATGATTGGTCTCCCTAGCTAGCGAAAATATTGTAAATGGAAGAGGACAAGAAAAAGGAGCGCCGTTGTGACGCTCCCGGTCCTGCAGCTATTTTTGGGGCGTTGCATAGTGATCACGGAGTAACAAACTTAAGATTGGTTCCAGGTTTGTGTTACAGCATTTCAGTGATTATTCCTTCGGCGACGATCCGACTTCCTTCCTGAAGCTGAACCCTCATTCCGACTATTATTTGACTTTGATATTCCTGCCATAGCGGAAGCTGGAGATGAACCCGATATTCGACACCGGGGGCAAATAATTGATCCCTGGTGTCGCCCCAGACAAAACAAGAAGTGAACACGTCCCCAACTTTAAGTTGCGGTTTGTACCCTGAGATTGCCGGTGTCAGGCGGCCTCCCTGAGCAGACGTCAGAAAGGTAACTTTTGCGCGAACTTGAGACCTGTTTTCCATCATTACACGCAACTTCGTTCATGAGGCGATTGAGTCTCTCAAATGATACAACTTCAAGCGGTTTGACTCTGCTGCCGCAACCGTTTAAGTTTGCAAGTTCCCTTTTGGATCAAAATTCGACCATCGGCCATTCCGCAAAAGACGAAGCCTGGCCTTTCCCGAGGTGAAGCGATTGAGTAAGGCGACAAAGAAGCCATCGAACAAACAGTCAGGTACGGGCATTAACCGCAAGCTGCATGATCCTGTCAGCGACAAGCTGTCTCCGCTCTCCCCGCTGGATTTATCAAAGGTAAAAAGCATAAGCGACCTGTTACGAGGCATGGCCGATACGGCTTTCACCGGGCGGCAACTGGGTGAATCAGTGGACGCGCTGGAAGCCATGTGTCGCGACAAAGATTGCTTTGTGGTAATGACGCTGGCCGGCGCCATGACCGTGGCCAAACAGGGACTGATTGTGTGCGACCTGATTGATCGCGGACTGGTGAATGCCGTGGTCTCAACCGGCGCATTGATGGCCCATGGACTGGTGGAAGCGACTGGACAAAAGCATTATCGCTACGATCCGAAGATGAACGACGTGGAACTCTACGAAGCCGGTTACAACCGCGTGTATGACACGCTGGAGCCGGAACAGAACCTGGACCACGTTGAGCTGGTGATGGAAGACGTGCTGGGAAAGTGGGACACGGATGAGACGATGTGTTCGTGGAAATTGAATCGCGCGATTGGTGAACATTTAAAGAAGAAGATGAAAGGGCGCGGAATCTTGAAATCGGCATACGAGCAAAAGGTGCCTGTGTTCGTGCCGGCGTTTACGGATTCCGAGCTCGGCCTGGATGTGGCATTGAACAATCGCATGCGCGCACGAAAGGGCAAGCCGGCCATTCACTTTGACCCGTTTCATGACCTGAATCACTTTGCCGAGACGCTGCTTAAGCAAAAGAAGCTTGGAATATTTACCATTGGCGGCGGTGTGCCTCGCAACTGGGCACAGCAGTTTGGGCCTTATTGCGAGCTGCGCGTGCGTAGAGCGGGTGAAGATGTGCCGCTGAAGCGATATCACTACGGCGTACGCGTTTGTCCGGAGCCGGTGCATTGGGGCGGACTTTCAGGATCACCTTACTCTGAAGCGATCTCATGGGGCAAGTTTGTTCCGCCGGAGGAAGGCGGCAAATTCGGCGAAGTGTTTGTGGATGCAACCGTGGGATTGCCGATCATGTGTGCGGCGCTGTTTGAACGACTGGGCAAGAGCTACAAGAAGAGGCTTACCGCGGATTCACGCTGATGATCGCGGATTTAAACCCAACAACTTACCTCTGATTTACGAAAGATAACGCTGGATTTTGAAAACCAAAGCCAACACTTTGGCAGCCGCTGATTCGAAAACGATGGCTGACTGTGCAATGTGCTTTGGTCCTGCCTTCCTTGTACACTTCTCTCACCTGATATGAGACGCAACCGCAATCGCGCCAGGGACTACGCAAAATACTGGAAAACAGTTCCTGCGCACATAACGGCACTCATGCTGCTGACGGCGTTTTCGCTGTTCGCGTCCATGGCGTTCATCCTGGGAATGATGCAGGGTGTGTATATGCCTCTGGCATGGACGTGGGGCTACGTATTGATCAGCGGATTTTCCGCGGCCGGGTTGGCCTACACGGGGCTTCGCCAACTGCACAAATGGACGGCCGTGGTGGCTGTGGTGGAATGCTTCGCCATCATGCTGATGACGAGAGAATTCAGCCGGGTGTCAGAGAAGATTCCCGCAACCCCGCAGGGACTGCACGAACTGACCGTTCGCCTGCGCGTGGAAGGCGCGTTGGCCATTCTGTGCCTGGTGATCGGGTACTCGCTTATTAACAGCCTTATAAAAAGTGAAGGGCTACGCCTGTTTGGACCATTGACAGAGATGAAGCTGGCTGGAGAGGTGCATCAGGCATTGGTTCCCGCGATTGCCAGTCACATTGACGACTACGAAATCTACGGCGTCTCCTATGCCAGCGGTGAAGTTGGCGGCGACCTTGTCGACCTGATTCAGCATGGTCCGGAGTGGAGCGCGTATGTGGCGGACGTGTCTGGGCATGGTGTCTCCGCGGGTATTGTCATGGCGATGGTAAAGAGCGCGATAAGAATGGGATCGCTCAAGCAGAGAGAGCTGGGAGAAGTGCTCGGCGATTTGAATCGCGTTTTGTGCTCAACTTCCGCCAACAATGTATTTGCCACATACGCGGGCGTGCGCTCCGCAAAAACCGGGCTTCAGTTCGTTCTGGCGGGACATCTCCCCATTCTGCACTACCGTAAGCGGCAGAATTTGGTTGAGCAACATAGCGTCTCCAACCTGCCTGTGGGCGTGATGGAAGAAGTTGCTTTTGAATCGGGAACGATCTTATGCGAGCCCGGCGATGTACTGGCGATCCTGACCGATGGATTGGTTGAAGCTGCTGACGACCAGCAAAACGAACTGGGGCTGGACCCATTTGAGCTCAATCTGGTGAGGAGTGGCGATTTGCCGTTGGGAAAGATTGCGGAGACTTTCCGAGCTATCGCCCTGCAACAGGGCAAACAGATGGACGACCAGACGGTGCTCTTGATCAGAAAAACTTAAAATTCCACTGCGGACCGACACACGTTGAGTATGTTAGTCCGCGGTAGAATTACGTAGCTTATTCGAAGATCAGAATTGCGGACGCAATCACGGTAGTCCAGAGAGCGCGTTTGTCGCCGACCGCGGTCTGCGTGACGTTAGTGGTGCGGACGATCTTGTTGGAAATCCTGTAGATTTCCTTTTTCTCATCCCAGGATTTATCGGGATCGAATTCCACGTTGAGAGTGGTGGCGAGCATTTCCGCCGCCAGTTCCTCTGCATATTCACCGGCCACGTCGTCGGGTTCACCAAAGGAGTGGTGCTCACTCAAATAGCCATAGGTGGATCGATCAGCGGGCATGGCCAGACCGATGCTGGCTGCAGTGAGGCGATGCGGTTCACGCGTGGAGTTTTCCGCCACAACGGCGAAGGTAACTTCACCCGGATGGAGGAACTTTATGCCCTCTTTGCGCGAGATAAGCTTGCAGTTTGGCGGAAAAATGGATGAAACACGCACGAGGTTTTGCGCGGCAATGCCGGCGTCGCGTAGTGCAAGCTCGAAAGATGTCAGGCGCTCTTTATGCTTTCCAACTCCTTTAGTCAGAAAGATGCGCTTGGGAACCATATCCTTTCCCAATGTTTTGGCCTCCAGTCAGGGCAGTGAGTAGACACGAATCACAAAAAATAACACACGCAGGCGGCCAGCGCAGAGAATTTTCACAAAAAAATATCGCGTTGATTCATGGCGGCGGGCCACGTACGGAATTGTCGGTAGAATTTCCTGGTTTTTCCCGTGCATTGAGATTAAATCACCGGCACGTAATCCCCAAGTGCACTGATATCTGTGCAAGTACAAATCCTGTAAATTCGATGACTTCGCCAGCGCGATTATGGCCGAACGATCGATGTTTTAACAATCAATGCTTCATGGCCGCTTCAACTTCCTCCGCGGTGCGCGGCAGGCCTTGCGTGAGCATGATGAGCTTTCCGTCCGCGTCAACGTAGAACATGTCTTCAATCCTGACGCCGAGTTTTTCCTCCGGAATGTAAATTCCCGGTTCCAGGGTAAAAACCATGCCTTTGTTCAGTGGCGCGGGATCAGTGGCATCGTGAACGTTAAGTCCCACATGATGTCCGAGGCCGTGGATAAAGTACTTGCCCAGCGGCTCACCGTGCAGATCTTTGCCGTGCGTGTTGATGTAATCGTAGGCGATCTTGTAGAGCGAATCGTTGTCCGGGCCTCGCTCCACCTTTGACTTGCCAGGCTGGAAAGCTTTCATAGCTGCTTCCTGCGCGCCAAAAACAATGTTATAGATCTCACGCTGGCGGGCGGTGAACCTGCCGTTGACCGGCGCAGTGCGAGTGATGTCAGTGGCATACATGGAAAATTCGCCGCCCACGTCCATCACAACCAGATCACCATCTTTCATGACATGGTCATCTTCAGAGTAGTGCAGCACGGTGGAATAAAAACCAGAGCCTACGATGGGGGCATAAGCGGGTCGCTCACAATCTCGCTTGCCGAACTCATATTGCATGAGCGCTGAGATTTCGCGCTCAGAAATTCCCGGGTGAATCGCCTTCAGCGCGGCCACATGGGCAGCCATTGACGCACTGGTGGCGTTCTTGACGAACTGCACTTCGCCCGCGTCTTTGATCATGCGCAAACGAGCGATGAGCGGTTTGGCGTCTCGAAAAGCAACATAGTTAGGAAAAGAATTGCCGCGGCGTAACCATTCAATGGGGCCGGCGGACGCCGTGGTCTGCCCGTTGCTGCCAAGATCTGAATAGACGACCGCGCGCGGCTGCGGCAGGACTTTCAGTAGCTCATCATGCATTTTGTCCAGGCTCGCCACTTTGTCAAAGCCTGTGACTTTGGCGGCATCAGGACTCTCAGGGCCAAGCTTCGGGCCCGTCCACTTCTCCTGCGTCATGTTGTGCTCGGGCAGAAAGAAGACTTCAGTATACGGATTGGAATTAATGAGCACGGCAGCGCCTGGCTCAGACCATCCTGTGAGGTAATAGAAGTTATCTTCCTGGCGAAAACCATACAGGTCGTTTTGACCTTCGGCTTCGGTGGGCGCGAACAGAATGAGTGCACCGCCGTCCATGCTTTTGGCCAAAGCCATGCGTCGGGCGCGATAGTCGGCGTTGTTCTGGCGTTCAGTGGCGTAAGCAGCTGTTAACAATACGAGCAGGACGAAGATGAGTTTACTTGCCGACGGTCGGTTACACCCAATTTGAAGTCTCATTCCAACTCCGTGAAGAAATTTGCAGCGGATTCTAACACGCTGCAAGAGCGATTTAGCCGCGAATGCACGCGAATGACAACAAGCAGGGTCTATAATTTCGCGTTCCACAAAACAAAGTCGAATGACCGCCGATTTCGAACCCGCTCCATCCCGTTCCCTTCCGTTGCCCGGCATACGTGTAGTCAGCTTGTGCATCAACACGCCGGGACCAGTCGCAGCATCGCGACTGGTACGGCTTGGCGCCAGCGTCACCAAGGTCGAGCCGCCGTCGGGCGATCCGCTGAAGCTCTTTGCGACGGATTGGTATCAGTCGCTGGCGAAGGGACAGACCGTGATCACGCTGGATTTGAAGGATTCCAGTCAACGTGCGCAACTTGACGAACTTCTCAGCGATGCTGACTTGCTGCTGGCTTCCTTCCGGCCATCTGCGTTGAAGCGGCTTGGTCTGGATTGGGAAAGCATTCATCCACGCCATTCAAAATTATGCTTTGTGGGAATCATTGGCGATCCGCATCCGGATGAAGAGAAAAGCGGACACGATCTCACCTACGTTGCTTCTGCTGGTCTGGTAACTCCGCCGGAACTTCCAGCAACTTTATTTGCTGATCTGGCGGGAGCGGAACGCTGTGTGAGCCAATCTCTTGCGTTGTTGTTGAAGTTTGCGCGGACCGGTGAAGCCGGCTGTGAATTTGTTTCACTGGCAGAATGTGCGCGCGAACTTTCTGCACCGATTGCCGCCAGACTAACAGTCAAAGGCAACGTGCTCGGGGGAGGGTCGCCATTTTACGGGCTTTATCACGCGAGCGACGGCTGGATAGCGATAGCCGCGTTGGAACCGAGGTTCGCCGAAAAGCTTCTCTTAGAGTTCAATCTCAGGGTAGCGGACCACTCCGAATTCGTACGTATCTTCCGCCAGCGTAGCGCGTTTGCGTGGGAGGGCTGGGCGGCTGAGCGTGACATCCCCATCGTCGCTGTACGCTGAGTAACCGCTGTTGCCGGATGTCTGTGCGCTGCGCTGTACTTTTCTGACGCCGCCGGTGCGCTTCTCAGGGTCATAGGGGGTTAATTCCAGGCGAAGCTCGATCATGCTGCTCTCCTTCTTGCAGAACGTCTATTGGAGCGGATGACGGTGACATTGCCACCGGACGTTACAGGCATGCTGATGCGCGTCAACAGAACCAGGATCAGTAGAATCAAGTACACCGTCATCACACTCTCCATAAGAAGAACGCTCTTGGCACACAATAGTCCTCTGTGCGCTTGATCACAACAGTACAAAAATACTGGTTCCCCACAATCTGATTTTTGTATTCAACGCTTCCCTGCGCAGCGTTCAATCCACGGCGATGTTGTTGCTGGACAAAGACTTGCATATGGCAATGAATAGTGGTTCAGTGTAGGATGTTCGTTCACTTCCGGTTCGGAAAGGACCCTGGCGTGTTCCAGAACAATTTACTGGCAGGCAAGAAAATCCTGGTCACTGGCGGCGCAACCGGCCTGGGCAAAAGCATGGGCAAACGCTTTCTCGAACTCGGCGCGTCTCTTTACATCTGCGGACGCCGCGAAGAAGTCCTCAAGCAAACGGCGGATGAACTGCAATCCGTCACCGGCGGCAAGGTCACAACTTTCTCCTGTGATGTACGTGACAACGCGCGCGTTGAAGCCATGATCGAACAGTTCTGGCAGGATGGCCCACTCGACGTTCTGGTCAACAACGCTGCCGGCAATTTCATCTCGCGCACGGAAGATCTCTCCACGGGCGCGTTTGAAGCGGTGATCGGCATTGTGCTCATGGGAACCATTCATGCGACCATGGCTTGCGGCAAACGATGGCTGAAGGAAAAACATAAAGCGAACGTCCTGAACATCTCCACTACTTATGCCGAAGTTGGTTCGGGCTATGTGGTTCCGTCTGCCGTGGCCAAGGCCGGAGTGCTCACCATGATGCGCAGCCTCGCCGTGGAATGGGGCAAGCAAGGTATCCGTTTCAACTCCATTGCTCCGGGAGCCATTCCCACGGAAGGCGCATTCTCCCGCCTGCTTCCGATGAAAGAGATGGAAGCCATGGCCGCCAAGAAAAATCCCATCGGACGCTTTGGCACGCATGAGGAACTGGCCGACCTGGCCGCTTTCCTCGTCAGTGACATGTCCGGCTACATCAACGGCGAACAGATCACCATGGACGGCGGCGCAATGCTTCAGGGAGCCGGATCTTTCAACTACCTTGGCGACATGCTTACTGATGAAATGTGGCAGGCCATCAAGCCTAAGAAAAAGTCATAGCCGACCTCTTACCACTGATTTTCACAGATGACACTGATTTGAAATGATTCAAACGCATGATCTGGTGAATCAATGCGATCAGTGTAATCAGCGCAACTAACATTTAGTTTCCCGGTGTCACCGGAAATGTTCTGCTGTTCTTACGTCCTATCTGCGATTTTCCGCGTCAATCTGCGGCAAGCTATTTTTTGATCGGCGTGAATCAGTCTGATCAGCGGTTGCTTTAGCGTCCAATCTTGGGACCTGCCAGTCGGATGATTGGCACCTTTAGCTTGGCCAATTGCCATTTGCTATATGCCAATTGCTATTCCCTTCTTCTTTACACTTCCCCTTAAAATCTCCAGACTTTCTTTTCATTCCCCGCATCCAAATGATCATAAGCCGGTGGAACCGTGCCAACCGCGCGTGAAGGTGGAGTGTGTTGTCCCTTCAATTTTCTATCCGCTTGTTTCTTTTTCCTTGTTTCAGTTCTTTGGAGGCAATACCTGCATGAAAGCTCGCTTTGGATTTCTAACCATCATCATTTTGGCCGCCTCATCCCTGGTCTTTGCTCAGGGCAGAGGCGAAGAGCAACATGGCGGACAGCAGCACGGCGGTCAGCCACAAGCAAGCCAGCCCCACGGCGGCGGAGAACGCGGCGTTGGCAACGGGCACGTCCCATCGAAGGGACCGGAACCTGCTCCTGCCCGTCAGGCGGCTCCCGCTCCCAATCGCGCCCCAGCTCCTGACCGTGGTGCCGAGAATCGTGGCACTGACAATCGCGCTGCCGTTACCAACCGTGGCGGCGACAATCGTGCCGTTTACCGCGATCAGGAAGGTCATCCCGAGGCTCCTCACGTCCATGCCGAAGACAATCGCTGGATCGGCCATGAGGGCGGACGCGATGACGCTCACTATCACCTTGATCGTCCCTGGGAACACGGACGTTTCAGCGCCGGCATCGGCCCGCAACATATCTGGCGTCTGCGCGGCGGTAACTACAATCGCTTTGATGTCGGCGACGGTTTCTTTTTCCAGGTTGCACCCTATGACTATGCCTATTGCAACAACTGGCTCTGGGACACCGATGACATCGTGATCTATGACGATCCCGACCACGACGGCTACTATCTCGCCTACAACGTGCGCCTGGGAACGTATGTGCATGTGATCTATATGGGATAACGATTCCACCGCTGATGAACATGGATTGACGCGGAAATGTAATGCGTTGATCCGGGTTCGTCAGCGGTGATCCTTCGCGGCAATTAAAGCGTAATCTCTGCTGTTCTCCGCTTCTCCGTGGTCAGTTGCTAGTTTTTGCCTTTCCAATTCCGTCGCTTTTGGCAATTTGGGCAATCAGGTGATGCCTACTGCTAACGCAGATGAGAGTGCTCTAACCTCGTAGAAGGATCCCCGGGAAGCTGAAGGCTCCACAGTCAATGCGGGAGCAACGTTTGACCTAATCGGCTCTATTTTTATTTCGTGAGAATGCCTCGTAGCGTCATGGTCACAACCAACATTCTCGGGATGTTTCGACTCCGAGCCGCGACTTTCCGCGCGGCTCTTCGCTCAACATGACAAGAGGGTGAATGCATCAGTGACCGACGATGCCTCTAAACTGGATAGCCTCGATACCGTCCGAGCAGCTCATCCACTGCCACGTAGCCGCACGGATACTCAACCCCGTTCGTTGATGCGCCAGCTTTTAACAGCACTTCCACCGACTCTGGCGTACGGCGATTGGTCCAGTACGAATCCACGCAGGCCTTCACTGCCAGCACCAGCGGCGGCCGCCCTTTGCCATCAAGCTGGTTGACCGGCGCTCCGCGATCGATCAGCAACCGTACCGTGTCCGGACGCGCCCGCCATGCAGCCACGTGCAGCGCGGTGCTGTCTCTGGCGATGTCGAAGTACGGATCGCCATCATACGACGCAGCCACGTTCACACCCAAGTCCAGCAGATGGCGAACGCCATCGCTATTTCCATTGCCGGCAAACTCGGCCAGCAGCCTTCCGCCTTGTTCAAGGAGATGTTCCACCTCGCTTGGCGCTTTTGCCACGATGATCCCGATTGACTCCACATCATTCTCTGCACAAGCAACAATGAGGAGTTCGGCACGCCCCAACCCCACCCCAAAGGAACGTCTTTTAATCGCGGCAAGCACGTCGCCCCTTCCCCGACAGGCGGCCATCGCAAACCCTGACTGATCGTTATGCTGATTTATAAGTGCTGCGTCTGCGCCGTGATCGAGCATGGCCTCAATGATTTCCATGGCGTTATCTCGACGCAGCGCCTGGTGCAGCGCGGTATATCCCCAGCGCGTCATGCGATTGGGGTCAGCGCCATTCGCCAGCATTAGTTTGGCGCCTTCAAGATCGTGCACGTCTGCCTTGCGCAGAAGGATTGTCGTCATGCTGTCCTGCGTCAGCTTTCCGCTTTCAAGCAGCACTCGCAGGACCGCGTTGTCGTACGTGTCTGGGACGTGATACGGCGTTTCCGCATCGTTGGGATCGGCTCCGCGATCGAGTAACAGTCGCGTAACCTCGGCGCTCTGCGCAACGGCTGCCGCGCCGTAGATGACGCTTTCCCATTCGGGTTGGGGTTGATGACCGTTCTCAAACCAGCCCGTGTTGGGATTGGTTCCCACACCCACCAGTGCGCGGGCTGCTTTCACAAAGCCCGTAGCGCGCGTGCGATCCAACCGGAGATACCGCGAAAAGCAAAGATAGGTCAGCGCGTCCCATTCATAGGGACCGCCTTTGCGCGTGCCATCGTACACATTCGCGGCCAGGCAACGGTCAACAGCCTTGTCGTCGCCAAGAATTGAAGCGGTGTAGATGCTGTGCGCAGCCACCTCCGGATGTTCAGCAAGAATCGCCTCGGCAAGATCGAGCGTTCCCGAATTATGATTGCTGCCGTCTCGCGGCACGCACGCAGCTTCAATGAACGCCTTCACCGGATCACCCTGCGCGTCCGCGGAGTTTTGATACCTGACCAGTTCGATTGCGCGTGTGAATTTGGGCCAGCTCTCAAAGCCATGCTCGCGGGCGATGACAAGCTGTGCGTCCGTCAAACTGTATTTATTCTGGTCACGCTTTTTGGCGGGAAGATATTTTGCGAATCGCTCCAGCTCCTCAGGCTCAGACAACTGGCTGATGTGGAGAAGGTCCTTGGCTTGTTTTTTGTATTGTTCCAGGCTGGGGCGTGCGGGCAGTTCTTTTTCCGGCATACGAAGCTCCTTCCGTAATTTGCCTGGAGTCCGCACTCAATCAGGCAGGAAAGAAGATTCGTAATCTTCACTGCAGTTAAGGTGGGCACTGCCCTTTCCGCGGACTGGATGCGCCCTTACGCGCTGGCAACAATGTAGTCGCTGGGAAAAGAGACAGTCAAATCGAAATCTCGCGCACAAGGGTTGGCGACATCTCTAAGCGCTCACTAAAAATCGAACACCTCAGTAGTTCACCCGGGCTTGTCTCTCCGGTCATGTACTCAAGGACCTGTGCGTATCCTAATTTTTTCGGTATTGTAGCTGCACTTAGTCCGGAGTACGTAGTACTCTACTTGCAACGTACTCACACTCGCCACTTCTTCACAATTGAATATCAATTATTGGAGGCCCCATGAAACGGGTACCTTTTGTAACACTTTTCAGTGTTGTGTTTGCTCTTGCTCTTACCCTTGCGGGTTGCGGCGGTAACAGCTCCACCACTCCGCCACTCCAGACCACCGGAACCTCCGCTGCCATTGGCTTTGGCGACGCCGTGAATGACAACGTTGCCAAATTTGAATTAACCGTAACCGCCATCACTCTCACGGGCGTTGCCCCGACGGCGAACACCGGTAACCTGCTCGCAGCTCCTGGCGAGATTGAATTTGTTCACACGGCCGGCACCATTGAGCCATTCAGCATTGGCAAGATTCCTCCGGGAACCTACAGCTCAGCCACCCTTACAGTCTCAAACCCTGAAGTAACGGTGGTGAATGCAGGTGTTGTTTCCAAGCCCGCCGCCAGCCTTGCTTCCCCCACTGTCACGGTGACGTTTACCGCGCCCATCACAGTTGGCACCACGCCGCTGTTCCTGAACTTTGACCTGGACATCACCAAGTCACTTGATCTGACCAAGACTCCAGTGGCCGTGACGCCTACGCTCACCGTGACCACTGCCACCGTTCCGGCCGACCAGAACGGCGAAGACCATGGCGATGGCGAAGATGACGACGTTCACGGTACGATAACCGCGATCGCAGCTCCGAACTTCACCATCAGCACCAAGACCGGCACGAGCATCATCTTTGCAACCGACGCCAACACCAAGTTCAAAGACGGCCTTACCGCGCTGACCGACCTCAAGGTGAATGACATTGTTGAAGTTGATTCAGTCACCAAGACCGATGGCAGCAAACTGGCCACCAAGATTGAACGTGAAGGCGGACAGAACGGCGAAGAGGCGGAAGGCATCATCAGCGCCCTCAACACCCCGCTGACCACCATCACCATTGCTCACCAGGTTGACTCCACCAGCACGCCTTCCACCGCTGCTCCCGTCACGGTTGACGTCACCGTGAACGCCAGCACGGTTTACAGCGTGCGTGCAGACAAGCTGAACGTTACGGCTCCCCTATTCGACGCCACGCACATTGGCGCAGGCCAGCGCATTGAGGCTGACGCGTCCAACAACACAACGCCTCTGGTTGCCACCAAGGTGAAACTGCGTGAGCAGGCACTGGTTGGTGTGGTATCCAACTCCACCGCAACCGGCTTTACGCTTACTCCCGCGGCCACCTCAGCGTTTGTAACTCTGAGCAAGGCGACCAGCGTGGCGGTAACCTTTGCATCGGGTGCAAAACAGGTAGTGGCTCCGGCCAATGGCGCAACCATCCGCGTACGCGGCCTGGTCTTCGTCAGCGGCACCACCTACTCCATGATTGCTGTCCGCACAGACGGCAACTAACTCCAACCCGTACCAACAATATGGAGGCTCGCTTCGGCGGGCCTCCTTTTGTCTTTGGATTTTGTCGCTCCGCTCCACACCGCTTGAAATCATTCAACGTGGTTGCGGCGACGTGCTCCTGTTGCAGCGGGCTCGCCGCGCGTGTTCGGCCTCGCCCTTATGAATAGTTTCACCCTCTGTCATCTCGAGCGCAGTCGAGCGCAGGCGACGACGTAGTCGAGCGGAAAATATTTCCCCTACGGCTTGGCATAAGGCACGGCGGTGAGTTCGCTTTCCGCCACCACGCGCACCTCAATCGACCCCTCTTGCGGCAGCGCGTCCAGTGGAAGATGGTCGCGCCATACGGAGAAGCGCACGCGCAGCATGGTTCCCTGCTCGGCCTTGATCTGGGCAAGCGGTATCTGGCATTCCAGAATCGAGTCCATCACCACTTGCAACCCGGGGCCTGGCTGATTCTCCTTACCGTTCTCACAGAACTGCCACTTGATTACGGTGCCCGCAGCTATATCCGATTGCAACCTGTAGGAAGTGATGGGCAGCGCGGCGTCCAGCGGCATGCTTTCCACCACCACCACGATCCGTGTGTCGGCGATGGCCAACTTACCAGCAGGCTCAAGAAAATCCAGGCGGCAGTAAAGATTGTCTGCATCCACGCCGGCATAACCGGTATCGAGCAGAAATACCTTGCCATGCATGGCCGATGAATGCCGGTCGGCCACGTGCGTGGCCGCGCCCAGCCAGTCAAAGTAGCGAGTGTCCCGCCCGTCGATATGCGGATGTATGTACGCGGACTGCGGCGTAAACTGCGGGCGGTCATGCCGTCCGGCAATCGGCTGCGCCAGCGCTTCCGGCGGCGCTGCTCCCAGCGCGTGATAGATGTTTGAGAGATGCTTGCGGTAGAGCTCGTCAAAGTCGCGATCGTTATCTGAGTGGTGTTCCGGACCGTACCACCAGTTCCAGTCACTGCCTTCGGCAATCAGCAGCTCTTCAAAGGCCAGATCGCGCTGCGGGGGTGGAACCTTGCCGGCATTTTCGGCATAGAACTTGCGTGCCGCGTAAAGATAGTCCCACGCGGTGTTGTCTTCCGGCGCGCCAATCCATATATCAAAGTTGGCGTTGATCCATGATCCCGGGAAGATCGACGCCATTGGCTCCGGCGTTTTCTCAGCCTTCACAGCTTCCGCCACTGACATTCCGGTGATGGCGGGATCGTTTTGAATACCGTCATACAGGCGGCGCAGAAATTCCCTGCCCGACTTGGGATAGCTCTCCCATGCGTTTTCACCGTCGAGAATAATAGGCACAACAGCATCGCGACCGGAAGCGAGCACGGGCGCGGCGGATTCCTTTACGCGTCGCAGAAAATCACTGGCGGCATCACGCGGCGGTACGCCGGAGTAAACAAAACCAATCAGGTCAGACAGCGAATGGTCGCGGAAGAGCATGTTCATTTGTGCGTCAGCTTTTTGCCAGCGATAGACGCGATAAAGCCTGTCTGCTGCGTCCGGCTCGAGCTTGCCGCTGCCATCGCGACGGAACAGATATCCAATCGAACGCCCGAGGACGCCTTCATCCGTGGCCATCCAGTTCAGGCCCTCCTCATGAGCAATGCGCAGCACGTCATTGGAGACGCTGCCTTCTGATGGCCACATGCCGCTGGGACGCACGCCGAATACCTTCTCATGCAGGTCGATGCCACGGCGAATCTGCGCACGCGCGTCATCTTCATGCTGAAAGCGGTTTTTAGGAAGCGGCAGTCCGGAGTGGGAAACGCCACCCGCATCCGTATCACACACCAGAGGCAGAATGGGATGGTAGTAAGGCGACGTGGAGATCTCAATCGACCCGCGTTGTGCAGCCGAGGCATAAGCGGGCAGCACTTTAGCCAGAAACTCGTTCTGCTTCTTCACTACAAGCTGCTGGTCATCCGCCGAGTAGCCGCGGGCCTTGTTCACCAGCTCCTGCACATCAGGGTCCTGGAGGAAAAATTCGTCCATCCATGCGATCTGCGAGAGTACCTGAAGATCGGTGAGGTCATTGTTGGTCATGTGCGAAACCAGCCGGGCGGCATCCTCCGGCTTGCTGCGGTACTGGGCCCAGAGCTCGCGATAGCGGGGATAACGGCCGATCATATTGTCTGTGTTGGCCTGGAACAGATACTGGATGGCGAAGAGCCGTTCGCTGAAATCGAGTTCATGCGCAGGCAGCGCAGCCACCTGCCAGAACGGGTCCTGCGCCACGCCACTCACGTAGTCCTCAATCTGGGCAATGAGTGAAGGGACCAGGTTAAACGTCTGGTGAACATCAGGAAACTCATCCAGCAGCTTAACCATGCCGTAATAGTCCTTGAGCGCGTGCAAACGGACCCAGGGCAAACGGTATTGTCCCGTCACCAGATCTTTGTAAAACGGCTGATGCATGTGCCAGAGAAATACTAGGCGGATGGAAGGCATATTTGAGGTATCCATTTAATCATAACGCGCGGAACCATAGCGGCCCGTCTGCTAGACTCTTATTCATCAATCGAGCGGCTCACTCAACACCAGGAACCGGCAACTAGCGTGCGCATTTTCACCCGCTACATCCTGAAGGAAGTAACGTCCCACGCGCTCCTGGGAGCGTCCGTGTTCACGTTTGTTATTTTTATGCGTGAAGTAGGACGATTGCTGGAACTGGTGGTGCGCAACAGCGCTCCGGTTCCCAGCGTTGCTGAAATCTTCTTCTTGCTGATGCCGGCCGCGCTCACCGTCACCGTGCCCATGGGCGTTCTGGTGGGCATTCTCATTGGACTGAGCCGCATGGCGGCTGACAGCGAAGTTACAGCCATGCGCGCGTCCGGGGTAAGCGTCAGAAAATTTCTTGCCATCATTTCCATCTTTGGCGTAGCTGCCTGGATCTTTGCGCTGGTTGATACCGCTATCCTCGCGCCAAAATCAGCAGCGGCGCTTGCCGATCTGCAAAAGAAGCTCACTTCCTCGCAGATATCGTTTCAAGTCCAGCCACGCGTCTTTTACGAAGATTTCAAGAACTACGTGCTGTATGTTGAAGACGTAAGCTCCGGCTCCGGCGCTTCGGTGTGGAAGAACGTTTTTCTGGCCGATACGTCCACACCCGGCGCTCCCAAAATCACCATCGCTCAACAGGCCGTGGTCAGCAGCGGCGGACCGAACTCAATCCGGCTCCATCTCATTAACGGTGAGACGCATGAAACCAATGCGCGCCAGCCTGACCAGTACACCATCTCCACCTTCAACGAAACCGATACATCACTCACGTTGCCGCCCGTCGTAAAGCCGCTGCAGGAAAAAGTACCGGTATCGCAGATGAGCACGGCCAACGTACTTTGGCAGCGCCACAATCCTGACAAAGAACAGGCACGCCTTTATTTTTCGGAGTTCAATCGCCGTCTTGCCCTGCCAACAGCCTGCCTGGTATTGGTCTTGATTGGCATACCACTGGGTCTCTCTGCGCGCAAAGGCGGTAAAGGCGCAGGCTTTGTGCTGACCATCGTACTGGTCTTTATCTATTACTTTCTCTATGGCACGGGCCTCTCACTGGCACGCAACGGCAAGGTACCCGTCATCCCGGGAGTATGGCTGGCCAACATCATCTTTGGCATTGTTGGCACGGTGTTGATCTCTCGCACAGACAAGCTGCCGGTCGAACTTGGCCTGGGACAGATGCTGTCCGCACGCTTCAAAGGCTGGATGGAGGCCTTGCAAAAGTTACGCGACAAAGGACGCCCGCGTGAAAATGCCCGTGCTTTTGACCGGCGGCCTCGCCTGTTCAGCACACGATTCCCGCTGATCCTGGATGATTATGTTCTGCGCAACTTTGTTGGCTACCTGCTGCTGATTCTGGCTGCCTTCGTCGTGCTGATCCTGGTGTTTTCCTTTTTCGAAATCATCAGTGACATCATGCGCAACAAGTTTGGCCCGTTTATTTATGTGACGTACCTGCTCAATGAGATTCCGTCACTGCTGTACGTGGTCACGCCGCTTGCCGTGCTGCTGGCCGTGCTGATCACGTTTGGATTGATGCAGAAATCCAACGAGCTTACAGCCATGAAGGCGACCGGGATCAGCATCTATCGCACCATTATTCCCATTCTCTTTATTTCGCTGGCGCTGGCTGCCGGACTCTTTCTCCTGGACCAGTATTACCTGCCTTACGCAAATAAACAGGTGGAAACCCTGAAGAACCAGATCAAGGGAAAGCCGGCGCAAACCTATCTGCGTCCGGACAGGAAATGGATTTTTGGCCAGACCAGCAACAAGCGCGGCGCGGCTGCCGAAAATCGCAAGGTCTATTACTACGAGTTCTATGATCCTGACCGCAACCAGTTCGGCAACATCACTTCCTTTGAACTGGATCCGCACAGCTTCCAGGTGGCGAAACGTATTTTCGCCACGCGCGCGCACTGGTCAGAAAATCAGTGGGTGTTTGAAAACGGATGGCAGCGCAGCTTTAACGGAGACATGGTCAACAACTTCAGTACGTTTAATGCCAACGCGTTTCCGGAGCTGAATGAGCAGCCGAATTACTTCAAGAAGGAAGTGCGCCAGTCTCAGGAAATGAGCTATGAAGAGCTCAGCGCCTACATCAAGGACCTTCAGCAGAGCGGCTTTGACGTAGTGCGTCTGCGCGTGGCCCTGCAAAGAAAGATCGCCTATCCGCTCATCACCATGGTCATGGCCGTGCTGGCATTTCCCTTTGCGCTGTCAGTTGGAAAACGCGGCGCCCTTACGGGAGTAGCGACGGCGGTGGTTATTGGCTTGGTTTACTGGGTAACGGCAGCACTCTTTGAAGCCATGGGGAACGTGAGCCAGTTGCCTCCGCTGGTTGCCGCATGGTCTCCGGATATTATTTTTGGCCTCGCCGGCGGCTACATGATTTTCAAGACGCCTTCGTGATGCCGTTCTCACCACTGATCAACACTGATGACACTGATTTGAAAACCAGGTTTCTAACTCCTCCCCTTCGTGATGCTTATGCTCTTTGGGGAAAAGCTTGTTTGCTGGCTTGTCTTCAGATCAGTGTCATCTGTGTTGATCAGTGGTGAGCAAGTTTTCCCTGCGCCGTCTGCCTGATAAAATCATCTATACAGGCTCATGTTCAAAAACCTTCAGCCGCTCTTTCCGTATCTGAAACGATATCGCTTAACGCTCTTCTGGGGAGCGCTGACCGTGTTCGGGAACAACGGCCTATGGGTGCTCTTCCCACTGGTGCTGAAGCGGGCTGTGGACGACCTGAATCATGGCGCGACGCAGCACAAATTCCTCGTCTATTCCCTGATGTTGATCGGCCTGGCCCTGGTAAAGGGCACATTCCAGTTCCTGACCCGCTGGCTGATGATCGGCGTATCACGCGATATTGAATATGACCTGCGCAATGACATGTTTGCCCATCTCTCCAGCCTGCCGTTCAGCTACTACCAGAAGAACCGCACCGGCGATATCATGGCCCGGGCCACCAATGACCTGAACGCCGTGCGCATGCTGCTGGGGCCGGCGATCATGTATTCGGCCAACACTCTGGTCTTCACTGTGGCGGCGCTGTTCTTTATGTGGCACATCAGCCACACGCTTACCATCTATGCCTTCCTGCCCCTGCCGCTGGCCAGCATAATGATCCAGTACTTTGGTCGCCGCATACACGAGCGTTTTGAGCGCATACAGGCGCAGTTCTCCAACATCTCCGCGCGGGCGCAGGAAAACTTCTCCGGCGCCAGGCTGATCCGCGCTTACGCGCAGGAAGAAGCCGAGATCGCGCTGTTTGAGACGTCGAACAAAGAATACGTGGCCCGCAGCCTTCCCCTGGCTCGACTGATGGGCATGCTCTGGCCTGCTTTGGAACTGCTGCTCGGTCTCGCCTACGCGATGGTGTTGTGGCTTGGCCCGCGCGGCGTCATCAAGGGCCAGATGTCCGTAGGAGACTTTTACGCCTTCAGCATGTATATCCTGATGCTCACGTGGCCGGTCATCGCCCTGGGATGGGTGATTAACATCTTCCAGCGCGGCACCGCTTCCATGACGCGCATCAATGAAATCCTCACCGCGAAGTCTGAAATCACGGATGACGCTGCCCCTGCTCAAGCCGCGGAGACGGTCGCGGGGACTATTGAGTTCCGTCATCTCAACTTCGCTTTTGAGGGCACGCAGATCCTGAAGGACGTCAGCCTGACCGTTCCTGCCGGAACCAGCCTGGCGATTGTGGGCCCAACGGGCTCAGGCAAGACCACGCTGGTCAGCCTGATTCCACGAATCTATGACGCAACACCGGGATCGATTTTGATTGACGGCCGCCCCATCCGCGAATATTCGCTGGAGACCTTGCGCCGCAACATCGGCTTTGTGCCGCAGGAAACTTTTCTATTCAGTGATACCGTCCGGGAAAACATTGCGTTTGGTGTGGAGCAGGCCAGTGACCAGCAGGTCCATGATGCTGCCGAGGCGGCCAGCATCGCCACCGATATTGAAGCCTTTCCCGATCAATACAAGACGCTGGTCGGCGAGCGCGGCATCACGCTTTCCGGCGGACAGAAACAGCGCTCCGCCATTGCTCGCGCCATCGTGCGCGATCCCCGTATCCTGATTCTGGACGATGCCCTGGCCAGCGTTGACACTTATACCGAAGAAAAGATCCTCAACCATCTGCGCGAAGTAATGCAGGGACGCACCACCATCTTTATTTCCCACCGCGTTTCCACCGTACGCAACGCTGACCGTATAGCCGTGTTGCATCAGGGACGCATCGTAGAATCAGGCACACATGATGAGCTTATCGCCCGCAACGGCTATTACACCGAGTTGTACAACAAGCAACTGCTGGAAGAAGAGCTGGCCCGGGTCTGATTTTTGTTTTCCTTCTATGCATCTCATCATTCACCGGGTGGAGCAGGCCTTCAGGCCTGACGCAAGCAGTCTAATAGGTTCAGGCTTTAGCCTCCGAGGTAAGACTTTCCAACCATGAAACGCGTGGTAATCCCTGAGCTGTTAGATAACGACGAAGGCACGCCTCAGGAGATTGAGGGCTCGCTGGCCGACCTGCGCCTGATCAACCGCAACTTTGGCGGCGTACGCACCATGACCTGCCTGCTGCGTTCTGTGGCGCACACCAAGAATCTCAAGACCATCACATGGCTCGATGTGGCCGGCGCATCCGGTGATGTGGCGTTGTTGTCACAAATGGCGTTGGAGCGTGAAGGCATTACCGCAAAACCCACTTTGCTTGATCGTAACGTGACGCACATGAACCGGCAGCTTCCCGCTGTCTGCGGTGACGCGCTGGCGCTTCCGTTTTCTGAGAACAGCTTTGACGCCGTGGGCTGCTCTCTCTTTGCCCATCATCTTGAACCGGACGAAGTGATTGGCTTTGCCCGCGAAGCGTTGCGCGTGGCGCGGCATGCGGTGCTGATCAATGACCTGATCCGCACACCGCTGCACCTGGCGCTGATCTATGCGGGCTTTGCGCTGTATCGCAGCCGCCTGACGCGGCATGATGCTCCTGCGTCCGTGAAGCGGGCGTACACGCTGGAAGAAATGAACGCGATGCTGCGGGCAGCGGGAGCGGCTGATGTGGATGCTGATACATATTTCCTGAAACGCATGGGAGTGATTGCATGGAAGCAGAAGCGGTCCGGCAACAATACGATTTAATCGTGGTGGGCGCCGGTCCCGCCGGATCGGCGTGTGCCATTACGTCCGCACGCAGCGGCGCGCGCGTACTGCTTCTGGATAAAGACAGCTTTCCCCGCCATAAAGTCTGTGGTGAATTTGTCTCATCGGAATCACTGCATCTGGTGGATTCGCTGCTGAATCATACGCATGATTTTACGGATCGGCCGAAAATCACGTCATCGCGCGTGTTTCTCGATGGCCGCCAGATCACCATACCGGTGAAACCGGCAGCATCCAGCATTCCCCGGTACGATCTGGATCTGGCGCTTCTGAAAGCAGCTAGAGCTTCAGGTGTGGATATGCGCGAAGAGTTACTGGTTAGCGATGTCACTCACGAGCCCGAATCTTCGTTCACCGTCACAACATCACAGGAATCGTTTAGCGCCAGGACGGTGGTCAACTCCAGCGGCCGATGGTCACAGCTTACACAGAGCAAGTCGCCGGAGAAGACAAAATGGATTGGCTTGAAAGCCCACTTCAGTGAAGTGTCAGCGCCGAACTCCACTGACCTTTACTTCTTCCCCGGCGGTTATTGCGGCGTCCAACCGATCGACAATAGCGCGGTGAACGCATGCGCGATGGTGCAATCCGACGTCGCCCGGTCTCTGGAGGAAGTGTTCGCGCTCCATCCTGAGCTTCAGTTGCGCAGCCGTGGCTGGCAGCAGAGATTTCCCACCGTCACCACGTCAGGTCTGCGATTTCGTGATCCACAAACGGAAGACCGCGGCATGCTGCTGGCCGGTGATGCGGCAGCATTCATTGATCCCTTTGCCGGCGACGGTATTTCCCTGGCTCTGCATGGCGGCGTTATGGCTGCCGAATCACTTATGCCCTATCTTGCGCAGAAAGCGTCACTGGCGGAGGCGCTTGCAAGCTATCGGGCGGGCTATTTCCGCGAGCTTGCTCCGGCTTTGCGCAACGCTTCGCGCATCCGAAAGCTCCTGGCGGCGCCTGCATGGCTGCGTGCCAGCATGATGAAACTAGCGGGTAATGAAATGATTGGCAGGATTCTGGTGCGCGAGACGCGAGCGAGGGCCTCAAAATCAGCAGCCTGAGATGCTGCAGAAGACTTGCCTGGTCAGATGGTTTGAACTTCTTCCGGCCGTTGACGCTGAATGTGGAGAGCTTGATCTATCACAGCAAAGAGGTCGTCCACGCGAAGTGGTTTCGAGACATACCCATCCATGCCGGACGCCAGGCACATTTCTTTATCGCCGACCATGGCGTGGGCTGTCATGGCGATGATGAGAACATGGCCTGTAGTGACGGCTTCCATCTTTCTTATCAACGCGGTGGCTTCCAGTCCGTCTAATTCCGGCATTTGAATATCCATCAGGATCAAGTCAGGAGCATTCGCCTGCCATAGAGCGACGGCTTCTTTTCCGTTCTCTGCCACCAGCACCTCATGGCCCCGCTTCTTCAACAGGCGAATCGCCAAGGCTCGATTGACGGGATTGTCGTCCGCCAGCAAAATCTTCAGAGGTTGCTGATTTTCGCGAAGCGTGTGCCGGGTCACCACTTTTGGCGCCTCACCCGGACTTACGGGAGACCCGAGCAGCAGGAGAACAGCATCCAGCAGTTCGTCACGACGGACGGGTTTTGTGAGGTAGGCATTGATGTTGTATTCGCGGCAGAGCGCGCCATCGCCTCGACAGGGCGCTACGGTCAACATGATCAGGGGCGTGGCGCGAAGGTCGGGATCGGAATTGATTTGTCTGGCCAGTTCAAAACCGTCCGTCTCCAGCATACGGGCGTCAATCAGCAGCAACTGAAAAGCGGAGTGTGGTCCTCTTGAATGCTTAAGGCGTTGCAGGGCTGCGTTTCCGCTTGCGACCAGTGTTGGCTTCATCTTCCAGGCAAGGCACATGGCTTCAACGATGTGGGCATCCGTAGCGCAATCTTCCACGATCAATACCCGCACATTCTCAAGCTGTTCCTGACGCAAAGGCTTTAATTTCGCGGGCTGGAATTTTTGTAGCCGCAAGGGCAGCGTGAAATGAAAAGTGCTTCCGCGTCCCGGTGTGCTCTCCACCCAGATCGTGCCGCCCAACAGGCTTACGAGGCGGGAAGAAATGGCCAGGCCCAAACCTGTGCCTCCAAATTTGCGTGTGGTTGATGTGTCGGCCTGCGTGAACTCTTCAAAAATGGAAAGCTGCTTTTCCGGAGGGATACCAATTCCCGTGTCCTTGACCCGGAAATGCAGGAGCACCTCAACGTCGCTCGCCTGTTGCAGTTCTACCTGTATCCCCACATTGCAGTGCGCGGTGAACTTGATGGCATTGCCAACCAGATTCACCAGAATCTGCCTCAACCGGGAAGGATCACCAACCAGATTGTCGGGCATTCCAGTGGGAACCTGGCAATCAAAATCGAGGCCCTTTTGCTTCGCGCGTAGCGCAAGGATGCTCATGACATCACCAAGGGTGTTGCGCAGGCAGAAATCAATAGATTCAAAATCAAGCTTGCCAGCTTCGATCTTGGAGAAATCGAGGATGTCATTCAGCAATACCAGCAGGGAGTCCGCAGAGCTCTTGACTGTACCAAGCAGTTCACGCTGGTCAGCGGTGAGTTCCGTTTCCAGGGCCAGGTCCGTCATGCCGATGATGCCATTCATGGGCGTACGGATTTCATGGCTCATGTTGGCCAGGAAATCACTCTTGGCGCGGTTAGCAGCTTCAGCCGTCTCTTTGGCATGTTGCATGGCTGCTTCCGCGGTTCTTCTTTCGGTAACGTCATAGTTGACGCCAATCATCCGAACGACTTCGCCGCGTTCGTTCGTCAATACACTGAACGAGCCAGCCATGTCCCTGATTCGCCCATCCGGGAAAACAACACGACATTCAAAAGCGTCGCCCCTTTTCTCGCGAATGCCTTCCTTTAATACTGCTTCCGTACGCGCCAGATCATCAGGATGGACGGTATTGGCCCACCTCTCGTACGTTACCTGAATAGGGTCGCCACCTCCGCAGATAAAGGAGGCAAGACCGTAAATCTCATGCATCGTGTCGTCCCAGGTGATCGAATTGTCAGTGAGGTCCCAATCCCAGACTCCGACTTTGGCGATGGACGTAGCCAGCGAAAGGCGGCTGGTAAGATCGCGCAGATTTGTTTCGACTTTCTTGCGTTCGGTGATATCGGTATTGACCGTCAAGATCCGGTATGGATTTCCGCGTTCATCCCGCTGCAGAGCCCACCGGCTGGCAACAACGATCTGTTTTTCGGCGCACGTTGAGTGAATAGCCTCGCCTTCCCATAGGCCATTGAGTAAGAGCGTTGCCTTGATTTTCTCGAACGCTCCGGTGAATGCCGCGCCGAGTAACTCCTCTTCATTCCGTCCTTCGGCTTCACTGCGCGACCAGCCGTACATGGCTTCAGCGCCACGGCTCCAGAACAAGATGCGATTCTGCCAATCGCGTACGATAATGGCGTCCTGCGCCAGATCGAGCAGCACAGCATGCTCCCGCAAGACCGACGCCTGCTTTTCAAGATCGCTGGTTCGTTCGGCAACGCGGGCTTCAAGGTCGTGATTGAGTTGCCTTATTTCATCCTGAGCCGTACTGAGTCGGCTATATTCGCAGTTCATCTTTAACGAACTTACCCACACCAAGGCCGCAAAAATGAATATGTTGGCGCAAGTCAGGAGCGCTATACCGAACTCACGGCTGCTGACTCCGGAGATTTCTCCACGCAGGTGCAACCAGCCGAGGAAAAGGGGAACCACTATGACAGCAGGAAGAAGCCGCCGTGCGAGAGAACTGCCCGGTCCCGGGCCGCTGAGATCGGCGGCCAAGCCGCTTTCAGGACGAGCGAAAAAAACCGCGATGCTCAGGAGTAATAAAGTGAGCGCCGTGGCGAGAGAGATCTGGATGGATGTCGTCGGTTTGTAAAAAGTGGTGGCATGGTAAAGGTAACCGGCGATGGACATCAAAGCGAGCATGGCTGTGCCCAGGCTCAAATATTGGGCTGGACGGCAATTTCCGCGCGTCCGCCATTCGAGTGACAACAGAGCCATGCCAATTGGAAAACCCAAGTGCGGCGGCGATGGACATGCGCCCCGGAGCGGTCAAGATACCCGGTGCATCCTTGAAAAGTAACTGGTCAATCCCAAGATTGAAGCGACATGCGTACTCAAGCAATGTGGCCGCGCCTATGAAGGTGGTCAGGAGGGCGAGAAAGCGCGCGAATCGGTTAACCCAGACCGCGCGATCACCGGACAGCATCAGCCAGAGAGAGACGCCTGAAAATCCAAAAGCTAGGGCTGTGTTGGCTTTCATCGGATTGAACCCGAGCATTGACTTGGCCCACGTATGGTGAAATGCCCAACCATATAACGAGACAATGCTTATACTGACGGCGAAGAAGGCCGACGAGCGGCAATAGATCGGTAGTTTTCGTAAAAAACGGGCGTTGGACGCAACCACACGACCTTCAGGAGATATTACAGCCACATGAGTATCAATCGGCCTGCGGTAGGGGAAAGTTAGCTACTAACGTCAGCATTTGTGCCTGCTGCCTGAGAATTAGGCAGTTTAACGGGCAGAATCGAAAAACCTCTAACTGCTGTGGGCTGCCACCTGTGCGCGACGCAGAACACGCCTTGCCACCGCCAGCAAATCAGCCACTTCGAAGGGTTTCACCAGGCAGAATATCTGGGTAGCGTCCACAAAGGTACGCACGGCAGGATCAGAAACGTTGGAAAGCACAAGAATGGTCTTGCGAACCAGTTCCGGTGAATGCTTTTCCATGTAGCGATACACATCTTCGCTCGACCAGTCGCCGGGAATCTTGCTATCGAGAAAAACAGCGTCAATCACTTCATGCGAAAGGTACTCAATGGCCTGCGCGCCGGAATTTGCCGTCAAAATGGTAAGGCCGGCGGCGGTGAGCACTTCGCGTTCAAAATCAAGCACCGCTTCTTCGTCGTCAACGAGCAGGACCTGGCCTTCCAGGCGCGATTCGCGACGGGCCACAATGCGCTCGCCCTCGCTCAGCGGCTTTTTTCCCACGGCGACGGGCAGCCGTACCTGGATCAATGCGCCACCTGTGGGATGGTTCCTGGCGGCGATATCTCCGCCATGTTCCTTCACAATGCCGTAGCAGATGCTCAAGCCCAGGCCCGTTCCCTTGCCTACGCTTTTAGTGGTGTAGAAGGGATCAAAGACGTGCTTGGGATCGTTGAGTCCGGGACCGGAATCGTGGAAATCGCAAACCACATATCCGTTGTCACTGTAGATCTTGATGCGCAGCGTGCCGCCATTGCGGCCATCCAGCATGGCATCCGCGGCGTTATTGATAATGTTCAGGTACACCTGCTCAAGCTGGTGCGGATCCACGATGACCGAGGGCAACATGGCTTCAAAGTCACGCTGCACGGAGATGTTGTTGACCTTCAGGTCATAGTCACGCAGGGCGATGGTGTCTTCCATTACGCTCCGCAGGTCCACGTGAACGCGCTGCGGCTTGTGCTGGCGCGCAAATGAAAGCAGGTTCTGCACAATCTTCTGGGTGCGCTGCGCCTGCTTGTAAAGTTTCTGAATAAATTCATGGACGCGCGCGTCCAGGTTTTCACTTTCCAGCAACTGCGCGTACCCAAGAATGGCCGTAAGCGGGTTGTTCAACTCATGGGCCACGCCTGAGATCAACTGTCCTACGGCGGACATCTTTTCGCTTTGCAGCAGTTGCTCCTGCGTGCGGCGAAGATCTTCATAGGCCCGGCGGGTTTCGTGGTAAAGCTGGATTTTTTCGATGGTGGTGGCCAACTGCCGGCCCACGGCAATCAGCACGCCTTCTTCTGAGCGATTGAAATCACGCACGGCGCGGCTGCTGGTGGCCAGCACGCCAAGCATCTTTTCTTTGCGCCAGAGCACCACCCACATCCATGCATGCAGGCCTTCATTGGTCACAATGTCCGTGATGATCTCCGGCAGCTTGCCCGGGCTCTTGTGATCCACGATCTCGGTATGGCTGGCGCGCAACGCTTCCACAAAATCCGCAGGAAGCATGAATACGTCATTTTCCATGACGATGGCGCTGCGGTGGCCGTAGAAAGCTTTTTTGTGCAACTCGTTGGTCTGGTCATCAAATAGATACACGGAAGCTGTGTCCGTGCCCAGCAGCTCAACAATCTGCAACATGATGAGCTGCAGGATTTCATCCAGGTCAAATGACTGGTTGAACGTGACGGCGATATTGTTCAGGACATAGAGCTCGCGATTGCGGCGGCGGATCTCGTCCTCCGCGTGCTTCATCTCTGTAACGTCCATCACCACGCCCTGGTAGCGCTCCACGTGGCCGCCGGGATCACGCGTGGCAAAGCTGCTTTCAATCACGTAAAGCTCTTTGCCGTCTTTGCGGCGCAGGCGGTATTCAAAGTTCCTGACAAAGCCCTGGCGGCTCATCTCGCTGAGAAACTTCTTGCGGTCTTCGTTGTCGACGTAAAGAGACTGGAGCACGTCCAGCCCCAGCACTTCCTCCTTGTGCGAATAGCCCAGCATGCGCACAAAGGCCTCATTGCAATCCACCAGCTTGCCGTCGGGCGTGGAGGCAAACACGCCTTCATGCATGTGGTTGAACAGTGAGGTGTACCGCTCTTCTGAAGCTTTGGCTTCCGTGATGTCCTTGATTACGTGCACGGTGCCTGCACGGGTCATGGCCTCATTCGCGTAGGGTGAGGTCGACACTACGGAATAGCCGCCGAAGCAGGGATCTGCTTCTCCGGAACAATCGGCATGAGCGCAATAAGGACACCGGGTCCAGTTCATGCCCGCGCCGGGCATCACGCTTTCACACAACTGTCCGGTGATATCGACAAACGGCATTTCCAATCGCCGTAGCAGGGCCTGGTTGGCCCGCAGAATGCGAAAATCACTGTCATGCACCAGGATGGAATCGGGGATGGAATCAAACGTCCCGGCCCATTCACTGCGGGACTGCTCCACGCGATCCGCCAGGCGATGATTTTCCACCGCAAGGCCAAGTTGCTTGGCCGCGGCTTTCAGAAACGCGCGCTCATCGCCACGGTGAGCGCGAAAGCTGCGAATGCCGAGCACCAGCACGCCGATGCGGGAGTTCTTCCCTTCCACCGGCACCACCAGCGAGTGATGAATGCCTTCCGAACGCAACGCGCGCGAAAGATGTGCGGGATTTGAATCCACCGCACGAACCACATAAACCGCACTATCACGAAGGGCAAATCCGCTGACGCTGTTGTTGGCGTCCAGAGTAAAGTCCTGCTGTTGAAACGCAACCGAGAGGCCTCTCTGGGAGGCCATGACGAGTTTGTCGCCTTCCACCAGGCGAAACCAGGCTGCCCCAGCCCGCGTGATTTTCATCAGCTGGGTCAGTACCAGATCAACCGTGCCATCAAAGTCGTTGGATTCAGATATCTTGTGGGTGATGTTGTTAAGCACATCGAGCCGTTGAATCTGTACGCGCGAATCATCCAGCACGATGGTCATCATGCTGATGCCGAGAGCCAGGTCCACCAGAAAGTCATGCCAAAGTTCGGTGGATGGGCGCTGCGCCAGATGAAGATGCAGAACGGGCAGCATGGCGACCAAAAGCCATCGCCCAAAATTCGGACGTCCCCACGCCACACGGAGCAGTTGCGTGGAAGCGATGAGTGCGCCAAGACGCCACAGGACGGCAAAGGCGATTTCCAGGCCCTCTACGTGCGGGAACCAGACGCTGTAGACCGTAACAATTACAAACGCCACCCCCAGCACGATTCCGGTGGGGAGAATGAGACGTCTCTCATCGGTATAGAGAAGGACGGCGCTGGAGAACAACCCGACGGCCAGCAGAAACAATGCCCACGTAAGGACAGTGAGAACATCTGAATGCTGGCCGGACTGCGAAATGGAAAGCAGCTTGGACGCGCTGTAAGCGATCCACCCGGCAATCCATGGAACGAGATACTTCTCGCGAAAGCTGCGGTACAAGAGTACCGCGCCCGCCAGAAGAATGAGCAGCGTTGAGCCTTTCGCTAAAAAGGCTGTTTGCAGAGCAAGATCCATGGTCACCAATATTTTGCTGGGGGGCAGTCTTGTATATCATAAACTCAATGACGCCAATATAATTTGTGCATTTGGCCATTGTATTTCCGTGTATTTTGCGTTAGAGTAAACTTCCCCTCCGGCAGGAAATCCTTCATGAATATAGAACGCATTCTAGTCGTCGACGACGAGGAATCAATACGTGAAATCATCTCGTCGATGCTTAGTGCCGCGGGTTACAAGACACGCTCAGCTAGCTCAGCCGTGGAAGCACTGGCTATCCTGAACGCTTCCGGCGAATATGAGTTGATGCTTTCTGACCTGATGATGCCGGAAATGGACGGCATCGCCCTGCTTGAGCGTTCCAAAGAGAAATATCCTGATATGCCCGTTATCATGGTTACGGCCGTGCATGATATTTCCGTGGCTCTGGCCGCCATCCGTAACGGCGCCTACGATTATCTGCTTAAGCCTTTTGAGCGTGAGCAGCTCCTGGCCATGGTTCGCCGGGCCCTGGAAACCCGCCGCCTGCGCATGGAAAACCGAGCCTACCAGTCAAATCTGGAGTCACTGGTTGCGGCTCGGACTGAACAGCTTCGCCATGCCATGACGGAGTTAGAACGATCTTATGATGTAACGCTTGAAGCCCTGGGAGACGCGCTCGATCTAAAAGATGCCGAAACCGTAGGCCACTCCAAGCGCGTAACGGCCTTTACCATTGCCATAGCCCGTGCCATGAGCCTCACCGGCGAGGAAATTAAGATCATTGCCCGCGGCGCATTCCTGCATGACATTGGGAAAATGGCCATACCGGACGCCATCCTCCGCAAGCCCGGGGCCTTAACACCTGAAGAAACCGAGATCATGCGGGAACACTGCTTCCGCGGCTATCAGATGCTGAAAAAGATTCCATTCCTCTCCCGTGCCTCTGAGATCGTGTATGCGCACCAGGAGAAATACGATGGGACCGGATATCCGCGTGGCCTGCGGGCAGAAGAGATACCCATGGGTGCGCGTATCTTCTCCATAGCCGACACGCTGGACGCCATCACCTCAGACCGCCCCTATCGTGCTGCCCAGACCATCTCAGCGGCCCGTGAAGAAGTTCTGCGCTGGTCCGGACGCCAGTTTGATCCCACAGTGGTGAGCGTGTTCATGGATATGCCGGATACCATCTGGGAAGACCTGCGCAAGGAAATCAATTCCCAGAAATTCAATTACGCCATCAAACCGCCGGCCGTCGCCGCCAAGGTCACCTAAGGATCGAAACGCGCGCAGGCAATATTGCGTGCTCTCCACGATCGTTTTCGCATCACTTCCGCAATTACAATGAATGGTGAGTGGTCGCCGCATTGGCGGCAGCTTATATTTCGCACGCAGGAAGGTGATCGATGCCTGTACTGACTGATGCCGCAATCCAGACTGCTCTGAACAATCTCCCGGGATGGAAGCGCAATGGACTGGCGATTGAACGAACCTTTGAGTTTAAGGATTTCAAAGCCGCGATGGTTTTTGTGAATAAGATTGCGGACGCCGCAGAGGCTGCCAATCATCACCCGGATATCGACATCCGTTACAACAAGGTGAAAATGGCTCTGGTATCTCATGACTCAGGGGGAGTCACAGAACGCGATGTCAAAATGGCTGGCGGAATCAACCTGATAGCCGGTTGATCTGCGCCAAAAATCAAGCGTAAAGCCCGATTCGAAGGATCAGGCGATCAGGCCTGCTCTTCCAGGGCCGCAGCCAGGCTATCCAGGGCGCGCTGGATGGACGTTAGCTGGTCATCCAGGAAGTTATTGAACTCGCCGATGGGATCGCCATGCTCCACCAGGCGATCAAACCCCCGGCGTAGCTTTTCCCGACCCCGTTCGCTGGCGACCATCAGTCCCAGCCCACTCAACCCCACCAATGCCACAGGTATGAACCAATTCTTCATAGTCCCCCTAACCGATATAGGCCCTTTGTTCAGGTGCTAAGATCTAAACAGCTTGCTAAAAATATGTCCGACTGTACAGTTACTTCAGTAATGAACTACTTCCCACCGCAACAACACCTATCGGCCCGGGTTTACAACTTGCAAAGCAGTAACTGAGATGCAGGAGAGCTGCTTCAGGTAGCCATCGTGCATCTCGCATTCAACAACTGTCACCAAATTTCAGGTTAACTGCTTATTTTCGACCTCAAGAGGTTCCAGCCATGCAGCCAAAGTGGATTGCGTCCGTTTGTTTGTTAGGGATGGCGCTGACCGTCAGCGCAGTCGCCCAGGACCAGAGTAAAGACAGCGGAACGCCCGACTCACAGGACAGCCCAGTCCTGAAGACAAGACCCCAGGGAGCCCGACCACAGGACACATGGCCAGGCACGCCTTCGCAAGCTGGTGGCTACCACCCCAACCCAGTCTATGGAGCGCCGCCCAACGTAGTTCCGGAGGGCCAGCGTTTCATCGTCAAATTAAAAGACACGCTGGACACCAAAAAACTGTCAGAAGGAAAGCATTTTAAAGCTGAACTACGCGAAGACCTGACCACGCCCAGCGGCCTGATCATTCCTCGTGGCCGCACGGTGAAGGGTCACGTTGCCCGCTACGAACACGGCTTTACCGGTGCGCGCATCATGCTGGCCATGGATGAGATTGAAACCCGGCATGGCTGGGTACCGCTGATTGCCACGGTCATGGGCGTACCCGGTGATGCATCCGTCAAGTCCGTTGGCGATGAAGGCGAACTGGTAAAGAAAGGTCCGGACAAAAAACGCGTGATTGAGAACGCAGCCATTGGCGCAGGCGTGGGCGCGGTGAGCGGATCAGTAGCTGGCGGCAGTAAAGGTGCAGCCGTGGGAGCAGCGGTTGGTGGCGGACTGGGCACTGGAGCCAGCCTGCTGTTTAAGGGCGGCGATATGAAGCTGGATAAAGGCACGCAGTTGGAAGTTCGCCTGGAGCGCGACTTGCAGGTACCAACACATTAAGTTAATCAGGGCAGCGGTTAAGAAGGGATAATTACTCCTTCTTCCACTGCCTTGTTCACTTTTTAAGGCATCCAAGCTTTAAGGCATCCAAACAACGATGACGCAAGAAACCCCAAGCCGAAAACGACCCGAGCCCGGCAAGCACTTTTGCCTGCTCGCACTCGGCCTGCTCGTGGTGCTGATCGTGATGGTCTTTCTGATCCATCGCAACAGCGTGGCTCCCGTGGGCGCCAATCCACCAGCAAATACCTATCAGCGGAACTGAAGACACCTGATGAATGGGTAAGCTGGCTTTGGTAAATGGTAATTTGGTAATTTTGCAGTCACCAAAGCAGATTTTGATTTTCAATTACCAAATTACTCAATTACCAAATCCCCCCGTCTTGCCCTTTTCTTTCCCGCACGTTAGACTCACGTGTTTTCCAAGAACACGTCTAACTGGCTGGAGACCATTCAATGAGCTTGCGCCGTGCGCTGCCACTTTTCCTGTCTTTCTTTCTAGTACTTTCAATCACTGCGGCTGCTCAGCGCAATCGCGATGATCGCCCGGCGGCTGCGCCAGCGGCATCGGAGAACCAGCCGGCGAACGCGGCCACGGAAGCCAAACCTGCGGAACCGAAAAAAGACATGCCGGAGCCCGCGCCCGTCGTCACGCATCATGAGGCACATGTCGGCGGAAAGCTTCTTCGCTACACGGCCACCACGGGCACGCTGCCGCTCAAGAACGTTGAAACCGGCGAGGTGGAAGCGCACATCTTCTTTATTGCCTACACGCTGGATGGCCAGCAGGGGGCACAGCGTCCGCTTACTTTCTCCTTCAACGGCGGACCCGGGTCGGCTTCGGTATGGCTGCATCTCGGTGCGATCGGGCCAAAGCGGGTCAAGATGCAATCGGACGGCATGATGCCTGCTCCGCCCTATCAGCTTGTCGACAACGAATACTCCTGGCTCGACCAGACGGACCTCGTATTCATTGACCCCGTGGGCACTGGTTACAGTCGCGCCGTGAAGCGTGACCAGACACGGAAATTCCTTGGCCTCAAGGGCGACATTGAATCTGTGGGCGAGTTTATCCGTCTTTATCTCGGACGCTACGAACGCTGGTCGTCCCCGCTGTTCATGGTGGGCGAGAGCTATGGCACCACGCGCGCCGCCGGACTTTCAGGCTATCTCTTTGAACATGGCGTGGCCTTCAACGGCGTGATGCTGATATCGAGCATCCTGAATTTCCAGACCACGGATTTCGCGGTGGGCAATGATCTGCCTTACATCATCTTCCTGCCGACATACGCGGACGCCGCCTGGTATCACAAAAAGCTGGCGCCGGAACTTCAGCAGGACTTCCCCAAACTTCGCGCCGAAGTGGAACAGTGGGCAGCCACCGGCTACGCCGAAGCGTTGTCCAAAGGCGACCGGCTCACACCCCAGGAGCGGTCAGCTGTGGCTGAAAAGTTGGCACGCTATACCGGCTTGAGCAAGGCCTATGTCGAGCAGAACAACCTGCGTATTGATGAAGGCCACTTCACCAAAGCTCTTATGCGCGACCAAAACAAGATTGTCGGCCGCCTGGACAGTCGTTTTCTCGGCAACGAGCGCAGCACTCCGCTGGAGACTGCTGCGTCTGATCCCAGCATGAACGCCATCCGTCCGCCCTATACCGCGATGTTCAACCAGTATGTGCGTGCAGAACTGGGATATAAATCAGACCTTGAGTATTACATCCTGGGCGGCGGCTTCCGCTTTGATGAATGGGACTGGGGCGTTCAACGCGGCGGCTTCCCTGACACTGCTCAAGCCCTGAAAGATGCCTTCGACAAGAATCCGTTCATGAAGCTTTTCGTAGGTTCCGGCTATTTCGATCTGGCCACGCCCTACTTTGGCACGCAATACACGCTCAACCACATGGGACTGGATACCGACGAACACAAGCGCGTTACGCTCGGTTACTACGGCGCCGGACACATGATGTACATACAGGACCAGTCACTGGGCGAGTTGAAGAAAGACGTTGGCAGCTTCATGGGAGCCGCGCTGAAATAAAGCCGTTTACCACAAAGGACACGAAGGTTCACGAAGGTCGTTTGGGCTCTGACCACTTCGTGTTCCTTTGTGTCCTTTGTGGTTTCTTGCTTCTCTTCTTGAGGTGTTCGCCGTGACTCCGTGGTGAGATTTTGTTGTTTACCGTCCGAACGGATCTTCCAGGCTCGGGCTCTGCGGCGTGAAGAGTTCTGCGCCGCCGTCAACAATGTGCATGTCATCTTCCAGGCGGACGCCGAACTCGCCACGGATATAAACACCGGGCTCGTCACTGAAACACATACGCTGTGTCAGAGGGAGTTTGTTGCCGCGGACGAGGTAGGGCCATTCGTGGCCGTCCATGCCGATGCCATGACCCACGCGATGGCCGAAGTGGGCGTAGTCAGGTCCATAGCCGGCGTCAACGATCACCTTGCGCGCGGCTGCGTCCACTGCTTCGCACGGGACACCGGGCTTGGCGGTCCCAAGAGCCGTGGCCTGCGCCCGGTGGACGATCTCAAAAACTTTCTTCATCTTGTCCGTCGGCTTGCCCAGAACAACCGTACGGCTGATGTCTGACTCATAGCCTTCCACCTTGCAGCCGCCGTCCATCAGCAGAATCGTGCCTTCTTTGATCACCTGGGGCTTGGCCGATCCGTGCGGCAGCGCGGAGTTCTCGCCTACCTGTACACCGGCGCCACCTTGAAATCCCTGACGCGCATGCGCTGCGGAAACCATCTGCGCAAAGTCATTCTGCGTCATGCCTTCTTTCATGGAAAGATAAGCCGCTTCATACGCCGCCAGTGTGACTTGATTGGCCAGCTTCATCAGTTGCAGCTCATGGTCGCTCTTGATCATGCGGCAGCCCGCAGTCACGGGAGTGGCGCTGGTGATCTGCGCTGTAGGAGCAGCCGCGCCGACGCCTGCGCCGAATACGTAATGCACGGTCTCTTCCATGCCGATCTTTCCTGACGCGATGCCGCGCTCTTTCATCCCGCCGGCGATGAGCTGATACGGGCTCTCATCCTCCTGCCATATGCGTACGTCAGCCTTGTTGTCTCCCATGTTCATGACAATCTGCTCGCGGGCGCGATCCTCTTCAAAGGCCGGGCTCACGTAAAACGGCGCGCCTTTCGCGGGAACGATCATGGCAAACAGCCGTTCACTCAGCCACCAGCGTATGCCGGTGAAATAGTTAAGTGATGTGCCGCCAATCATCATGATGGCATCCAGCTTGTTCTCCCGGATCAACTGCTGGGCGCGCTCGATGCGCCAGAGACGTTCTTCAATGGTGATGGGCTGAGCTTCACTTTTGCGCGACTTGAGTTTTGCAATGGCAGGAGGCAGCGGCTTTTCCGGCGCGCTCTCCTGTTCCTGCGCGCCGAATATGGCTCCGGGCTGTGTAACGGCCAGGGTGGTGGCAATGCCGGCGTTCTGCAGGAAACTGCGGCGGGACGATTTCATCAGGACTCCTTGATTTGGCTTGGCGAATGCTCTGCCCACAAAATGCAGTGCGACATGACATTGTCTCAAACCTTGTCGTCCTGACCGAAGCCACGCGAAGTTGGTCGTGAGGCTGAGCGGGATGGGAAAAGGATTGCCAGAGTATGAAAGGCGAGGCTTCCGCGATGACCTCGGCCGCCCATCAACATCGTCATCCCGACGGCCGAAAGCGAACGCGCGCTTTCCTCAGCGCGTAAACAGGACGGAGGGATCTTGCGTTTCCTTCGAATCGGCGAAGCACAAGGTCCCTCACTCCTACTTCCACCCCAGCGCACGAAGCGCGCGCCGGGGACCCCGGTTCGGCAGCTGAAGAAAACGCTGCCCCTCTGACGGAGATTCGGGATGACGGCATGTCTTGTTAGTGGACGGAATCTGATCCAAATCAGCCTTGTTCTCAGTCAATCTCGGGAACTACGACAACACTCACTTCTTCGGCACAACTGGCGCACTGCCCGCGGGCGTTACAGGCTTGTCACCGGCGGGCGGCGCAGTTGATGGTTTCGCTGCGTCACCTGTGGCCCGTGCCGGAGCAGCAGCAGGCTGACCTGGCTGGTCTGGCGGAGGCACTGGAGGCATGTCCGCTTTGGCAAAGCGCGGCAGCATCTCATCGCGCATGGCCAGTTGATAGATTGCGGCGGCAGCTACAATCGCCGCTTTCTGCGCGTCCTCGGGAATAATGCGCTCGTAGGTATCGATATTGGTGTGCCATGTGTCAGTGAAATACTCGATCGGATCCTGACCCATGCCAACGCCCGGCAGTCCGGCCTGTGAGAATGATGTGCTGTCTGTACCGCCGAGGCGGCGGCTCTTGTTGGCGATGGCTCCCGCCACGCCGAGGTCGGCGAAAGGCGCAACGGCTGCGCGAAGTATGTCACCATCTTCCGGCGGACCAAAGACGCCGAGACCGCGCACGCGTCCGGTGCCGGAATCGATGTTGAAGTAGCCGTCAAACTTTGCGTACTCGGGCCTGGGATCTTCAAACGAACCAAAGTGTTGTTTCACATAGGCCTGTGAGCCGAGCAGTCCTTCTTCTTCACCGCTCCACAGAGCTACACGGATGGTGCGACGCGGCTTCACGCCAATCGAGTTCAAAATGCGAGCAGCCTCCATCATGATGGCGCAGCCAATGGCGTTGTCTGTGGCTCCGGTGGCTGAATGCCATGAATCCAGGTGACCGCCCAGCATGATCACTTCGTCTTTTTTGTCTGTTCCGGGAATTTCAGCCACCGTGTTGAAGGACGTCTTCCCTTCCGGATAGAACTTGTTGCGAATAGTAAATTCGAGTTCGACTGGAGTTCCGTCGCCGAGTACGCGCGCGATACGTCCGAAGTCTTCATTGCGCAGCACGACCGTCGGCACGACTTTGGCGGGGTCATACGTGCGATTTTGAAATGCCCGTATGCGTCCGTTGCCCATGCGCGCATCGTTGGCGCGAAGCACGGCCTCATTGGCCAGCAGAAATTCGTCAATCTGCGTATTGATTTGCGCAGGCGTGAGCGTGCCCGGAGGATCAGGCTGCGGCTGCTGTGCGTTGCGCGGACCAAACTGCCCGGCATTGGGGTTCTTGGGATCAAAGCGCTCTGCGGCGGCTTTGTCGTCCATACGACGCGCCGCTGGCTCCAGCACTACCGGCACAACTTCCGCCTTGCCCACCAGTACGATTTTGCCTCGCACTTTGTCTTTCACTGAATCAAGGTAAGCCGTGAGTTGCTCTTTGTTCGGTTTCTCCGGAGGAATCATTTGCCATGCAAGAGCGGTGACTGTGCCGTTGGTGCTCGGCGTCCAGGCCAGAACTTTGAAAGTCAACTGATCATGAAATGGCGAAAGCGCGTAACCGCTGGCGCGCTCATTCACCCAGCCGGGATGTCCGAAATCCCACGGCTCGAGGTGAGCGTTGGTGAATCCCCAGCCTGTCATCTCTTTTACAGCCCAGTCAGCCGCCGCCTTGTGGTTTGGCGAACCCGTGAGGCGAGGGCCGTACACATCGGCCAGAAAATGCATGGTGTGCATGATCTGCGAGTGGTCTTTCTCTTCCGCACGGATCTTGTCATTGATGGCAGGATCGCCGACGGTCGCGGACATAGCAGCGGGCGTAGCGGTCTGGGCAACGCATGGAACCGAGAAGACGCAAAGGCAAGAACAAAGACAGACGAACGCAAACAGACGAGTAGCCAGGGACATTCAGTTTTTCTCCGGGAACACAAAGATACAGCGGCGGAACGAGAAAAGAAAGCCATTGTATCCAGCGAGTCTCGATCTTCAATCTAAGAATCAGTCGACGTTTCGCTGCGCAGTGAATCACTCAGAAGGCGACAGGATGCATGGTTTGGGTTTGACCTTCTCGGCGCATCGTCGCATAATAAAAAGTTTGCCACCTAAATCTGATTACCGCAGAGAACGGAGAGCAGTCTGATGGCTACTGTTGTTTCTCCCGTGGCGCGCGGCGTACCTCCCCTGCGCGCCGGTCAAGGTCATTCGTTTTTCTGGCGTCGCCTGCATTCGCTGAGCGGCATTGTCCCGGTGGGCGCGTTCCTGGTGGAGCATTTCATCTCCAACGCCTTCGCCACTAACGGGCCGCATGCTTATGCCGAGCAGGTCAAGTTCCTGAGCGGACTGCCGTTTGTTCCCTTCCTGGAATTCTTCGGCATTTATCTGCCGCTGCTCTATCACGCCTTTTACGGCTTCTATATCTGGTTCCGCGGCAAGAGCAACGTTACGGACTATCCGTGGCAGGGCAACTTCATGTATGCCGCGCAGCGCTGGACCGGGGCCATCACGTTCATCTACATCGGCTGGCATACCTACACCATGCGCTTCAGCGGTCTCCACCTGCTTACGCATAATGACGGAGCGTTCCATAAAGTGCAGATGGAGTTGCAGAATCCGTGGATGGCAAGCTTTTATCTGCTCGGCATTATTGCCGCATCATGGCACTTTGCTTATGGACTGTTTCTCTTTGCCGCCAAGTGGGGCATCACGGTGAGCGACCGCTCACGCAAAACGTTTGGATATGCGTGCGTAGGTATCGCGGTGCTGTTTATCGCAATCGGCTTTGCCACCATGTCAGCGTTCTTCAAGCCGCAGTGGCAGAACACTCCGGAACAGTTGCCGGGATGGCAACAGCCGGTTGAGAGATCGGCAAGATAAAAAAGCAAACCACAACCACAAAGGGCACGAAGGAACACAAAGGAACTTAGATGAATTTGGTAATTGGGTGATTTGGTAATTGGGTAAATGAAGAGCAGCCGGCGAAAACGGCTTCGTGATCCTTCGTGTCCTTTGTGGTTAAAAGATTTGTGGTCAAAAGATTTTGGTTTTACGAAAAGGGTTAATCAATGGCGACAAATCCTAGAATCATTGTAGTGGGCGGCGGGCTGGCGGGTCTGGCTGCGGTCATCAAGATCGCCGAAGCCGGCGGCAACGTGGACCTGTTCTCCATTGTGCCTGTGAAGCGCTCACACTCGGTCTGCGCACAGGGTGGCATCAATGCCGCCAAGAACCTGAAGGGCGAAGGCGACACCACGTGGAAGCACCTGGATGACACCATCTATGGTGGCGACTTTCTGGCCAACCAGCCTCCGGTGAAGGCCATGTGTGAGGCTGCGCCTGCCATCATCGATTTGCTTGACCGCATGGGCGTGACTTTCAATCGCACGCCGGAAGGCCTGCTCGATTTCCGACGCTTCGGCGGCACACTCTACCATCGCACGGCATTCGCCGGCGCTACGACAGGTCAGCAGCTTCTCTATGCACTCGACGAACAAGTCCGCCGCTATGAAGCCGAAGGCCGCGTGACGAAATACGAGCACTGGGAATTTCTGAGCGCCGTCCTCGATAACGAGAAAAGCTGCCGTGGTATCTGCGCCATGGACCTGCGCACCATGGAAGTCCGCACTTTCCCTGCCGACGCCATCATCATGGCCACCGGCGGTATCGGCGCGATCTTTGGCAAGTCCACCAACTCGGTGGTCTGCACCGGGTCTGCCCAATCTGCTCTCTACCAGCAGGGATGCTTTTACGCCAACGGCGAATTTATTCAGGTCCACCCCACGTCGATCCCCGGAGAAGACAAGCTGCGGTTGATGTCTGAATCAGCCCGTGGTGAAGGCGGACGAGTATGGGTACCGCGCAAACCAGGAGACAAGCGTGACTGGAAAAGTATTCCGGCCAACGAACGTTTCTACTTCCTGGAAGAGTGGTATCCCAAGTACGGCAACCTGGTACCACGTGACGTGGCTACTCGAGCCATTCACAAAATTGTCTATGAAAACGGTCTCGGGATTGACGGCCAGCCGATGGTCTATCTCGACCTGACGCACATCGACCGCGAAACGCTAAACCGCAAGCTCGAAGGCATTCTCGAGATCTACGAAAAGTTTGTGGGCGACGATCCGCGTGAAGTCCCCATGAAGATTTTCCCAGGGATGCACTACACCATGGGCGGACTCTGGGTGGATTACAACCAGGCCACCAACATCAAGGGTATCTTTGCCGCCGGTGAATGCGAATACAGCTACCACGGCGCCAATCGTCTGGGCGCAAACTCACTGGTTTCCTGCATATGGGGCGGCTTTGTTGCCGGGCCCAACGCCGTTCAGTACGCAAAGAATGCCAAGTCCACTGACGGCATCAGCAGCACGGTGTTTGACGCCGAGCGGAAACGCCAGGAAGACGCGAACCAGAGCCTGATTTCAGCCAGCGGTAATGAGAACCCATTCCGCATATGGCGGGAACTGGGCGAGCTCATGACCAAGGATGTGACGGTCATTCGCTATAACAAAGCCCTGCAAGCCACCGATGCAAAGCTGGTGGAACTGCTGGGCCGGTTCAACCACATCAACGTGGGCGATAAGAGCCAGTGGGCCAACACCTCATTCGTCTTCACCCGCCAACTTTATAACATGCTGCAGCTCTCGCGCGTGATCGCGCAGGGTGCGGCCATGCGGGATGAATCGCGCGGCGCGCATTACAAGCCGGACTTCCCGGAGCGCGACGACAAGAACTGGCTTAAGACAACGAAAGCCTACTTTGCCGCCGACGCCGATGAGCCTCGCTTTGAGTTCGAACCGGTGGATGTGTCACTGATTCCGCCGCGGCCGAGACGGTATGACATGGCGACATAGGAACAGAGCCAACCACAAAGGACACGAAGGGACACAAAGGATTGAGTAAGTTGGTAATTGAGAAATTTAGTACTCGATGAATCCGGGAAGTGGGTAATTGTTCTACTTCGTGACCCTTCGTGTCCTTTGTGGTTAAAAGGTTTTTTGAGATTTTTGTGGAACAACAACAACAAGAACAACAAGAGCAACTACCGCAGCGCACCAACTCGTCGCCGGAGTGGTATCGCAACATTGCGATCATCTTTTTCACGATCGCGGCCACCCTGACCTGGGCGGCGTTGCTGAAGCATGACTGGACGTACGGAGCGTTCGCGATTATTACGAGCTTGAATGCAATTATGACGACCCTGAAATTCATCACGGTACGGGAGACCGGAAGATAATGGCCGAGACCACGAAACCCCAGACCAAACCGAAGACTGTCCATCTCAAGATCAAACGCCAGGATAATCCGAAAGCCGCCGCCTGCTGGGACGAGTTTGAACTCACGTGGAAGTCCGGAATGAACGTGATCTCCGCCATGATGGAGATTGCCGCCAATCCCGTGACCAAGGACGGCAAGGCGACCACAGCCATTGCCTATGACTCCAACTGCCTGGAAGAGGTCTGTGGCTCCTGTGCCATGCTGATCAATGGCAAAGCGCGCATGGCCTGCTCTGCTCTGGTGGATAAACTTACGCAGCCCATCACCATTGAGCCGTTAAGCAAATTCCCGCTGGTGCGCGATCTCTCGGTCGACCGCAGCGTGCTGTTTGAGAACCTGAAGGCCGTAAAGGCCTGGGTGCCGGTGGACGGCACGTATGACCTTGGTTCCGGCCCGCGCATCGCGCCATTCGAACAGGAAGAGGCTTATCCTCTGTCCCGTTGCATCTCCTGCTGCTGCTGTATGGAAGCCTGCCCTCAATTTAACGACAGCACGGGCTTCGTGGGGGCGGCAACCATCGCCCAGGTAAAGCTCTTCAATCAGCATCCCACGGGCAAGGCGCTCAAGCATGAGCGTTTGCAGGCCCTTATGGGCGATGGTGGCATCCAGGAATGCGGCTACGCACAGAACTGCGTGGAAGTCTGCCCCAAGGACATTCCTTTGACCAAAGCGATTGCCGACACCGGTCGCGAAGTGTTCAAGCAGGCCGTGAAGGACTTCTTCACGCGGTAAACTGAACGTTCTGGCATACAAAAGCAAAGGGCCTCATCGAGAGGCCCTTTTCCTATTCTTGTGATTCGCTTTGATTCGCGGCTAAGAGTTTTATTCCGTCTCTTCCGCGTGCACAATCTGCAGCGTACGCTGCCAGATCGCGGCAATGGCAGCCACGTTCACAACGATCAGTGCGAACCACAGCATGATTCCAGGCAGATATACCATGCGATCAAAAACCGAAAGCATGCTTGCAGCGGAAAGCAGCATCATGGGAAGGTTCTTGACCGTCATTCGACTCCTGGGCTCTGGCACACCACTTCCCATTTGCCGGACGTAGGCGCTGAACAGGCCAAGGAATGCCGCGCCCCAGGCCAGTTCCAATCCAAAAGGAAGGTTCTGAACTGCATAGCCCGCGGGCACCAGGATCAGCGCGTCAGCTATGCGATTGGGAAAGTCATAAAAGATGGCATGGGGACGAGGCTGTACGCTTTCACGCGACACAATCGCATGTAGACGTCTGCTGAGCCCGCGCAACTGGATGGCGGCTGCCGCCAGCAGCAATAGAAACGCACGGTCCAGGGCGTCGGGCTGGAGCGAGAAATAGAAGGCAGCACCGGCGCTGGCAGCAAACATGACGCCGAGCAGAGAAATGTCATTGGCAGTTACGTTGTGCTGGGCGAGAAAACGGCCGAGGTGGTGGACCCAATTTCTCCAGCGCAGCAAAAGATGCGGACGAACAATGGCATTATCCATAATTGGCACGGCTATTCTCCTACAAGCTGTGTCTCTGGCGTTAATGAGAACTTGGACGCCCAGGCAGGTATTCAGGACATGGGCCGCAAGTCACCTGTCGGGTTACCGGCTGGCGGTAATCACCGTTTTCAGGTCAGCGCCGGCGGCACGCGCACGTTCTTCCATCACGCCAAGAAATGCCTGCTTGGCCTGATCGTAAAACGTCTTGAGCGGCCCGGAGCGCAATTCTTTGGCGTATTCCAGGATCTCCGCGCGGCTCACGCTCTTGTATGTGCATAGCATGGAGACTTGAAGAGCGTTGCGCAGACTCATCTTCAGGTCCTTGCGATGGCGGGCAAGCTCTTCCGCGACATCGGATTGATCGCCTGCACCGGCCAGCATGCCACGCGTTACCACGATAACGGCATCGGCAGCAAGGTCAGAGGAACCCGCGCTGTCATCGAGTACGGCGATGGCATCGAGACGGTCGTCCGGTGGCGGCACCACCTGAATGGCGCGCGCATAGCGTTTAACTTTCTCCTGGCCCTGGGGCGTGCCGGCCTCGGCTTCAAGGGCGAGCATACGTGAAACCAAAGGTGACTTCATGACCGCAATGGCAGCAGCCAGCTTTGCCGGATCGCACTGCGCCATGAGCCTGGATTCCAACTGGCTGCGCATAATGGATCCATCAAAGTCCTTCAGCATAACCGGCTTGAATTTGGTGGAGAAATCCGACACTCCGCCTTGGCCACGCGAAACCTGCTGCATGAACTGCTCAGAATTGAGCATCTGCGTCATGTCGAGAATTGACTGGTTCAGACCGCTCAATTCCAGGGCCCGATGCGTGAGTGCAGTGCAATCGCCTTGCTGCGCGACAGCGGGCAGCGCCAGAGTTAAAAGAATTGTTAAAGCCACCAGGGTTTTCATACGGCCTTTCCAACAACCACGCCAGCCTAGGCCATTGCCAAACCGGTAACAACGGTACCTACGCGCGTGTCCAGATGTGTGAATCTGGGTTGTGTGAACCTGGGAGCCAAGCCTGAACTACCGGGCTTGCAACAGACGACTCACATCTTCTTTAAGGTCCGGCTGAGGCGAAACCTAGGTACCCTTAGGGTGTTTTCCCATTACCGGAGTCGGGGTCGAATTGTTACCTTGTCACATCAGGGATGCAGGCTTTACCATCGTCTGGCTGACAAATTTTGTCATTTTCCTCGAACCTGCCGCAAAATGACAAAGTTTGTCAGAACATCTAAAGTCTTGATTACTAACGTCGATAGACTTCATTAGCAGAATTAATCGATTTGGGGCGAATCTCTGAGAACAAACGGAGCAGCTCTGGTTTAAAATCTGCCATCCAAGAAATTGCTTTACCATGGACAAGTACCCGATGGGCGCTAAGAGAATCTTAACTTCGTCGATCCTGATTTTCGCAGTTGTGGCCAGCGCGTTGACGGCTTCTGCCGCCACCTCCGTACGCCGCGATATACGAATGAAGCACCGTCGCGCCCATGTTCGCCGGGTATTGTGGAACCCGGTCCTGCGCGGCTCCCATGACTCCATGGTCCGCCAGAACGAGGAAATCGACCGCCTGCAGCTCCCTCGGATCGCCGATGACAACCAGCTTATGGAGCTGGAACGGAACCAGGAACTGGTTCCAATCCAGGAAAGCCGTGCCCTGTTTATTGCGCCAAACATCAAGTCAGACAAGCGTTATGCCCGTCCGTGGGTGAACCAGTTTCTTTTTGACCTGAGTGAAGCCTATTACGCCGAATTCCGGCAGCCGTTACAGGTCACATCGGCCGTACGCACCATGGAACAGCAGCACAAACTGCGCCGGAGCAACCGCAATGCAGCCCCGGAAAATGGTGAAAATGCATCATCCCATCTGGCCGGCATTACCGTGGACCTGGCCAAGCGCGGACTTACACGCGCCCAGCATGCGTGGATGGAAGAGTATCTGAAGAATATGCGTGACCAGAACCTGATTGAAGTGGCAGAAGAACACCGCCAGGCCTGTTTCCACGTAATGATTTCCGATCGTTATACAGAATGGCGCGAGGCGAACACGGCGGCTGATAAAATTGCCCGTGAATGAACCAGCTTAAATCTTTCGCCACCTTTGCTCTGACCTTCAGCATCGCCTGTTCCCTGCCTGTTGTTTCACAACAGAAGAAAGCCACCAAACCATCATCGGCAAAGACTGCTTCGGCCAAGACAACGAAGCCTAAGCCCGACTCCGCCCAGGCGATCCACCAGTCCGCCATCATCATTGATACGCATGCGGACACCCCACAGCGGTTTCTAGATGAGAACTTTGATATCGGCCAGAACGCTCCCGTTTCCGAAGGCCATATTGATCTGGGCAAGATCAAGCAGGGCAATCTAGGCGCTGAGTTCTTTTCCATCTGGGTGGAACCGGAATTCAAGGGCCATTATGCCAAGCGTGCCATGGACCTGATTGACAGCGTCTACCTTCAAGCGGCGCGCCATCCAGACAAGATGACCATGGCATTCACCGCCGATGACATTGTCAAAGCGCATAATGAGCATAAGTTCGCCGCGCTCATGGGCATTGAAGGCGGCCACGCCATTGAGAATGACATTCACCTGCTGCGCGACTTCTATCGCCTGGGTGTTCGCTACATGACGCTGACGTGGTCGAACACGAACGAGTGGGCGGATTCATCCGGCGACATCCAGAATCCCAACGTAAAGCACTACAACGGCATGACGGACTTTGGCAAAGACGTGGTCCGCGAAATGAACCGCCTGGGCATGATCGTGGATATCTCGCACGTATCTGACGCAACGTTCTATCAGGCGCTGCTGATCAGCCAGGCGCCCGTGATCGCGTCGCATTCGTCGTCAAGGGCACTCACCAATCATCCGCGCAATATGACCGATGACATGCTGAAGGCCGTGGCCCTCAACAACGGCGTGGTGATGGTCAACTTTTATTCGGCGTTTATCGATCAGGCGTACCTGAACGCATCTTCGGATCCGGAGAAGGTCAAGCAGCGAGATGCTGAAGTGGAAGCCTTTAAAAAAGCCCATCCGCACCCAGATGGCAATCCGATTGGCTATAACGAAACCGTGGCTATGGAGAAGAAGTGGGCGGCACAATTTCCGCGCCCGCCATTCAAGTCATTGATTGATCACATTGATCATGTTGCCAAAGTCGCAGGCATTGATCATGTTGGTCTGGGATCTGATTTTGATGGCGTGACTTCCCTGCCTCAGGGCATCGACTCCGCGGCTGATCTGCCGAAGATTACCGAAGCCCTGCTGCAGCGCGGGTATTCGGCCGACGATATCCGAAAGATTCTGGGCGGCAATCTGTTGCGAGCCATGCGTGAAGTGGAAGCGACGGCCAAGCGCCTTCAGGAGGAACGCAAGGAATCAGATGCGCTCTCGTTTGCTGACGTTGAACTCAAGGTTCGCAACAAAGTGAGTTCTGTCCATCTGATCGACATCCTGAACCAGCATGGAGTGAACTTTGCTCTTACACCGGAGCTACGGTCGCAACTGAAAGCCGGAGGCGCGGATGATGCGGTGCTGGATACGATTGCGAAGTCGAAGCGGTGACGAGATCGTTGCGTAGTGCCGCCCCTACGGGGCTCGCACCTTGAATATCCTTTTCCGGGCACTTCCGTGCCCGGCTACAGATTGTTGCGTCCCTTCGGGACTTCGTTAATTCCGCAGAAATAAAAACCGGCAGCGGCTCTACCTCGCCACTGCCGGATTCAACTGTGCAAAAGCGAGGAGGGAATCTCTCAGTGCACAGAATTTCTGGACGTACTACCTAGCTTTACGGATGTAGATATTGCCGTTGAAGTTCTTGAACTGAATTTCCTGGCCGCCGCCGTTGATCTTGCCACGCACGGTCTTATCGATTTTCACGCGATACTTGCCGCCCTGGCTGCGCCCATCCTCCACTACCTGCTGCGGAGCATTGGCCGTGAGTTGGACGTCAAAGTCACTGAAGACCTCGCCGTTGTCAGTGCGTATGTTGACGTTGGCCTTTAAATCGCCAGGGAAAGTCACGTCGATATCTCCATTGAGTGAGCTGAAAGCCATCGCCTTCAGCGGATCAATGCGATTGAATGTGGCCAGTACTTTTCCGTTGAGCGCATGGGCCACCACGCTGCCTCCAACATTCTTCAGGATCACTTCCCCGTTAATGTTGTCGATATCGAGCTCGCCATCGACTCCGGTGACTGTGATGTTGCCATCGTTCACAGTTTTGAGTGAGAGTGACGTATGCACAGGGACCGTGACCGTGATATCCACTGTGCGTTGAATGGCGTCCGTGCCGATGCGCACCTGGTTGTTCTCCGCTTCCACGTTGAGCCCGGTGGAAGTCATGGGTATGCGCTTCATGCCAGCCGATGCGCCATCGCGTCTCTCGCCGCGATCTACGCGTTCACCCCGGCCTTCGCGCCCTTCATCCCGAGCATGGGCTTCCACCACGATTTCCTTTACATCAGCGCCCTTCACGGTGATGCTGCCGTTCAAAAGATGTGCCCTGACAGAAGCTGGGCGAGTGGGATCAGCCAGCGGCACTTGAATGCGGTTGTCACTCTGGGCATATGCCGGCGTAGTGATCAAGGCCGCAAGGACGATCGTTATGAGATAAGAGAAATAATTTAGCTGTTTCATAGGATTAGTTTTCACCGTTGTTCATGAAGTTTAGTTATGACGTTCAAGAATGCGAATGTCTCCGTTTAGATTTTCCGCCTTGATCTCCGTGCCGCCGCTGCCGATGCGGCCGCCGGTAAAACGATCAGACCGAAAAACAAACTTACCATTGCGTTGTTCGCCGCTTACCTGCCGCGCAGGCAAAGAGGTCATTTCAAAGTCGCTGAAGACAGAGCCGTTAAAGGTCTTGAGACGGAAGTCGGCAGACAAACCGTGAGCGAAGGTCAACTCCACACTGCCGTTTACGGTCTTGAAATCTGAGGCCTGCTTTGGATTTTCCCTGAAGCTTGCTTTTACCCCGCCATTCACCGTGTGCGCTTCGCCCGAGCCGGCGATATCCTGCATTTCAATGGGGCCGTTCACGTTGTGAACCAGGAACGTTCCGCTTATACCGCGGACATTCACGTGGCCGCCATTCACGGTTTTGAGCTTTATGTCCAGTGTGCGCGGGACTTGTAGTTGAAAGTCAAAGCTCACGGAATAACCACGGTCACCGTGCCAGCCGTTGCAGCCGTCATTGCAGTTACAGCGGAACGGCCCATCAACATAGAGCTTGAGGAGGTCAGGCTGCTCAGTGATATCCAGCTTGACCTCTTTTTTAGCGGTTTCGATTTTCTCTTTGGATTCAGCATGAATGGTTTTGTTTACCACCATCTGCACCTGGTTGCCATCGACCGCCACTACTTCAATGAATCCATGGATGTTGTCCACTTCCAGCGTACGGCGGTCGGCGCTGAGTGTGAACGTCTTGCGGATGGTCTCCTGTTCCTTCAGCGGCATGTCGGAATCGAAGTCGCCGTGATGCTGTTCTTCGTCCATGTCGGGACCCTCTACGTCGATATCACTAACTTCAACGTTGGTCTCGACATCACCTTTTTCCACCTCAACATCTCCGACTTCGACATTGAGATCGCCGACTTCCACGTCATGATGTTCCATCTGTTCGTCATCAGCCTGCGAACGCCTTGCTTCAACCTGTGGACTTGGCTTGTGACTTGTAGATTTTGGCGCCGGTGGCGCGGCCTGAACCTGGGCTGCGCCGCGATGCGTGATCAGCATGATGGCCAGAATGACCATGATTGCCAGCAGCATGAATATCCTGATTTTAGGCATACTTCTCCTTCCTTGATTTCTCAGGGTGTTGCTTCGTCCTTGTCTCTGTTTAACTGAGTTGTTGTATGCCCAGGTCCGCCCGCTTGCGGACTGTGGGGTCTGTCTTTGGGTCCGATTGAAACTGTTTCAGCTGGGGAACAATGCTGGAATCCTGCAGGTCGACCAGCGTATCAATGAGCGCGATCTGCACCATAGGCGATTGCTGCGGCTGCAAGGAATCTTTCAGCCCTTTGCGAATGTCCGGACGGCTGCTGTAACGGCTGAGGGCATCAAGGGCCGCCAGACGCACATCCACGCTGTTGTCATAGCGAAGTGTGTGCAGCAAGGCCTCCAGCACTTTCCCGTCAGGCTGCTTCTGGTCCATGCTGAAGCTTACGCCCTGCAATCTTTCACTGGGCGATTGTTGCTTCAGCATTGAGACCACCACCAGTGACTGCATGTTCACCAACTCCTGCTGGACCGCCGCAAGCTGGGAGGTTTGTTTGGTGTCACGCTCAAGATATCGACCGCCAAAGAAGCCGGCGAGCAACAGCGCAACCGCCCATCCCACGCTGAGGGCAGGAGTACGCAGCCATGCCATGACCGCCCCGAAATCAAGAAACTTATTGCGCTCGCTTTGCAGGTTACGATGCTCCCAGCGGCCTTCCTGATAGGTTTCCAGCATGGCATTGAAGCGCGTAGCGAGGACAGGACTAGGCTGTTCTGGCGGCAGTGCTCCCAATTTTTGCCACAATGCAACTTCTTCAGCACAAGCCCCGCACCCTTCAAGGTGAACTTTAACCATGTTCATCTCTTCCGGTTGCAAACGGCCGTGCAGATAGTCCGGCAACAACTGGCTGATCTCTTCACAGCTTTTATTCTCAAACCTCTGCGTCATTGCAAACTCCCGGAGCTGGGCCATGCTCCCGATCCTTTGGTCCCCGACTTGCGTATTAGCTTGCCACTTTCGAGCGCATGAAAAATCTCACGCAATTCCTGTAATGCCCGATGGACCCTGACCTTGACGGTGTTGACCTCGCAATCCATCATCTGGGCAATCTCCTCATACTTCAGGTCCTGATACCGGCTCAGGATCAGCACCTCACGCTTCTCTTCCGGTAATTCCATCAGCGCACTTTGCAGCAGAGCAGCTTCCTGTTTCTGCTGCGCTTCATCCCTGGGCACAATGGCGGGTGACATTTCAGGCTCCAAACTTGTCTCCGGCTTGGTCTTAACTCTGCGCCAGTGATCGGTGCGTGTATTGCGCGCGATCTGGTACATCCAGGCGCGGAACGCGGTATCTCCGCGGTAGCTCTGCCGGTATTTCAAAATGCGAAAGAACACTTCCTGCACCAGGTCCTCGCTCAAGGCACGGTCACCGCACAACTTCAAGTAAAAGTTGAACAGCGGCACCTGGTAGCGCTCAAACAATATGCCCAGACTATCGCCGACGCCGCTGCGCACCTGCACCATCAGCTCCTCGTCGGACATCGGGTTCGTCTTCATCATGTGCTACTGGATTATGTGCTGCTGGAGTGCCGTTGCTGTTCCTTTCACTTCTGCTTACATTTGCTGCCAAACCGGGCTTGCAAAAATGATTACCGGGCCTGTAAAGGAAGGTTACAGGATATTTTCAAGCAGTGGGAAAGGCGGGTAAGTTTCAGGGACCATTGGCTTTACTTCTTTTCTGGATGCGTTTCTAATAGAACGTTACTTCCCTTACAGGAGAGATGAATGTTGCATCGTAGCGTAGTGATTGTGTTGTCCCTGAGTCTGACGGTTGCGGCCCAGACGCCGAAAACGTCCGCGAAGTCTGCGCCTGCCGCCGTGCCAAAAGCCGTCTTCCACACTTCAGTGGGCGACATTACCTGCGAACTCTTTCCCGACAAGGCACCCAAGACGGTGGAGAATTTTATTGGTCTGAGTACCGGCAAGAAGGACTGGACCAACCCGCGCGACGGCAAGGCCATGCACGGTACGCCGCTTTATGACGGAACCATTTTCCATCGCGTGATACCGAACTTCATGGTGCAGGGCGGCGATCCACTGGGCCAGGGCATCGGCGGTCCGGGCTACAAATTTGAAGATGAATTTGATCCCAGCCTGGCGTTTGATCGTCCCGGACGTCTGGCGATGGCGAACTCCGGTCCCGGCACCAACGGCTCGCAGTTCTTCATCACTGATATTGCAACGCCATGGCTGAATAATCGCCACACGATCTTTGGACAGTGCAACGATGCCGGAGTGGCCCTGGTGAAGAAAATCGAACAAGGCCCGTGCACAGGTGGGACGGCATGCGGCGGCAGCAACACCAAGCCGCAGGAGCCCGTCCAGATCAAGCACATTGAGATCACCGGCGCCGGCGGCTCAGCTTCAACAGGCAAAAAAGAATCAAAGACGCATGTATCCACAACCGTGCCAAAAAACATCGCTTCCAAATAGCAATACTAATCAAGAGAAGGAGTTTCATGTCCCGCCAGCCAGGAACATACGCAACATTTGACACAACTGAAGGCAAGATTGTCTGCAAGCTGTTTGAAGCCGAAGCGCCTATCACCGTAAAGAACTTTACCGACCTTGCTGAAGGCAAGCGCAGCTGGAAGGATTCCGTCAGCGGCAAGGGCGGCGACGGCCCGCTGTATAGCGGCACGATTTTTCATCGCGTGATTCCGGACTTCATGATCCAGGCCGGCGATCCCAGCGGCACAGGAATGGGCGGCCCCGGCTACAAATTCGGCGATGAGACAAAAGGTTCCGCGCACAAATTTGACAAGCCGGGCAAGCTAGCCATGGCGAATGCCGGCCCGGGCACGAACGGATCGCAATTCTTTATCACCGTGGCCGCAACACCGTGGCTCACCGGCAATCACACCATTTTCGGCGAGGTGATTGAGGGTCAGGACGTGGCTGATAAGATTTCCAAGTTAAAAAAAGGCGCGCAGGACAAACCCGTTACGCCGGTGACTATCAATTCCATTGCGATTGATCGCGTAAGCTAAAACAGAGGACGATTGGAACCGGTTAAAGTCGTCATCTTCATCATTGCGTTTTTAGCGCTATTTCTGTTCGGGAGGATGTTGTCCTCCCGGGCAGAGGTTCGCGCGAACCACCTGCCTGTTCCCGATCCCGAACACAACAACCCTCAATCCAACGTCTACGTTATGCCTGCGGCCGTGGGTACAAGGCTGGCGGAAAACCTGAGCGACCCCGGCAGCCCGTCAAAAAGTAAACACGCACTGACAGGGGCGGAAATTCCGTTTCCTTTTGCGGCACCCCCGGTGAAACGCGACGATAAAGGCAGATTCAACCGTCCGTATTACCTCAATTACTACTTCCGGCAAATTGACCTGGTGGAGGGCCCGCCTGACCGTACGAGCTTTTGCGACCACCTCACGATCGTCTATCAATATCCTGAGACTTCGGGCATCTGGGAAATTGAGCACCTGGTGGCGACGCCTACCGGCCTGCGCGACTACATGAACCGGTCAGACTTTGATTCACTTTATCTTGATCACTACACAGTGATTGTTCGTGAGTGGAACCTTGCCACGATCCTGCGCACGCTGATGGAAGAACAGATGCGAGCGTTGGAGGCGAACGCCGAAGATAGCGATGATAAAGAAGAAAAAGGACCCACGCCGTTGATGTAGTGGTGGCCACCCTGTTTTTCAGATGTTCCTGAATTGGCCTCAGTATCCCCCGGCTTCATGATCGCATGGGCTCTGAATTCGCCTCGGATGAACTCATTCCCTTTATGTCGCTCCGCTTGCGCTGCGCTCCTGCCTACGGCAGTGAGGTAGTGCGTCTTTGGTTCAGCTTACCCCGCCCTTTTCCCTCAGCACGTTTTCTTCGAAAACCGCGCCTCGGGAACGGACGGGGCTAGACTGTGTCGCGCCTTCGGCGCTTTGTGAATGGGCGGTCCGGAAGGCGACGTTTCGTACAAAATAAAAACGCCGCTCAATAAGCGAGCGGCGCGTTTTTGAATTTGAGTCGAAACTAGATCCCAAGAACCTTGATCAGTTCAGCCACTGAGTCTGCGCTTTTCTGCAGGGCAGCCTGCTCGTCAGCGGTAAGTTTAATTTCGATGATCTGTTCCAGGCCGTTGGCGCCCAGTTTGCACGGTACGCCAACGAACAGATCTTTGATCCCGTATTCGCCCTGCAGGTAAACAGCGCAGGGCAGAATCTTCTTCTTGTCTTTCAGGATGGCTTCCACCATCTCTGTTGCGGCTGCTGAGGGTGCGTAATAAGCGCTGCCGGTCTTGAGGTATTTCACGATTTCGGCGCCGCCATCGCGTGTGCGCTGGACAATCGCGTCGAGACGGTCTTTGGCGATCAGTTCGGTGATGGGAATACCGGCAACCGTCGAGTAGCGCGGGAGAGGAACCATGGTGTCACCATGGCCGCCGAGGACGAAGGCGGTGACGTTTTCCACCGAGACGTTGAGTTCCTGGGCGATGAAGGTACGGAAGCGCGATGAATCGAGCACGCCAGCCATACCCAGCACGCGATTGCGGGAAAACTTGCTGAGTTTGTAAGCAGCCTGCGCCATGGCGTCCAGCGGGTTCGATACCACGATCAGGATGGCGTTGGGCGAGTTAGCGGTGATCTTGGCCACCACGTCCTGCATGATCTTGTAGTTGGTGTTCAACAGATCATCACGGCTCATGCCCGGCTTGCGGGCGATGCCGGCGGTGATCACCACAATGTCAGAGTTCGCGGTGTCAGCATAATCATTGGTGCCCAGCACAAACGAGTCGCGCTTTTCCACCGGCATGGCTTCCAGCAGGTCAAGGCCCTTGCCCTGGGGAACGCCTTCGAGGACGTCAATCAGCACCACGTTGGCCAGTTCTTTTGAGGCGATCCAGTGGGCGGCCGTTGCGCCCACGTTGCCTGCTCCTACAATTGTTACCTTCTTGCGCATTGAAAATCCTTCCTGTTGATGAACAGATATTTTAAACTGCGGTCTTTTTGCGGCGGTCCACCATGTTATCGATCATGTGTCCGGCAAATTCACTGGTCTTAACCTTGGTTGAGCCCGGCATCTGGCGCTCAAAATCGTACGTAACAAACTTTTGCCCAATGGTGGCTTCCAATGACGTCTCAATCAAGCGGGCCGCTTCCACCCATCCCATATAGTCGAACATCATCACGCCGGAAAGTATGACCGATCCGGGATTGATCACGTCTTTGTCTGCATACTTGGGAGCCGTGCCGTGCGTGGCTTCAAAGATGGCATGCTGATCGCCCACGTTTGCGCCTGGGGCAATACCGAGCCCGCCAATCTGGGCCGCGCACGCATCAGAGATGTAATCGCCGTTGAGGTTGGGTGTGGCCAGAATGTCATACTCTGCGGGGCGGATGATGACCTGCTGGAAGATGGAATCGGCAATGCGATCATTGACCATAATCTTTTTCTTCCAGGCACCGTTGCCGTGGGTTTTGCCGATCGAGTCCAGAACGTCTTTCACTTCGGCATAAACTTCCTTGCGGAAGCTTTCGGCGGCAAACTCCATTCCCGGCTCGACCATGGCGGCGTTGGCCTCAACGGTGAGGTTGGCGTCCTTGTCCTTGTTATCGAGAATCCAGCTTTCACGCTCAGTGACAATCTGGTCGCGGAATTCATCGCGCGCGACTTCATAGCCCCATTCACGGAAGGCTCCTTCGGTAAACTTCTGGATGTTGCCTTTGTGAACCAGCGTGACCGAGCGGCGTTTCTCTTTGATGGCATGCTGAATCGCCATACGTACCAGGCGTTTGGTGCCGAAGATGGAAATCGGCTTGATGCCGATGCCGGAGTCTTCGCGGATACGCTTGTTGGTTCCCTTCAGCATGTCATTGTTCAGGAAATCAATCAGCTTCTTTACTTCCGCGGTTCCCTGCTTCCATTCAATGCCGATGTAAACGTCTTCTGTATTCTCACGGAAGATCACGACGTTGAGCTGCTCAGGATGTTTCACCGGCGACGGTACGCCGGCGTAATACTTTACGGGACGAATGCAGGAATAGAGGTCGAGGATCTGGCGGAGCGCGACGTTGAGCGAGCGAATACCGCCGCCGACTGGCGTGGTGAGAGGCCCCTTGATGGCCACATGCAGATCTTTTATGGCGTCAACGGTTCCCTGAGGAAGCCAGTCATTGAACTTGGTAAAGGCCTTTTCGCCGGCAAAGACTTCATACCAGTGGATCTTGCGCTTGCCACCGTAGGCCCTGTCTACCGCTGCGTCAAACACGCGCACGGAGGCGGCCCAAATGTCGCGGCCCGTACCATCGCCTTCGATGTAGGGAATGATGGGATTGTCAGGAATCTGCAGCTTTCCATCTTTGTAAGTAATCGGGCTTCCCCCTGCGGGAAGCGAAGTGCCATTATATGAAGACGCCATGGTTCCTCCACGGTTTGATTTCAGCGTGTCATGCAAACTTATTAAGGTACCATCCGGCGCGAAGGCTGCGCAATTTGCACCGGAAATGGTGTTTTAATCGGCTTGGATTATTTCTGGGGAGGTGGAGTCTTTTGGGCTTCGCCGGTACCGTTACAAGGAGTACAGCGCATTCCGTCTTTAATGCCGGAACCCTGGCATCGTGGGCAGAGATTAGTTTTGGATTTCGTAGTTTCTGACATATAACGTCAATCATACGCCCTATCGCATAGGGATGCCGTTTGTTTTCCCAGCCGATCCCTCAAAAGCATACAATCTAGTGTTTTATTGAGAGCTGACCTATGATGCGCGTCACACTATTCTTCAGTCTGTTGGTAGTCATGTTGCTGCCAGGCTCCAGCTACGCAGCTGAGAATCAATATCTATGGAAGGTTTCACTGGTGCAGGCTGCTCCCGGCAAGCTGCCGGAGTTGATCGACCTGTATAAGCAGCGCAGCAACGCATTGACGGCCGTGGGCGATGAACTGCCTCTATGGATGCGCCATAGCCAGGGCGACCATTGGGACCTGATGATCCTGACGCCCATGGAAGGCTATTCGATCTTCTACCAGCCAGAACGAGTGGCCAAAAGAGAGAAGATCATGCAGGCGTCGGCGGAGAAGTTTAAGGCCGACATTGCATGGCAGGAAGATCTGTTTGCTTATGGGCCAATCCTGGGCGACCTGCGGAAAGCCTTCTCTAACGGAGCGTTTTTTCATGTGGAGATGTTTGTGGTGTTGCCGGGAATGTTTGCCGATCTCTACAAAGAACGCGAGATGGAAAATACCTACGCCAAGGCCATCAAGGAGCCGGAGAACTTTATCTTTGTGCGGGACCAGGGCGCGGCGTGGGACATTTTTACCATCGGCGTGTTCCGCGACTTGAAGCACTATGCAGAGAGCGCGGACGTTACTCCGGCCGACGCGCAGGCAGCGGCGAAGGCTGCCGGCTTCAACGCTCCCAGCGAGATAGGGCCGTATCTGCGCCGGTTTATACGCGAGCACCATGACACGCTGGCGGTGGGGATCAAGTGACGAATTAGATGGCGCGAACCACTACCAGCGTCATATCGTCAAACTGAGGGGCGCCGGCGGCAAAGGCATCGGCATCGGCAAGTACCGCGTTCACAATCTCGTCTGCTTTTGTCCCACAGCGTTCCTCAATCGCCTTGAGCATGCTGTCTTCGCCCCATTCTTCGTCCCTCAGGTTCATGGCTTCACTCACGCCGTCAGTGTAAGCCACCAACATGTCTCCCGCGGACAGCATTACTGTGCGCTGCTCATAAGGCATGTGATCGATCAGACCTACTACGGTGCCGCTCGCCTCAAGCCGCTCCACCCGGCAATCGCAGGGCAGATCGCCTCGGTTCTTTTCGTAGTGCGCATGGATTTGGCAACGACGCAGCAGCATCGGCGGATTGTGTCCGGCATTCACGTAATTCAACTGACGCTGTGATGGATCATATTCCGCGTAAAAGAAAGTCGCGTAGCGATTCGAGGAAGAAGCTTCATATACCAGGTGGTTGATGTTACTCACGACAAGGGCCAGATCGCTGGAGGCGGCCAGTGCCTGGCCGCGCAGACAGGCTTGCAGGCTGGCCATCATGAGCGCCGCTGAGATTCCCTTCCCGGCGACATCCCCAATGGCAATACCGAGTTTGCCTTGGGGCAAAAAGATAAAGTCATAATAGTCCCCGCCCACACCCAGCGCAGGCCGGCACTTACCAAAGTACTCGAGTCCGGCAATCGGAGGGAGATGCTGGGGAAACAACCGTTCCTGCACTTCCCGCGCGATCTCAATCTCGCGATTTAGCTTTTCACGTTGGACCATCTCACGTGCCATGGCATCCGTGAGTCGAGCATTTTCCAGGGCCATTCCCGTCTGTGCCGCGACAGATTGCAGTAAGCGCAAGTCTGATCGTGAATAGGGCTCCTCTGAAAGTTTCTGGCCCAGACTGATAAACCCCAGCAGCTTGTCACGTGTACTAAGAGGCAACAGCAGTTCAGCATGCAGTTGGAGAAGACGGGCGCGCTCGTCTGCGGAGATTTCAGTTTCACTGTTCACCCATGAATTGGGGTCGTCCATGTAAACGCGGGCCGGCTGCCGCTCTGCCAGAAGCTGTTTCACTGTGCCGGCGTCGGGTGCGAACTGCAGATTAAGTAAGTCCGAGTACCCCAATTCATAGGCTGGCAAGTATGGGCCCGAGTTGTTCAGTAGTACTGCCACCTGGCGGACGTGGAGTGAATCGGCTATGCGTTGCGCGACGATTTGCAGCAGCGCCTTCGGCTCAATGATGGTGCGGACTTCATCACTCAAATCCGTGAGGATTTGTTCGGCGTCATACGCATCGCGGAAGAACCTGCGGTCTGTCCACGCGCGCAGCTTTGCCGCACCGTGACGTAAGAGAAAAATGGCAAGAAAGCCCAGGGCGATGGCTTCAATCTTCTGGGAACGATTACGGCTGGCATCTGTGGCCAGGGTTGCGGCTGCGAAGATAACCACGGACGAGGCAATGATCCGAAACGCCACCACACCATTGCTGGCAAGCGCATATTGCAGCCCCTGGCGAAGCGCTACTCGCACGTCCACAGCGCGATGTACCACGATCACGTACGCCAACGTAAGTGGAAAAAACAAAACGAGCAGCAGGAAGATGAACAACAGCCAGGACGGAATCAGTTGTTCGGGAAGTACGCCCTTAAGAACACTTACCAGTGTGATTGAGATGGCCGGCACCAGAGAGACAAACGTGCCAACATATAACAAGGCCAGACGCCGCCTGGCATCTGGCGATCCCGCCAGGCGATACTTCACTGCGAGAGCGATGGTGAAGAAACCAATCGACAAATAGACAGCCAGGCGTATGAAGGGCGCCATGGGGGTTAGCAACTCCAGCCATGCAACTGTCTGATAATCGTGATAGCCGGCAAGGTTGATATAGAGCGAGGTTAGCGTGTCGAATGCGAGAGGCGGGAGCAAAACCCACATCAAGACCTTACTCAATGTGCGCCATCGGCCTGGAGGGAACGGTTCAGGGAAATAGATTCCAAAAAGCAACATCCATGCCGGCCATGTCCCGCTCAAAATGGCCCTATATCCAATGGAGACGTAATAGATCCATCCTGGCCATCTCTCGGTCAACGACCCCAGGAGAATCTGGGTGAAACCAAGAAGCACCGCAAGCAGCAACCATGCCATGTGATCGCGCGGACGAGCAAGCACAGTCCAGAATCCCAGCCCAATACAAAAAACAGGCACAAAGATGCCCAGCGTCACATAAATGATCTGATTGAGGCTCCATCGGGTGGCAGTAACCCGCTCCTGCAACCGAACATTTACGGTCCTGGTTACAGCGCCTGAAGAAAAGGTCACGGCGATCGTGTCGCCGGCCCTGGAGGCTGCCAGTAGGGTGGCTAAATCGGCCAAGCCACGGTAAGGGCGCCCGTTCAAAGCAAGAAGCAAATCGTTCTGGCGCATACCTGACTTTTCGGCTGCACCGAAGACCCGGCCAATATGGTTGTCAGAATCGGAAATGCCAAAGGGCACGTTGACCACGGACTGTGGCCATACGAGCGCACGCAAGTTGTCGCGCTGGTTGAACCATTGAAAAATACCCGTGGCAGCAAGCAGCACGGCGATGACGGTGTATTGCCACTTCGCCGAACGAGATCCCGGGAGTGCCGTGGCAGACAGGGGCGGGTTAAGGGATGGCGAGAGGACGTTCAATGGAGCCAATTCTACATGTGAATTTGAAGATCTATGGCCGTTTTATTATGGTCGTTTTGCACCCGCGCAGGGATAGCTTCATTTCTTTTCACTGCGATCTCGATAAAGGCCAGAGCGGCGCGGCTGCGGGCTTTGTCTTTGCGGAATACGAGAGTTAGCGTGCATTATCCATTTTGAAGGCTTTACCGCTTGCACAAGACCTGGTTTTCTTCGCTCCAGTGCTTGAGGCTTTTTTGAAGACCCGGGCAAGATCAAAAGTGATTGGTATTTCGCGATTCTTAAGTTTTTTTGTAAGAACGTTATGAGGCGCTCGTAGGGAAAAACCGCCTGTCAGTCCAAGACCAACCGTGAATTGGTCCAGGCTCACAATCGTCGATTGTTCCCGGCTGAACACTAGAACAGGTGAATGCCACGCTTGATGTCCACCGGAGCTAGCCAGTGCGAAAACAAAATAATTGTTGTCTGGGGTCCACGCCGCATTTTCTACGCCAAAACCATGTTCGCCGTCCGATGAAGAATAATCCAGCGTACATAGCAGGCGCCCATCGCGTCCGTAAAATTTTAAGAGACTCTCGCGCGTTGCGTCGGGGATCTTTTTGAACAGAATGGCAGCACGGTCACCTGCGGGCGTCTTGTATTCTTTTTGTGAGTTTTGCATTTGCGCCAAACAGGGTGCAAAAACAGCAGCGAGCAAAACCACGGCCAATACATTCATCCTATAGTTCCATTCTTTGCAATCAAGCTCAAACACGCGCAGGTATAGCTTCATGTCTCTTGACTGCGATCTCAATGAACGCAAGGGCTGCGCGGCTGAGAGCTTTGTCCTTGCGAAAGACGAGTGCGAGGTCGCGGCGGATGGATGAATCGGCCATAGCAAGAGTGGCGAGCACTCCCGCCTTTACGTCTTCCATGACATTGGAGCGGGCGATGAAGCCGATGCCTACATCGGCGGCGACGAAGCGCTTGAGCAGTTCGCTGGAATCCAGTTCCATGGCAATCTTCGGTTTTAGCCGGCGTTCATGGAACATGTTGGCCAATGCGTCACGCGTACGGCCGACTTTAGGCAATAAGACGGGATACTTGGCGACGTCGGCGGCGGTCGCCTTCTTCATACGGCTCAGGGGATGATGCGGCGGAACAATGATGACGAGTTCGTCGCGATGAATGTTGACGACCGTCATGCGCTTGTCATCGACGGGCGCAGAGACCACGCCGAAATCGACAGAGTTATCGATGATCGATTCCATGATCTTTGCCCGTTCCAGGCGAGTGATCTGCACACCGACTTCAGGATACGAGCGTTTAAATTCGGCAAAGACTTCTGGAAGAATGTGGAGGCAAGTACCTTCATTGGCGCCGACAACGATCTCGCCGCGGGGTACACGCTCCATCTCAGCCACAGTTACCAGCATGGTTTTGCGCGCTTCCAGTATGTTTTCCGCATACTGCTGAAAGACTTTTCCCGCACCGGTGAGGCCCACCTTGCCGCCGCTGCGGTCAAACAGCTTGGCTCCCACCTCTTCTTCCAGCGCCCGTATCTGCGATGAGATGGCCGGCTGCGTGCGGAAGCGCTTCTCTGCCGCGCGGGAGAAGCTGGTGTGCTTTGCGACCTCAAGGAAGGTCTCTAGCTGGTCAAAATCCATGGGTTCGACTATTTTAGCAACTGATCCGATGCGCGCCATCATTTGTGAACAATACGGCGGACCTGGAGTCCTGGAGTTAGTGGACGAGGTTCCTGTTCCCCAACCCGGGCCAAACGGCGTTCTGGTGCGCGTTCACGCCACCAGCGTGAATCCGCTGGACTGGAAGCTGCGCGCAGGATATCTGGCTCCGCTATGGAACCTGCGGTTTCCGGTGATCTGGGGCGCGGATTTTTCCGGCGTGGTGGAAGAAGTGGGACGCGGCGTTACATTGTGGAAGCCGGGTGACGAGGTGCACGGCTTCAAGAACGGCAAAGTCGCCCAGACCTTCCGTGGAACCTATGCGGAATACGCCGTGACTCCGGAAAGTACGCTGGCTCGAAAGCCGGCGAACATCAGCCATGAAGAAGCCGCTGCCCTGCCAGTGGCTGCGATGACTGCGTGGCAAGCTGTGGTGGAGCAAGGTAAAGTCAAAGCCGGCAGCCGCGTGCTGATTCAGGCAGCAGCCGGTGGCGTCGGGGTCTATGCAGTGCAGATTGCCAAGGCTCTGGGCGCCTATGTTGCCGGCACAGCAAGCACCGTGAATCAGGGATTTTTGCGTCAACTGGGCGTTGACCTGCCGATCGACTACACAAGCGAAAAGATTGAGGCGGCAATCTCTGACTACGACTTGGTGATCGACGGCGTCGGCAACCAGGTCTGGCCGAGCTCGTTGAAAGTGCTGAAACCTGGTGGACGGCTGTTGACCCTGGCTCCCGCACTTCCAGCACCGCCGGCCGGGTGGATACAATTCATGACCACGGTGGCCGGAGGCGTGGCATCGGGTATAACCAGGACGCTGCTCAGTGGGAGGAGATTCGGACTGGTAAGAGTGCAGCCCAGAGGAGGGGATCTGGAAAAAATTGACGCACTGGTACAGACCGGGAAGGTGCGGCCAATTGTAGGGAAAGTTTATCCGCTGGAACAGATTGCGGACGCGCATCGCGAAAGCGAAGCAGGCCACGCGCGGGGTAAGCTGGTCATCAGAATTGCAGAAGAAGCTTCTGTGGCGGTAGAGAAATCGAGTACGCACCAGTTACAGGAACATGAAAAACCAGAAAAACATTGATCCGAACCCGGGCGACTTAGTGCGGTTGAAGTTACTACCCCCCGGGCTGCTGAACGACCTGCCGCTCGAAGATCGCAAAGCGATTGTGAAAGCGAGCTCGTCCCCCATGCGATTGGTTGAATATGACGAAGTGGGAAGAGCCGGGCTGCAGTTCACGGACGACAAAGGAATGATCCACATCATTTATGTAAACCCCGACGTGCTCACGGACATCGTGTGAATGCAGGCAAAATGTTAATCTAGAAATCGGGGTACCCGTTTGCCACAATGCCTACCGACCAATTTAACGTTGGATTAATTCAGATGTCATGCTCGCCGGACCCGGACGAGAACCTTCGTCGCGCTTGCGAGAAGGTGCGTGAAGCCGCCAGCAAGGGCGCACACCTTGTCTGCCTGCCGGAGCTGTTTCGCGCGCAGTATTTCTGCCAGCGTGAAGACACCGCGCTGTTCGATCTGGCTGAACCGATTCCCGGGCCGACCACGGAAGCATTGGCGCCGATCGCGCGGGAACTCAAGATTGTGATTGTGGCTTCGCTGTTTGAGAAGCGAGCTCTCGGCCTGTATCACAATACAGCAGTAATGATTGAGAACGACGGCACCATCAAGGGCATCTACCGCAAGATGCACATCCCCGATGATCCTCTTTATTACGAGAAGTATTACTTCACTCCGGGCGATCTTGGCTTCAAGGCGTTTGATACGAGTGTGACGCGCATGGGAACGCTGGTGTGCTGGGACCAGTGGTATCCGGAGGGAGCACGGCTAACGGCGCTGCAAGGCGCGAATATTCTTTTTTATCCGACGGCGATCGGCTGGCATCCGGATGAGAAGGCTGAATATGGCGAGGCACAGCATGATGCATGGAAGACAATCCAGCGCGGGCATGCGATTGCCAATGGCGTGTTTGTTGCCGTGGCCAACCGCGTAGGACATGAGTTTGGCGATGTGCGCGGCAATCGCGCGGCGGGCAAGGGCCTGGAATTCTGGGGCGGATCGTTTCTCTGCGATCCCTTCGGGCGTGTGCTTGCTGAAGGCTCGCATGACAAGGAAGAGATCCTGATCGGCAAATGCGATTTGAAGCTGATTGAAGAGACGCGACGCAACTGGCCGTTTCTACGCGACCGTCGCATTGAAAGCTACGGCGGAATTACGCAAAGGTTTATTGACTGATGGTCGCAACGAAATCGGAGATCCGCCAGGAAAAGACAATTTTTGCTGATAAGCCAAGAGCGGGCGCGGACCCAACTCCACGCTCTCTTGGCTACCGCATGCCCGCTGAGTGGGAACCGCACAACGCAACATGGCTGGGCTGGCCGCATAATCGCACAGACTGGCCAGGGAAGTTTGAACCCGTTCCATGGGTCTATGCCGAGATTGTCCGCTACCTGAGCCGTGTTGAGGACGTGAATATTCTTGTCCGCAATGCTGCCGCACGAACGCAGGCACGGGAGATCCTCACGCGTTGCGGCGCCGACCTGAAGCGAGTGAAATTTCATCTTTGGCCGATGAACAGGGTTTGGACGCGCGACTCCGGACCGATTTTCGTTAAATGCGCATCCGAAGCGCAGTCTGTGGCGATCACCAATTGGCGATTCAACGCCTGGGCCAAGTATCCGGACTGCAAGCTGGATAACCAACTACCTGAGCGCGTGGCCAAATTGCTCAAGGTCAAAGCGTTCACGCCAGTGGTGGAAAGATACGGCAAGCCTTACCACGTGGTGCTGGAAGGCGGCAGCATTGACGTAAACGGCCAGGGACTGATGCTCACCACAGAAGAATGCCTGTTAAGCAAGGTACAGGAACGCAATGCCGACATTACACGCGGCGGGCTGGAAAAAATCTTCAAGGACTATCTTGGCGTTGAGAAAGTCATCTGGCTGGGCCGGGGCATTGCCGGTGATGACACTCACGGACACGTGGATGATATCTCACGGTTTGTTGCGCCGGAGGTGATTGTGACCGCAGTGGAAAAGAGCAAAGGCGATGCCAACTACGAGCCGCTTCAGGAAAACCTGTTCCGCCTGCGTGCCGCCACCGACATGAATGGCCGGAGATTGAAGATTGTGGAGCTACCTTTGCCGCGTCCCGTGATTTTCAAGAAGCAAAGGCTGCCGGCGAGCTACGCGAACTTTTATATCGCCAATAACCTGGTGCTGGTGCCCACGTTCAACGATCCGAATGACCGAGTGGCGCTGAACGTCCTGACGGATGTTTTTCCCAGACACGAAGTTGTGGGGATTTATTGCGGTGATTTCATCTGGGGCCTGGGCGCGATCCATTGCGCTACGCAACAGCAGCCGGGGTAGACCTCGCACTTAACCCGACCGACACTCGCATCGCGGAGGCCTCTTCGCAATTAGGAGACGCAGCAAGCTACGTCTCTACATCAAGAGCATGTCCAACCGTGGGCGTCTATGAATGGTAGGGATCCCTCGCTTCGCTCGGGATAAAGGCGGAGCAGAAGAAAACAAATGCCTTCAAGACCATTTATGTTCGGCGCGATATTCCTGCGCATTCTGGTCCCTGACCAGAACGTCCACTTTGTTGTCGCCGGGAAAAACACCTTTCTGGGAGATGGTGTCATCCCAGGAGTCGAGTGGGTTGTCGGGCGTATCCTCCACCTGCTGGAAATCATTCACGCGGATCTCGACGTAGGCGATCTTCTGTGGAGCGTCGGCGGTCACATTCACGTTGATGTCCCAGCCCATGAGCGGATTTCTTACGTGTGAGATAAGTGTTCTCATTGCGTCTTCCCCAAAATCGTACAAGCAACACGGACGTTTATGCCGCGGCCGTTTTGGGCCGGTATTCAAAGAGTTCAGGATCGGTCTGTTGCAATCTCATTAACGTATCTTTCCAGACGGACGGGATGGCGGGAATCTGCGAGATCTCGCGCTTGGCGGTGAGAGCGTCTTCCATTTTGATGGTATGCGGTTTGTAACCCGTGGCCTGCGTCGCGACCGCCACGGATATATTGCGGGCGCACATTCCTTCCAGCAGGACCATGCGTGTAAGCGCCACCTGGATGTTGGGACCGGAAGTGATTGCGCCGTGATTGGGAAGAATGACGGCAGGATACTTCCCTACTGCTTCAGCAAACGGCTTTACGCGATCTTCAGTGGCGGCAAGGCCGGTGTAATCTTCGTCGACGATGCCCACGTCGCCGGCAAGAATGCAGCTTTCCTGGTCGTAAATCTCGGGAATTTTGCGGAACGTTCCCCAGGTGATAGCTGCCGGAGGATGCGTATGAGCGAGCGCAACGATCTGCGGATTGTGACGGTGAATCACCGCATGCAACGCGATAGTGTCATTCACATAAGGATCGACCGAGGGATCGTGCTCAATTACCTTCCCTTCAAAATCAAAAGTGCAGATGTCAGATGGACGGACGGTGCCAAAGGAGGGGCCGAAGCGATTCATGAGCATGCGATTTTCACCGATCGCAACGCTGAGATGGCCGGCGATTCCGGCACTTAAGCCGGCGCGAAAAAGAGCACGCGCGGCACAACAGATATCAAACTTGAGGGCTTCGGTGGCAGTGGACATATATGTGAACTCCTTGGCTCGGGCCGCAAATTGCCGGCAGGTATACGCTGGCTCAGGCCGTTAATCCTAGCCGCAGCGGTTGAAATCCACAAGGCGCGGCCTTTTGCATTTTAGACTGCAAGACCTCTCCCGCGCACACATCAGCTTCTTATTCACTGGAGTTGCGAAAAAGATCAAGGAGAGTTTGGAAATGGCAAACAACGATCGATATGAAGAGGCTTCGCGGGGCCTCCGCAAAGAAGAGTTATGGAAGGGGGTGGTGGCGGGCATGGTCGGAGGATTGGTAGCGTCATGGACCATGAACCAGGTATTCACCATCTGGAGCAAGATCAATGAAGGCAAGCAGCAGCCGGAACAATCCGCGAAAAAGGGCGAACAGAGCGACCCTGCGACGTTGAAGCTGGCCAGGAAACTCTCCCGCCAGATACTGCAACGAGAGATTTCGGATGAGAAGATACAGGCGGCTGAGGCGGCCGTGCACTACGGATTCGGGACGGTGATGGGTGGAGTTTATGGCGGACTTTCAGAATACGTTCCGCAAGCCAGGGTTGGATTCGGTTCAGCCTATGCAACGGCCTTATTTGTGGGCGCGGATGAGATTGCTGTACCCCTGGCTGGGTTGAGCGGCAGACCGAATGAAGTGCCGGTTTCGAGCCACGTCCTTGGGTTCACAGCGCACCTTGTTTACGGTGTGACAACGGAGTTGGTACGCCGGGGAACGCGCAAACTACTTGCGGCATAGTACATAACACCAAAACAAAAGCAAAAAAAAACTGCCCGGAAGAAATTCTCTCCCCGGGCAGTTGTATTGGTGCGATGAAGTTATTTACGTTTGCGGGCGATGAAACCTGAAACCAGTGAGCCCATGCCCAGAAGTCCCAGGAGTGGCAGCGGCGAAGCGGTTTGCGGCAGCTTCTGGCCGGCCGCGTCGTCCTGATCAGAAGTATGTTTTACAGCGTCCTGATCGGTTGCGGTTGCAGTCTGGCCGGCAGCGCTGGTTGCGCTCTGGTCAGCGGTATTAGGAGCGGTGGTTGCGCTGGGCGCAGCCGCGGCGTTCTGGTCAATGGTGCTCGGAGTGGTCGCGCTCGGAGTAGTAGGAGCTGCCGCGGTGGTCGTTGAAGTTGCACTTTGATCTGTGGTCGTGGTGCTGGCCGCGGGCGCTGCTGCGGTGGTGCTCTGCGCGCTCTGGTCAGTGGCAGGAGCTCCGGTTGCAGGAGCGTTGGTGGCCGGAGTGGAACCCTGAGCTTCAGGAGCCTGGGCGTTGGCGCCAGGAGCCGTAGCTGTGGAGTTAGCCTGCTGTTCAGTTGAGCCAGTGGTTGCGGCGGGTGAGGTCGCGGTCTGGCCGGGGTTAGCGGTCGGCGAAGCAGCGCTCGGGTCGGCAGCCGCTGCGCCGGTGCCTACGGTCGATGGAGACGTCTGGCTGGTTACTGGAGTAGTTGCAGAGGTCTGTCCGGGAGTCGGATTGGCAGACTGTCCGGCAGCCTGGTCTGAAGCGCTGTTGACAGTGGATGTGGCAGACTGTGAGGCCGATTGTGCAGCCTGATCAGCGGTATTTGCGGCAGCACCTGCAGTCTGTCCGGCTGCGGCGCTGGCGGAGTTAGCTGCGCTGGCTGCATCGGCGGATGCGGCGCCCATGGTTCCTGAAGCCTGCTGATTGGTGCAGGTGTCAGAGATCTTGGTGGCAGAAGTTACCTGGAAAGAACCATCACTCGCCTGCGAACCCTGAACCTGTACCTTCTGTCCGTCATACTGCTTAATGGAAGAAGCATCGCCAGAGATGTTGACGGTCTGACCGCTGTCAGAGGTGAGCACCCAGTTGCCGCCGGACTGCTTGAGACATCCGGTCAGAGAGTTTGGTGCAGTGGTGGAAGTAGTGGTGGCGCTTGTGCTAGTGGTGCTTTGTGTGGCGCTCTGGTCAGGCTGCGCAGGCTGGGTAGGCTGCGTCTGCTGAGGCTGTTGCGCATCTGTTGCCGAGGGGCTGGTAGCGGGACTTGTCGAACCGGCACTGCCTGATTGCGCAAATGCCATGCTCGAGGCCAGCATCATTGCCAAAATCAATTTCCTGTTCATGTCTGTTGCTCCTTCGAAGTTCACTTCCCTTGGGTTGTCGAGGCCCCTGCGCTCCGTGCGCATATGAGTCAGTGATTTCAGGTTAGAGACTAGTTAACACTCGCGGGTTGACCGGGTTAGGAAGATTAAAGCAGAGCACCTTTGCTAAGATTTGTTGGCAACCTTAGTTAGGACAAGCTAAACCGCAAGAAATAGTGGCGATGACGAAACCCTTCTCAAATTCAGGCATTGAGCAACTCTCAATCGATGCGGCATGGATGGAACTTGCCCTGGCCGAAGCGAGTAAGGCGGCCGACGCGGGCGAAGTACCTGTTGGCGCTTTAGTCATCAAGGACGGCGAAATCGTTGGACGTGCGGGCAATCGAAACCTGCGCGATCATGACCCTTCCGCGCATGCGGAGATCGTGGCCATGCGCGAAGCGGCACAGCGCGTGGTCAATCACCGGCTGACCGGCTGCGTGCTGTATGCCACGATTGAGCCTTGCGCCATGTGCGCAGGGGCCATCATTCATGCCCGCATTTCCCGCCTGGTGTACGGCGCGAAGGATGTGAAAGCCGGGGCCGCGGGATCAGTGCTGGATGTGATCAACCATCCGCGACTGAACCACAAGCTGGAAGTTGTTTCGGGATTGCTGGAGGACAGGTGTTCGGGGATTCTGCAGGAGTTCTTTCAGCGGAAGAGAGAAAAGCGGGAACCCGACACCAAGACTTGAGTTTTACGAATGTCGACAACAAAATTTCTTCACCTCTTTTTCTACCCCAGCGCACGACGCGTACACCTGGAATCCGGCTCGGCAGCGAGATATTATCGGGAGAACTCCCTGTTGCGGCTTTTTAGCGATTAAGATTGTCGGGATCTCTCGACTACGTCGTCGCATGCGCTCCGACTGCGCTTGATTTCATAACAACGACGGCCCCTCGCGAGAGCCGAGTAAACTTGAGTTTGCAAAGACCAAGACTCGGAACGAAAGGAGCCGCC
>Ga0209863_10000031_pt1 | contig 80043 bp, 70 predicted proteins | sample OrgsoiDNA2013046_FD_185796 | JGI IMG/M metagenome (GOLD analysis project Ga0209863, IMG submission 185796) | Permafrost soil microbial communities from the Arctic, to analyse light accelerated degradation of dissolved organic matter (DOM) -... | ecosystem: Environmental > Terrestrial > Soil >...
GTCTCTGCCTGGGCCTTGCCGCGCCCTTCCGCCATCGCTTCGGCAAAGTTGGCGAACAACACGGTAAACCAAAGCCACAACGTAATTTGCAGGTTGAAGCCGAACCCACTCTTATGCGCCAGTGCATCGCGGACCAGCAGCACCGTCGTCAGCACGCTGCCAATCTCCACCACAAACATCACTGGATTACGTGCCATCTTGCGCGGGTCCAGTTTGATGAGCGCGTCAATCAGCGCCTGCCGTACGATCTTTCCGTCCCACAGCGATTTTGCTTTTGATTTGCTCATTCTAGTAAGTCCTTCCGGCGTACATCTGCAAGTGTTCAAGCACCGGCCCCAGACTCAGCGCCGGAAAGAACGTAAGCGCACCTACAATCACAATCACGCTCACCAGCAGCACGCTGAACAACGGCGTCGTCACCGGGAACGTTCCCTGGGTTGGCGGTGAAGTTTTCTTTCCCGCCAGGTTGCCGGCAATCGCCAGCATGGGAATGATCATCAGGAATCGTCCAATCAGCGTGGCAAAACCGATTGTCAGGCTGTACCAGCGGTTCGATCCCAATCCGGCAAACGCTGATCCGTTATTTCCTGTGGCTGAAGTAAAGGCGTACAAAATTTCCGACAAGCCGTGCGGGCCGGCGTTACTCAGCGTCGCCAATCCAAGGTTCGGCGACAGGGAAGAAATCCCTGCAAACACCAGGATCGATAGCGGAAAGATCAGCGCATAAAGCATGGCCATCTTTACGTCATAGGCTTCAATCTTCTTGCCCAGATATTCCGGCGTGCGACCCACCATCAGTCCAGCGATGAAAACCGCAAGCACCACAAACACCAGCACGCCATACATGCCGGCGCCCACACCACCAAACACCACCTCACCCAGCATGATGTTTACCAAAGGCACCATGCCTCCAAGAGGAGTGAACGAATCATGCATGCTGTTGACGGCGCCGCAGCTTGCGTCCGTAGTCACAGTGGCGAAAAGTGCGGAGTTCGCGATACCAAAACGAACTTCCTTGCCTTCCATGTTGCCGCCAGCCTGCGTTGCTGACGCCTGCTGATTCACGCCTCTTAATAGCGGATTGCCCCTCGCCTCAGCCCAATATGCTGTTGTCACACCAGCAAAAAACAAGACAGCCATCGCCGCGAACACCGCCCAACCGTGGCGCTGCGACCCCGTCATCCGTCCCAGCGTATACGTGAGTCCCGCTGGGATAATGAAGATCGAAAACATTTCCAGGAAATTCGTAAACGGCGTGGGATTTTCAAACGGATGCGCGCTGTTGGCATTCATAAAGCCGCCGCCGTTGGTCCCCAGCATCTTAATTGCTTCCTGTGAAGCTACCGGACCCTGCGCTATCACCTGCTCCTTCAACGTATCCATCGCCGGATTGCCGTCCTGCCCCAACACCGGCTTGCCATCGGCTGTCATTTTCGGGACCTGCTGCGCCTCCACCAGCTTCACCGTTGTATAGGGCTTGAAGTTTTGAATCACACCTTGTGAAACCAGCAGCAATGCATAGATGATGCAGGCAGGCAGCAGCACCCAAAGCGTTGCCCGTGTAGTGTCCACCCAGAAATTCCCCAGCGTCTGTTTCTCTCTTCGCGCGATCCCGCGGATAAACGCCACCGCCAGCGCCATTCCTACAGCCGCCGACGCGAAGTTGTGATAAGCCAACCCGGCCATCTGTGTCAGGTAGCTCATGGTCTGCTCACCGGTATAAAACTGCCAGTTGGTGTTCGTGGTAAACGATGCGGCGGTATTGAACGCTAGCTCCGCCGGCACAGCAGCGAACTTCTGCGGGTTAAACGGAAGCAAATGCTGCGTGCGCTGGATTAAATACAACAGCAGCATGGAAACACCGCTGAACAGCAGCATGGAAGCCGAGTACTCCGTCCAGCGCATCTCATGCTGTTCGTCCACCCAGGTCAGGCGATAGATCAACCGCTCCACCGGACGCAGTACCGGATCAAGAAACGTTCTTTCTCCGCTGAATACACGCGCCATGAATATGCCGGCAGGTTTCGTCACCAGCAGTACAGCGGCCGAGAAGAACAGTATTTGAAACCATCCATTCAGTGTCATCAGAACTTCTCCGGACGCAGCAGTGCATACACCAGATACACCATGAGCGCTGCCGTCAACACAAGCATCACAATGTTTTCAATACTCACACGCGCCTCATTTCAGTCGCTCGCATGCCTTCGTATAGGCCAGCGCGATAATGAAGAACGCCAACGTAAACGCAACCATTAACAGGTCCATGTTTGGTACCTCAGCAGGTCACGGCATCAATTTCATCTCTGGGCCGCCGCCGTGATATGGCGCCCCAGAGAGAAGCATGACCTTCAATACGGCCTAAAACTTCACCATGATCGCAAATCTCAGTGCAGCTTCGTCGTTCCTCAGGTCAGGACAGAAACCCGTTCCCGCCACACACCTGAAGCCCGGCGTCGGCGACAGGAATGAACCTGGCACGAACAGCGTACCGGGCACAATGGAGCCTGCATTCGGATTGGGGACTGTGCTTGTAACAGTATTGTCGCCAGGGGTTATTCCACCGCGTCCTGTCCAGTACGGGACATTCGCATGGCGATACCCGTACTCAGTGCGGAACGTGATGTACTGCCGCGGCATCCAGTCAAACGTAAGCGATGCATCCCAGGCCTTGTAGGGATCGCCGGGGTTTTGGGTGAAGTATGGCGAGCCAGTGATGGCATCAGCCCCATTGATCGGCGGAAGCAGGGTGAGGTAACGTCCGGGATTGTCCATCGCACCGCCTCCCACCGTCAGGGCATAGATGTCTTTTTTGAACCAGAAGCGGTTATACGCCATCCACCCCGCGAAGGTTTGCTTGCGGCTGTTGGGGGTATCGTGAAAACAATTCGTGTTGAGAATGATGGTCTGTCCCTGGGCGCCGGTGGCCGTTCCTTTGCCGCCGTATTCGCAGCCCAGGTCTCCGGTTAGGGAGAAGGCCATCTTGTCTAGAAACTTTTCCGGACGGTCGTAGTATTTGACTTCAACACTGTTGTCCGTGTGGATACGTGAGCGGCCAAACTGTCCGTTGCCGTTGCCTAGAGTATCTTCACCCATACCGTAATTGTTGGACACGATGGAGAGCCAGGGCTTTGGCCGCCACAGTATCTGTCCTCCCAGTCCCGGCTTGCTGCCCAGCCTGCCGTAGGATTGCCACCCATTGATGATCCAGGGCTCGATCTTTAACTTGTCTGTGGGAAACCATTGGATGCGGACGCCGTTGAAGAACCACGGAGTGTTGGATGACACATACGATGGCTGGTACGCCCAGTTGTCAAAGTTGTAGTAGCTGAAAAGGCCAATGTAGGAAACGAAAATTCCTGCGTCAACGTTGAGTCCGTGGTTCACATTGAAGTGATAACCGGCGTTGGCTTCAGAAAAATACTTGTACGCGCCGCGGAGGTCCCACTGCCCGCGCCCCGGGCTGGCATCATTGCGTGGCGTGGTGACAGCGAACATCCCTCCCATTGTCAGGATTCTAGCCCGGACATTCTCCCAGTGGAGATCGCCGCCGAAACTAATCTGCTCGATTTGGACTTCGTTGGAGCGAAAGGTCTCGGTCGAGCCGCCGAGGGTGTCATCCTGGGGATGATTGAAGCTGCTGATGTAGTTCGCATCGAAGCGTATTTCCGGCGTGAAGAATTTTGAGTCCCACACTGCGTCTTTGTTGCGCGCGTTGCCGTTAAGCCAGGTCCAGTCGGCATAAGCAAAAGGCACGGCGGGCTCGGGCTTTTGTGTCGCCTTGGCTTCCTGTTGCGTGCTTTCATGCAGCGCCGGCTTGGCCAGTGAGCTGCTTTCTGCCGTTGCAGGTTGCCCATTTGTCAACGCGGCATTCACCACGGCTGGTGCTCCGCCTTGCTGGGCCTTGAGTTGTGCTTCCAGCTCAGCAATGCGCGCCCGCATCTGCTCCAGCTCCTTGAGAACTTCCGTGGTCGCGTTCGTCGCCGACGGTTTGGCGGAGGCTGCCGGACTTGGAGCCGCGCTGTCGCCCGGCACCGCCGGTGCCTCTGCGAACAGCCTTTGCGGCTGAACGCTTTGTGCCTCAGCCTTCCCCCCTGAAACGCCAATCCAGCCCATCGCTAAAACGAGGATGCTGAGGCTGATTCTCGCTGTGAACTTCGTCCCGATCTTCATCGTGGAGTCCAAACCTTTCATATCTGATTCCTTGCGCATAGCAGTCCCTGCCTGGGCTGCAACTCTGAATCACTACACATTCGTTCGCACATCTAATACGATTGCTGCTCTTATTACCAGCTCTCTCCCATTTTGTTTCCCCACCACCACACGATGCCCAGCGTCGCGGTGTTCTGGTGACTGCTCAGGATTCCAAGCTGATCGGTGAGAAAAAATGGCCGGTTGGAAAAATCACGGCGCCACTCCGTACGAGCCAGAAAGCCTTCGGCAAACTTGTATTCGTAGGTAAGCGTGGCTTCCTTGAGCGCCTGCGTGGTCCCGCTGAAGAGGCCTCCACGGTCGGACAGGTATTCGGTTCTGCCCGCGACCGCCGCTTTATGGGTCATTTGGTAGCGCGCATAAAGAGCGCCGCCGACTGTGTGTGCGGGGGCCGATTCTGCCAATAGGCGTTGAATGACGTAGTCACCTTCAATCGCCAGAGTAAGTTTCGGCGTCGATTGCCACGTCAAGTAACTGTCGAAGATGTGCAACTTTCCGTTGGGAGCATTGGTAATCGGCTGAAATGGAATGCCTTGTTCGGTGGGAGAATTGGGAGGCGCTCCGCCATTGTTGAAAAACACAACATCCGGATGCTCCTGTCCCAGATAGTAGTTCACCGTCCAGTTAACGGTCTTTTTCGGCATTAGGTTCAAACCGAACATCTGGTCCTTGAAGCCGTTGAAAGGCTCGGTCTGCTGGGTGCCGTTCGTAACCCAGTAATTAAACCCGACCTTATCGTTGAACTTGTAATTGGCGCGGGCGCCCATGTGGTAAAACGGCAGGAAATTAAACCAGTACGAGCGCGAATAGTTCATCTGGTCCTTGGTGTAGTTTCCTTCCAGTCCCAGCGAACTGGCCCACTTCCCCACATCCACCGTCACACCGTTGCCCAGTGGGACCACGTAGGTGCCGTAGGCCTGAAAGATCGGACGGTACACATCCGGGCGCGGCTCATTCCCGGCGTTTCCCTGCAGCGTAGAGGTCGCCTGGCCGTATTGGAGATCCACGCGCATTCCGAACCTGCGCCCGGCGGCCACGTCTGCATCGTTCTTGATGATGATGTTTGCCTGGTTAAGGCTGAATGCGTTGCTGCTCACGTCATAGGCGCGCAGCAGGTTGACCCGGCCAATCGGATAGTTGAAGTTGTAACCGTAATATCCGTCCAGACCAAAATCCAGGACGGTTGATTTCAAAAAGTCCAGCATTGGTCGGTCTGCGCTGATGGCGGGCACGCTATCTGATTTTCCCGGAGCCGCATTCTGGATTGCATTGGGAACGGGTTCATCCGACGCTTGAAGACGAGAAAGCTGGTTCTTCTCAAGTTGCTCAATACGCGATTGAAGCTTAAGCACCAGCTCTCGCAGCTGCTGCACTTCTGGATCAGAAGAACTCTGTGAGTAGGTCGCTAATGGGAAAGCGACTGTTACAACAACAATCAAAGACGAAACAAGCAGAACCTGGGCAGACTTCCCTTTTACTTGCATCGGGTGGCTCCCTTTTGGTGCCGCGTTAATTAGTATTCCTCTCGCGTATTTGCATGCTGTGATGAGAATCAATGACATTGCTTGGATGAGTTTGCTGCATGCCCTTTGCACACGTTGCACTTCGCTGGCCATGCCACAAAGAAACCTGAAGAGAAATGGCGCAACCACAGTACTAACACCCCAAAGCGCGGCTTGGATGATTTGCAGCAACATTCTGTTGTGATCCTTGGCAGCCAGCTCACAACCCGCGAGCCATTGCCGCCAGAGTTATTGAACAAAATTGGACATAAAGAAGGCCTTCGGGAAACGTAAAGGTTTTATAAAGAAATACCTTGATGCGATACGCCTAGAACTTTGAAGATCACATCCATCGCAAAAAGCGCACGGCGGCGCCCAGGCTGAAACGAGGAACACCATAAGCAGGAGTTCCCGCCAAAAGCGGTGCTCAACCGTCGTAAAGAAATTTTCAGGTTATCTGGCTGCGAGCTGACGGAGGGCAGAATGGTCGAAAATGTGAGCACCTGATCAAAGACGTTTCGAGAGCACGTCAGAGATGCCGACTACCAGCCACAAAGTCGTTAAGGTTTTATAAAGGGCGCCGAAGAGCGGCCCGCAGTACTGATTTACACGCCAAGGCCTATCGCCGGAACGCTGAGTCACCTAGTCGCACGCCACGCGCCTCGACTCCTGGATCAATGGACAGAACGTGTAGCGTGTGGCGGTCAGGATCCACGTTGCATTTCACCGTGAGATGCGTGCCGTCCCGGTCCTTGAGAAGTTCCCCGTTGTCGACAACCCACTTGTTAATTTCGCCGCTTACTAACAATCTTCCCGCGTTACGGACCTCGCCGGAGACTGTATAAACGCGCTTCAAGGGATCTACGCTCGGTTTTGTCGTCTTCTGGGCAAATGAGATGGCTCCAAGCATAACTACGAAGCACGCGAGACCACGACGTTTCATTTTTCCTCCTGATTGTCTCAGACAAAGTAAGGGAAACCTGGTCCCAGACTCTAGCCTTCAACATTCGCGAAGGGAAATTTAAAAAACTGATACTTCCTATTGCAGGAAGCTATCGTGGCGAAGTGTTCGCTTCATTCCGGGTCATCGCACTCGATGCCCTTTGCCGTGAACGGCTCGTTAGCGCGACCCAAGCAGGATCGCCATCATGATCACGCTCGCGGCCTTCATACGCGGATTACGTTCGTCAAGCCTATGTTGCTCCAAAGCGGCCAGGTAATCCCGCCTGCTCTGCCGTTTACGGCTTTTATCCGGGACCTTCCCGAGTTGGAAGTTCTCCACCCGAACTATTGCCCGCCGGTTACGTTCCCGGCTGATCTCACCACTGAACCCCTTGAAGCACCAGAGAAGCGCGATAATTCCGCAGTAGCATACGATCGTAAAAATCATGAAGGCTGTCATGACCACTCCATTTCTCAGCGCTCGTCACCGCCTCTGCGCTGCGAACAAGACCAGTTGACTACTTTCGCCATAAGGAGGCGATAAGCAATCCATCAATGTTTTATTAGGGTGGCAGACTTTCCCTTATAAAACATTGACCTTTCGACAACGCAATCCTTATGGAGCTTTTCGTCTAATGGTTCTGGGCAGTTTGCCCAGGGAGAATTTGACATCATGCTTTACCGAAGTATTAAACCGCTGGTCGTCGAGGCAGTTCAGGTTGAGGAAGCAACGGACGTTCACACGCGGGGAGGCAACGTCCACGCTGAGCGCGGAGATTGGTTGCTCAAAGATCCCCAGGGCAATCTGGTGCGCTTTAGTGACGCCGATTTCAAATGCACTTTTGATCCCTTGCGTGAATCAACTCCCATCGAGCTATTGCGCGAAGGTAAATCCTACGGATGTTGAGTACCGCTTTAAAACTGCTGGGCGATGCAACGGTGTGTCGCCCAGCGGGTTATTCAGATTGGCTCGCCAGTCGGTAGAAAGCGATATCCGACCCAGGGATCGGTCACAATGTACTTCGGCGTTTCGCCCGGTTCGATTTTCTTGCGTAGTTGATTGATAAATACGCGAAGGTATTCCGGCTGCTGGACACTCTCACTTCCCCAAACGGCGTTCAGCAGGACCCTGTGGGTCAGGACCTTGTTGGGGTGGCGGGCCATAAAAACCAGCAGGTCGAATTCCTTTGGCGTGAGGTGTACTTCTTTTCCTGAAACCTTCACCTGTCTCGATTCGGGCGCAATGTGAAACACGCCTTCATCAATCGGCGTGCTCACCTCATTCTCATTTACGGCCACTCGCCGCAAATTCGCACGAACGCGCGCCAGAAGCTCATTCACGCTGAACGGCTTGGTCACGTAATCGTCCGCACCTGCGTCCAGCGCTTCTATCTTGATCTTCTCTTCCCCGCGAACGGACAGAACAATAATGGGAATATTTGACCGTTCACGCACCGCACGGCATAACTCAATCCCGCTCATGCCCGGCATTGATAAATCGGTAATCAGTAAATCGGGCAGCCAATCCATCACTGAATCAAATCCAGTCTCTCCGCTGGCCGCGGTCTTTACTTCGTAGCCTTGCGTGCTGAGCGTAGTTCTAAGGACGCGCGATATTTGGGTTTCATCGTCGACCACCAGAATCCGGCTGCGCTCAGCCATCAATGCTGCTCCTGCTGTGTCACGATATGAACATCCACGGTAGGCGCGTTGGCCAGAAAACGATTGATCACTGCCAGAAAGAGATATTTACGCCAGCCATGGACCGCCGAGCGTCCAAAAATCACCTGCGTGATTTTGTGTTCGCGAACAAACTCCGCCACGGACGTTGCTATGATTGCACCCTCAAGTTGAATTACCTTCGCGCCCAGATTTTCGGCGAACCGTACATTCGCTGACAATGAACGGTTCTGTACATTTGACCTCCCCTCATTGCCGCGCTCTACATGCACCACAAAAAACTCTGCATCCAATCCCTGCGCCAGGCGGGCTCCCCTCGCTATCAATTGCTGTGACGCCGGGTTTGAGCTGATGCACACCGCCACGCGCTCACTTACACCCCAGTTCTGGTCAATCTTCTTGCGTTGCAGGTACGATTCAAGGCTCTTATCCACTGAATGCGTCAGGTGGCGTAACGCCAGCTCTCGCAGGGCAAGCAGATTACCCGCGCGGAAGAAATTGGCCAATGCCTTCTCCGTCCGTTCCAGCGGGTAAATATCCCCGCGACGCATACGCATCTGCAGCGCCTCCGGCGTCAAGTCGGCCAACACAACTTCATTAGCGCGCTCCAGCACCCAGTCTGGAACCGTTTCACGCACCTGGATTCCGGTAATGTTCTGAACCATGGGCGTCACGCTCTCAAGGTGTTGAATGTTCATGGTGGAAAGAACGTCAATCTTCGCTTCCAGCAGTTCAAGCACGTCTTCGTATCGCTTTTTATGCTTGCTGCCCTCAATGTTGGAGTGCGCCAGCTCATCCACCAGAACCACGTGCGGCTTGCGCGCCAGAATGGCATCCACATCCATCTCCTGGAAGACGGTCCCCTTGTATTCCAGGCTGCGCGGCGGCACCCGCTCCATTTGCCCTACCAGTTCCAGCACTCCTTTGCGGCCATGGGTTTCCACCGCGCCAATAATCACGTCTTCACCGCGCTTGCTGCGGCGGATGGCCTCACTCATCATGTTGTATGTCTTGCCTACGCCGGGCGCGTAGCCTAGAAACAACTTAAAAATGCCGGCTTTCTTTTCCGGAGCAGCCTGTTCCAGCCATTGTTCAGGAGTCTTGGGCACGAAATTCCTTTTTCATCTCTGGCGAAGGCCTGTCTACAGTGCATCTTCCGCCAAACCCCGGTACAATCAGGCGCGTGATACTTTCTCCGCGATCGGCTGCCAGGGTCCTGACCTGCGTGGCGCTTCTGTCACTGATCGTTCTTGTATACGCGAAATGGCTGCACGTCAATCCTGCCACCGTCGCCGTCACACTTTTACTTTCTGTTCTTATCATTGCCGCGTCCTGGGGACTTCGATACGCCTTGCCGATGTCCATTGGCGCGGCCGTCTGCTTCAATTTCTTTTTCCTTCCCCCTGTCCTCACCTTCACCATCGCCGATTCGCAGAACTGGGTGGCCCTCTTTGCCTTCTTCATGACTTCAGTGATCGCCAGCAACCTGAGTGAGCGGGCTCGCCGTCAGACTGAAGAAGCACAAATGCGCCGCCAGGATGTGGAGAGACTCTACACCTTCAGCCAGCAACTGCTCGTATCAGGAAACGTCCTGGGTCTTCTTCAATCAGTCCCTCGGTTTCTGGTGGAAGCCTTTGACGCGTCGCATGCCGCTGTTTATATCAGCCAGAAAGACCAGGCTTATCGCTCCGATCCGGAACGTCAGGAAATCCCCGCCCATGAATTGCGGGAGATTGCGGCCCGCGGTGAAATCTTTGTCGACCTCGACCGCAGACTGTCCCTCGCGCCGCTACGCATGGGAATCCGCAATGTAGGCGCGTTTGGGCTGGTTGGCGAAGTCATTACCCACCAGACTCTGGAAGCCATCGGCAGCCTGATCGCCACTGCCGTTGAACACGCTCGCGCTACAGAAGAACTCAGCCGCAACCAGGCCTCCAAAGAAAGTGATCGCCTCCGTTCAGCCCTGCTCGATTCCGTCACCCATGAATTCCGTACTCCGCTCACTGCAATCAAAGCGTCAGTCACGACCCTTCTGTCAGCGCCGGCACTCAAGAAAGATGATCAGGAAGAATTACTTACCGTCATCAATGAAGAAAGTGACCGTCTGAACCGGTTGGTGGGTGAGGCTGTGGAGATGGCCCAGCTTGACGCCAGGGAGGTCAAGCTGGACATGCGGATTCTGCCTATCGAAGACGCCGTCGATGCCGCCATGACGGAAGCAAAGAACGTGACTGCCAGCCATACTATTGAGGTCAGGCTTCCTGATCGCCTGCCGCCTGTGGTGATGGATCTTAACTGGATCAGGAAAGTCATCCAGCACCTGCTGGAGAACGCCGCCAAATATTCTGAACCCGGCACGCCGATCTTTGTCAGTGCTGAAGTCAAAGGTGATCGCCTGATCACCAGTATCGCGGATCGCGGAGCAGGCCTCGACGATCTGGAACGGTCCATGATCTTCGACAAGTTCTATCGCGGACAAAGCCAGCGCTATCGCGTACAAGGAACAGGTCTGGGCCTGGCCATCGTAAAAGCAATCGTGGAAGCACACGGTGGCCGGATCGAAGTTACCAGCCAGCTTGGCCAGGGATCCGTCTTTTCTTTCGGACTGCCAATAGCTCCTGCCTAGCCGTTGATTAATAAATGCTCTTCTCACCCGGCGGCCGCGTCTTCCATCTGCGATGCACCCACAGCCACTGCTCCGGATAGCGCTCCACGTATCTTTCAATCGCTTTGTTAAAAGCAGCCGTGTTCGCGATTGCATCGGCCTCATCATCACCCGTTCGAACCAGCTTGATTGCCGGTTCAAAGCAAATTTTGTATTTGCCCATTTCCTTGTCCCACACGCAAAAGCCAGGCACCACAGCCGCGTCTGTGTGCTGCGCCACACGCGCCAGACCGGTGGCAGTGCAGGCTGGAACACCAAAGAAATCTACGAACGCGCCCTGCGGCGGCGTCATGTTGGTATCCATCAGGATGCCAACCACCTCGCCCTTCCGCAGTGATTTCATCAACCCGCGGGCATATTCCTGCTTGGAGAACATACGATTGCCATGCATGGTCCGGTACCGCGCCACCATGCGGTCCACGTACGGATTGTCCAGCGGACGCACCACGATATTCATGGGATGGCCATACAGGGAATGGGCAAACGAACTTACTTCCCATCCCCCGATATGCGCCGTTAAAACCACAACGCCTTTCCCCCGGGCATGTGCGTTGGCAAAGTTCTCAAAACCTTCGTAGATCGCCACTCGTGTCACGTTTTCGCGCGTGTAGCGAGGGAAAAGGCAGAATTCAGCCAGTTGGCGTCCCAATCCAATAAAGAGGGTGCGCAATATCGTTTTCTTTTCTTTCTGGCTTCTGGCAGGGAAAGCGATATCAAGGTTGCGCATGCCTACTTTACGCAAGCGGCCATGCACCGCGTAAATGAGCAGGCCCACGGAGACGCAGGCGCCCCGCGCCACGGATCTCGGCAACCAGCGAATTAAGTTTGCCAGCAACCAGACTGGCGCATATTCCAGGCGATAGCGCATGAGCAAAGATTACTGGACGGTACCATTGCACCAGAAATAATTCAATTTTTTTAACGTGACGGCGCAGGTATCAACCAGAGTGCGAGTACAACAAAGGGAGCCCATACAGGCTCCCTTTTGTTACTCAAAATTCAAAAGCGGATAACAGTTAGACCAACGGCGGTGGCGTGGATGTTGCTGACGGCTGTGGAGTAGCTGTTGGCGATGGACTGGCGTCGGGTGGTGGAAATGGCACTGGAGTCGGAAGCGGAGTCGCCGTGTGTGCCGGCGGGTTCACCGGTGGATTGTATGATGTGCTGCCGGAGGAACCGTTCGCACCCGCTACAGCCTTGCGCACGGCTGCGACAAAAGGCTCGCCTCCACGCGGTGAATCAACTGCACCGGTCAGGATGGTTTTGAAGGAAATGAACCGCCCATACAATTCGCGCGTGGCATCTTCATCCTGCGTGATCGAAGAGCCGTTCACAGTTACGCCGGCGAACAATCCTCGTGCGCGGGAATAAGTAAGCACTTCTGCTTTGAGTTTCCAGTCAGTTGCTCCTTCAACATGTCGCCCAACTGGTCCGGCTGCCGCCGATGCGTCGGCTCCAAGCTTGAATTTATTAGTAAGCAATGCCTGCAAGCCGCGGTCATTCATGATCATCATGACCAGATCCACACCTTGTAAACCGATTTGGAAACCGATGCTTCCACCGGTCATGGTTAACGGAGCAGGGGCCGTCCAACCACCATTATCCAGGCGGCAGGTGGCCATGCCGCGGCCATGCGATGCGCCAACCACAAATCCACCTTTAACCAGTGAGGGCACCACAGCCACACACTTGGCGGAGTTCAAAATTTCCACGGGAATGCCATTGTCAGGCGCGGACATGATTTCATTGAGCACTGTAGCTGCGGCTTCAGCCCGGCTCTGGGCGCTTTCGGAAGCAAAAGTGAAACTGCTGATCAGCAACGCACACATCAGACCACAGAAAAATCTTTTCATGAGATTCCTCAAACGAGATTGTAGAGCATGAGAGCTTGGAGCAGAGATGCTGGAAAATTATAAAGGGTTGGATACGGCGACCCTCGTGACCGTGTCCAACCCCCGTCTCCCAGGTTCTGTGGTAGGTGAAGAGAGTATGTACCCGGCCCTTTTTACCAGCAAGTAACCGGGGTGCAGGCAGAGAGGTCTTCAGGGACATGTACTTAAAGGAAGCGTATCCGTCAGACGTACTGTCACCAGCCGTGAATGCAGAATGGGCCGGGTAACACTGCCTCCCACCTCTCACAGACATGCCGTGTGCTCATCTGGACGAACGCCACATTCATGAACACAATAAAAGAGCCTGCTCAACAGGCAGGCTTTCTCTTAACTGAAATTTGTTTTACTTGGACGAAGTCACCAGTGAATGTGTGATGGCATGCACAGAGAGCGCGATGCGATTCTGTACGCCGACCTTGCGCATCAGTTTGGCGACATGTGCTTTTACCGTACGTTCTTCAATACCCAGCACTGAGCCGATTTCCTTGTTGGATCGTCCCGCAACCAGCAACTCAAGAACTTCCTTCTCACGGTCCGTAAACGTCACACGACCCGCCGGGAAAATGCGTCCTGGAGAGGATGTCACGCGCTCGATGAAAATCGAAAGCACGCGGCGTGGCGCCCATACCGAACCTTGATGAACAATTCGCATCGCCTGGATAAACTCAGCCGGCGATGCTGCTTCGTCCACATACCCTTTCGCTCCCGCAGCCAGGGCCTTGAGAATGGTCTCATCATCGGCGCCGCTTCCTGTGACAATGATGCGCAGATCAGGCCGGGCCGCTTTCAGGCCAGCCATCACGTCGAAAAGGTTCTGCCCTGCACGTGTACCAAGGAGCACCAGGTCGATGTCCTTGCGCGGTCCCAGCTCTGCCAGACTGCACGAGATCAACTCCAGGTCCTGCTCCGTATCAAATAGGGACTTCAGTCCAATAAAACGTAGCGGATCGCTCTCCACCACAGCAATACGGATCATTGTCTTCTTGGACGTGGCTACCTTCATTGAAACTCCTTCTGGACGGTGGCGATTGCTCAACAGATTTATAGGAATTGTATGCAAAATCTTATCCCGGGCAATCTGAAAGTATCATGAACTTTAGCCCCTGCCTATTCCTTAGCAGGGTACATGTCCCGGGTTGAGGAGTGCAAGCTGAGGTGTTCTTCTGAGGGGGTTACTTGCTAGCTTCCAGCAAACCGCGGTCATCACGGGTAGCTGCGGCATCAGTGCCACCAAGAATAAGGCCTCGCCTGTAGCCATCGCAGAGATCGGCGGACTCAGCCGCGTTCTGATTTTTAGGGTCCGCAGCCGCAGCGCACCCCAACGGTCCGGATAATCGCAGCAGCGCCTTATCGCCAGGCGTCACCTGCTTCTTTCCATATCCATCTTCATATCCAAAGAGCAGGCCGCGGTCAAAGTTCGCACTTCGGGTCTTCAATGCGGGCATGGTTGTATCCAGCTCCGCCGCCACTTCCCGCAAACTTGAGACTGCTCGGAAGCCCTTGCCACCGAATCCATCGCTATAACCGGCCATTAGGCCGAATTGGAAGCCATACAGGAAGGAATTGCGTGGACCAAAATCAGGCTGGTAGCCAAGCGGTACGCCACGCAATTCTGAACTTTTTGTCCTGGCCGGCCGCGCCATGTTGATGTCGATGTTTCCCTGGTGATATCCCTCTTCATAGCCGTGACGATACCCGTGCGCGAATGTGGAACGCGTAAAAAGAACGCCCGTCACCGGCTCACTGCGATGATTTTCCTGGCTGGTAGCCGGGGGTGCGGCGCACAGCAGAAAGAGGCAACAGAGAATTTTCTTCGGTGGGTACATGGTTCGCGAACTCAGACGTATTCACGTCGTATGCGGTCAGATGAAGGCGCACTGCTGAAGGATGTCAGTAAACAAGCCTCGGCTAAGGTCAAATACGGCGGGCGTTAAGCGATTCCCTGAATTCCGGAAAGTCGCGAGTAGCTGGATACTTCTCTTACCTTAACCAAATTCGAGTGGGACTCAAGCTTTTCTGAACGCCGTAAAACCTGGGGGAAACGGTGCCGGGGGAGTGAAAGTATAGCTTGATTTGAGAGATTTCCCCGGATGGCTAAACGGCTATCCGGGGATTGTCGTTTTGGTGCGCGCGATTTTAAATTGCGCTAGTAGCGCGTGCCGCTGGCCACGGGCATATTGCGGAAACCACCCTGATGCTCGCCTATACGCTCAAGAAAACTCGCTGCCACATCCACAAACTTGCTTCCCTTTTCCAGATACTCAGGAGCGCGACGCCATAGCTCTTCAAACTTCTCTGGATTTTCTGAGGCAAGCGTTGCCAGTCCGATGCCTGCGATCGCAAGTCCCACGGGCCGTCGTCCTGTTAAGAACACAATAACTCCCGCTGCGAGCGAACCATAAATAAGTGTCTTTTTCCAGTCCATGTTGCCTCCAACCATCCACATCCTTAGAGACGTAGTATAAGCGCTTTGTTGCCCGCTCACTCTTACGTGAAAACGAGAGTGCGCCAGTGGTGGTGCGTTCAGGCAAAAAATCACGAGCAACTTAAACTGCATGTTGCTTTCATTAATCTCAGTTTTGTGTGGAATGGTGTGGTTGACACAGGAACGCGGGTGAGATTTTTAATGTGGGCGTCGGTATAGGGGCGACGCCCACGTGGGGGTACTGCGTATGTATTTACTACCATAGACGATAACCATCGAAAAAAGTTTCATTTAAATCCAAAATTTACATAAATAAACAACTCTTCAGAAAATCAAAATGGTTCAGCAGCATACAAATATCGCCCAACGATACAAAGTAGTTGGTCTTTTATCATCTGTTATCAGAACGAAAAAATGCCCCTCGTAAACGAGGGGCAGAGACAATTAAGGAGAGAGGAGATGAAGCGCAACCGCTACGAACTACTGCATTTGGGCAACCAGCGCACGCACCGTAAGCCGCGCCTGGTGAAGCCCGAACATTGATTCTTCTTTGCTGACGCCAATCAGGCGCGCAATCTGTTCGTGGTCGTATCCTTCCACGTCGTGATAGAGGAAAATCAGCTTCTCCGTTGCTGGGAGTTGCACTACGGCGCGTTCCAGATGGACGCGCTTCATGTTGCTGCGAATGCTGGTCGTCTCAGTCTGCGTCAGGGCCGTAAGGGTCAGCGATCCGATGGCGAACATTTCGCGCATCTCGGTGATGAACGCTGCGTCCACATTTTCGGCTTTCGGTTCATCTGACGTGGCAAACGCGCGCAGGAAGATATTGTTCAGCAATTGCTCGGCAACCAACTCGTTGTCGGTCATCCAGAAGCTAAGGGAATAAATTCTGTGGCAGTTCTCTTCGTAGATCTCGCGATAATTGGCTTTCTGAGTCTCCACTGCGGAAAATACAACACCAAGATTACCGATAACGCCTTGAAAGCTAGCCATTTTGATCTACCTCTTTTTCTGCCCTGGGAGGGGGAATCTATTTTGGAATTGCTCCAACTCTAACGCCTATCTCTAGAGCAATCAGGCTGCCCAAAGAACGCCTTCTTTCGTTAAGTTTTACACTTTAATTTAAGGTGTTAATAATAAAAGGCTTAATAGGAATTCTCTGAGGGTTACGACAACTCTAAAAAGAACTACGGCCGAGGCAACTTATCGCGTAAAACCCAAATGTGGGTACCGCAATACCTACTTTAAGCATCTCCGGGGTATTCCGTGCTGAGCTGGGAAGTAAAAATTACGAGCAGCTGGAGGGCGGTCGCTTAGCGAACGATGATTACTTCCCGGAAATTGTCACGACCAAGGAAGAACTTACGCGACGCAAAGTCCTTAAACAGGTTTTCCACGTGGCGATTATTGAAGACGCGCTGAAGCCGGAGGCTGGGACGGGCCTCCATCTCTAAAGTATCTGGCTGAACGATGTGGTAGCGGCAATACGGCATATCGGGCCCTGCGTCCTTGTCGTGAAAAAAGGCCAGTAGGGTGCCATGCGGCTTCAAGACGGAGTAAATACGGTCAACCAGGGGCTTTACCAGCGGTTCTGGAAGATAGTCCGTGGCGTCCCAGACCAAAACGGCGTCAAACTGGTTTTCCGGGTAAGAAAGGTTTTCTTTGAAGAATCTGTCCACATCGAAGGTTTCAGTTCCTTCGCCGTCCCGGACCACATAGCCCTGATCCTTGCTGGCGCGAACGATGTCTTCTGTGAACACCCGCACGCCAAGATCCGTGAGAAAGGCGATATTCGTCGGAGACGTGGATCCAAGATCGAGAACGCTGAGTTTTTCTTCGCCAGTGCCTTTCAGGCACCGCATGAACTCTCCCAATCCAATTGAGCGCCGGCTGGTACGCTGAGCGGCCTTGGCGTCTTCGGACGTTTTCTTGTCCGCCGAGCCTGTTCCTTTGAACCAGCGCGCGAAACTGTGATTGGGGGAGCTCATGCTCCCCTTATCCTAACCTATTTAGGTTCTTAAAACGAACATTAAGAACCCGAGCTGGCGCTATAGGAAGTTGACGCGCTGAAGCCTGACGCGCCTGTGGATGCAGACGACTTCTTGGGCTCTACGCGATTTTGCCCTTCCTTGATGTCGATGGCGCCTTTAAAGAATGCTCCATCCTCAATCACGATGCGTGAAGTGCTCACATCGCCGATCAACGTGCAGGACTTCTTCAATTCAACACGTTCCTGGGCGGAAACATTTCCTTCCACGCGTCCGTGCAAAACGATGTCGCGCGCCGTGATGGTGGCTTTGATCTTGCCGTTGGGGCCGATCACAAGCTTGTGGTCGCGAAGATCGATGTTGCCTTCGATCTCGCCGTCCAGATATAGATCTTCGTTGCCCGTCAGTTCGCCGCGGATGACCACGGATTTCCCGATGTGGCCCACATCAGCCCGGTCGCTGAAGGTGGTGTTCGTCTTCGGATTGTCTTTGGGAGGCATGTTGAAGGTCGATGCTGCATTGGCGTTAGACGGTGTTGAAGTTGTTGCCTGCGCTGGGTTCGTGCTCATTGGATTATTGTCCTCGGGTCTAGCTTTCCACATGACTTTGTGTCCTTTGCTTAATATCTCGCCTGAACTGCATTCCGTCGCAGGAATCTCCTCTGGGCGGTACTGCCTTCTGCGACGTTGTCGCTCGGCTCACTTCCTTGCCGGGGAACAGTTGTATGCTTTTTCGAAGGTCAGTTGATACGCCACAGCCGGACTCTGCGTAAGCGGTAACGAACGGTGACCCGCGTCTACAGCCACTCAATCAGTTGTCTTGTGCCAGTAGTCTACTGCCAGTTTCATCTCATGCCATAGTTACTCAAGGTGCGCACCCGAAAGGTAAACCAGTGCTCAACGATGGCACAGCTATTCTCAATCTGTTCTCGGCTCTGACAGCCCGCCAAGTTACTAATTAGAAAACAAAACTTTCCCCGCCTCAATTCGCTTTAGTATCTAGCACTTACGAAAGACCAGCCTATGTACTCACATCCAAACACGTTTGGCCATCTATTTGCATTTTAGTAACGTGCCGACCGTTGCGGAAACGTCGCGGCGCTAGGGCCGAAACCAGGGGAACAACGGCTCTCACGTCACGACTTAAACGAGCCAATGGGACTGCCTTTTCCGACGTGGTCGACACAGAAGGGGTGGCTTTAATGCCATCCCTTTTATTCTTTTAGGAAGACTTTTATCTCTTGCAACACTCTAGAGATCAACTTTTCAGTCTAGAGATCAACTTTTCAGTCGTCATCCTAATTTATTTACAGACACTTCTAAGGTGTCCCATCGGCACTGCTAAAATGCAACCAGAAGCGGGTGCTCTGGCGTCTAATAGCGTTACTGGCCCCCGATCAAATTCATCCATGCAATGGCGTACCGCAACTCGGTTGTTTGTTTTGGGAGCGGCACTGAGCAGTTTCACCACGCCGGCTTTGCTCGCCGCCCAGGCACGCCTTGCGTCTAACCCGCCTGCGTCAAGCCAGAACAAACCCAATCCGGCCCTTCCTTCCGATCCCAATCAATTTGTCCGTCAGGCGATTTTTCACAGCATAGAAGCTGAGAAAAATGACCGCACTCGCTGGCGTTATCGTTTCCATCGCGAAGATGAAAAAAATAACTATGATCGTGACGTGGTTGAGACCGACCAGGGTGAATTGGCTCGCACCCTCCTGCAGCATGGCCAGCCTCTCAGTGCGGAGGACCGCAAACACGATGAAGAACGCATGCAGAAACTGGTGAGCAGCGAAGAAGATCGCGCCCAGCGCGCCAAGAGGGTGAAGGAAGAGTCCGACAAAGGGGAACAGATGTTCAAAGCCATCCCCGATGCGTTTGATTTCAAGTACGACGGGGCCGAGAATGGCCTGGTACGACTCACCTTTTCTCCAAAGCCCATCTACGATCCGCCAAACCGTGACCTGAGAGTCTTTCGCTCGATGCGAGGATCCGTGTTGGTTGATGCTGATCAGCAAAGGCTGGCGCGAATTGATGGCGAGCTATTCGAAGACGTGACCTTCGGCTGGGGATTTCTGGCCCGGCTAAATAAAGGGGGCACCTTTCGGGTAACGCAGCGTGAAGTGGCGCCCGGGCATTGGGAACTCGTGAGCCTTGATGTGAACATGTCGGGACACGCCATCCTCTTCAAAAGCATTAGTGTCAAGCAGCATGAGGTAAAAAGCGAATTCCGGCGCGTGCCGGACGGACTAACCATGGCTCAGGCGTATCAACTGCTGGAAAAAAATGAAGGCTCGGTTTCCGCAACCGTAGCTCCTTCGGCCGGAGATCGCACTACACCGCAACCTCAGGCCAGAAAAGCTGACTAGTCGCACTTCTCCGTCCTGATTAGCTCATCCTGTATCGTCGCAATTACACCTTGCATCATCTCTCATAAACTTTTTCATCCATTGCGCCTTCACGAGCATCTAGCCAAATAGCAATTTCCCTGTTCATCGTTTGTCGATCAAGGCGGGGAAGTAGAAGGAAGAACTATTTATGCGCATTCATGAAGGTAATCTTGCTTACGATCTGGAACAGCCCATTGATCCACAAACCCAGCTGCGCTCGAACTGGCGTTTCACTCTCTATCGTGTAAAGCCCGTTGAAGAAAAACTCGGGTCCGGCGACGCGCCTACACAAGCAGAAGCAGAGAAGAAGGCAAAGAGTGCATTGGCTAAGCTGGCCAAGGCGCTACAGGTGGCGTAAGGTTCTTGCTTTTCTGCGATATTAATCAGTCTTAGTACTAAGCCCATTTTCGGGTTTGCCTCCGCGAAGGCGGCAAACCCGCCGTCCACCGGCTCACTCTAACGGTTTGCCACTTCAATCACTCAAGGCCAGAGCAAGGCCGGAAAGTACCAGGAGGACGTAAATGAAAAAGGCTTATCTGATCACAGCAATTCTGTTGTTGTCGTCGGTGTGGGTGGTTGCGCAGAGCAGCGGTTCAGCGCAGACACCGGACACAAGCAGCTCGCAATCGCAAAGCACGCAATCGGGAAATAGCAGCAGTACACCGTCTACTGCCAGCCCGAGCAGCACGATGCCACAAAGCAGCTCACCTTCGAGCGCTTCGCCATCGAGCTCTTCACCCTCCAGCCAGACGCCCGACAGCACAACTAGGTCCACCACCACTACCCAGACCACGCAGACATCATCTGACAGCTCTGGTAATTCCATTGAGGGATGCCTCGCTGGTTCTGCGGGCAGCTATACTCTGACAGACTCCGCCACCGGCAAGACCTTTACTCTCGCTGGCGACACCTCCAAGCTGGGCGACCATGTGGGTCATCAGGTCCGCGTCATGGGTACTTCCGGCAGCGGTTCTGACGCAGCTTCGTCCGGTGCTTCTTCCTCCGCCAGTTCCGGCGCTGGATCAGGCTCAGGCAGCACCTTCAACGTAAAGAAAGTGAAAATGATCTCGAGCAGCTGCTCAACCAGCAAATAAATCCTGGTAGAACGGCTTTCTCAAAAACCCTCAGCCTGTGCTGGGGGTTTTTTATTTTCCCGATTTTGTTGCACCTTGTTTTTGCGATTCGCCCAACTGAGAGTCGCACACGCGCTGCAGAGAGCTTCCGCACTCCCAAAGGGACGGAAATTGCGAAGGTGTAATGAGGTGGCGCCGAAGGTTGTTAAGGATTCACATGCAGCCGCCCATCGCGAAGGACGGTGCATTTTCGATCACGCCAGACGATCGTATCGCCCAGGAAGCCACCCAGCCATACCAAGAATCCAAGAACATCCTGTAATGGAAGGAGCCACCATTGCGTGCGAATGATCGGCTCTTTAAGGATATAAGTCGCGGTGGCAACAGCGGCTGCGAAGCGAACCAGCAGGGTCACCAACACGGCGGGCCACGCGGGAGGCCACACACCCCAAAGCAGCAAGGCCAGCGTGAGCGGATAAGTAAAAATCTGCCCCCAATATCCAGCAGGCCGCGAACGACGCGTGCTTCGCGCCCAGCGCAGGCGATGGCTCAGGTTCTTCATCATGCCCTGGCTGCCAATACGGTGCTGGATAATCGATGACGAGAGAATAACTTCATGGCCAAGTTCGGCCGTGCGTTGACCGATGACGAAGTCTTCGGCGAGAAATTCCTGCAGATAGCTGAAGCCACCCATCGCGTCCAGGACATTTCGGCGAATCGCCACGGTGCAGCCCAGGGCGAAACGCATGCCCTCCAGCATGCGCGCCACCAGTACGCCACCCAGCAGTTCGGTGTTCATGCCGATGGCTTCCAGTCGCGACCAGATGCTCTTTCCAGCTACTGCGAGATACGGACAGGTAATCAGTCCGACTTTTGGATTTTGCAATTCGCGCGCGACCCTGGATAAAAGATCAGGTTCAACCCATATGTCGCTATCGGACATAACTAAAATGTTATATCTGGCTTCGCGTACCAGACGATTTAAGCTGTACGATTTCGCATTCGGAATGGTCGATTCACCCGTAACGACCAAGCGCGCGTTCACGCGTCCGGCATACTCACGGATTACTTTCTCCGCCACGGGCGTGGCCGAGTCTTCAGCGGTATGAACAGCCATGATGATCTCAAACTCCGGATAGACCTGCTCAAAACAACTGCGCAAATTGTCTTCCAGGCCTTCATCATGACCACAAAGAGGCTTCAGGATGCTAACTGCCGGTTGGCTGCCTGACACCGTGGGTGGTGGCTGCACCGCATGATAGCGACAGGCCCCAATTATTACGAGCACACAGTAAACGAGCGAACCTGCCAGCAAAAGCGATAGTAATCCTGAGGCTATCACCATAAATTCTGCATGCTCCCCGTAAGTTCGACCTGTTCAGCCGGCAACACCGGCTGGTTACTATACAAAAACTTTCCTCCGGCGGCGGCCACCTGGTACAGATTTTGCACGCCGGCCAGTTCGTTCAGATGTTTCAGTTGTGTTGTGTCTGCTACCAGATAATACCTTGTTTCTGTGCGCCAGAGCCCCTGAAAAACATCGTCCTTGATGAATACCCGGGGTGCGCGTGGAGCATACGATCCGTACTCCAGATTGGTTGTTCTGCCATTCAATAACAGTACGCTCTGATCAGCATAAAATATTACCGATGAAAACGGATAATACGCCCCATCCACAATTAATTGGCCTTTAGGGGCATTTAACAAGGCCTGAGCCAGCGGCCGGGATGATAAATAGGGATCAAATACCGTCAATGCCATGCGGCTGGCATGGAAAAATAACACCATCATTGCCAGAATGGCGAAAAAAGACCGACGCCCACGCCATATCCAGCAGCCGGCAGCTCCAATCAGCATGGCCGCGCAGGCCACCATCAGGGGCACGCGGAGATATGCGAACGAGCGTAGCGTAAGGTCTCCCATGTGCCCCAGGGATAAAGTGTAAGCGCTGGGATGTTGTTCCAGTGCTGCCGAAATGTCTCCGGGGACTTGCACATTGCGGACAGCATAAAGGATCGCCACCGCTACAGCCGCTCCAATAGATGAAACCATCGCAATGGCGCGTGTCGCGACAGTAGTCCACCGATTTTCCGCTTCCATCGCCAGTGACAGCAGCAGCGCCAGAGCCGGATAAATCGGCATGGAATAGTACTCCTGCGTGGTGGAGAACGTGAAGAACAGGAGCAGAAATGCTGCCCAGCACACAGCAAGCAGCCTTGTGCGACCCGCGCGATCGATTGCCCGATAGCTGAATTTGCCGGCTCCCACCAGATAGAAGCTCCACGGGAACAGCCACAACAGATTCAGTAACCAGAACGTTAGCCGGGGCACTGTGTTGTAGTCATGCGGGTAGCGCAGCCCCAGAAAACGCAGCACGTGTTCATTCATGAAATAAAACCAGAAGAACCCGTGATATTCGCCGGGAGCACTATGCATGGTGAAGTTCACGTACGGCGGCATTCGCAAACTCGCTGCTATGTGCCAAGGGGCTGCAATCAGCAAAAAAATCAGCAGTCCGCTGAGGGGATGAAGGCGCTTCCACGTCTCGCGTTGAAAAAGTTGGCGCGTGAAAAGGAGGTATAGGGCGAGGCCACCAACCGGAATCACCAGGGCAATGAGCCCCTTGAGCATCACGCCTACACCCATGCTTGCTGCCATCAGAGCAGCCCAGCGCCGGGGATGCGGTTCACTTCCATCGTCATCCATAGCGCGTTGGAATGACCAGAAGCAGACTGTTACGCAGAGGGTAAGCAGCACGTCAGGAATCAGAATCCGTGTGAATAAAAACAGGCCTACCGAAGTTGCCAGTGCCAGGCCGGCGTACGTTCCTGCTTCTTCCGAAAATGCCCACCTTCCGTAACGAAATGTGACCCAGCAGAGCAGGACAGAGCCGAAGGCAAATGGAAGTCTTGCGGCCCAGTCATACACGCCGAATATCGAGTAACTGACGGCGATCAGCCAGTAGGGCAGCGGCGCTTTCTCCATGTAAGCCACGCCGTTCAACTGGGGAATGATCCAGTCCCCGGTTTTCAACATGTTCCGCGCAAGCTGACCGTGCGCCGCATCCACGTCATCCATCAGACCCGGAGGGGAGACAACACAGCCGATAAAGACGATGGTTGCAACGGCGATGACAGCAAGGTCAGCGCGCCACCGCATTCGGCGCCGGCCTTGTTGTGGCGGCTCCTCAATCTGACTTGTACTTGGAAGAATATTCCTGATTGCTGAAATAAAAGCTGCCCCTTACTCGTATGAACGCGCCAGTGGAATTTGCCTTCACCAGCAACATGGAAGTGCTTTCGGCCTCATTATAAATAACTACTCTGTAAACCTCTGTTAAGCCTCGCGGATGCACGGACATGTACCTCAGGCTTGCGCCCACGATCACCTCACTTACCAACATAGCTGACACGCCATATGCTCTTGGAAACGTCATCACTCACAAACAGTGAACCGTCAATTCCCACTGCCACTCCTACCGGCCGGCCCCACACTTTTCCATCGGGTGTGGTAAATCCGGTCAGGAAGTCTTCGTAGCTGCCTTCGGCCTTTCCATTTTTCAGCGGTACACGCACCACTTCATAGCCATTGCGACGGCTGCGGTTCCATGATCCATGTTCAGCAGCAAAAATATCGCCGTGATATTCAGCTGGAAACTGCTGCCCCCCGTAAAAAGTCAGTTCCAGCGATGCGAAGTGTGGCTGTAACAAGACATCAGGCGTGATGACCTTGTCTTTCAACTCAGGATGCTTACCCACATGCTTCGGGTCCTGATGCCCGCCCATGTAATACCATGGCCACCCGTAAAATCCGCCTTCCTGCACGTGCGTGATGTAGTCGGGCGGCAGGTTATCGCCCAGTTCATCGCGCTCATTGGTTGAGGCCCATAGTTCTCCCGTCTGCGGATTCACCGCAATCCCCACTGCGTTGCGTAAGCCCGCGGCATAAATGCGCATGCCCGATCCATCCGGATTGAACTCCAGAATGTCGGCTCGGTCTTTTTCCTCCGGATGCGTATCCGTGTCGTCATTGTTAGAGTGCGATCCAACCGACACATACATTTTCTTGTCATCTTTGGAGAAGGCGATATCACGCGTCCAGTGACCGCCACCCCTAAGACGCCCGCCACCAGGCAAGTCGGCAATTTTCTGGCCTTCCCCGCGGGCTTTCAGATCTCCACTACGATATGGAAACCTCACTACAGAATCCGTATTGCCAACATAGACCCACTGCGGATTTTTTCCTGACGGATAAAACGCGATCCCGAACGGCTGTCGCAATCCTGTGGTGAAAATTTCCGACTCTTCCGCTTTGCCGTCTTTTGTTATTCCGCGAAAAACTTTGATCTCTCCAGCATGACTTTCCGCAACAAAAATGTCTCCGTTGGGAGCTACTCGGAGAAGGCGCGGATAGTCCAGTGAGGCCGCGTAGAGTTCTACTTTGAAACCAGCGGGTGCTTGTGGCCACGCATTCGCGGGACGTGGCGTTTCCTCCGGACCGTTGTCAACCGACTTGCTGGCGTGCGGCTCCGGCAAGTCAGCTAGGGTGATTTTCCTGAAAGTACCCGGCTTCTGCTGGCTGTGGTCAGCAAATGCCTGACTTCCCGTAATGGGATTTTGACGCGATCCCTGATTGGCCATCTGGGCATTACCTTGAATCGAAACAAAGCATGCAAAGCCGGCGAGAAACCACAGCAGACCATTGAAAACGCGATGATTGTGCATGGGAATGTACCTCTTTAAGTGTGATGGTGATATCCCCCGCGTATTTGCCCGGAATTTACGCGGCAGACACTCTGGGTTAAGAATGGTAAAACACCGGGATTTTACACTTACTCCTTCACCCATGCTGTTATGTTTGGGACAACAACATTTTGCCTAAGCATGTGTTCCATCAGCAAGCAGAGTTTCCGGTCGATGGTCATGTGATGGGCAGAATGAATTTTGACGGAATGAGGACGAGTATGACGAGCTTCCTCAAGTTCAAGTTTCCCCTGGCGGTTCTGCTGGTTTGCGTGGCGGCCTGGGTCGTATTTATGGAAGTACAGGCAAGCGAAGATACAGATGAACAGGTCAGCGAGTCCGCCATGTGGGCACCCACGCATGATGAGATGGCGCAGATCAATAAAGCATGCAACGCGAACGCTCCCGGCTACGCGCAATGCTTCACCCAACAGATGTCTGAGCTGGGCGCGCCGGATGAAGCAGTAAATTTCACCAAACAATTCGCCGGGCAGAACAACGGCGTTGTCGCTGTTCTCCAGGATTTCCGTCCGGTCGACTCAGTCGATCTCGGTTATGCCTACTTCCCCGCTGCTTCTGAAGCCAAACACGGTTGGCTCCTGCTGAACGGAGTTCCCTCCATCATCAACGTGGATAATCCGGACCTGTTGCCGGAAATCCAGATGGAGAAAGATCCGCAGTATGCCGTCTTGCGGGAAAGTCACCCGCAAGCCAATTTGCTTCTGGACGATGCAGAACGTGTCCCCGGTGCTTCGCCGGAGATGCAGACTCTCAGCGATTCCAACCAGCGCTTTGTGATTCCCTACTCAATCAAGGACGGCTGCCGCTCATGCACCGTTCTGGGACACGCCTATTACAGCTTTGATTTTGATCCCACCGGTCAGTTACTGGGTGTGAAGTATGTGAAGTTCGCGCCGGCGGGTGCTGCGCAGACGGCGGGAAAATAACTCTCCTGAACACAAAAATGCCCAGCGTTGGCTGGGCAATTTTATTTTCACAATTCTTGCGTTAGGAACTCACACACCAAACAGATTCAACTCAAACTTCTGGTAGTTTTTCTCTTGTGCCCAAAGGTTGAGTGACGTTGTTGCCAGTTCATCTACAACGGGTACCGCCCGCCCATCCTTGGTCATATCGATCGACTTGATGTAGGTCTTGCAGGTGTCGCAGGCATCGATACGAACGTAGTCGAACCCCTCAGCAATAAAAACGGGAAGGTTCTCTTTCTTCTCTTCACCACAACCCGGGCAAACCAGTCGACGAAAATTCCATTCGGTGGAGCAAACAGAACAGATCAGTGAACGCTTGCCGCCATCGCCTTCCGGCCGCATCACCGCCACCTGTGGTCGTGCCCCGCAAAACGGACAAACCGGTGACAGAATGTTTTCCGGGATAGCGGTGGCCGTGTGGGCCAGAAATTCTGCATAGGGTTGAAGCAATGCCTTGGCGAAAAGCAAGTATTCCGGCGCGACTTCACTGGCGGATGCTTCATGTTGCCATACGCTTGAAAGGAGTTCCTGCCAGTCTTGCGGCGAGATCTTCTTCATCTCAGAAGCCGCTTGTTTCAGGGTAGTGGATCCAACCTGCTCCACAAGGGCAAGAAGTTGATCGCAAAAAGGAAGCAGGACCGTTACTCCGTGGTCCTGCGCGTGGCCTAATTTTTCATAAACCGATTTTTGAAAACGGGCAAGGTGAGCATAAAACGTCAGCAAGTCCGACATCACCGGATGCTTCTGTGAAAGTTCACCTGCCCGCGCAATGCGAAGGTCCCAGTACGAAGGTTTCAACGGTCTCCCTTGAAGCTGGTAGTGGAAACGCGGGTGCGGTTTTCTTTAATCGCCTTCTGCAACCAGAGTGGATGGTGGGCCCTGACCCATGCCGTGGGTACGCGGCCGAAAATAATGCCATGCAGGCCACCCTGGACAAAGAAGATGCCCATGTAGACGTGAATGATGAACGCGCCAATAGTCGCCAGCGCTCCCACGCAGTGCAGAAACACTACGGGAGGCAGCACCCAGTGAGCCTTGCGGGGCATCAGTTCCGGGAACCACATCACCAGGCCGGTGAGCAGCAGAATTGAGGCGCCATAAAACATGATCCAGTAAAACTGCTTCTGGCCGGAGTTGAAGTGTCCGGCAGGCGCCACCTTCGCATCGTTGTTGGTGACATAGTCTTTGACGGTTTTGCGCCACTCAATATCTTCCTTGGTGGTGTGCATGTCGTCAGCCCAGAGCTTATGCATCCACCAGGTACCGGCAACAAACACCAGGCCTACCCAGGGATGCCAGAAGCGGATGGTAGGACCGCCGCCAAGAACGTAGGCAAGCCAATAAAGATATGGAGTGAAGAGCGCCAGACCGGTGGCGAGAACGTAGAGATAACTTATGCCAGCTACCCAGTGGCACATACGTTCCACAAGGGTGTAGCGGACAACTTCGCCTTCACGCAGGTCAGTGCCGTGGCGAACTACGATATTGCTGCTCATCTCTGGCTCCCTTCGTCGATGTGTTCATCCACCGACTTCGGTCCGTAACGCACGTAGTGACCAAACACCGCGGCAATGCCCATACCCATGGCGATGCCGCCAAGCCACTTCAGCGGGCCTTTCCACATTTTCACGAAGAAAGGAACTGCGGGATATTTAGGCAGACCGCCGTATTTCTCGGGATTGTCCTTGTCATGCAGCACGTAAATCACGTGCGTACCGCCCACGCCTTCCGGATCATAGACGCCGGCGTTTTTGTAGGACGTGTTTGCGTGCAGTTGTGCAGAACGTTTGTTCGCCAGGTCAAGCATGTCTTCCTTGCTGCCAAAGTGCAGGCAGCCCGTGGGACATGACTTGATGCAAGCCGGCTCCAGACCTGCGCCTACACGGTCAGAGCAGAGCGTGCACTTGTAAACCTTCTTGGTGGCTGAGTTGAATTTGGGAATGTTGAATGGGCAGCCGGTAACGCAGTATTGGCAGCCAATACAGTTTTCCTGATTGAAGTCAACGATGCCGTTCTGATACTGGACGATAGCGCCGTCAGCCGGGCATGCGGTCAGGCAGCCAGGATCAGCACAGTGCATGCACTGGTCCTTGCGCATCAGCCACATCATGTTGCCGCTATCATCCGTGGACTCGTTGAAGCGAATCAGGTTCCAGAAGTTCCATGCCGTGTCCGGCATGGTCTGGTAGGTGTTGTCAAAGGTGGTCTCGCGGAACTCGTAGCCGTTCCATTCGAGACAGGCGACCTCGCAGGCCTTGCAGCCAATGCAAGTGGTGGTATCCACCAGTTTGCATACGTCGTAGTCGCGGGAGACCCCGCTACCCGGCGTGCCGCCACGATGGCCGGAGATCTGTTTAATTTCCATCGATCCGTTGCTCATGGCAGCTCCTTAGGCCTTTTCCAGTTTCACCAGGAATCCTTTGAACTCCGGTGTGTAAGCGTTGGGGTCAATCACTGTGGGTGAGAGGGTGTTGAGTGGGGCGCGCTCCGCTTCCGGACGCCCGTCGCCAATCCCTTTGTATCCCCAGTGAATTGGTATGCCGATCTGATAGGTCTTCTTGCCGCCAATCATCATCGCTTTAATACGCTTTGTAACCATGGCCTTGGCGTAATAGCTGCTTCGGGCGCTGCTGACCTTCATCTTCTCGCCGCCCTTGAGACCCATCTCGTCTGCGAGTTCGGCGGGAATTTCGATAAAAGGCTCAGGAACAAGCTGCATGTTCATGGGATTGTTCTTGGTCCAGTAGTGGTAATGCTCGGTCAGGCGGTACGTGGTGCAAACGATGTTGAAGCCGCCCTCAACCGTGCCGTACTTGTCCATGTCTGTTTTGTATTTCTTTACCACTGGACTGTTGGTCTGGTTCGGGTGAAGCGGGTTCACCAGCGGGCTCTCAATCGGCTCGTAGTGCTCAGGGAACGGTCCGTCAGCCATGCCGGCCAGCGGAACAAATAAACGTCCGACGCCTTCCGGGTTCATGATGAACGGTCCCATGTGATCGGAAGGTTTGGAATCAGCCTTGAAGTCAGGGACATCATTGCCAACCCACTTCTGCGCTGTTTCATTCCACCAGACCTGCTTACGGGTTGGATCCCACGGCTTTCCGTTGAGATCGCACGAAGCTCGGTTGTAGAGCACGCGACGGTTCATTGGCCATGACCAGGCCCATTGCGGGTGGATGCCCAAGCCAGAAGGATCGTCGTTGTTACGGCGCTGCGTGTTGGAACCAGCATCCGGCCACGAACCGCAATACAGCCAGTTGCCGCATGAGGTGGTGCCATCATCCTTCAACCAGGCGAAGCCCGGAAGCTGTTGTCCAGTCTTCCAGTCCGTCGGCGTCTGCTTGTCATCATGGAGATCAGCCAGCGCTTTGCCGTTGAGTTCCTTGGCCACTTCCGTCAGCGAAGGATTGTTTGGATTCGAATATGGCCACGATGCGTTCAAGATGGCGTCTGGGAACTTGCCGCCTTCCTTCTGGTACAGCTCTCTCACCTTCAGGAATATGCGAGCAATAATCTCCTGGTCCAGTTTGGCATCGCCCGGGGTTGGAACTGCTGCCCATTTCCATTGCAGCCAGCGCGCCGAGTTGACGAAAGTGCCATCCTTTTCAGCAAAGCCGGCGCAAGGAAGACGGTAGACCTCAGTCTTGATCTGCTTCTTGTCGTCTTCGGAAATTCCCGGCGACTCCCAGAAGCTGCTGGTTTCGTCGGGATAGATTTCGCCGACCACCAGCCAATCAGCTTTCTTCAGCGCGTTAATGTTCTTCTGCGAGTTCGGACCGATGGCCACGCCGTTCATGCCGAAGCTCAGCACGCCCTTTACATTGCCGCGATACATCGCGTCCCATTGCTCGACCCATGAATATTTGCGGTCAATCTTGGGAAGGTAATGGAAAGCCCAATCGTTTTCCTTCTTTGCCGCATCGCCGTACAACGCTTTCAGCAATGAGACGGCGAATTTAGAAGTATTGGACCAGTAGTTGAACGAATCCCATTCTTTGGGCTTGGCTGCCTTAGGCGTGATGCGGGTGATGTAGGTGTTGAAGTCGGTATCTGCCGGCGTCGGCACCTTGAGATAGCCGGGCAGGTTATCGAAGATTCCCGCCATGTCGGTTGCGCCCTGGATGTTGGAGTGACCTCGTAAAGCGTTCACACCGCCGCCAGCACGTCCAACGTTGCCCAGAAGAAGCTGGATCATGGCTGCGGTACGGATAATCTGCGTACCGAAGCTGTGCTGCGTCCAACCCACTGCGTAAATGATGGTTGCGACTTTCTTCATGTCTCCGTCTTTGCGAACGGAGGTGAACATGTCCCACGACTTAGTGCACTGTTCCTTTGGTATACCAGTGATGTTCTCTACCGCCTCAGGCGTATACCGCGAGACATGCTTCTTCAACAACTGGAACACGCAGCGGGGATGCTCCAGAGACATGTCATAAGAAGTATCAGGAGGCAGAAAAGGTACTCCCGGCCCTGCACCGACGATCCCCTTGGCTGATCCCGGCCCCATACCCTGCCCGCCCTGGCCTTCAGCGCCACGCGGACCATCAGCCTTCGCTGCAGGATTTCCAGGCGCCGCGGTCTTGGCTGTATCCGCCGTTGCCGGACCGTCACCAGCGGCAATCGCCGCAGCGGCAGTTCCGGTCACGTTTCCGCCCTCTTCGTAATTCCAGGAAGAAACGTCATACTTTATCGCTGCCGCGTCAAATCCGGAAAACATACCGTCGCCTTCCGGAAGCTTGAATCCCTTTTTAACGATCAGCGCTGCGTTGGTGTAATTCGCCAGATATTCTTTGTTATAGCGATTGTTCTGAATGGCATAGTTGAGCAGTCCAGACAGGAAGGCAATATCCGAGCCTGCACGGATCTGGCAAAACAAGTCCGCCTGCGAAGCCGTACGCTGAAAGCGTGGATCAACCACGATTATCTTGGCGTTGCGAACCCGCTTCGCCTCCACAACCCATTTGAAACCGCAAGGATGGTTCTCAGCCGGATTGCCACCCATGATCAACATCATGTCAGTGTTCTTGATGTCAACCCAGCCATTTGTCATTGCACCGCGTCCGAATGTGGGCCCCAAACTGGAGACCGTTGGACCGTGTCAAACACGAGCCTGGTTTTCCAGGTAGCAGACCCCCAGGCTGCGCATGGTCTTCACGACCAGATAGTTGAATTCGTTGGTATCAGTGCAGCCGCCGTTGAACGCGATATTCTCGCAACGGTTCACGGTCTTGCCGTCTTTGTCCTTTTCGACAAAGCCTTCGTCGCGCGTCTTCTTGATGTGACGCCCGATCTCGTCATAGGCTTTTTCCCAGGAAATGTCTTCCCACTGGGTGGATCCCGGACGGCGCACTTGCGGCTTCAGCAGCCGGCGCTCATTCAGGATGTCCTGATAAAGGGATGCGCCCTTGGGGCACAGCGTACCGCGGTTAATGGGATGGTCAGGATCACCCTCTACATGCACTACCTGCGCGGTCACGTTCTTGGCCTTGTCACCGAGAGTGTGGATGATGATGCCGCAGCTCACGGAGCAATAAGGGCAGGTGGAGCGGGTTTCGGTTGTGCGCGCAATCTTCAGTTCTTTCGCTTGCGCAAGGGCCGGTTTGGCGTCAAATCCTAAAAGTAGCGCTGCCGCACTGCCGGTTCCAACTTTGAAAAACTCACGTCTAGACAAGCCCATAGCGGTTGCCTCCTCTTGGGCGATCGCGGCCAGTGAGTACCAAAAAGCACCTGGCGAATTTTTGAATGAACGAACAAAAAGTCCAGCCCAACGCACAGTCTGTTGGGGATAAAATTTTGCAAAGAATCTTAGAACCTCCGCGCTCGGTTTGTCTATAAGTTTCTTGTAAAGAGCGTCAACGCCGCATCCTGCGTTCTGATCCGCGTACCTTAAGAGTACACATGGCGCCACGATTCTTGTTACTGCAAAGGCATTTCCCCTCGACCGCAAACTATTTTGGCAGGCGCGCAGTGATCTTTCTATTGTTCTTAAGTATTACAGTGCGGCCTGATGCCTCAGAGGGAACGCTTCATTTGCCTCCGTTCCTGATATCCTTTTGAGTTTGCCGGAGAGGAATTAAAAGACAAATGCTGAATATGCAGGGGAAAAACGCAATCGTTTTTGGCGTGGCTAATAAACGTAGCATCGCCTGGGCCATTGCCCAGAGCTTGAGCGCCGCAGGAGCCAAACTTGCCATTACATACCAGAACGAACGCCTTAAGCAGGAAGCCCATGACCTGATTCAGTCCTTGCCCGGCGCAGAAGCCTTTCAATGTGATCTTTCCAATGATGCCGAAATCACCCAGCTATTCGCCCAGATTAAAGAGCGCTTTGGCAGAATTGATGCCTTGGCTCATTGCGTGGCGCACGCCAATGCCGACGATCTGAAGGGCGATTTCCTCAACACCAGCCGCGAGGGCTTTCGCCTGGCTCACGATGTAAGTGTCTACACGTTGATCGCCGTCACCCGCGCGGCGGTTCCTCTTATGACGGAAGGCGGAAGCGTGGTCACCCTGAGCTATCTGGGGGCTGAACGGGTTGTTCCCGGCTACAACGTGATGGGCGTAGCCAAAGCTGCGCTGGAAGCCACTGTACGTTATCTGGCCAACAGCTGTGGTCCCCAAAAGATTCGAGTGAATGCTATTTCCGCGGGACCCATCAAAACACTGGCGGCACGAGGCGTGGGCGATCTGGGTACAATGATGAAGAACCACGCCGAGCATGCGCCTCTGAAGCGCAACGTGGACGTGAAAGAAGTCGGCGATACGGCTCTGTTCCTGTGCTCCGATCTCGCCAGCGGAATTACCGGCGAGACCATTTACGTTGACTGCGGTTACAACATTATGGGCTTTTAATCTCGATGTCCCGTATTGCAATTCTCAGTGTCTATATCGTGATCGATTTTCTAATCGTCGCTGGCGTGATCTTCGCGGCCTTTGCCCGCATTCCGACGGCTAAATTCTTACTGCCGGCGACGCTGCTATTTGTGCTCAACGGCGGCTGGCTCATCTGGATGACCATCCGGAAAACGCCGCCAGGAGGAGAGGCTTGATTGGTGATTTTAAATTTTTGTGATTCGTGATTTGTTGTTTATCTCGAGCGCCAGCGAGAGATCCCTACCGTTTGGACGATGTGTGGTATTCCGCGAGGGATACAAAGTAACAATAACCAACTGCCGCTTTGCCATTTGCTAATTGCCATTTGCCACGGTTACCACAACCCTGCGCTCATCCCCACCCATGTGCTCAATCGCAATCTCCAAATCGCGCTCCTTGGCGAAGCGGGCAAACTTCTCTCCCCACTCGATCAGCAGGATCGTGTTCGGCTCCATCAGATCATCCAGCGCCAGCGTATCCAGCTCACGCTGCGTATCGATGCGATAGAGATCAATGTGGTAGAGCGTAACCTCCGGGCCGCGATATTCCTGAATCAAGGTGAACGTCGGACTGGTTACGGCCTCGGCCTCTGCGGCATGAAAATATTCCGCGATGCCTTTCACCATCGTGGTCTTCCCTGCTCCCAGGTCACCACGCATAAGCACGATCGATCCCGGTTTGATCTCAGCGGCAAGCGTGCGGCCCAGTGCCGTGGTATCGTCGGCGGAATGAGTGGTAAAGGTCTTCATCTCTGATGTTTTCATCGCTGGATGTAGGCAAACTTGCTGTGACTCTCGGATTCCATCAGGGCATACGCCTCGCCGATGGAATGGATGATCTCAGTCGCCAGCATGGATTTTTCTCCGTAAAGATCGCGAGCAATATCGCCCGCCAATCCATGCAGATACACGGCATGGTTTACGGCAAGGCAATTCAACAATGCAACTGCCTGTGCCGTCTTCGCCTTTATCTTCTCGTCAATTTCAAGCTTAACCTTGGGATCAGAGGAAAGGTCACGCCTTCTGATCATCGCCTTCAGCGCTTTAGCCTCAGGGTCATTCCTGGAAATTACGCGCGTCAGGGTATCGGATCCGCCATCGTGCTGTGATGCGTGAATCCCAAGCTGTACCGGCCACTGCGCCAGCATGCCGGCGACAATTCCGGATAACACATCGCCTGATCCGCCTTTTGCCATCCCCGGATTGCCTGTGGTATTGATCCAGACATATTCCTGTGGCCCGGCAATCAGCGTTCGATTCCCTTTCAACACCGTACAGCATTGCGTCTCTTTGGCTACTTTCAGAGCGGTAGCAACGCGGCTTGCCTGCACTTCAGCCGTTGAGATCCCGGCCAACCGAGACATCTCTCCTGGATGTGGGGTGAGCACACGGATGGAGAGCGGGTTTGCATCTTTATCCGGCTGAAGCTCATTGATGCGTCCGGTGAATGCGCTCAGTCCGTCCGCATCTATGACCATCCATTGCGGGCAGATGCTGGTCAGATCACGGACAAACTCAGCAGTCTCTTCATTCCGTGAAATGCCAGGCCCCAGCACTACAACTGACTTGCCTTCCAGCCATTCCGCACGATTCGCGAGTGCCAGCAGAGAGATCGTGCCTTCCTTGGTTTCTTCCAGCGGAAAAGTCATTAACTCCGGCGCGAAGGTGGCAATGATTGGTTGCACCGAACGCGGACACGCTACCGTCACCAGTCCCGCTCCAGCACGCAGGGCCGCAAGACCCGCCATGGCGGCTGCGCCAGATTTCCCCACGGATCCACCAACGATCAGCACATGACCAAAATTTCCCTTATTGGAATCGCGTTTACGCGGGCCCGAAAAGTGTTCAAAATCCGCGCTGGTCAAAACGTCTTCACGCAATGAGCTGCAGGAAGCGACCAGTGAATCCGGCGAGCCAATCGAAGCAATCGCTATTGGGCCATCAGTCAAGTCGCCAAAAACCAACGCTGGCTTAAGGGCAGTGAAGGAGATCACCCCATCCGCCCGGACGTAGCAGTCTGGCGGAGTAAGTGGAGGGTCAACCGCGTCGCCGTCAACGCCCGAGGGCACATCAACAGCTACAACCCATCCTTCACATTCATTGATCTCCGCCACGGCCCTTGCCGCAACGCCTTTGATTGGCGGCTTGAAGCCAGTGCCTAACATGGCGTCAATGATTAGCTCCGCCTGCAAGGCCTTGCGGACTTTCGCCTTCTCGAAATCTTTGTCGTCTGCGATCCACAGCGCTGTGAGAGAAAGCTTCTTGAACATTTTCAGGGCATCGCCCCGAAGCTCTTGAGCGCTACGCGCGAGAATAATGATTGAAACTTTCTTTCCCGCTTCCAGCAGCTTGCGCGCCGCGACAAATCCGTCGCCGCCATTATTGCCCTTACCGCAGACCACGCATACCGATTTGAAGTCGAAATGCTTCTGCGCAAATTCCGCCACCGCCGCGCCGGCATTTTCCATCAATGTCAGTGAGGGAACGCCATATTTTTCGGTAGTCAGGCGATCTATTTCGCGCATTTCAGCGGCGATAACAATCTTCACGAGCGCGTTCCCGATGCAGCCATATTTTCCAGTTTGGCAAGCTGCGGTGGCTCTCCCATAGCGATGAGATAATCGCCCGCGCGGATTGAATCTTCGGCTTTGGGATTGAAGCGAGTTTCGCCATCAGAACGGCGAATGGCCAGTATCATGATGCCAAGAGTGTGATGAATTCCGGAGCTGCCAACTGTGGCGGAGGAAAGCGGAGATCCCGGCCCGACCCTGATCTCTTCAATAATCATCTGAAAAGATCCGGAGCGCGAAGTAGCCAGATCAAGAAAATCCAGCACTTTGGGCCGTATAAAACTCTGGGCAATACGGTGTCCAGCGGCGGAGTAAGGGGAGATCACCACGTCAGCACCGGCTGTCTTTAAATGCTTTTCCGCGCGCTCCTCACTGGCGCGTGCAATGATTTTCAGGTGCGGATTGAGACCTCGCGCCGTGAGCACCACATAGATGTTCGTCGCGTCCGTGCTGGCGGCGGCCACCATCCCCAAAGCGTGTTCAATACCCGCTTCACGAAGGGTTTTCTCGCTTGCGGCGTCGCCCATCAGTACCAGCCACTTCGGGTCGAGCTCGGCGGCAACCTTGGGATCGCTTTCGACAATGACAAAGGGTGAAGGCTTGCGCGATAGCTCAGTGGCGACGCTGATGCCCACGCGTCCTGCGCCGCAGATGATGTAATGATTTTTCAGGCTGGCCACTTCACGCTGCATACGTCGCCTTCCGAAAACCTTGACCAACTCGAATTCTAGCAAAGCCTGCGTGAGCGCCCCGATCATCACAAACAGCAATGACACCCCGGCCACGATGAGACCAAGGTTGAAGATACGGCCGCTGCGGGAGAGTTCGTGTACCTCCTGATAGCCGATGGTGCTCAGGGTGATCACCACCATGTAAAGACTATCGAACCAGCTCCAGTGCTCAATGTAGTGGAAGCCCGCAGTACCTATCGCAGTCAGCACCAGCACAGCGAGCGTGCATATCTTGAGCAGACGAAAGCTTTGCAGGTTCAGGGTGGCCATTTTTTTCTCTTAGTCCAATTCCGCATGCGGGAGGAGAAATCCCACGGCACAATAATTTTTAAGTGTTGGAAGGCGATTCAGGTCGACCGCCCAGGCAACTACTGTCAAGCCAATAGGGATCCCTCGCTCTGCTCGGGATTTCAGAAACAACGAGATTTCAGAAAAACGCTTACACGCCTCTCTGCACGCGGCTATGGTGCCGTCCGTAAGTGAAATACACAATCATTCCGATGACCAGCCAAACTGCAAGGCGTATCCAAGTCAGTCCGGTAAGGCTCACCATCATGGCCATTGAGATCAAAATTCCCATAATTGGCACAAACGGCACCCATGGAGTTTTGAACGGACGTGGAAGATCAGGATCACGGCGGCGGATCAGCCACACGCCGGCACACACAATCACGAAAGCCAGCAGCGTTCCAATGCTGACCATTTCATCCAGGACGTTAATGGGAAGTGACGCCGCCAGTGCGGCTACAAAGGTGCCTACCGTGAGAGAAGAGATCCACGGCGTACGGAACTTTGGATGGACTTTGCTGAACATCGCCGGCAACAGCCCGTCCTTTGACATGGAGAAAAAGACGCGCGACTGCCCCAGAAGCATCACGACAATCGTGCTGCTCAGACCCATGAGCGCGCCGATCTTTACCAGCAGGCTTCCCCATCGCACACCGGTGGAATCAATGCCGACCGCGAGCGGATCGCGCACATCCAGATTGTGATATGAAACCAGCCCGGTCAGCACAGCGGCCACGACTATATAAAGGATTGTGCAGATAACCAGCGATCCCAGAATGCCGATTGGCATGTCTTTAGCCGGATCTTTAGCCTCCTGCGCTGCGGTGGAGACGGCGTCAAATCCGATGTAGGCGAAGAAGATGATCCCGGCTGCCCGCAAAATTCCTGACCAGCCGAATTGTCCGAACTCGCCGGTGTTAGGCGGGATGAAAGGATGCCAGTTCGCGGCCGTGAGGCTCGGGTGCTTCATGAGAAAGTTAATGCCGATTGCTACGAAGATAATCAGCACGCAGACCTTCACGATCACAATCCCGGAGTTGAAATTTGCAGACTCTTTAATGCCGATGATCAAGATCACAGTAGCGAGGAGAATGGCGAGGAAGCCAAAGAGGTTGAATGTCCCAAAAGTATGCGGAAGAGTGGATGGATCGATTCCGGCCGATTTCAACTTGGGCATCAACAACTTCACCGGCTCCCAGTGGTTGTTGTAATAAATGAATTCATCCCACCGTGTCCCTGCCAGCGCAGCCGGCAATTTGATACCAAAGTCGCCCAGCAGGCTGATGAGATAGCCGCTCCAACCGGAAGCAACCGTGGCTGCGCCAAAAGCGTATTCGAGTACCAGGTCCCAGCCGATAATCCAGGCAAAGATCTCGCCGAGCGTCGCGTAACCGTAAGTGTAAGCGGAGCCCGCGACGGGAATGAGCGACGCGAATTCGGCGTAGCACAGCCCGGCAAACACGCAACCGAGCGCAGCAAAGATAAAAGAAAGAATGATCGCCGGGCCGGCATGTTCAGCCGTTGCCGTGCCCGTGATGACGAAGATTCCCGTGCCGATGATGGCGCCGATGCCCAGCGTAATCAGGTTGGTCGGCCCCAGGACGCGGCGAAGGCTATGTTCGCCGGTCTCATGGGCCTCATCCAGAATCGTTTTCAGCGGCTTAGTTGCAAGCAGGTTGGCCATGCAGGATCCTCGTTTAGGTATGAGACGTGCGGAATCGGAAAAAAGACTGGCTATTCTAAAACAAAAACCCTCCGCCGGAGCGGAGGGTCAGTGGAAAGATCGTGACTCGTTAAGCAGATCTCAGTTTGCTGTTCTTGATTCCGTACGTGAAGTAGAACACCAGCCCGATTACCAGCCACACTCCCAGGCGAAGCCAATTGGTCCAGCCAAGTCCGTAAATCATGGCGCCGCACACGACAATGCCCAGGATAGAAACCAGGGGCAATAGCTTGACCCGGAAAGCACGCGTCAAATCAGGCCTGCGCACGCGCAATATCCAGACACCGGCGCAGACAAGGATGAACGCAAACAGGGTACCGATACTTGTCATTTCGCCCACAATGCTGTCCGGAAGAAATCCGGCAAACAGCGAGGTGAAAACGAAAAATAGCATGTTGGACTTGTAGGGCGTCTTGAACTTGGGATGGACGTCAGAGAATATCTTCGGGACCAGGCCATCTTTGCTCATCGAGTAGAAAACGCGCGACTGACCGAGCAACATGACCAGAATCACGGACGAGAAGCCGGCCAGAATCGCCACTGTGACAAACTTACCCAGCCACGCATAGCCGGTCATGTATTTTGCAATCGCGTAAGTGACTGAAGCTTCTTTGCCAGCGGTTCGGAAGTCTTCTACAGTGGCGATGCCGCTGAGTACGTGCGAGAACAGAACGTAGAGCAGCGTGCAGATCACCAGCGAGCCCAGGATGCCAATAGGCATGTCACGCTTGGGATTCTTGGCTTCCTGCGCAGCCGTTGATACGGCGTCAAAGCCAATGAAAGCAAAAAACACCACGCCTGCAGCGCCCAGGATACCCATAATGCCGCCGTAAGCGTGTGTAACGCCCTGCGCGGTGGTGTAGGTGGTGGCCGCTGGAATGTACGGGGTATGGTTGGCCGGACTCATAAATCCCCAGCCGAGAATGATCACCATTATTACGATGGCAACTTTTGCGATCACGATCAGGCTGTTTACAAATGCCGATTCCTGTGTGCCGCGAATGAGCAGAGCGGACAATAGCAGCAGGATGGCAATGGCGGGAATATTGATGATGCCGTGGACACCCGCGTCAGCGCCCATGCCAGCTTCAAGCGGCGAATGGCACCAGGCATAAGGTATGTGCAGGTGGAAATACTCAAGCACTTTATTGAAATACTGGCTCCACGCGATTGCCACTGTGGCTGCGCCGACCGCGTATTCAAGCACCAGATCCCAACCGATGATCCATGCCACCAACTCACCCATGGTGGTATAGGAATAGGTGTACGCGCTGCCGGCGATGGGAATCATGGAGGCAAATTCCGCATAGCACAGGCCCGCAAATGCACAGCCTACGCCAGCAAGCATGAATGCAAGCGTTACGGACGGCCCGGAGCGCTCAGCAATGGCCGCTGCGGTACGCACGAACAGACCTGCGCCGATAATGGCCCCTATTCCAAGCGCGATCAGCGACCAGGAACCGAGAGTCCGCTTTAGAGGCGCATTTTCGCTCTCGGCCGCGAGGCTATCAATTGACTTGGTCCTGAATAATGATCCTGACACTTCCCTGCTTTGAGCTTCGATCACACGCCCTCCGGTGGTGAGATTGCCAGGGTTTGCGCCCGGCGATTGAAAATCGAGATTTTCCCTGAACTCTCTATGCCCGGGCCGGCACTGAACTTCGGCGTGACCAGATGAGATACACCGGAATTCCGAGCAGAACAATGATCAAACCAGGCCATGTGTATTGCGGTTTGTAGCGCAATAATACGACATCAATAAACAAAGCCATCACAATATAAATTGCGGGCAAAATGGGATAGCCGATGGCACGATAAGGACGTTCGGCGTTTGGCTGAGTGCGGCGTAATACGAACAGGCCGGCGATGGTCAGGATGTAAAAGACCAGCACGGCAAAGATGATGTAATCCAAAAGCTGGCCGTACGATCCGGAAAGGCAGAGCAGACAAGTCCAGATACCCTGCACAATCAGCGCGTTCTTCGGAGTCTTATATTTAGGATCAACTTCGCCCGTGGCTTTGAAGAACAAACCGTCTTTGGCCATGGCGTAATAAACGCGAGCGCCAGAGAGAATCAGTCCGTTACAGCAGCCGAAAGTAGAAATCAGGATGGCGATGGCCATCAGCCCTGCGCCCGACGCGCCGAACATCTGCTGCAACGCAGCGGTGCCAACGCGATCAGAAGATGCGTATTTGATGCCGCGCGCCAGCACGGTTGCGCCGTTCGGATCGCCATTCATCGGCAGGACACTCAGATAGATAAAGTTCACTGAGATATACAGCAGGATGACTACGCCGGTACCGATCGCGAGGGAGAGTGGCAGATTACGTTTGGGATTCTGGACTTCACCAGCGGTGAACGTAACATTGTTCCACGCGTCGGCTGAAAACAGAGAGCCGACCTGCGCCACGGCAAGAATTGTCAAAGTTCCAACCATCGCCATAGGGCCACCGACACCGATCTGCACGGCATGTTGCGCACTAAGACCTGCGTTGTGCCAGAAATTGCTGAAGTTGGCAGCCACCGCTTCTGCGTTGCGCCCAACAAAGATTCCTGCAAGCACCAGGCCTGCCAACGCCGAGACCTTGGCAATGGTAAAGATGTTCTGCACCATAGCGCCGGTCTTCAGGCCGAAGATATTGAGGAATGTGAGCAGAATGACGATGATGATTCCGCAAAGGTTCTGCGTGTTCAATCCCACGTCCATATTGCCCAGCACCATGGGACCCAAAGGTATGGGCGGAATATGCGCAATATGGACAATCCAGCGATCGGCCGAGATCGCGGCGGGATAAAAGTGCCCGAGGAATTTGCCAAACGCCACGCCAACCGCGGCGATGGTTCCGGTTTGGATCACCAGGAACAGAGTCCAGCCGTAAAGGAAACCCCACAGAGGGCCGAGCGACTCGCGCAGGTAGACGTACTGCCCGCCGGCCTTGGGCATCATCGCGGCCAACTCCCCGTAAGAGAGCGCACCTACGATGGTCAGGAACCCGGTAACGGCCCAGGCAGCAATTAAAAGCGCGGGTGAATCCACCAGTCGAGCAATATCGGCCGAGACGATAAAGATGCCGGAGCCGATCATGGAGCCCATGACCAGAGTTGTCGCGCTGGTCAGGCCCAGACCTTTGACCAATTCAGAATTGCTTCCGGCAGACGAACCGGCAGGCGTCTTGGATCTAAGCTCTGCAGATGTGGTCATAATTTGTTCTGTATGTTTTACCCCAAAACGCGCAGAAAATCCTCAACTGCTTTTGCCGGGGCGTCCAGAAGGTCAGCTATCACGGCTACCGAATCGGCACCGGCTTCCCTGCCCTGTTGGGCGTTGGCACGCGTAATGCCGCCGATAGCGACTAAGGGTTTTCGCGTAGACTGGCGGACCGCTCGCAGGCCTTCCAGTCCTACTACGGGATCGGGATTAATCTTTGATGCGGTGCTGAAGACCGGACCAATGGCGACGTAGTCGATTGGCATGGAGTCAGCTTCTTTGATCTGGGAAAGATTGTGGGTGGAGAAGCCGATGATTCGCTTTCTGCCATCCTTCACCTGATCAAAGATTTTGCGGGCTGCGTCCGGCGAAAGGTCGTCCTGCCCAAGATGTACCCCGTCGGCGTCGCAGGCTAGAGCCAGGTCGACGCGATCATTGATGATGAAAGTTGCTCTGCTCAAGGTGGTCCGGCGAAGCTCGCGCGCATTGCTGAGGAATCGGCCTCCCGAAGATGTCTTATCGCGATATTGGAGGATGGTTGCGCCCGCGGTTAGAAGCTGATCTGCAAAGCTGAGCATGGCGCTGACAGGATCAGTCTTCGCGGCAAAGCAGGAGAAATCGAGAATCGGGTAGAGAGGAGGAAGCACGTTATTTGATCGGTCAGCGATTCGAAATTTTATATTTCAAATCTCGTCAAACCGCCATGATTTCGGCTGCTCTCGCCCGGTCTTCATTCAACTTAGCCAGAAAACGTTCCATATATTTGGTATCGAAGTTTCCGGCCAGAAAATCAGGATCGGCCATGATCTGGCGATGCAGCGGGATCGTGGTATGAATTCCTTCCACGATAAACATCTCTAACGCGCGGCGCATGCGCATGATCGCCTCAGCGCGGTCCTTGCCGTGACTAATCAGCTTGGCAATCAGAGAATCATAGTAAGGAGGAATTACTCCTTCTGCGTACGCGGCTGTGTCTACGCGAATACCCAGGCCGCCCGGCGTGTGGAACGTTTTGATCTTGCCGGCAGAGGGAGTGAACTTTTCCGGATGCTCGGCGTTGATGCGGCACTCAATGGCATGCCCGCGCTGGCCTTTGCGGTCCAGGCGAGGGATGATCTCTTCCATCCTGTAGCCACAGGCAAGCAGAATCTGTGATTTCACCAGATCGATTCCGGTAACCATCTCCGTGACGGGATGCTCCACCTGGATGCGCGTGTTCATTTCGATGAAGTGGAGGCTGCCATCTTCATCCATGAGGAACTCGACCGTACCGGCATTTGTGTAGCCGATTTCTGAGAGGCACTCAGAGAGTTTGGCGCCGATCTGTTGGCGCAGTTCTTCGGTGACTTGTAGAGAAGGAGATTCTTCCATCAGCTTCTGGTGACGGCGCTGGATACTGCATTCGCGCTCGCCCAGGCTGATGACTTTGCCGTGTTCGTCACCCAGGACCTGGAATTCGATATGACGCGGGCGCTCAATGAATTTCTCCATGTAGAGATTGCCGTTGCCGAAAGCGGCTGCCGCTTCCGCCTGCGCGGAATTGAACAGATTTTCCATTTCGTCGACCTTGCGAATCACGCGCATACCACGTCCACCGCCACCGGCGGATGCCTTCACAATCACGGGAAAGCCAATCTGCTGCGCCCATTCCTTGGCTTCATCGGCGGTGGCAATCACGCCATCCGAGCCGGGGAGAATTGGCACGTTGGTCTTCTTCATCGCCTGACGGGCCTTTTCTTTTTCACCCATCAGACGGATCACTTCCGGCGGAGGCCCAATGAATTTGATGTGACTGGTTTCACAGACCGCGGCGAAGTTGGCGTTCTCGCTGAGCAATCCGTACCCGGGATGAATGGCATCTACGCCGGTAATCTCAGCGGCGCTGATCACGGCAGGAATATTGAGATAGCTTTCTGAGGAGCGCGGCGGACCGATGCAGATGGCTTCGTCGGCGAAACGTACATGGAGCGAGTTGCGATCCGCGTCACTATACACGGCGACGGTCCCAACGCCCAGTTCCTTGCAGGCGCAAATAACGCGCAACGCAATTTCGCCACGATTTGCTATCAGAATTTTTTTAAACATTGTTCTTGTCGCTCCGCTCCAAACCGCTTGCATGGTTTCGTGTTTGCACTGTGCCGTCTGGCGCCTGTTGCAGCGGGCTCGGCGCGACTCCGGCCTCCCCCTCATTTACCTAACTTGTCGCTCCGCTCCAAACCGCTTGCACGGTTTCGTGTTTGCACTGTGCCGTCTCGCTCCTGTTGCAGCGGGCTCGGCGCGACTCCGGCCTCCCCCTCATTTACCTAACTTGTCGCTTCGCTCCAAACCGCTTGTACGGTTTCGTGTTTGCGCTGTGTCGTCTGGCGCCTGTTGCAGCGGGCTCGGCGCGACTCCGGCCTCGCCCTTTATTGTTTTCGAATGGCGAAGAGCGGCTGTCCGTACTCCACGGGCTTTCCGTTCGCAGCCAGCATCTTCACGATCTCGCCGGACACGTCCGATTCAATCTCATTCATGAGCTTCATGGCTTCAATGATGCAAAGCACCTGGCCAGCATTAACTACGTCGCCGGGCTTGATGAAAGGTGGTGCGCCAGGCCCGGGCGACTCATAAAACGTGCCAACAATTGGCGACTTGACGATGTGCAGATCTTCCTGTGGTTCGGCGGCTGGTGCTGCCGTAACGGTTAGCGGCGCTGCTGCTGGCGGTGCCGTGGACGCAGCATAGCTGGCCTGCGGCGCTGACGGTACACCCGTGATATGGGAGATCACCGGGGCGGCTTGCGCTTCCGCTCCTCGCTTGATTCTGACCTTTACGTCACCGCGTTCCAGTTCAAACTCAGCAATGTCCTTTTCGATCAGGAACTCAATCAGCTCTTTCAGCTCTTTTTGATTCATGAATGTACGTGATCTCCGGGGCTTATAACGTGATCAGGTTTTTGTCCGTCGGGGTAAGCACCTCATGCCCCGTTTCGGTGACCAAAACCATGTCTTCGATGCGAACACCGCCGTCATCGGGTATGTAAATGCCAGGCTCGATCGTGATGACCATTCCCGGTTCTAACAGGGCCTTTTGACCTTTGGCAATCCGGGGCGGCTCATGGATGTCAATTCCCACTCCATGCCCGGTTGAGTGGATAAAGAAAGCGTCATATCCCTCTTTTTTCAGGACATCCCGCGCTGCCTGGTCCACATTGCCCACTTCCACACCAGGCCGGACGGCCTCAATAGAAGCCAACTGGGACTCTTTCACAGCCTGATACATACGGCGATGGGCGGCCGAAACAGGACCCACATGCACGGTGCGAGTCATGTCAGAACAGTAACCCGCGAGTATAACACCGTAGTCGAGGATAATAAATCCAGAGCCGGGAATGGCTTGGCCGGAGGCTCGCCCGTGGGGCAGAGCGGACCGGGTTCCGGAAGCCACGATGGTGTCAAAGGACATCTTCTCCGCGCCGGCACGCCTTGCATGCAGCTCCAGCTCACCCGCTACAGCCGTTTCAGCCACACCTGGGCGAATGGCTGCAAGCGCGGCGGGAAATAAGCTTGAACCGAGCAGAACTGCAGCACGGATCTGCTCGATTTCATCCACATCCTTGATCAGCCGCAAGTTCTCAATCATGCCGTGGGTAGGCTTAAGTCTGATCTTTCCTTTCAATATATGACTTAAATGCTGAAAGGTGACGTACTGCAATTGTTCGGCTTCAAAACCAAGGAGCTTGACCCTGGATTTTATGACCGCATCACATGCCTCGGTGAGTGCGGGCTTTTTAGCAATCACAACTCGCGCACCCGCTACTTCTTCGGCTGCCTGCTGTGTATACCGGCCATCGGTGAAGAAGATAAATCGGGCTCCGCGCTGTCCGGCCAGTACGAGCAAGACTCCGGCGCTGCCGGTGAACCCGCAGAGATAGCGGATATTGGACAAATGAGTAACTAGTAAGGCTGGGACCTCGAGTTCACGAAGTCGAAGAATCAGCCGTTTCTGGCGCGCGGAATGATCCATGCTTCCCAATTCTAAATGCGTTGCATTGTCAGACTGGTCACAGGCAATAACCGTGAGGCGAAAAAATAACCCCCGGCCGCAGCCGGGGGTTTTCAAGGAGTGAAGCGCTAAGTCTGGATGATCTTCGGGGTAATGAAGAAGATCAGCTCCTGCGTGGAAGTGTTGACCGTCTGGTGCTTGAAGAGGTTGCCCAGGATCGGAATGCTACCGAGCACGGGAACCTGCGCAATGGCCAGGTTGTTTTGCGTCTGCACAACGCCGCCGATGACCACGGTTCCGCCGTCCGCAACCAGCACCTGCGTTGTTGCCTGTTGTTCGTTCAACGTGGGATTCAACTGCTGGCCCGTAACGCGGGTGAAATCCGGAACTGTGTTTTCCACGTCAACGTTCAGGAAGATGGTGTTCTCAGCCGTGATCTGCGGAGTCACGCTCAAGCGCAGGAAGGCGTCCACGTACTGCACGGTGGGCGGACCGCCCAGTTGCTGGTTGGTGACAATTGGAACGCGGGTACCCTGTTTGATCAAAGCAAGAATGTTGTTCTGGGTAGTGATATGCGGACGGGAAAGGATCTTCAGCAATCCGCGGCTTTCCGCCATCGTCAGGATCACATCAAGGCGGAAGTTGTTGGTGACATTCAGAAATTGGAGACCGCTGCTCGGCGCCGATGCGCCCAGGTCAGTGAACAGAGGAATGGTGCCCGCTGTGGTGCCCTGGATGAAGCTCGGCGGAACTGTGGAGTTGACTTTAATCGGGCTGTTTGCCGTTGCTCCGCCCACTGCGTTGTTACCGGATCCAAAGCCAAAGCCGAGTTGCGTACCGATATCGCGAGCGAACGTTCTGGTGGAAGCAACGACACGCGCTTCAATTTCAACTTCCGGAGTCTTGCGGTCAAGGGTGCGGAGGAGAGGATCAATTTTCTCCAGCGCCGAAGGTATATCTTCAATGATCAGGGCGTTACTGCGCGCATCGGCAACCACATCACCGCGGGGCGAAAGGAACTTCTTGATGATGGTGACGGCATCCTTGGACTGGCCGTAGCTCAGGTAACGCGTAATGGTCTGCTTGGGAACGGCGAGAGACTGGGCGTCCTGCTGCGCACGGCGCGCTTCCGCTTCCGTCTTCATCGTCTCCAGAGTGGCAATGCGAAGGACGTTGCCCTGTAGCTGGCATTCCAGCCCGTTGTTGTTCAGAACAATGGCAAGCGCCTGGTCCCACGGTACGTCATCAAGAACAATGGTGACTGTACCCTTCACAGCCGGGTCGAGCACAACGTTCAACCCGCTGATTTCATGAATGACGCGGAAGAAATCCTTCAGGTCCAGGTCCTTGAAATTCATGCCGATGGGTTCACCGTTATAGCGTCCCGTGGTGCAGGTGCTCACGGCCGTTGTAGCTGATAGGGCAGGAGCGGCCTGCTGCTGCATCAGTGCGGCATTAATTGCATTCACCGGTGCGCCTAGTTTCGCGCTGGCCTGGAATGGCGCCTGGTTGGCGGATGCTACGTTATTGGTTTCGTGGGAGAAGCGCGATGCCGCCAGGTCAGCCCTGGATTGCGTGGGCTCAACCACCTTTTGTTCCGGCTTCTGGACGTCAGCAATTTCCTTCTTCCCCGAGAACGAGGGGTTCACAAAGACGACGTCCTGTGCTGGAGCGGCCGGCTTGACTTCATTCTGTTCGGGGCTGGCTGCCGAGGCTGTAGCAACCGGCTGCTGCAGATGTGCGGCCGGTACGGCGGCTATTTCTGTCTTTTCGGCCGTCTGTGCCGGACGCGCGCTGGGGCCGTCGTGCATTTTCAGCACCAGCTTGTTGCCCTCCGGAACGATGTCAAAACTCTTCATTGCCGCCAGATCTACCACCACGCGCGTGACCGGGGGTGCAGACTCGTAGCGCGCCGCACGCACTGACTTGATACCGGTGCTGTTCACGGCAATGTCACGCGGACGTCCATCGAGCAGCGAATTGGGAATATCGATGACCAGCCGGTCCGGGCCGGTGAGCTTCATGGTCCTGGCAGTAAGAGGACCGTTGCCGCTGATCTCTACGTTCGTCCCCTCCGCACCGTGAGAAACAGTGATTCCCTGTACGCGTGTGATTCCAGACGACGAAGAAACAGCACGAGCCGCGTTGCTGGCCGCAGCCGTGATATCGTCCTTTGTGGGAACGCGAGCCGGTGCGCCGGAGACGTTCAGGCGTACACCGCCTTCCACGTCTTTCACTGTCACGTTGGCGCCCTTAAGCAGCGCTATTTCAACGCGCGCCACCTCTTCGCCAGACGGCGAACGATAGCTCTGGATGCGATAAGAACGCACACCCGGAGCAAACACCGTGTGGACCTTGGGATCAGGATTCGAGAGAGAAACCCCTGCCAGATCGACCAGGATCATGTTGTCGGCTGGCCGGTACTCGGTGTGAGTGAATGTTCCGGTCGCGAGAATGGTGATCTCTCCGACATTCTCGTGATTCTTCACCACGACTCCCGACAGTTGCGAAGCGGAAGCTGTTGCCATGGCGGCCATGGTTAACAGGGTGATTCCTAGCAGTTGTCTTAGCCTCATCTTATGTCTCCCCACGTTGCGGTCAATATTTCCGCTGGACGTGCGCGGCCTTTCACAAAAATCACAGTGGCAGCCGCGTATCAATGCTTGATTTTTGACGTCCCTATCCACAAAACCTGTCTTGCTGTACTGCTCCTCCTCCGCCTTAGCTGGCGGAAGGGCTCAATTTCTTCACGACTTCCTTGGCGCTCTCACGACCCACGGCGTCTCTTACAAATTCACGGAAGATGATGGAATCACTGGTGATCTTTTCCACGCTGCCGTTGAATACCTGGTCGTTTTCACGCAAGGTGTAGGTGCGGCGGTTGCTGGTAATAACAATCGCCATCATCTTGCCGCTGATATCTCGTACGGTTCCCTGCAACACCATTTCAGGAATGGCGAGGCAGCGCTTGCCGCTGGTGCAATTTCCCGTAGGTGATCCGGCGCTGACTGTGCGAATCGGACTGACAAAAGGATCCCTGCGTCCCGCAGCGCCCATCAGCTTGGCTGGAGCTTTCTTTTCCGGTGCTGCGGAGGCGGTAGCCGGCATGACTGACGCCTTGACCGGTTTGGCGGGCTTGGTAAAGGGTTTCTTGGTAGCCACCGCTTTTGGAGTGGCTTTTGCCTTGGGCGCAGCCTTTTTGGCGCTGGTCGCTATCGGAGCTTTTTTCGCTGCAACGGCTCCCGCTTGGGCCGAGGGAGCAGGACCAACAGTCTTAGTGGTTGCCGCCGCTGGCGCCGGCGTAGTGGGCTGCGTCTTGGGGGCAATCGGTGTGGTTCCAGTCTTCACCGCGCTTGCCGGGGCCTTGGTTCCCGCCGGAGCTTTTGTACCTGGACTCGATTTAGTGGCTGCCGTCTGTGCCGTCGCTGGCGCAGCAGTAGAAGCCTTGGCCGGCGCCGACGCCGTGCCCTTCACTGGCGTGGGCGAGGCAGTTGCTTTCGGCTGCGCAGCGCCTGTTGTACCTTGTCCCAGGGCCGCTGTTACCAGCATCGTAGCTATGGCGAGAATCTTAATCAGCTTCATCGTAGTTCCCTTCACCCCTTCAGTCCGTTCTACTTTGCAGGCGCGGCTGCTGGAGCCTGCCCCGGCTTGGCCGGTGCCGGCGGCGGCGCCTGTTCAGGTTCATGACTGAAGAAGGTTGTTGCCGTACAACTGGCAACCACGGTTTCTCCTGGCGCATATGGATACGTGCCCTTTACTTTGGCAGGGCTGGTGGCTTTTGTGTTCGACATCTGCAGGTTGTCAATGTTCACAATGCGTTCCAGTTCGGAAACGCGCTGGAAGAAATTCAGGACCGAGTAATAAGGACCGTCAATATCAATGGTGAACGGCACGTCGCTGTAGAACTCATGATTGGCCGTGGGCAAAGAGGTGTAACGCCGGATCTCAATACCCGCGGTTGAAGCCGTGTCATGCAGCAGACGGATAAACTGGTCTGCATCCTTATCGTCAGGAACAATCTTCTTCTGAATTTCCATCTGCTGCTGCAGGATGGCCATCTGCCTGTTCAGGTCTGCCAGTTTTGGTTCAAACTGGCGCAGTTGTTCGTTCTCGCGGTTCTTGTCCGTTATCTTGCTATTGACCTCGGCATTGGCCTGTATCTGCGGATTGAGATACACGTAGTAATAAGCCACGCCGATAATCATGGCCGCCAGGACAAGCACTCCCAGGCGCGCTGCAAACGACATTTCACCAAATTTAGCCATATACCAACCGTCCCGACCTACTATCAGAATTCTTCGTTATGACTTGGACTGAACTCTTGCCTTGTTCACTTCACAGATCAATTCGAACTTGAAAGCCTGCAACTCTTTCACGCTGGAGTCCTGCGACGTCTCTTTAATTTCTACCGACTTAAAAGCGCCGGTCTTGCGTAGATTAGCCATCAGGTCGGCTACTGCGTCCGCGCTGAGCGCCATACCAGTAAAGTCGAGAGCCTTGCCGTCATCGGTCATGGCATCAAGCCACACCGCGTCGGTCCTGTTAACCGTATCGGCCACCAGGTTCAAAAGATTCATCGGGCCTTTTTGCGCTTCCTTCAATTCATCAATCACTCTTACGCGACGTTCAAACAAATCTGCCTTGCGCTTGCTGGCTTCGTATTTCGCTTTCACATCCGCCAGTCGCAGATTTTCCGTGTTGGCGCGCTGCAAGTCCTTCTGCAGCGAATCATGCTGCTTCGTCACCCACATGTAGGAAAACGCCATGCCGGCAAACAGGCCCAGAAACACAATCAACCCAAGTACAGTGGTGCTTGAGCCTTCACCAGGCATTGATACCGAGCTGGACGCGCGCTTACCGCCGCGCGTTTTTCGGGGAACTCCAAGCAGGTTAATGCGAATCATAGGTTTTCAAAGCTCCTGAGTGCCAAACCGACAGCCACGGCCAGCTGTCCGGGATTCTGTTCCAGAATCTCGTTCTCCAGCGAATCTGAAGGAGGCACGATCTGCTTAAACGGATTGAGAATCTCCACCGGCAACGAGAACTCCTGGCGCAATGCTTCCACCAGTCCGGGAACCTTGGAAGATCCACCGGCGAGGTAAACACGTTCAATGTGCTCACCCGATGCCGTGGCGCGGAAGAAGTCAAACGTCTTCTGAATTTCCAGAACGATGATTTCCGTTACCTGCTGAAGGATGGGCTGCTTGGCGTCTTCACTCACGGTGCCGATGCGCCGGCCCAGCTTGAGTGCTTCCGCATCATCAAAGCTGAGATCAAGTTCCTTCTGCAGAGAATCTGTGTACTGGTTGCCGCCGACGCTGACGTCTCTGGTAAACAACGGCGTGGTGCCCTTCACGATGTTGATGTTCATTACGCTGGCGCCCAGGTTCAGCAGGGCGACAGTGGAATCAGGCGAAGGGTTGTAGTTGTATTCGTAGCAGTTCTGCAGCGCGAAAGCGTCAATATCCACGATGAAAGGCGTTTTACCCGACAGCGAAAGGACATTGGTGTAGTTCAGAATTTTGTCTTTTTTGACCGCCACCAGCAGCACGTCCATCTGCGGGCCGGTGTCACCGGGATTAAGGATTTCAAAATCCAGGTTTACGTCAGAAATGTCGAAAGGAATGTGCTGCGAAGCTTCCGTGGTGATACCTTCGGCAAGCTCGGCTTCCGTCATGGGCTGGACTTTGATGGGTTTCACAATCACCGAATGTCCGCTCACTGACGTGGCGACCATTTTGCTTTTGATGTTGTGCTGCGCGAAGATCTTGCTGATCGCACTGGAAACGCTGCCCGAGTCAACAATCATGGAGTCCACCACAATGTCACTGGCCAGCGGTTCCACGCCCAGGTGAGAAACCATGATCTCGCCCTTGGAACGCTTCAGCTCAATCACCTTGATGCTGCTGGAGCCTATGTCCAATCCGACAATCGCTTTTCCTGATCCAAACATGTCCGTCCGCCTTGTCCTGGTGTTGCTCTGGTTCCTGTTTCCGAGTTCTATCTGCCTGCTGCCTTGGCTGCTCTGGGCTTCTTCTTGGCGCCGCCCATATTCATGGTGCTCTTCTGTTCCATCCACTGGTCAAGAATTGTCTTCTTGAATTTCCAGCGGTTCCCGAGCTTGAACGCAGGTATCTTTTCCTCAGTCACGTATTTGTACAGCGTGTCAGGACTGACTCCCAGATACTGCGAAGCCTGTCGAATGTTCATCACTTCACGCGAATCTGCCGCCATAAACGTAGCCTCTCCTTGGTGGGTTGTTGGCCTCACCAGGGCCTGTGGGGAAATACTCTTTGTCTTCTCGGGGGAAATCTTTGGGTCGATGCGAGTTATATCCGGCTTAATTCATGCGGTCAATAGGTAAGTTCCGGCTTTTACCCGTGTTTCCGGTATATCTTTAGGTCTAGTACCTGCTTTTGTCCGGTTGGAAATCAAAATCCTGAGGCGCAATGGTATTAGCACCACAACTCGTAGTGGTGTTAACGCAGACGATGCGTGAATTCACCCGCCTTGTTACTAAGGCTGCATGACTGGCCTAATGGGTTACTCCCAAGGTAATTAGGATCAGGACCTGATTAAGGCGGCGAATGCATGCGTTTCATCGGGATTTCACGGGTTTTGCTGCCATCATGAGCAGCGAATTACCGGACTTTCACACGCATGCATCCGCCCTTGATCAGGAAATCAGGATGGAGCCTTGGGAATCAGGCAAGATCGAACAACAGCACTTCTCCACCCTCTTTTGCTCCCGTCAACTGAACCAGTTTCTCCTGCGTCACAGCGGCGCCATCGCCAGCATTGAGTTTACTGCCAGCCACGTTCACCGCACCTCGCGTCACTTGGACCCACGCATAGCGTCCGTCGTCCAGTTTATGTTCAACGGTTTTACCGGAATCAAGTTGGACGGTGTAGAGCTGTGCGTCCTGCGAAAGTTGCACTGCGCCCTCGCCAGGATTGGGCGAAGCAATCAACCGTAGCTTGCCCTGTTTGTCTTCCAGGGGAATGGCCTTCTGCTCATACATCGGCTTCAGACCTTCTTTTTCCGGAAGAATCCATATCTGGTAGAGGTGCACTGGTTCACTCTTGGAGTGATTGAACTCACTGTGGCGGACTCCGGTGCCTGCGCTCATCTTCTGTATCTCGCCGGGACGAATGACTGAGCCGGTGCCCATGCTGTCCTTGTGCTCCAGAGAACCTTCGAGCACATAAGTGATGATCTCCATATCGCGATGCGGATGCGTAGGAAAACCATAGCCGGGCTTGACCCAGTCTTCATTGATCACACGCAGGCTGCGAAAGCCCATGAATTTGGGATCGTGATAATCAGAAAATGAAAATGAATGATAAGTATCCAGCCAGCCGTGGTTGGCATGACCCCGGTCCTTGCCCCGTCTAATCTGAATCATGGTTTCGTCCCCTTTGGCCGCGTTTATCGAATCGCGGCGCGCGGGCCCCACTCAAATCCGGCCCGCTGTTTTGGATTTATGCAGATTAGATGCTTTGACATCAAAATAGTTTCTCCCAAGCACAAAACCCTGTATTTACCGAGGCTTGGACGAGGCCTCCGTTTTCTGAAATGCGCCCAAGAGGACAGAGGGCCGCTTACTTTTCGAATTTAAACTCCTGGTGCTTCAGCAGGGGGAGCAGGCTGTTGTAATCGTCAGTCCACAGGCGAAGATGAGCAATGGGATCGATGGGGGAGCCAGCGTCAGCAAGCTCTTTGCGTGCCAGGAAGTCCTTGTCGGCTGTGACCAGGACCCAGTCAGAGCTGTAAGCCCCCACGTCATCATCATCATCGATAGAAACCAGCAGCGAGCCCATTCCGGCGTTCTGGGCTTCTTCCTGCACCACAGGCGGGAGATTCAAAAACAGGTTTGAGACATGGACCGCGAGGATCCCATTGGGGTTCAGGTGTTTACGATAAAGCTGAATGGCTTCTGCGGTGAGCAGGTGCACCGGAATGGCATCACCGGAAAAAGCGTCAACCACGAGCACGTCATAATGCTGCGGCGGCTCAGCAGCAAGAGAAAGACGCGCGTCGCCAAGAACGATGTCAATCTGGGCTTCTGATTCCTTGATATAGCTGAATACGTTGCGGGCGATGGACGGCACCTGCGGGTTAATGTCATAGAAGCGGATCACATCACCCTTCTGTCCATAAGCCGCAATGGTTCCCGATCCCAGACCGATGACACCGATGCGACGCGGCCTGCCGGCACAGCATTTATCGAGTGCGAGGCCAACACCAGAAGCGTGAGCATAGTATGTGGTGGGCGTTTTACGCAGAGCATCACTGAATATCTGCGTTCCGTGCTGAATGGTACCGTGCATCAGCATGCGCGTGACAGTGGGATCGGGCGGCTCCGTGGTCTGCGTGACGCGCAAGGTCCCGTAAAAATTTCTGACCTGAACAATCTCATCAACGCGATCATGACGGACCTGAAAGGCGATGAGAGCAATGGCACCAACGGTGGCGCTGGCCCAAAGCAGGCGAGGCAGAATTCCTGAAGACCAGGTAACGACCATCACCATCAGGGCGGTGAAGACGAGACCGCAGGCAAGTTCATAGTTGCCGTTCAAGGTCAGCGGGGCGACGATGCCAACCAGTATCGATCCCAAAGCACCGCCGGCGGCAATCAACAGATAAAACGAAGTTGCATGTTCCGGTGCCGGGCGCAGGCGGTAAAGCTCTCCGTGGCACACCACGCAGGCAATCAGCAACGTCACACAGTAGAAGATGATGGTGACAGTCAAAGGCATGCTGAAACGCTGGTCATAAAGCATGTAGCCAAGCGATCCCAGAGAAACGGCAAGCAGCCCCAGCATGACGTAGCGAGGGTAGGATCTTGGTCCGTTAAAGGCCCAGACAAAGCTGAGCAGATAGGCAATGAGGGAAACAATCCAGAGAAGCGGAATAGCGGCAACGTTCTGGCTCAGGTGGTTAGTGAAAGAGCAAAGCAGGACAGATCCACAAGCCGAAAGCAGAAGCCACAACAGGCGATGAGCGCCGGTTGGCGCCGCACTCGATGTATCGGTTTCGCCAGAGACGCTCACATCCGGCGTGCCGCCGGAAACAGTGGGCAGCGCAATGGGATCAGGAACCGCGACACGTGATCGACTTGCGCGCAAAGATGCGATGCTGGTGCAGGCGACAACCAACAGTAAAAATCCGACCAGCCACACGGAGCTTTGCACCCGCAAACTGAACCTCGGCTCCACCAGCCAGGGATAAACCACCAGAGCAAGCAGTGATCCAAAATTTGAAAGGGCAAACAAACGATACGGCGGAACGATAGGTTCAGAATTACGTGAGCTCTCTGCACCCGCAGTGGCGAAACTGCGAGCGAACCATGATTGCAAAAGCGGGTTGGTGGCAGACAAAACAAGAAACGGCAGACCAATGAGTCCGCTCAGCAGCATGAAAACGCTAACGACCGGATGCGAGGTGGATGCATGCAGATCAGATCGCAAACTGAACACGCTCTGAACCAGCGCAGCGACCAGGAGAGCCGAGTAGACTACGGCCTGGGACCGTGCACGCAGACGCGTGGCCATCCAGTGCGCAAGAAGGTAGCCGCCAAGCAAAGCCGTCTGAAAGAAGACCAGGCAGGTGGTCCAGACAGCGGCGGAACCGCCCAGCAACGGAAGCAGCTTCTTGCCGGCAATCGGCTCAATGAGAAACAGAAGAAAGCTTCCAAGAAAAATGGCTACAGCATAGAGAAATGTAAGCAGGGGCATGAGCGCAACCAAGATAGCACGGGCAGCGCCAGGATTGGATCAGGATTGTTCTTCGCCGGTACCAAGTTTGCGGCAGAGCTTGCCGAGTTGCTCCTGCTCGGATGGGGAAAGACGATTCATAACGTCGACGATACGCTGGGAGTGCTCAGGGAATATACGGCCAATCAACTTGCGTCCGGCGGGTGTGATGGTGGCCAGAACAAATCGTTTATCGCGGCCTTGTTGCTGGCGTTTCGCCAGCTTGCGCTTTTCCAGGTTATCAATCACCAGGGTGAGATTGCCGCTACTGGTGAGAATGCGCCGGGCCAGGTCTCCGAGACAGAGCGGTCCCACATGAAAAAGAGCTTCGAGGACGGCGAACTGACTGGGTGTAAGTCCAGCTTCGTCGAGACCTTCACGCGAAAACGCCAGGACCGTGTTGGCTGCTCGCGCCAACTTCACGTAGCTGCCCAGGGCCCGCTCTTCTTTTGGAGAACCTTTAAAGTTTTTGCTCATGTCCGGAAGGAACACGAACTTTACCGCAAAGATGCGGCTGAAAGCAAAGCTATAAAGCAAAACCGGGCTGATTTTTGGCAGCCCGGTTCGTGTTCAACCAACGGGTTAAAAAGTCTTACTGGATATCAAACTGTTCCGGATGCAGTAACGGTTCTGACTTGACCAGAATCGTGCGTTTGGTCAGGTCTTCCATTTCCTGTATCCACTTGCCGCCGCTGGTCTTCAGCAACTTGGCCACTTCCGGGCTGACACGCAGCATGACGTCGCGCTCAAAATGGCGGGCCATTTTCCGCATTTCAACATAGATCTCATTGCAGACCGTGGTGACAGACTTGATCATGCCGGTGGCCTGGCAAGTTGGGCAAGGCTGGCCCAGCGTGCGTTCCAGAGACTGCTTGACACGCTTACGAGTGATGGCGACCAGACCGAAGTCGTTAAATTGCAGGACCTTGGATGGAGCGCGATCTGACTTAAGCGCCTCTTCCAGAGCCTGCATGACTTTCTGCCGGTTTTTGCGTTCATCCATGTCAATGAAGTCAATCACGATGATGCCGCCAAGGTCGCGCAAACGGATCTGGCGAACGATCTCACGGATGGCATCCAGGTTTGTCTTTACGATGGTGTCTTCCAGACGGGCTGTTTTGCCAACGTATTTGCCGGTATTGATATCGATGGCGACCAGCGCTTCCGTCTGATTGATGACGATGTAGCCGCCGCTCTTGAGCCAGACCTTGGACTTGAGCGCCTTGTTAACTTCGTCAGTGATATTGAACTGCTCGAACAGCGGTACCTCTTTACTGTAAAGCTTCACACGCCGCACCAGCGAAGGCTGGAAGCGGCTGACGAAGCGCAGAATGCGCTCGTATTCCTGTTCCGTATCCGCCCAGATTGAAGAGAAGCTGGTGGTGACCTGGTCACGCAGAATGCGCTCGACCAGATTGAGATCGTGATAGATCAGTGCCGGCGCCTTGGATGTTTCCGCGCGGCCCCTAATTTCCGACCACAGATTGATGAGGAAGCGGATATCGGCGCGTAAATCGTCTTCATTGGCTCCCGCAGCTGCGGTACGCACGATGAATCCACCGGTCGATTCACCACGTTCACTGGTAACGATCCGTTTCAAGCGATGACGTTCCTCTTCCGAAGCAATCTTTCTGGATACGCCGGTATGGTGCACGGTGGGCATGAAGACAAGGTAGCGTCCGGGCAGAGCAATGTGACTGGTAATGCGTGCGCCCTTCTTGGCGATAGGTTCCTTGGCAATCTGGACCAGAATTTCCTGGCCTTCTTTCAGCAAATCACTGATGGCCGGAAGCTGGCGCTGAGGAGTGTGAGGACGGCGTCCGCGAACACGACGTCCGGTGGGACGACGCTGTCCGCCTCCGCGACGATCACGATCACCGGGACGACGATCAGAACGCTGCTGCTGTCCGCCAGGACGTTGTTCCACACGCGCACCGTCAGCGCCTTCCTCTGATGTGTGTTCACTGGCGTCGAATTCTTCGCCTTCGCCATCAGATGCGTCGCTCAGCGTTCGGCCGGCAGCATGTCCTTCTTCTTCATCAAAATCGTCGTCAGAGTCTTCGCTGTCGTCGCCGTTTTCTTCCAGGCCTTCCGCTTCATACTGTCCGGTGGCGTGCTCGTTGATGTGAGCGTCGCGTACGGCTTCTGTAAGCTCGCGGCCCATGGGAACCAGGTTTTCTTCTTCCAGTTCTTCAAATTCGCCGAGATCAAGATCATCTTCGTAAGCAGGAAGATCACCTTCCTCTTCCTCGATGACTTCCTCTTCAACAACGCCGCGACCGCTGGCTTTCCATGCCTGGTCCGCCAGCATCTCTTTACCTTCTGAAGGAACAGTTAACGGCGCGGTGGTGGCCGCGGAATCGATTTCAGGCGCAGCTTCTGCGGTGGTTGCAGGCGAGGCATGCGCTACTACGGTAGCTTCTGCTGCAGCGGGTGACTGGTGATGCTCTTCCGCTGCCTGCTGGATTTCTTCCACCTCATCGAACTCTTCGGTTTCTTCAGTCTCAGCTTCTTCCGCGGTGAAAGCAGGTGTGACCTTCATGGGCGCGAAGCGTTCCGCTTCGTGCTTTGCCTGGCGGTCACCTTCCATGTTTTCGTCGTCATGACTGGATGAAGATGGTTCCGCTACGGGCAAAGCAGCCACGGCAACCGATTCTTCATGACGAGAAACAGTCTCAGCCTGATGAGGCACGGGGCCGGCAGATGCTTCGTCCTGCAGGAATCCGTGTTCATTGGCATGGCCGGCTTCCTCTGGTTCGGCAACGGATTTGGCAGCCACGCTAACCACGGTCTGTCGTCCATCACCTTTGTACTTGGAGATGGATTCGCCGGGCAGAGTCATGGATCCAGCGGAGAACTGAGACGGATCGATGGAGAATTCCGTGGACGGCCGGGAAGTTCTCACCGGCGCACTGGGCTTGACCTCTGCTGACGCTGACTGCGCTGAAGGTGGCTGATATTTGGAGATGGATTCGCCGGGAAGGATGATGGGTTCCATATCCACTTCCGGTTCATTCCGATTGCTGTATCGGTTGTCACGACGCGGCTCACGATCATGACGGTCACGACGTGAATCCTGCCGCTGGTCATAACGCGATTCCGTGCGCGATTCATGGCGTGCTTCCTGCACAGGTTCGGGACGCGGCTCGGGACGCGGTTCGGGCTTATTTTCCTGAGTGGGTTCGACACGGGGTTCCGCCGAGGATGCAGCGGCTGGGCGCTGTTCTTCACGGTCATAACGGCCACCCCGGCCGCGGCGACGCCGGCGTCCACGCCATTTGCGTGCGCCTTCGCGATTTTGACCATCGTCGCCAGTGCCGGTGGATTCGTCCTGCGCTTCTGCGGAAGGCTCTTCGTCAAATTCTTCGTCGCTCAGGGGTGCAACAGCAGGAAAAGCTTCCTGAGCTTCAATGGGACCACGATTCTCGTCGGGCCCGGTGTGCGGATCCGTGATGACCGGCCGGCTGCGCGCTACGACTTGCTCGAGCCCATCCGTATCGTCATCTTCTTCCAGAAGGAAATCAGAGACGTAAAGGAAGGCGTCGCGTTCCAGGCCAATGTTGACAAAGGCGGATTGCATGCCCGGCAGCACGCGTGTGACACGGCCTTTATAGATGGAGCCGGCGAGCGTGTATTCATTTTCACGCTCGTAATAAATTTCTGTTAGCTGGTCTTCTTCCACCACCGCGACTTTGGTTTCATGCGGTGTGGACGAGACAAATAGTTCTTTCGACATCGAGTTTCTCTCCGGTATTACCCGGCCCGGGAGAAGCGTTGATTCGTGGAGACTCTTTCAGAGACACAAACAAGCATGCGTTGCCGTGGCTAGGCATGCCGGGTGGTGTGAGTGCGCGGATTCAATCTTGTTTTTAAGCAGTAATGCGTGATTGCCCCCGGGAATATAACCCTGGTTGTGGGCCATTGCAGACTGCGTATGACTTGTTTGAAAAATCTTGGCACCTATACATTTCCGGGGTAGTGGCCACACTGCGTAAATCGCGGGGCCGTTCCCTGCCCGGTCATGCTCTCTGACTCTACTCTCCGGCTCGCTTCGTGGGCCGGTGCCTTCGTTCCACGTGAAGGCTGACGTTTGAATCTTATTCTCAAAGCGCCCCAGGACGCTGTTCTGGAAACCCGTTACAGGTCAGTTCACAAACCGGCGCATCCGAATATTCATAACGATCCCCAGCGCCAGAAACATGAACAAAAGTGATGAACCACCATAGCTCATCAGAGGCAACGGAATTCCGGTGACGGGCATATACCCAACCACCATTCCCGCGTTTACCAGGATGTGGAACAGCAACACTGCCACCACACCCATCACCACGAACCCTCCGGCACGGTCAGGCGCCGTCTGGGCGTTGTGGATCAAACGCATCAACAGTATAAAGTATAGCAGCAGTAACGCAACTGCTCCCACAAAGCCGTGCTCTTCTGACCACGCAGCAAAGATGAAATCGGTATGCGGCTCAGGTAGAAAAGCGCCCTGGGTCTGCGATCCGCCGCGAATTCCTCTTCCCCAAATGCCTCCGTGCCCCACGGCAATCTTGGATTGCTCAAGTTGATACCCCGACTTCTGAGAGTCCGCTTCAGGATGCAGGAAGTTGGTGAGACGGGCTTTCTGATAAGGCTTTAATCCGTAATGCCAGACGCCCGGCGCCAAAACTCCGGCGATGACCAGGATCACTGCGGCATGGCGGAACTGGATTCCACCCAGAAACAATCCCATCATGGCCACAGGAACGTAAGTAAGCGCAGTGCCGAGATCGGGCTGCTTCAACACCAGCAGCATTGGTATGCCGGCAATCAGGCCACCTTTAACCACGTCGCCTAACGACGCATCCTGATCGTTTTCTTCACTGAAATATTTGGCCATCGCCAGAATCAAAACAAGCTTCACCCACTCCGATGGCTGGAAATGCTGACCACCAGGTAACTGAATCCAGCGGCGCGCGCCAAGGTATTTCTTTCCGAAAACCGCCACCACCACCAGCGAAAGGAAGGACGCAATATAAAGCCAATGAGAGTTTTCCAGAAGCAACTGGTAGTTCACGAAACTGATCATGAACATCAGCACCAGGCCACCCACGATCCAGTAAACCTGCTTGATGTAGAGGGGCGTGCCCGTGGTGGTGGCGAATTTTGTTCCGTAGGTGCTGCTGTAAATTTCCAGCACGCCGAGAGAGCAGATCAGCAGCACAAAAGCCAGCAGAAGCCAGTCAAAGTCGCCGAATTTTACCAGCCGTCGCATTAGTTTCCGCCTGGAGTTCCAACCGCAAGGACCGCGGGGCGTTTCTTGATCGATGCAGGGATCGCCGGATGCATTTTCACCAGGAAGGTCCCGCCCTGGACATGATCTTCCGCTTCTGATGCTTCCGGATGCTGTTGGCCGATGCTGGGAAAATTCCACACACCAGCGACTGGCACGGATTCGGGATCCGCCTTGTCACTGAATAACATTGGGTTGTTTCGGACGCGACGCTGTTTCTCCACAAACGCCTTCACTACTTGTGCTCCGACGCGTGCCGCCAGCGGGCCGTGCTCACCACCCTCAAAGAACACAACTACGACCAGCTCTGGATTGCGACGTGGCGTAACGCCGGCAAACCATCCGTTGCCCTTGAACTCTTTCTTGAGTGACTTTAGTTTCTGCCCCCGCGCTTCCAGGAACTGATGGCTCACCAGTTGCGTGCTGCCAGTTTTGCCTGCAAAGTCGACACCCTGAATGTGCGAAGCCACTCCGGTCCCACCCGGATTGAGTACGCTGGCCATGGCATCCGTGACAGTAATCCAGTTCTGCGTATCAATTGGGACGTGCACCACATCAGGCTGTCCGCCCACAGTAACGCTCAGATCTCTAAACTGCGGCGGCAGCTGCCCAGGATCGACCACGTGCGGACGATAAAAAGTGCCGCCCATCGCGATCCCACCGATGGTGCGTGCCAGTTGGATCGGGCTTACCGCAACCGCACCCTGCCCGATACCCACAGATATCACTTCGCCTGCGTACCACTTCTGACGGAAGGTCTTCATCTTCCACTCTTCTGAAGGCATAGTGCCGTTCACTTCATTGGGAAGATCGATTCCGGTCTTCTTGCCGATACCCATGGCCGTGGCCCATTTGGCGATCTTCTCAATGCCCAGCCGCTCTGCCAGCGTATAAAAAAACGTGTCGCAAGATTGGTAAATGCCCTTGGAAACATCCGTGATGCCGTGAACGCGGTGCTCTTCTTTCACCCAGCAATTGAAATATCGTCCAAAGAAGACGCCGCCGCCCTGGCAGTTCACCTTCAGATCCTGCGCCACTCCTTCCTGCAGCCCGGCCACAGCCATGATGATCTTGAAGACCGAACCCGGCGCCACCTGTGCCTGAATTGCCTTGTTCAGCAGCGGATGATCGGGATCGGTTGTAAGCTTGTTCCATTCGTCGCGCGAAATTCGTACCGCGAAATCATTGGGATTAAACGCGGGCCGGCTGACCATGGCCAGAATCTCACCATTGCGCGGATCCATCGCAACAATCGCGCCGTTCTTTCCCTCCAGCGCCATCTCGGCTGCTTTCTGCACGTCAATATCGATGGTCAGCTTGAGCTTGTTGCCAGGTTTCGCGGGGATATTCGCATCTTCTTTAGGACGCCCTACTTCCTTTCCCTTGCTATCAACCAGCACTCGACGAGCCCCATCTTTGCCCGTCAGGTAATCGTTGTAACCAAGCTCCACGCCGGATTGGCCTACAATGTCGCCCTTCTGGTAAAGCTCGAAGCTCGGCGAGTTCAGCATATCTTCACTGACTTCGCCCACGTAGCCAATCAGATGCGCCATGAATCCGTTTTCCGGATAAAGCCGGCGATGGACCATGAGGGTTTCAAGCTCGGGGAATTCGTCGCGATGGGCTTCAATGAAGGCGCGTTCGTCCGGGGTAATGTCGTCTTTGATGATGATGGGTTCGAACGCAGGTTTACGGGCGAGCTGGTAGCGGCGGATTTTGTCGCGAATCTCTTCAGGAGGAATGTGCAGGCCATCGCCAATTTTTAGCGCGTCAGCGTTCAAGTCACGCAACTGGTCACGCAGAAGAAGAGCCGAGAAAGACGGATAATTGTCGACGATGATCTGTCCGTCACGGTCCAGTAACTTGCCTCGTGGCGCCAGAATGGGAACCTTACGAATGCGGTTCTGCTCCGCGCGGGACAGATACTCGTCGCTCTTGCGCACCTGCAGGGTCCAGAGACCGTACGAAAGCACAAGAAAAATGACAAGGATGATGTACTGGACTACCGTGAGTTTAAGCGGCGGGATTTTTTCTTCGCGACCGGACATACCTGTTTGGATCTGTCGCTTTCCTACAGAACGTTTGTTTGATTTGGCTGAAGGGGCCTGTCATTAGAGTACAGCATTTTGCAAAAAAGCAGAGTAGGTCATAGACCCGAAACTGGTTACCGAAGGGCTTAGTTCCATCATAGTAGCTCTTGCAGGGTAATTCGGGCCGGGCCGGCATTTATGCCGCGATCAGGGACGCTGCTTCATGCGGTCAAATAAAGCGAAAAGAACCACGGCAAGAAGCGCGTTGGCCAGAGCAGCCACCAGAGTATGAGCCCAAAGAAATTGCTCTCGTTCACCTACCAGGGCCAGTGCAATCACCACATACACCGTCCGGTGCACAAGGTAAAAGACAAAAGTCATGAGGAAGCGGGAGCCGGGATTGTCCACGTCAAGCTTTACGCCCAGTGATGAAGCCAGGTAGCCAACAATGGTCTTGGCGATACCGTTCAGGCCAATGGGAACGCCAGCGATAGCATCCTGTATCGTGCCGATCAGGGCGCCGGTAAAGATACCCGGGATGGGACGGCGGCGGGCCACGGCAAAAAAGATTGTGACCAACAGAGGAAGATCGAAGACCTTGATGAATCCAAGCTGGCGGCTGATGGAAACCTGGATGAAGATGGCAGCGAGCGGAACCAGCAGGGACGATGCCCAGCCAAACCGATGGACGTCAAGCTCTTCACGCGATGTCAGCGAAACGGAAGCGTAGCTCATCGGGGTGGCTTCTCCGCTTCGGGGGGCGGCGTTTGCGTATCCGGCGGCTTACTCTCTGGCTGATCTGTTGCTGCCGGAGTAGGCGAAGCTTTCGGCTGCGCCTTCTTCATAGGTGGCTTAGGAGTTGGACTGGGGGAAGCCGCGGGTGATCCGTCAGGATTCGTCGCAAGAACCGGTGTCTTCGCGGGCTTTGGCTTTGGTGGAACGGTCCCTGTAGCGGTGCCAGTGGTTGTGGTCAGTGTCGACGGAGAAGTTGTTGCCGCATTCGACGGTTTGGACACAGAATTTGTATTTGTTGTGGCCGGCTTGCTACCCGTGGTAGCTGAAGGTGGAGCTGTTGCGCCGGCAGGCGTGGGAGAGGGCTTGGCCGTCGAGGGTTTGGCACTGAGCGGAACAGCAGTAGCGGGTGAAGGACTTGCCGCAGGTTGCGCAGAGCCTGGCTTGCTGGCTGCATCTTTGGCAACGGCGTCAGCCTTATTCACGCTGGGAAGGCGTTGGGCAAGAATGTCCGCAGCTCGGACCTGGCCTGCGCTACCAGGAAGCTTAGGCAGATCTTCCATCCGCGTGGTCACAACCAGAACTTCTTCCAGACGGGCAAGATCAGCGGCCGGTTTTACCTTGATGGCGAGAAAGGGATCGTTATCGTGGTCCGGCGAAACGCTGGTCACGGTTCCGACCGGCACGCCCTTGGGATAAATGCGGTCGCCGCCGCTGGTGATCACCTGCTCGCCCACCTGAATGGATTCGTCCGACATCACGTCTGAAACCCGCAGTTCGCCCTGTGGAGTACCCCGCAGGATTCCCTGAAGGCGCGAGCCCTGGAGGATCACGCCTGCACCGCTGTCACGGTCACTGATGAGAAGCACCTGCGAACTCATGCGGAACACGTCTTTTACTTTGCCGATGATTCCGTCCGGGGTGATCACCGCCATATCGGCCTGCACGCCAGCCTTGTAGCCCTTGTCGATGGTGATCATGCGGGATTGTTCGGTACCGCTGGTGCCGATGACCTGCGCGGCCATAATCTGGCCGACATAATTCTGCTTGAAACCAAGGAGCGCCTGAAGCCGCTGCGCCTGTTCGGCGTCTTGTTTGTAGTGGACCTGTTCCAGCTTCAGACGGGCTATTTCTTCGTGGAGTTCGCGGTTCTCATTGCGCGCGTTGTGGAGATCAACGTAGTTGTTCCAGTTGCGGCGGAAAAAATGTCCGGTTGAAACCACGGCTTTCTCAAACGGATAGATGGCAGTGACGGTCCAGACGCGGATAAGGCGCGTGCCTCCGGTGTTGTTGGCCGCGTGCGTGCTTTCACGCTTGACCTGCGTCGCCAGGGCAACAACCTGAATGAACAGGACGGCCATCAGGACGAGCGGGTTTTTGTACCGGATAAAGAAATTTTCCATGCTGCTTTAATCTGAGCCGCGCTAACCGAGGAGGGTCAGTGATTAAGCTTTCGGCTCCTGCAAGGCTGACCGGGGCGGACCTATCAAATCCGCCCCGCCGGCACTTAGTCGATTGAAATCTTCCGCAACAGCTTGAAGTCGCTGAGCATTTTTCCGGTGCCCAGTACCACGCTGGCCAGCGGATCATCTGCGATTGAAACCGGAAGTCCGGTCTCTTCGCGAATACGTTTGTCGAGATTCTTCAGCAACGCGCCGCCACCGGTGAGAACAATGCCACGGTCGCTGATGTCCGCGCTGAGTTCTGGAGGCGTACGTTCCAGGGCAACGCGAATTGCGTTCATGATGGTGCTGATGCATTCAGAGAGCGCTTCGCGAATTTCACTGTCATCAATGGTGATGGTCTTGGGCACGCCTTCAATCAGGTTACGGCCCTTGATTTCCATGGTGAGAGGTTTGTCCAGGGGATAGGCCGAGCCAATCTCAATCTTGATGGTTTCCGCGGTGCGTTCACCGATGAGCAGATTATATTTGCGCTTGAGGTAATTCATGATGGATTCATCCATCTGATTACCGGCCATGCGGACCGAGCGCGAGTACACGATACCGCTGAGCGAGATGACCGCAATGTCCGTGGTGCCGCCGCCGATATCCACCACCATGTTGCCGCTGGGCTCAGTGATAGGAAGACCCGCACCGATCGCCGCGACCATGGCCTGTTCGACAAGATGAACTTCACTGGCCTTGGCGCGATAAGCGGAGTCCATGACGGCGCGTTTTTCCACCTGCGTGATTTCCGATGGCACGCCGATGACGATACGCGGGTGCACCAGCATCTTGCGGTTGTGCGCCTTCTGGATGAAGTAGTTCAACATCTTTTCCGTGACCTTGAAGTCGGCGATGACACCGTCTTTCATCGGCTTGATGGCAACGATATTGCCCGGAGTGCGTCCCAGCATCTCCTTGGCTTCCTTGCCCACGGCTTCCACTTCACCGGTGTTCTTGTTGATGGCGACGATGGAAGGCTCGTTAACCACGATGCCTTTGCCCTTCGCATATACCAGTGTATTGGCCGTTCCCAGATCAATGGCAAGATCGCTGGAGAACATGCTGAACAGCGAGCGCAAATTATGAATGCGCGAATTTTCCGATTTGAAACCGTTAGACGACATACCCGCTTCTTTCTTCTTTTTTCTTTTATCTACTACCAGAATATTCTTTTCGCCACCGAGGTGGGCCTGGGAACGATGGCGCAACCGTCTCTCCCAGAAAAAGACCGACCGTGCTTACATCAAGGACCTGTGTGGGAACATACTACTTTTAAACAAATCTGACGCCGTGGCAATAAGGATTTTACTGGATATTCACCGTCTTAGGCACGATGTTGTACCCGCCTTTAGTGTTCTGTGCCGTAATAGTAATCAAGTTTTCGCCCGGTGGCAGAGGGTTGGTGAAGTGGCTGAATTGGCCCTCCGGACCAACCAGCGCCTCCTGGCCGTTTACCATCACGCGAGCTCCCGGTTCCGTGTGCCCGCGAATTTCGAAAATCTTACCGTGCTGCATCAGGCTATCAACCTCCAGCACAATGGTCGCGCCGGTATCACCCTTCTGGACTACGCGCACAAAATTGGTCGGACTGGGAAGTGATTCCCGGCTATTTTCCCCGACGGATTGAACGGCCCAGTAATAATCGCCCGGCTCCAGGTTCTTCACATATTCAGTATGCGGCCAGTTTTTTTCATCAGCCACCGAACTGCCCTTCAAGAACTGGTTGCGGGATATCTTGATATGGTAACCGCGCGCGCCCGGTTCAGGAGCCCACGCAAAGGTTACGCCTTTACTCTTAGGGTCAAGCCTCCAGGTGTCCTTATCGCGCGGGTCAACCAGCTGGGGAGGGGCAATCAGCTTGATCTTGTTGATCGCCAGCGAGTCCGTGGGGAGACTGGCCTTTTCATTATCCACCAGGTGTTCGGTCTGGTTTCCGCGGTTCAGGTCCGCTGCACCGCGTTTCACGATGACTTCACCGACGCCCGAATTGGGATCACTGGTCGCCTGGGCGCTGGTGTTTTCTGCTAAACGAGCAACCGCGTCATTGACCGTAACCTGGGATGTTGATCCCTTGCTCATCCCGTTAGGAGTAGTCAGGTCAACCGTTCCGGTGGTCAACTTTACGGCAACCCTGGTATCCGCCGCGGCCGTAACCGAGTTCTCCTGGATTACGATGAGAGAGTCAGGCCTCACGGTATAGCTGGTACCGTCAGTAAACACGACCTTCGCGATGCCTTCACCGGTGGTCTGGATGGCGTCATTATGTTCAAGCGTCACGTTGTAATCGGCGTTGACCCACGTGTTGCTGCTGGCTTTTCTTACCCGCACCGCACCATCAATGTTGGTGAAGTGAGCCTGCTGCGGGCCGGGCTCAATGGTGGTGGCCCCAACGTTGGAGCCGATCCCCATCTTGATGAGCAGCTTCTCCATTCCGGACTCGCCAATGGAGATGGCATGATTGGTGGTTTCAGGAAAAGCAAAGTACATGACGGCGAGCGCCAAGCCAAATACGCCCAAAATACCCATCATCACGCTGCGATAGGTAATGGTTACGTAGGAAATCTGGAAGGCGGATTTTCTATTTTGCGCCACGTAGTGCCGACTGACGGGAAGTTTTACTTGTAATGGCTACAGAGTACCACAAGATCACAGGTTCCCAGGACGCGTGAGACTCAGCCCTAAGGTGTTCCCGCCAAATCTGTCGTGAGTACACCAACCCTTGTCATTTCAGCAAAATAAAGCAAATACCCACTGGACAGGGATAACGGGAATGGTTCGGGCAAACGCGAAAGTGCTGCGTACCCTGGTAAAGAAGAGCCAACATTTCCCTCGCGGCAAAAGACCGGCCGCGACTTTCCCGGGAAGATGCAGGCAAATGTCGCGGCCAGAGATGACGTGAACTTTGTTAGATGGAGCTCATATTGGAGAGGAACTCAGTATTGGACCGGGTCTTGCCCAGCTTATCGATCAGCAATTCCATGGCTTCAACAGGAGACAGTGGGTTGAGCACCTTGCGCAAAACCCAGATGCGAGCCAGGTCTTCCTTTGGAATGAGCAGCTCTTCTTTTCTGGTGCCGGAACGCTGAATATCAATGGCCGGGAACACGCGCTTATCGACCAGTTTGCGGTCGAGAATGATTTCCATGTTGCCGGTACCCTTGAATTCTTCAAAGATCACGTCATCCATGCGCGAACCGGTCTCAACCAGCGCGGTAGCAATGATTGTCAAAGATCCGCCTTCTTCAATGTTACGGGCAGCACCAAAGAAACGCTTGGGCCGCTGAAGTGCGTTGGAGTCCACGCCGCCTGAGAGCACTTTGCCGGACGGTGGCACGATGGTGTTGTACGCGCGCGCCAGACGGGTGATGGAATCGAGCAGAATGACAACGTCACGCTTGTGTTCCACCAGACGCTTGGCTTTTTCGATCACCATTTCCGCCACCTGGACGTGACGGGCGGCAGGTTCGTCAAAGGTTGAGGAAATGACCTCGCCCTTGACGGAGCGCTGCATGTCCGTGACTTCTTCCGGACGTTCGTCGATTAGAAGAACGATCAGAACAACCTCTGGATGGTTGGTGGTGATGGAGTTGGCCACGTTCTGCAACAACATGGTCTTACCAGTACGGGGAGGAGCGACGATTAAGCCGCGCTGGCCTTTACCCACGGGAGTAAGCAGGTCCATGACGCGGGCACTCACGTTCTCACGCACCGTCTCAAGCTTCAGGCGCTCCTGAGGATAGAGAGGAGTGAGATTATCAAACAGGATCTTGTTGCGAGCTTCTTCCGGCGATTCAAAGTTGACCGCTTCAATCTTGACGAGGGCAAAATATTTTTCGCCTTCATGGGGCGGGCGGACCTGACCGCTGATGGTATCACCGGTTTTGAGATCGAATTTGCGTATCTGAGAAGGCGAAACGTAGATGTCGTCAGGACCGGGAAGGTAGTTATAGTCGGGGGAGCGGAGGAAGCCATAACCGTCAGGCAGTATTTCCAGAACGCCCTCGGCAAAAATATGGCCTTCTTTTTCACTCTGAGCCTGCAGGATTTTGAAGATGAGGTCCTGCTTGCGTAGACCGCTGGCGCCAGGCAGGTCAAGGGTGCGCGCGATCTTGGTAAGCTCGGTGATATTTTTTTCTTTAAGTTCCGCTATTGTCATTTGTCACCTACGGGAATTTTCTTGAAAGGAAGGATTTGAGTGGTTGCTGGGTTGCAGCAAGGCGAGAGATACAACCTCAGGGCTAACCTGAGGACCCGCCAGACGAACACGTCCGGCGGGATTTCAGGAAAGAGTATTATGCAGCCCGACGCTGCGGTTCCGCAACTTTAACGTTGGGAGCGTTGATTACAGTTTCAGTCTCGGGGGCTTCACCCACACGCGCAAAGACGTCATTCATAGTCTCTTGAATTCGGGTATTGGGCTTGTGGAATTTACGCGTCGCCTTAGAGACCAGTTGACACAAAAGATAACGGTTTTGGACGGTCGTGAGCGCGTCATGGATGAGGGTTGAACGCATCATTTTCTCCTTCAAAATTCGATAATAGCCTATAAAATCAACAACATATGAGTACTTAAACCGGAGGCAGAGGACATCTGCACAAAACTAGCAACGCCCAACCTGCGGGCAGAACACCATTTGTAATGGGGATTACCAGAGACCCTTTATGCGATATATAGACGCAAGTGACCGGTCTTTCGTTGCAAAAACCGATGCAAAAAACAAATCTTATTGCTTAAGCGGCTGGACCCGGAAAACTCGACTTCATGGTTCGCGGCGCTCACTGGATGCTCTACGGTAAAGGTAAACCTTGATGACGTCAAGAATTTTTTTGCCGTCATGGGATATGTAAGTCCTTTAATATCTTCATGTAAGTACAATCATCTCAATGTTTAGTCAGCGGCCTTTTCAACTTTAATTTTAGAGGCAATATGAAAGATCCACGTTATCCCATTGGTCCGTTTACCGCGGACTCAGCGCCAACGCCCGAATCCCGCAGCCACCATATTGAGCAAATCGGCTCGCTTCCGGCCCGCTTCCGGAAAGCCGTTTCTGGCCTGAACCCCCAGCAACTCGACACACCGTACCGTGAAGGTGGATGGAGCCTCCGGCAACTGGCGCATCACGTCCCGGATAGCCATATGAATGCCTACATTCGCTTCAAACTGGCCCTGACTGAAAATATTCCCACCATCAAGCCGTATGAAGAGGCAGCTTGGGCGAGATTGAAAGACACGGAAGTTACGTCGATTGAGGTATCTCTGGCGCTTCTGGAAGCTCTCCATATCCGATGGGTTAACCTGCTGCGCAGCCTGCGTGCCGAGGATTTTCAACGCAAACTGAATCACCCTGAATCAGGAGTACAAAATCTGGACCGCATGTTAGGTCTTTATTCGTGGCACGGGAACCATCATCTGGCGCATGTGATGGGATTGAGAGAACGGATGAAGTGGTAAGGGCAGCAAACGGCAAATGGCAAGATAGCAATTAGCAAATGCAAAGCGCTACCGAATGCGGATGTTCACCAGGTACTGGCTGGTGAAATCGGTCATTTCGCCAACGCGTTTTCCAGGAGCGGGCAGCAGCCGCGCGGAAAGCGGTTTATGCCATTTCACGGAAAGACTGGCTACATCGGCAATGATGTTTTCCAGTTCCTGGCTGGAAATATCACCGGGCAACGGAATGGCATCGAGGCCGGCGCTGCAAACGGCAGAGTAGGAAAGAAGCGCGTCGCGATTAATTCTGCCCGCTTCCCATCGGCGAGCGAGGGCTGAATCTTCAAGCACGGGAAGCATCAATCCGCTGTATCCGGTCTGCAATACGGGAATTCGCTTCAGTGCCGAGGTAATGGTGTAGGTGACGCTCAAGGTGCCGGGTGAGCCAATGGCGCCTGACAGAAGCGTTTCAATGGCAGCGCCAATGGAGACGTCTTTCAGCGGAACAGGTGTGAGGTCAATCCCAAAATAAGTGAACCCGGTCTGCTTTTCCATTTGGTGGGCAATGGTTTCAACCTTAGCAGCTTCGGCGCCAAGTCTGGCGGTAAGTTGCTCACCGGCCGCGGTCAGGTCTCCGCCGACGGATGAAAAAACCTGGTTCACGATGCCGGCTGATTCCAGGCCAATGGCGAACCCGCGTACCGGGCTCTGCGCATAAGAGACGGGGAAAAACGGAGCGTTAGCGGGAGCGAACGAGCCAGCTGCGAAACGAAAATTCCCTTCTCCGCGATCCGTATGGTCTTCCAGATATTTAATGGCACGGGCGGCCGCGTGTATGCCGTTCCAGTGAATCCCGGCAGTGTCACCCACAACCACAAAACCGTTGATGGTCTGCGTTGACGCAATGATCTGCGCCAGCAGTTCAGCCTGCGTGGGATCATCAGAATCATGCAGCATGGCCGGACCAATATCTGGTGTGAAGCCTTCCTGCTGGGCTAGCTTGTCATAGTCGCGAAAAAAACTCAGGGCCTGTTCGGGAGACAAGCCGCGCACAATCTGCGTGAAGGGCTGGCTGCTGATGCGGATGGTCTCGACTTCATAACCCGCACCGATCAACTGGTCCTGAATCAGGTGTAACGCGCGCAGAGCCAGATTCACCTGCTCACGATAGTTCTTGCGGTCAAGGTGAACAAAAGCAGTGATGGTTCGGATCTTAGGGAGCGTGCTTCTACCGGTGGTAACCGACTGGGCAGCAAGGGGTAGAGATAGAACGGCAGCCACCAAAACGGTGGACCAGAATTTTCTTAACATTGGGGGAGAACTCCAAGGGTTTACACAAAAGCGCTTGCGACCTTCTTATACCCGCAGGACCGAAAGTTCAGAATGCAGCACTCTGGTGTGGATCAAACTTGTGAGGAGAGTTTAACCGCGCAAGTCTCTGGATGCAATGACTGAATCATTGTTTCAGGCTGCTTTAGCGTAAGAGGGAGACCTGCTACTGCAGTAAAGGCGAGGCGTTGCAGTTAGTTACGATGATGGTGCGAAGTTCGTCACGCAGGTCCACGAATTCCACTCCGTAACGGAAGCCCTCACATACGCGGACAACAGCCTTGATCTTCACTTCCACCGTGGAGTAAGGGAACGTGAGTTCCAGCAACAGGTTGGTGCCAATGGCCAGCGAACAAGGGATATAAGCGCCCATGCCTCCCTGGCTCAGCGTGTTGGCCCTTCCAAACGTGGTGATAGTTTTTCCGTCCTGCGTAAAGGAGGCTTTCAGGCGCACGTCAATCCTGTGACGGCTCCAGCGCCTCTGGTCAGGCCCAGATCCCGGTTGACTCATGTCAAATTGTAGGCGAGCAGTCCCCTTCTCCATGCACCCTGATTCTCGGCACAAGAACCAAAGCGTGACAGTTAATTGCCGCCATTGTACCTCCGGCACCGGAATCTTTCTCCTCTATTTCGTATGCGGCCTGAGCCGGCGCTCCATGTCATTGATCATGGTGTTCCACATATCGATTTCCAGTTGAAATTGATGTTTCAGCGGGGATTGCGTGGTGTCAACAAATGCCAGATTGGTCTCCATCTGTCCGAGAATGGCGCGCATGCGGGCAATGTCTTCGCGAAGTGCGGTCACGTCATCATCACTGGGAGCGGACGTGGTTTTGTGATCCGGCCCCGGCTGGGACGTTGCAGGTCCAGTTTTTGGCGCGGCGGATTGGCCAAACAACAATGAGGACGAATAAAGAAAAATGATGGCAAGAACAATGGAACGCATGGGCCCTCCTGACCAAGATTGTAGCGAATCGGCCGGCGGTGAATGAGTTGCAGTGGAAACTAAAGTTTAGTTGTTTGCCGAGTTGACTTAGGGCATTTAATCCTACTGAGGGTACGGGGTGTCCTCCCGGTCTGCAACGGAATTGAGCCTAATGCGCCGCCTTCGCGGTTGCGTCTTTCACCACTACGCCACCTTTCATTACAAAGCTCACGTTTTCCAGGGCGCGCACGTCCTGCAACGGATCATTCGTTACGGCAATGATGTCGGCAAACTTCCCCGCTTCCACGGTGCCCACGTCTTTCGCGCGACCGATGAGATCAGCAGCATTGCTGGTGGCCGCGCGGATGGCCTGAGCCGGCGTCATGCCGAACTTCACCATATAGAAGAACTGCTTTGCGTTGTCGCCATGGGGATAAACGCCGGCATCCGTGCCAAATGCCATCTTCGAGCCCGCCTTCACCGCGTGCTCAAAGTTTTCCCGCTGGAGACGGCCGATCATCTTTTCCTTGTCCACATTTTCCCTGGGCAAGCCAAACTCAATGGCTTTGCCCAGAATGTAGTCATCGTTATAGATGTCCATATCGAGGTAGGTTCCGCGCTCTTTGGCCAGGCGAATTCCTTCATCATCAATCAGGCTGGCGTGCTCAATGGAATCGATTCCGGCAAGAATGGCGTTCTTAATGCCCTGCGTTCCGTGCGCATGCGCCGCAATCTTGCGCCCTGCCATGTGCGCTTCTTCTGCGGCTGCCTTAAGTTCTTCCAGCGTGTATTGCGGAGAGCCAGGACTGTCACCCTTGGAAAGTACTCCGCCGGTGGCCATGATCTTGATCACGTCCACACCGTATTTCACCTGCGCGCGTACGACGTGACGAATCTGGTCAACACCATCCGCGATAGCAAAGTTGCGCTCTTCAGGGAACATGGTTACGCGGGTTTGCGGTGAGTAATTGTTCAAGTCGCCGTGACCGCCTGTGATGGAAATACCAGGGCCGCTGGCAACAATGCGCGGACCAACGAGGAAGCCTTCGTTGATAGAGTTACGCAGATCGACGGCAAGAAAAGGCTCAGAGCCTACGTCACGCACGGACGTGAATCCCGCCTCAAGGGTCTTGCGGGCATTGAGGACGGCGGCAAAGGCGGACTGAAACGGCGTGTCTTTGAAACGATAGATTTCATCGTAACGATCAGCACGCGCGCCGAGATGCGTATGGCAATCGATCAGACCCGGCAAAACCGTGGCATGCGATAGATCGATGACGGTGGCGCCGGCGGGAATGCTCACTGAGCCAGATGGGCCAACACTCTGTATGCGATCGCCGAGAATGGTGATCACAACGTTTTCGCGCACGTTGTCTGAAGTCGCGTCAAAAAGCCTTCCGGCCCTTACATAAACCGGCTTAAGAGCAGGCTTGGGTGCAGGCTGCGCAACCATCATGAAACTTACAAAGACGAAAAAAAACACGGTGAGACACCGCTTGATCTTCATTCAGGAAACTCCGGGCAATTCGTCAGTTCGCATTCAGTCACTGAAAAGATTGAACGCAAGAGTATAAGCGGAGTGCGGCCCGTAGAAGCAAAAATCCTGACACGAACTAAGCTGAGTGGTAAAGGCTGAGTGGTAAAGAAGGAGGGACTAGCTGTCCATTTTGGCCGTGAGCGCTACGCGGGAGAACTCCATCCAGATGCGCCAGCGGTCATATTCACGACTATGGGAAACCGCGGTCACCATGGCTGTTTCAGTGCAGTTCTTGCTGAAGATCACGCTTAGGTTCTGGCCCAGCTCAACCATGGGCCCAATCAGCATGGTTGCGTTGCGCTCACCCACCGGAAGGATGAGGTCGCGTTCCTGGAAAGGCATGCCATTGCTGGCGATGCCGCGAAGAATTGCAATGGTGCCGCCTTCAGGGACCTGCAATGCACCCGGGTCAGACGAAATTTCCGGTAATTTACTTTGCGCGCTTCGGGGTTGTGAGGCTCCCTGGACTTCCGCACCACCGTAAACAGTAACGGGAGGTACGCCGAGTTCCCAGTCTTCAGGAGGAAAATAAATTCCCCAGAAATTTTCAGGGCGATGCAGCTCAATGCCATATTCGCTGTCATGAGAATCTGCCCACACCACGTGACCCACGCGCCATTTATACGGCGCAAGCATGGCCACGCGGACTTCCATCCGCGGTTCCAACGGTACGGTGGAACGAATTCTGGCTCCGTGGCGATTCACCAGGATGGTCTCTGCCGATCCGCTTACATGCGAACCGTCACTTTTCTGGCCAGACACGGCCAGAGCAAGCGACACAAGGACACGAGAACTCCTGCGACCACGGTCAGTTCCTGCAAGTTGGGGCATATGCGCTACGCAGTAAGCTTTTGAAATTTAAAGCTGGGTAAACTATAGAACTTCCGGCCAGTGATCCGTATATTACTGCAAGTCATGCGCCGGACTACCAAAAACCTACCGTCAATGTCCTATGGTAACCTGCCCGGTTAATAACTTCAGAGAAGCTGGATTTTAAGCCCAATCTGAGCCAGGAGAGAAAACAAAATGCCAGAAAAACTTAACGATAATGGTGAGAAAAAGCCTTTCGAAAGCATATTCGACCGCCGTAAGTTTCTCGCGACCGCAGGAGCCACGGCAGCCATGATGGCTGCGCCGCGCTGGGCCACGGGCGAAACACTCAGTGGCTTGACTCCTACCCCAGGCTCAGCCACGCAAAATTCCGCCGCCGCAGATTTAACTCCCATTCGTGCGCAAATTGAAAAGAATCACGCTCAGGCAGTGGAACGCTTGCAAACATGGATCAAACAGCCCTCGATCGCTGCTGAAAATCGCGGCATGAATGAAGGTTGCGAACTGATGATGCAGATGCTGCGTGATGCCGGCTTTCAGTCAGTGGATAAAGTCCCGACCGACGGGCAGCCCGGCGTTTTTGCCACGCTTGATGCCGGTGCGCCAAAGACATTTGGCCTCTACTTCATGTATGACGTGAAGCAGGTTGATCCTTCCGAATGGTCGTCACCGCCATTTGAAGCCCGACTGTTGGACAAACCGGGATTCGGCAAATGTGTAGTCGGCCGCGGAGCGGTCAATCAGAAAGGCCCGGAAGCCTCTTTTCTGGCCGCCTTACACGCCATCAAGGACGCAGGCCGTAAGCCACCGGTAAATTTTGTATTTGTGGCTGAAGGTGAAGAAGAAATTGGTTCACCTCATTTTCCGCAAATTGTGCGTCGACCAGAAACGCTGGCAGCTTTGAAAAAATGTGCTGGAATCTTTATGCCTGCGGCAACGCAAGCGCCAGATGGACAGGTGACTATAACGCTGGGCGCAAAAGGCGTTATCGAGTTGGAACTTGTATCGAGCGGCGAGAAATGGGGACGCGGGCCGAAGGCTGATGTCCACTCCAGCAACAAGGCGCGACTCGATTCACCTGCATGGCATCTTGTACAGGCGCTGAACACCCTGGTCTCAGCCGACGGTAACGATCCTGCCATTCCGGGCTTTGCTGACAAGGCACGCCCAATATCGGCGGACGAGAAAGCCATGATCACCGCGGCCGCAAAACGGATTGACGAAGCGGGCGCGAAGAAATCTCTCGGCGTCGATCACTGGGTTCACGATGTAAGCTTTGAAGAATCGCTGGAACTGCTGATGTCAAAGCCGACGGTAAACATCGAAGGGCTGGTCGGCGGCTACACCGGTCCTGGAGGAAAAACCGTCCTGCCGCATCGTGCGGTGGCCAAAATCGATATGCGCCTCGTGCCGGACATGAAAGCCGACGAAGCTCTGGCGGCATTGAAAGCTCATCTGGCAAAAAAAGGCTTTGGAGATATCGAAGTGAACATGACCGGTGGTTACGATCCCACCAGCACGCCGGCAAATGCAGCCTTGATTAACGCGCAGAAATCCGTGCTGAAACGCGGAGGCATTGATCCTGTGATGCTGCCACGCAATGCAGGATCGTGGCCAGGATATGTCTTCACCGGCGATCCTCTACGTTTACCCGCTGGACACTTTGGCCTTGGACATGGCAGCGGCGCACATGCTCCCAACGAGTATTACGTGATCGAGTCAAGCAATCCAAAAGTCCAGGGAATGGACGGCGCGGTCATGAGCTTTGTGGAATATCTCTACGAGCTGGCGGCGGCGGGGTAAGTCAGTTCACGAAGTGCACAACAGAAAATAGGCCCCACTCCAATTTCGGAGCGGGGCTTTTACTCTGGGGCTAATTTGCCGGACAGGAGAACGGGTTCTTCATGTTCTTGCGATGTTCCAGCGCGTCGGACGATGTGCAGCGGCGCAATGAAGAATGACCAGCATGTGCCTGTGGCCTTTCCTGCGTTCCATCATCCGTCTGACGTACCGCCAGGAAGCTGTGGAGATTGCCCAGATTATCCAGGTACTGACCCACAATCTGGCCCGATGCGTTGATCTGGAATGGGAACGTACCATCAGCACCGGGGAAATCCACGGTACGGAAGTCCGCGCCCTGAGTTACATATCCGTGGAAGAACGAATTCAAGTCCTCATAAGTCCCAATAACCGATCCCGCATCGTTGATGTCGTCTGCTACTGGCTGAAAGCCGCCAGTGACCACAACATCACGGAAAACGGGCGAATCAAAGACAAACGCATGTGAACTGAAAGTTTGATCCAGATATTGGCCGACTATTTCGCCTCGATTATTGATGCCGACCGCTACAGTGAAACCAGTCGTGTTCTGGTTCGGATCATCCACGGTTGCATAGCCGGCTGCGTCAAACCTGAATCCGTGTTCGCTGAAATCGTTGATTCTGTAAGTCCCAGCGATTACCCCTTGGTCATTGATATCGAATGGAAATGAGTCAATTGCTCCCGGAAAATCAATGGCGGTAAAAGCCCTGTTATGGAACAAAAATCCCTGGAAGTGGCCGGTAAAATCCTGAGCAAAGCCAACCACGTCGCCCTGATTGTTGATCCCCTCCGGAGAGGCATTGAATGCGTTGGGCACTGTGACTTCCTGCAACCCGTGCCGCGTCTGGACAAAACCATGGGAGGCGCCGCCGCCATCTATGTATGTCCCCACAAGATCTCCGGCGTCATTGATGCCGTTCACACTGGTGGATAAGGCTCCGGGGATTCGGATTTCTGAATACTTAAGCTTAGCCAGAGGAGGCAACGGTACCTGGGGAACAATCGTGTAGAGAAAGCTGGCGGAATTCAGTGTGGCGTGGTCGGGCGAGAATGCAAAAGCGTCAAGAGCGGTGTTAAAAGGCAGCCCGCCGGTGCCCGGGACTGATGCCAGTGCGGGAGAGCTAAGAGTTTCCGTGTCTGGCGATGTGTTTTCAAATCCGAACCCTGGAACAAACTGAATGACCGGAGCGGCCTGAATACAGAATTGGTTGTTAAAGCAACGGCTATCAAAACCGGTGACGCTATCAAGAAATACCTGGGTTGCGCTGCCGTCCAGACTAACCGTCTCAGCCATAATCTGGAAGTTGCCGTTCACCCGCAGATCATAGGAGAAGTTAATATTGGACTGGCTAAGGAAGACCGTAACCGGGTCAGTAGTTTCATTGAAATTGGTCACAAGGCGAAAGCCATTCTGGCTTCCGGATACTATCGGCACAAAGCCGACCATGTCAGCGGAGAGTGGGACGGTACCGAAAATGTTATTGACGGTTGCGCCATTAAATCCGGCGAAGTTGTTCTGAAAAATAAAAGTTGCGTTCCCAATGGTGCAGCTTGTCCCCAGAACGTTGGCCAGGGTCCCGCTGGTGCATGGTTGCACCTGGGCCACGGCGGCCGCTGGAACCAGCATGGCCATCAAAAGAACTATGGTGCTTAGCTTCATACAGTCTCCCCAAGCTAGATAGCTTATTAGCAGCTCTGGATTCTAGCCTTGGCTGAAGCCAAGCACCACAAGATTTTTTAGTACATAAGATTTCAACTACTTAGCAACTATAACTCTACGAGGCTGACTTGGCCGTCTTAGCCAGGTTGCTATCATAGCTTTCACCATAGATCGCCGGAACTTTGGCGCCCATAGGACGAAGATAGGTGGAAAGCTGTCCGCGATGGTGAATGGAATGGTTTTGGGACAAGGTCAGGAAACTGACGGCGGGAAGCTGGAACATACCGCGGAAATCGATAAGCCTGGCGAGCTGTTCACCGCTCGCACTTTCAAGCGAGGCAAGGTTCGCTTTGAATGTCTCTTCATACCAGGCGGCAACGTCAGCGGAGTTCCGAATGTTATCCGGACGATTTATGGGAGTGAAATCAAACTCGCCGGTTGGGATTCCCGCCAGGAATCTCTTTTCCGCGGCGACTATATGCCACGCGAGCTCCAGCGCGGACTTGGCAACGCTGTCAGGGCGGTAGTCGCCCTTATCAAGAGGAATGGCCTCAATGATCTTTTTTGTTGTGGCGTGTTCGTTTTTGATGATTTGAATGTTGACGGCAAATAAAAATTTGGCCTGTTCAGGCGTGAGCTGCGGAGCAGACATATGCTGATTCCCTTCCTTTTCGATATGAACGTAAGACATTTTACCGGAACTGGTGTGATGGAGCGACGACTGGCGCAAACTCAGGCCCAGTAAGTCCGGTCTAACGTCCGATATTGAATTGCCTCGGCAATGTGCTTGCTCTCAATCTCGGCAGCGCCGTCAAGATCAGCGATAGTACGTGCAACCTTCAAGATACGATCGTGCGCACGCGCGCTCAGTCCCTGTTGTTGCATGGCGCGTTCCAACATGCGTTCGCTGTCAGTTCCCAGATCGCAATAGGTACGAATCTGCCGCGCGCCCATTTGAGCATTGCTGTAAACACGTTCTCCCGCGGCGGCAAAGCGATTGAGCTGGATTTCCCGTGCCCGGATTACTCGCTGACGAATCTGTGCCGAGCTCTCAATCTTGGCATCACTGCTGCGCAGTTCTTTGTAGTTCACGGCTGGAACGTCAATGTGAATATCAATGCGGTCCATGAGCGGCCCTGAAATCTTCGACACATAGCGCTGGATCATGGTCTGCGAACAAGGACATTCACGCTGCGCCGATCCGTGATAACCACAGGGACAAGGATTCATTGCCGCGGCCAGCATGAAGCGTGCCGGAAACGTAAGTGACATGGATGCCCGCGCGATGCAGACCGTACCGTCTTCCAGAGGCTGGCGCATAACTTCCAGAACGTTGCGCGGAAATTCCGGAAGCTCATCGAGAAACAAGACGCCGTTGTGGGCCAATGACACTTCTCCCGG